>Ga0187893_10015001_pt1 | contig 10457 bp, 6 predicted proteins | sample MA1701074metaG_FD_139574 | JGI IMG/M metagenome (GOLD analysis project Ga0187893, IMG submission 139574) | White microbial mat communities from a basaltic lava cave in the Kipuka Kanohina Cave System on the Island of Hawaii, USA - MA170107-4 metaG ...
TGGGAGAGTTAAAAGGAATATACATGAAAACGTACCGGGTTTATCTTTTATCAATAAGCTAAAAGCAGTTACTTATAATTTAGATTTAGATGCTGCTGATAAAATTATTCAACGTTCTGCAATAAAAGACAAGGAAGGAAAAATAATCAACAGCCTGGCACAGCAGGAAATAAAGGCACGTACAGAAAAAGAGCAAATTTTATACACCGGCTTTATTGCACAAGATGTGGAGAAAGCGGCAAAACAAATCGGGTACGACTTTAGCGGCGTAGATGCAGCTAAGAATGACAGAGATTTATACGGCATACGCTACAGCGATTTTGTAGTGCCGCTTGTAAAAGCCGTGCAGGAATTATCGCAGCAAAATGAAGAACAAAAAGCCATCAATGAAAACCTGCAGAAACAAATTGACGAATTGAAAAACCTGTTGCAGAAAAATACTGCTGCTTCTTCAAATATAGTAACAGCAATCGTTTCAGATGCTTCAATGGAACAAAATGTGCCAAACCCTTTCACAAATGTTACTACTATCGCATATACACTTCCGCAAAAGTTTTCGCAGGCTTATATTGTTATTACCGACCAAACCGGAAGAACAATAAAAAAGGTTGAACTGAAAGGAAACGGTAAAAATGTTTTACAGTTAGATGCGGCTGCACTTTCTTCAGGAGCTTATCGCTATACACTTTATGCAGATGGTAAATCATTAGTCAGTAAACAAATGATAAGCGTAAAATAGCTTTTCATTTTTGAAGCTGTTAATCCTGGTGTTTTGCAAAGCACCGGGATTTTTTTTATGTAGCCGGCAGCAGCCTTTATGGCATCGTCCCTGCCTGCGTGGCGCAGTCAGGCAGGGTTGCGTCGCACTCTTCCTCTGAAGGTAATTCTATTCAGCGGGTAATGCGGTCAGACCGGTAATCAACCTTCATGTGCCTGTGTGCCACTGTTATTGCATTGTGGATTTTACTGCAGAATATTTATGAGCAACACTGCGGTGAAGTTGCTGCATATAGCCTCGAACGTACAAGTGAGTCCACGGCAAGCCGGGATTAAAGATGACACAACAGAAGCTTAATATTTATTCAAAAGCCGGTGAACAAATATATTATTGTATTATCAATGGCAAGTGAATGATAACTTTTGTACCTGCCGCAATATTTTCTTCATTGTAAAGATCCATTACCTGCACGTTTGTTTTTTTTCCGGTTCGTAAAGAGAGAAGCTGTAACCGTTCTTCTGTTACTTTCAGACCTACGCTTTTATGCGATGACATTTTATTTTTTAATTGTGAAGCCTTCTGCCTGCCCACACCATCATCTTCAATGATGCATTCCAATTGATGATCGCTTGTTACAATACGAAGTTGTATGAAACCCTTTGTTTGTTTATGCGCGATGCCATGAAGAATAGCATTTTCTATATGGGGCTGCAGTATCATTGACGGGATACTTACCGTTCCAGGTTGTAGCGATGTATTGGTTATAATACTGAAATCAAACTTATTATCAAAACGCAGCTGTTCCAGTTCGAGGTATAACTGCAACTGTTGCAATTCGCTTTCAAGATGTATCCATTCTTCTCTTGAGTTATCGAGAATCAACCGCATGAGCTTTGCAAATTTTACCAGGTATTTCTCCGCATTATCACTGTCATTCTGCAAAACAAAAAGCCTGATGGCATTTAGAGAATTGTATAAAAAATGCGGATTCATCTGTGAGCGCAGCGCCTGCATTTCTGTGGCAGTAAGACGTTCACGAAATTCGCTTTGCAATTTTTCGTCTCTTAATAATCTTTTTTCGCGGCGCTTAATTATAATAAGAACAATCGCAATAATAAAAATAATTAACAGTGTGCGGAACCACCATGTTTCCCAAAACGGTGGATTTATATAAACCGGGAACACAACAGCATTGCTCCAGTCCCCGCTTTTATATTTTGCCTTTACTTCAAATTGATATTGGCCGCCGGATACCCCTGTATAAGCAGCAAAATTTTTGTTACTGCTATAGTTCCAGTCTTTATCATATCCATTTAATTTATAAGCATATTCAATTTCACCATTATTAAAAGAAGGCCGTACCGCGAAATTGAATGTGAAAAAATTTTCTTTATACGAAAGTGTTATGGATGGAATGTTTTTATACAGAGGGGTTGTTTTATTAAAAACGGTAATAGCAGTAATTACAGGCGTTGGTATTGCTTGCTTAATACTTAACCCGGCAGGATCAATTACAATAAGATTCTTATTGTTGGCGATAATTATTTTTCCATTTTTCAGCAGGCATTTTCCTTTGGCAAAAAAATTATTTTCCTGCTGCCCGTCATTTATTTTTGACAGTTCAAATTTTTCTGACTGCATATTAAATAAGCTGAACCCTTCATAAGAACCCACCCACAATTTCCCCTGCTTATCACAAATAAGTTTGCCACAAACATCCATATCCAGGCCATCATTCTCCATCCATGCGGTAAATTTTTTTGTTTTGCTGTTAAACCGCACCAATCCTGCACCCTCAGTCGCCATCCATACATTTCCATTATCATCAGCATATATATCATTAATGGCACGCTGCAGCACAACAGGCTTGTCGTTTGCATCTGGTGCATGAGGTATAAAAATATCATGCGCATAATCGTATTGATACAGTACCCCGCCACCTGCGCCAAACCATATATTGCCATATTTGTCTTCACTTATGCTGTTTATTGAAGAATACAGGGTATGGTTTATATACTGGCTGTCAAGGTTATACCTGCTGGCATATTTTGTTTCCGGGTTAAACTTATAAAGCCATTTATTAGAGACGCTTATCCATACATTTTTCCTGCTGTCTTCAAAGCAACGGTTTACAGGCAAATTTGCAGCAGCTTTGTCAAAATAAATTTTGGTGAATTGCTTGCTTAAAGGGTTAAAAACATATACACCGTTTGCAGTGCTTGCCCAGATTTCATTTTGTATATAAGCCACGTGATGCACATTGTTTGCAGGGTGTTTATTCCGGTTATCAATCAGGTAATGCTGATACTTTTCATTTTTCAGATCGCATGAAAAAATGCCAAGGTCATTGCTGCCTATCCATAGTTTATCGTTGCTGTCTTCTGTAATTGATATGCAATAAAGCTTTTGCTGCAGCGAAGGAAAAGCAAGCGCCGGTTTATAAATATCATCAACAATGCTTACAGGATTATAAACTGACAATCCGTATGCGCCGCCTATAAAAATAGCTCCATCTTTTGTTTCAAGGGCATTCCAGAAAAAATCAGAATTAATTGAGGATGGGTTTTCGGCATCATGCTGCACCAAAGACCAGTTTGCCAGTGACGCATCAGTATAGTAAATCATGTTTGCCCACGACCCAAACCAGCCATTGTTTTTTGAATCAAAAAAAAATACAGGATAACGGAGCAAAAACATTCTTCTTATTCCTGTCAATTACTTTGTCTGAAGTTATTTTCAACTTCTTTGCAGCATTACAGAAGATTATTTTTTTTCAGAATTATCTCCAAAAACGAGCTTGTTCTTTTTATCAAATGTAACCGGGTAAATAATATTATCATTAAATACGGGCAGTTGCGCAGGATTGTTTTTGTAGTTATAGAAGACCTCGTTCCGTGTGTCAAAGCAATTGAGCCCTTTATCAGTACCTATCCACAAAAGATCATGTTCCGGGTCTTCAGTAAAAGCATTGCGTTCAATCCAGTTTGAACTAATCGTTTTAATATTTTTCGGATCATTCTTATATGCGGTAAAACTGCTGGAAAGGGAATTAAATTTAAACAAACCATTATCCGTAGTTACCCAGATAGTACCATGACGGTCGCATAAAATATTACCGGCATCATTACTCTCTGATGCGTCTTTCGTTTTAGTCTCCGGCAGGTAATTTGTAAAAATATTGCTGCGTTTATTGTACCTGCGTACACCATTTGGAGTAGCTATCCATATATCGCCCTGCTTATCCTCGCATATACTCAGCACATTGTTATGTGCGATAGAGTTGGGGTTGTTGCGGTCGTATTTAAAAACTACAAAATCAAAACCATCGTATCTGTTCAGGCCATTAAATGTGCCTATCCAGATGTATCCTTCCCTGTCTTCCAAAAGACAATTAACCAGGTTATAAGACAACCCGTTTTTTGTGGTAAGCGTTTTAAAAAAGAAATTTTTTGTTTGAGCATTTGCAAACATGTAACCAACGGTAAGCAGAAAGCACAATATTTTTTGTTTCAAAAGATAAATATTTGTTTGATTTATGGATAGCATTTTATGTGACCGGCTTATTGTAATGCTGTGCATCTTTCGTTGCGTCGCACTCTTGTACGCTTGAACGAGGGTCGGCAAACTGCAGCCGCCGGTGTATAAGCCTCTTGCGATTTACGCCTTACACTTTTCGTTGTTGCTCATTGTTCCTGATGTACAAGAGTGCGACGCAACGGAAGCTTAACAGAGTAATACAGCCTGGCTCATAAAAATAAATGAATCAAATAGCGTATTCACCAGAAGATATGCCCATGTTGTTTATTTCCCAAATACGTAAACTGCGGGTTAAAACCTGCCGGTTATTCATTGGCGGCTTTCATTTACAGAATGCGCTGCTAATTTTGGTTTACCCCGCAATGAAAATACTGAAAAAAATATTTAACAGCAATACCCAGCGGCGCGAAAAGGTATTGATGGAGAAACTGGAGATTGAACGGTCAATCAATCATTTTGCTGCATCGCTTATTGAGCAGAATACAGTGGATGAAATTTTGTGGAGCATTACAAAAAATTGTATCCACAAACTTGGTTTTGTTGATTGTGTTATTTACTGGCTGGATGCGGATTCAAAAATGCTTTTACAGAAAGCAGCTTATGGTGCAAAGAACCCGAAAGACGAGGAGATTTTTCAGCCAATTCAAATTCCCCTGGGCAAAGGAATTGTAGGTAATGTTGCTTTAAGCGGTAAGGCCGAAATTGTAAAAGACACTTCTAAGGATGAGCGCTATATTGCCGATGATGAAGTGCGGTATTCAGAGATAACAGTACCGATTATATGCGGCTCAAAAGTTGTGGGGGTTATTGATGCAGAGCATCCCGAAAAGAATTTTTTTCGCCTCAAACATTTAAAAATACTTTCCAAAATTGCATCCATTGCCGCGGTGAAAATTCAAAGGTTGCAGATTGAAGAGGCGTACAGGACAACGGAGTTAAAATTACTGGAAAACAATAAGCGTATTGCTGAAACGAAATTACTTGCATTGCGTTTGCAAATGAATCCGCATTTTATATTCAACAGTCTTAGTTCTATCAATAGTTTTATACTGCAAAACCAGCCGGAGCTGGCTTCCGGGTATCTTAATAAATTTTCGAAATTAATGCGCCGGATATCTGATAATATGAGAACAGAATGGGTAAGCCTGGCAAGTGAATTACAGGCTTTGCAGATATATCTTGAACTGGAGCAATTACGCTGCGATGATAAATTTGAAATTGTTCTTAAAGTATGCAGCAGGCTGAACCCTGATGCTGTATATGTGCTGCCACTGCTTATGCAGCCTTACATTGAAAATTCGATCCGGCACGGCTTGCTTAATAAGAAAGATGGCAAAGGCATTATAAAAATAACCTGCAGTGCAGAAAAAGAATATCTTGTAATGCAAATCGAGGATAATGGTATAGGCAGAGAAGAGGCTTCGCAGATACAGGCTTCTTTGTACAGGTCAAATGGTATGAAAATTACCGAAGAAAGATTACAAATTGTAAACGAAATTTACAATGCAGGTGCAGCGGTTAAAATTGAAGATATGTACAAAGCTGATAAAACCGCAGCCGGCACAAAAGTAACTTTTACCTTAAAAATCAAAAACGCATGACTGTAGTAATCATTGATGATGAAAAGCATTGCCGCGATGTATTAGGTCTGCTGCTGCAAAAATATTGCCCGGGGTTACAGGTAATAGCTTCCTGTGCTGACGGGCAATCGGGCATCAATACAATTGAAATGCATCATCCGGATATTGTTTTACTCGATATTGAAATGCCCGGCATGAGTGGCTTTGATATGCTGGAAGCATGTACCTTCAGGAACTTTGAAGTTATTTTTACCACTGCGTATAATGAGTATGCTGTTAAAGCGATAAAACATAATGCCCTGGATTATATTTTAAAGCCTGTTGATAAGGATGAATTACTCGCCGCAATAGCAAGAGCCGAAAAAGAAAGGGCCGAAAGAAATTTTTCACCCATTAACAACCTGGTGGAATATCTTAATACGCAAAAAAATACAGACAGGATCGCACTGCCTACTCTGGAAGGATTGCAGATACTGCAGCGGGAAGAAATTTATTACTGCGAATCGGAAGGTGGTTATACCCGTTTTTATTTAACAAACGGCAAAGTTTCCCTGATATCAAAAACATTGAAGGAAGTAGGAGATGTACTGGAGAAAAAAGGTTTCTGCAGGATACATCATGGCTATCTTATTAACCTTCGCTATGTGCAAAAATATATCCGTGGAGATGGCGGGGAAGTAATAATGGCCAACGGAAAAAATATTCCTGTGTCGCGAAATAAAAAACAGGAATTTTTAAATTTCCTGGAAAAAATATAAGTATTGCTGTATTAGTATAAGCTGCTATGAAAGACGAACGCACAAGTGAGTCCGCGGCAAGCCGGGATTAAAGATGACACAACAGGCGCCGCCATGGAATACCGTGGTCCGTAACATAAAAAAATCCCTTACCTCAAAAAATATTCAATGTTCTGTTACTTCTGTAAGATCTCTATTTTCTCTTTGTGCAAATTTTTCTTTCCATCTGAAAGCACTAAAAAATAAGTACCGGTTTTCAGCGCAGCCACATCCACTTTAATGCTGCTGCTATTAGCCGCTATCAACTGCGTTCTTACAATTTCACCAGTAACATCAGATAAGATGAGGCGTAAAGAAGTCTTATGCATAGGATCAACAGTAATATTTAAGGCACCGTTTGCAACTGGATTGGGAAAAACTTTTACACCGGTTATCGTTTTGTTTGTAATTGCAATATTGGTGCTGACAGAAAGCGCTGCAGCATCATCGTTCATAATGGTGCCTTTGCCTGAAGCATCGGCCAGCGTTGCATTTGAAGGGTTCGATAACAGAACCTTAAATGTTTCATTTGCTTCTGCAACTGCATCGCCATTAATGGTAATGCCAATTGTTTTCATGGTTTCGCCGGGTGCAAAGCTAAGCATACTGTTTGCTGCAATATAATCAGATGGTGCAGTTGCGGTTGCATTTTTTGTTTTATAGTTTACAGAAACTGTTTGTGCAGAAGGGCTGCTTAATGTAACGGTAAAATTCATTTGCGTGGTACCTGTATTGCCCTCCGTTAATTTTTTATCTGTAATACTTATGGCAGGCAATACTGTTTCCGGTGGCGTTACCACAAACTGTCCCATCATACCTTCATCTTCGTGAAAACTTACATGGCAGTGATACATATAAGGGTGTGTTGAATCCGCATAATCTTCAAACTTTGCGATGAATCTTACCGTAGCGCCTTTGCGTATAAGTATCACATCTTTCCATCCTTTTTCATAATCCTGCAACGCTCCGTCAGACTTGCTGAGTATCTTAAATGATACATCATGTATATGAAATGGGTGTGAGGTTAGTGCATTGTTGGTGATCTCCCATATTTCCGTTGCATCCTGTTTTACTTTGTAATCAATACGGCTCATATCAAAGAACTGTTTATTGAACCATGCGCATCTTGTGGTGGGGTCCGGGCATGCTGCACCGGCCTGTGTTATTTTGATTGTTCTTGTAACACTTGCCTGCGTTGAATCTATCGTTTGGTTTGTGATAAGCGATGATGGAATACCTGTAACTGCATTTGCAGTTGGTGCAACAATATTCAGTTTAAGTATATCAAAATCCCTTGCACCAAGTTTATTGCGTACAAAGTCATCGGTACTTGCTTTGTCGGGATCGGAGCCTGAAATATCAGCAGGTAAAGATGCATTGAATGCACGTACCCTTACACTCTGTGTTGCCTGCCCTGAGAAGTTTACTAATATCTCAATACGCTCACCTGGCGACATAATATAACGTGTTAATGCAACCGGGCTATTCAGCAAACCGGCATCGCCTGCAATAACAGAAAAGCTGCGGTTATCGCTAAAGCCTATATTGTAAGCCCTGTCTGGCGCTGCATTCAATAACCTGAAGCGAACAACCTGCGCAGGCACGTTGTACTGCGCATTCAATGTACCGTTACACATCATCGTATCTCCATACCGCGATAATACAAACTGGTTGCTGATAGCTTCAAATCTTTTATCATTCAAAATAAGCGGTATATCATCCACCCCATAAGTTCGGGGAAGATTTAATGCGCTTTCATTATTATCTCTTACAATAATTAAACCCGCAAGCCCCTGTATCAGTTGCTGCGAAGTTTTCATGTGCAGGTGTGGGTGGTACCAGTAAGTAGCTGCATTGTTTTTAACTACCCATGTTGGATTCCATTGTATGCCCGGTGCAATAACCTGGTGTGGCCCGCCATCCATAAGCGCAGGCAGGTGCATGCCGTGCCAGTGTACCGTTGTTGTATCAATAAGGTCATTCTTTACATGCATTTGCACGGTAGTGCCTTTATTAAAAATGAGCGTTGGGCCCAGAATAGAATTGTTATTGTAAGCAGATGTATTGGTGGCAAGACCATTCAGGCATTGTTTGGTTGTGTCATGTATGCGCAGTGTAAAGTCTGTACCGCTCAGCGTATCCGGGATAAATAATGTATTGTAACCGGTATCAAATGATGTAAGGTTATAATTCCATCCTAAAAAAGGTAAATAGGTAAATGTGTAGCCCTCTGCATTTCGGAATGTTGAAGCGGGGCCGCAGGTTATGGCGTTTTGCTGTTTATATTCCAGTACTTTTTTTACCGCTTCAGCATTTCTGTTGCCCGCGGTTTTTGGTGCAAGACTAAAAGCAAAGGAAATTACATAGGCCAATATGGATACGGAAAGCGTTTTCATGATAAAGGGTTTTATAAAGAGTTGTAAAAATACAACAGATAAAATTTATATGTCCACAACAAAGCCGTGAAAAAATTAAAAACTGCTGAAATAAGAGAGAAAAGCTTATAATAATGGCTTGAACTTTAAAGCTGCTTAAGTTTTTTGGTGTACCGGGCTGTAGTGCTGCTATTAAACATCGTTGTGTCACTCACTTGTACGTTCGGAACTTTATTGAACAGATATGCAATTGGCAATAAGCAATAAACAATAAGCACTTGTCCCGTTCAATACGCTGTTTTATATTTTTTCCATTGCCTGTTGCAATTTGCCTATTGCCGATTTTCTTGCTTCAGTAAAAGTGTGCGACGCAACAGTTGTGTCATAGTAGTACTAAAGATGGGCTCATAATAAAATATCCTTGTGTGGGTTTTATATAAATTTGGTATTCGCTTTGCTTAATTTCGTTTTCAAAATATAGTGGCATGAAAAAAATAAGTTGCTGCGTGTTATTGCTGTTTGCAATAGTGGCCTGTAACAATACGGAGGAAAGTAAAACCGTGCAGGCAGATACTGTTGCCGGAAACACAACTGTAAAGCCCAACAGCATTACGCTACCCGGCATGATGTGTTTTCAATATATTCTGCAGCATGATACGGTAAACCTGAAACTGATTATAAAAGACAGCGCTGTTTATGGAAACCTGTTCTATAACATGTATGAGAAAGATGATAACCGGGGCAGGTTTAAAGGTTTAAGAAAGGGCGATATTATAAAAGCAGACTATACTTATATATCTGAAGGAACAACGTCAATACGCGAAGTGATATTCAGGTTAAAAGACAATGTGCTTACGGAAGGCTTTGGCGAAATGGAAGAAAAAGGAAAGAAGCTTGTATTTAAAGACACGTCAAAAGTGCAGTACACAAAGAAATACACAAGTGTTGACTGTAAAGATTAATTTTTAAAAAGAACAGAATATGCGGCTATCTTATTTTTTATTTACAGCAATATGTGCAATTACATTTCATGCAGCAAATTGTCAAAGCAATGCCGATGCTGTTTTTAAAGTAGTTCCCCTTGGCGTAAAAGGTGGCATAGATGAGAGCAATCTTTCTGCTTATATGCTGGCCGTGAATGGAACGAATGATTACGTATGTCTTGATGCAGGTACATTACATGCGGGTATTCAGAAGGCCGTTGATTCCGGTGTTTTTGTGGGCCCTTCAGCAAATGATATCTTAAGAAAGTATATTAAAGGTTATTGCATATCGCATGCTCATCTTGATCATCTGTCTGGTCTTATCATTAATTCTCCTGATGATACAGCAAAGAATATTTATGGCATGCCTTACTGCCTTGATGTTTTAAAGAGCAATTATTTTACCTGGAAAAGCTGGGCCAATTTTGCTGATGAAGGTGAAAAACCATTGCTGAATAAATATCATTATGTACTGCTTGAAGAAGCAA
>Ga0187893_10015002_pt1 | contig 10457 bp, 8 predicted proteins | sample MA1701074metaG_FD_139574 | JGI IMG/M metagenome (GOLD analysis project Ga0187893, IMG submission 139574) | White microbial mat communities from a basaltic lava cave in the Kipuka Kanohina Cave System on the Island of Hawaii, USA - MA170107-4 metaG ...
CAGGTTTTACCAGATAGCCCGTTTTGGAAAATGAAGGTATTAAGAGACAGAGTTTGGTTTTTAATAACAACTGACTCTGGAAAAAAAGCTGACCTACTTCTTCTTTTTGCAGACAAAAGGTTAAATACAGCGCTTTATCTTTTTGAAAACAACAAAGCAGAGATCGGGTTTTCGACCCTGGTGAAGGCCCAACAATATTTGTTGGAAGCCTCTTTAAAGGAAGCCGAAAACAGGGATAGGGGGGCCGACACAAGGGAGTTTTTGAGGAGGCTTGCTATGTCTTCTTTGAAACATTATGAAACCCTTCAGTTTATACAAAAAATCGCTCCTGAGGACGCAAGACCGGGTATTTTTGCTTACGAAGATTATTCAAAAAGAGTCTATTGGTCAGCCCGCGACGGTTTAAATGAAAGTGGAGAAAATCCCCCAGAAAACCCATTTAATTGGTAGTTGGAATAAAAAAGTTGTACATAAATATTTTATATAACTTCCTCGCGTTAAATTTTCGGTAAATAGCTGGCCTTAACTAGCCTTGGTAGTGATATACTTTGACACACAAGTTAGTAGTTGACATACCACATCTAGTGTCCGAATATACTTCCTAGCCTTACGGATGGTGTATTTTTTTTCATCCATGAAAAAGTTTAGTGCTGAGTGCTGAGTGCTGAGTGCGTAGGGCGAAGTCCGTGCTTGGTACTTTGCGCTTGGAACTTAGGGCTATTAACTAATGTTATGCATTGTCCTTTTTGTACAGGCGCCGAAACTCAAGTTCTTGAATCAAGAACAAGCGACGACGGAAAAAATATAAGAAGAAGAAGGGAGTGCGCAAGCTGTAAAAAAAGGTTTACGACACACGAAAAGGTTGAGGGAACACAAATTTGGGTTGTTAAAAAAGATGGAGGAAGGGAACTTTTTGACAGAGACAAGCTTAAGAGGGGAATTCTTCGGGCAATTCACAAAAGGCCCGTCTCCCTCGACCAGGTTGACTTTATTGTTTCTGAGGTTGAGAGAGAGATGCTGAATAACAAAAAAGAAGAAGTGCCCTCGAAGTTTATTGGTCAGGCGGTCTTAAAAAAACTCAAGAGGGTTGACAAAGTTGCCTGGCTGAGATTCGCGAGTGTTTATCTTGATTTTGAAAACTTGAAGGATTTTCAAAAAATAATTAAATAAATGAAGAACATACATTTAGAACTGAGAGAAAGTGTAGTCAAGAGGGCCAATGGCACAGCAAAAACCAATGGAGAGGAGACTGGTGCACACTTAAGTCTTTCGGTGATCAAACAAGTTAAAAAAAGAGACGGCAGGATTGTCGAATTTGACCTTGAAAGAATTGTTATGGCTGCCCATAAAGCGATAGAGTCTGTTGGGGAAGGAGATAGGAGTGTGGCAGTTGAAGTTGCCGGTCGTGTCCATGGCGAACTTGTCCAAAAAGTCATAGAGGTTGAAAACTTTGTTCCGGAAGTTGAGGGTATTCAGGATTTGGTGGAAAAATATCTAATTCTTGCCGGTCTTCCTAAAGCGGCGAAAAGCTTTATTCTTTATCGCTATGAGCACTCCTTATTGAGGGACGAAGAAAAAGTTAGGGGAATATTGGATGGAAAGTTTACTGTTGTAAAAAGAGACGGCACAAGAGAGGCCCTTGATCTGTCCCAGATTAGAAAAGCAATAGAGGAGGTTTTTGTGGGATTTGAGGGAGACGTTGACACAAAAGAGGTAGCCAACGAAGTTTTGGAAGAAGTTACCCTGAGCCTTTTTGAAGGAATGACGACCAAAGAAATAAATAAAACGATTGTTTTAACTTTAAGGTCGAGAATAGAAAGGGATGAGGTTTATTCCAAGATTTCAGCTCGTTTTTTGCTCAATGACTTGTATAAGGAAATTTTGGGACTGAGCGAGTCTTCAAAAAACTTCGAATACGCATACCGCGAGACTTTTGAAAAGAAGATTAAACATGGAGTTTCTGTGGGAAGATTTGACAAAAGACTTTTGGGGTTTAATTTCAAAAAACTTGAAAGCGCTCTTGTTCCAAAAAGAGACTTTATTCTTTCTTATTTTGGCGCCGAAACCCTAAAAAGCCGCTATTTTGTTGAGGATTATGAGAAAAATATTTTAGAGCTCCCTCAGTACTTTTGGATGAGAATAGCGATGGGGCTTTGCCTTAATGAAAAAAACAAAGAAGAAAAAGCAATCGAGTTTTATAATTTGATGTCTGAGCTTTACTATCTTCCCTCAACCCCAACACTTTTTCAGGCGGGAACAGTATACCCACAACTCTCGTCATGTTTTCTTAACAGTGTTTCCGATGATTTAACCGACATATTTAAGACCTACGGAGATAATTCTCAACTCGCAAAATTCTCAGGGGGAATAGGAACAGACTGGACCTTTGTTCGTGGGACCGGAGCGAACATAAAAACAACAAACGTTCCAAGCCAAGGGGTTATTCCTTTTCTTAAGATATCGGACGCGACAACAGCCGCGATAAACAGGAGCGGAAAAAGACGTGGCGCGTCGGTTATTTATCTTGAAACCTGGCATTGGGACATAGAGAGCTTTTTGGAGCTTAGAAAAAATACCGGGGACGAGAGGCGAAGAACACACGACACAAACACGGCCAATTGGATACCCGACCTTTTTATGAAAAGGGTTATTGCCGATGAGGGATGGACGCTTTTTTCTCCGGATGAAACCCCGGACCTTCATGATTTATACGGAAATGCCTTTGAGGAGAGGTATGAACATTATGAGAACAAGGCAGAAAGGGGAAAGATTAAGCTTTTTAAGAGAATTCGAGCCCGCGACCTTTGGAGAAAGATGTTGACCATGCTTTATGAAACCGGGCATCCATGGATGGTGTTTAAGGATCCCTGTAATATAAGGTCTCCCCAAGATCACGTCGGGGTTGTCCACTCTTCAAATCTTTGTACTGAAATTACACTAAATACCTCAAGTGTCGAAACTGCGGTTTGCAACCTTGGATCTATCAACTTGGTCAGGCATATTAAAGACGGAGTAATCAACAAATCCCGCCTAACAAAAACAATATCGACAGCTATGCGGATGCTCGACAACGTTATTGATATTAATTTTTATCCCATACCTGAGGCAAAAAATTCAAACACGAAACACCGCCCAGTTGGCCTTGGTGTCATGGGGCTTACTGATGTGTTTTTTGAAATGGGACTTCCTTTTGATTCAGATAGAGCTGTCAGGGTTTCAGATGAAATAATGGAGTTTATCTCCTACAAGGCGATCTTGTCCTCATCGCTCCTTGCTCAAGAAAGAGGAAGCTATAAGTCTTTTAAGGGTTCAAAGTGGGACAGGGGACTTATGCCCTATGACACACAGACACTTCTTGAGGAGGAAAGGGGGCAAAAACTAAATGTTCCAAGGGGCTCTAAACTAAATTGGGGTTTGGTTAGGAAACATATAAAAAAACATGGTATGAGAAACTCAAATTGTATGGCAATTGCCCCGACCTCAAACCTTGCTAATGTTGCAGGATGTGTTGCTTTTTCTATCGAGCCGGTTTTTAAAAATCTCTTCGTTGAATCAAATGTTGTTGGGGAGTTTACAATGCTGAATAAATACTTGGTAACTGATCTAAAAAAGGAAGGACTGTGGGGGGTAGACATGCTCAATAAGATCAAAAGACATGATGGCAGCATTCAAGATATAGACGAAATTCCAACCCCAATAAAAGAAAAATACAAAGAAGCTTTTGAGATTGATCCTTACTGGGTTGTAAGGCACGCTTCGGTTCGCGCAAAATGGCTTGACCAAAGCCAGTCAATAAATATATTTACCAAAACAACTTCCGGAAAGTCCCTTGGAGATATTTACTTGGCGGCCTGGAAGTCGGGACTTAAGAGTACATATTATCTGCGAACTCTTGGAGCAACTTCTGTTGAGAAGGCAACCCTTGAGCTCTCTGAGTCATCCACGGGATCGGTGACAACTAAGAGAGAAATTGAGGAGCAGCAAACGAGCGAAGCTCTGGCCTGCCTTATTGGCGAGGACTGTGATGCTTGTCAGTAATTTTAAATACTCAAAAATCTCAAAAAAAACACATGATTAGTAAAGGGAAAATAGGAATTTTAAACAACTTAGCAACAGACCCCAATAAGATTTTGCCGATAAAATATAAATGGGCTCGTACTCACTATAAAAATGGGGTTGCAAACAATTGGGTACCTGAGGAAGTGGGGATGCAAAAAGACGTTGAGCAGTGGAAGTCGCCAAAGGTTTTATCAGATGAGGAGAAGCGGCTTGTCATGTGGAATATGGGTTTTTTTTCAACAGCCGAGAGTTTAACCGCAAATAACATTGTATTGACACTATATAGGCACATAACAAACCCAGAATGTCGTCAATATCTGCTTCGCCAGGCTTACGAGGAGGCAATACATACAGATACTTTTATTTATACTTGCGACACTTTGGGGCTTGACCCGGAGGAGGTTTATACGATGTATCAAAATATTCCTAGTATCAAAAAGAAAGATGATTATGTTGTTGATATGACCAAATCAATCTTGAATCCCAGTTTTGTTACAAATGGAACTCAAAATATACAGAGCTTTGTTCATGACCTTGTTGGTTACTATATTATTATGGAGGGAATTTTTTTTTATGCGGGATTTGCGATGATTTTGTCTATGATGCGTCAAAATAAAATGGTAGGGGTGGGAGAGCAGTTTCAGTTTATTTTGAGGGATGAGTCGGTGCATTTGGCTTTTGGCCGGGACGTCATAAACACAATAGTTGATGAAAACCCAGAAGTTTGGACATCCGATTTCAAAGAAAAAATCACAGATAATATAGCAAAAGGAGTTGAGCTTGAGATTGGATACGCAAAAGATTGCCTGCCAAGGGGTATTTTGGGGCTTAACCATAAGATTGTTTCAGAATATGTGCGCTACATTGCGGACAGAAGACTTGAAAGTATTAGGCTCAAAAAAAGCTACAGAGCCAAAAACACTCTTCCTTGGATGAGTGAGATCATGGATCTTAGGAAGGAAAAAAACTTTTTTGAAACTAGGGTAACTGAATATAAAAGTGGTGTTTTGACTTGGGACTAGTGGTTATTGCACTTTGGAGCCGGCGGGTCTATAAATAGATGTTTGGGATTTGATTGGACTTAGCTGGAGCTGTTATGTCGGCGCATACTGCCTTGCGCAGTAACTCCGATTTATCGGGGATACACGACCACACAATGGCTTCGGCTTAGTCCAAACGAACCTCACACTTTTTTTCCCCAAAGCTTCGTAATGGATGTAATCTGTATTTTGGGTATAATTATTTTTATATGTCTACGCCTGAGATCAAAGGAGGAGAACTTCCGGAGAGAGAATTTGTAAAAGAGCAGCCCGAGGTTGTTGAAATCCCCCAGGAAATTGAGCACTCTTTCGGTGTCAAGCCGACACCGACTCAGATTTCTGCTGTTGTTACTGACGATAGTGGGGGGCCAATGATGACTTCGCCGGCGACTCAATCGATTACAATTACCCTTCCTGCATCAACTTCTCAGCTTTCCATTTGGGCCAAAGGATCCCCCAGCGAGGCTTTAACGTGGCTTGCAGCTTTTTGGCTCAGACTGGTTAAAAAGGCAATGCATTTTGGTTGGAACATAATGACAGTAGGGCAGGGGACAAACAAACAAAGTTAATATATGAGTTTTGATCCGACATTATTTTTCGCAACGCTATTCTTTTTGGGGGTCTTTGTCGTTCTTTTGGCAGGAGCTTTTAGTCTGGTAATTAATATTTTAAAAGGGATGGGCAGAGAGGAGGGATCAATAGATTCTGTGCTTTTACAGGTTGCTGTTGCAAAAGGCAATGAGATTAAGATCGATGCAATGGAACAGTTCTTCTCCTCACTATATTCAGTCAAAAAAGGAGGCTGGAGGCAAAAATATAAATTTCAGCCGGCAGTTTCTTTTGAGATTGTTGCCAAAAGCGAAGACATTCGTTTTTTTGTCTGGACCCCCAAGGGATATAGAGACCTAATTGAGAAGCAAATTCACGGGGCTTATCCGGATGCGGAAATAATCGAAGTCCCCGAGTATAATATCTTTACAGAAAATGGCAAAGTGGCCTATAAATCGCTCCAATTAAAAAAGGAAAATTTCTATCCAATTAAGACCTATAAGGAGCTTCCGACAGATCCGTTGGCTTCCTTGACCTCGGCTCTTGCAAAGATGGGGAAGGGGGAGGCGGCGGCAATTCAGTTTGTTGTTTCACCGGTCGATAGTGATTGGCAAAAAGCCGGGAGAAGTTTTATTTCGGATACAAAAAAACAGGAAGCCAATCCTGAAAAAGCAAAATTTTCTGTCGGAGCAAAAACTCTTGAGGCAATTGAGAATAAAATAGGAAAACCCGGCTTTGAGGTTTCAATTAGGGTTGTTGTTGTCTCGGAAAATTCAGCTTCGGCCAATGCTCATCTGACAAACATAACAAGCACATTTGAGCAATTTTCAGGCGAGTTTAATAGTTTGGGCTCCCGAAAGATTAGGCGAAAAGGGGCGTTTGTTGATGACTTTTTATATCGCTACCAACCACTTTTCAATGTCTTGGGCAACCGGATTTCGATACTTAATTCGGAAGAGCTGGCAGGTGTTTTTCACTTTCCCAATAAATTAATAACCACCCCCCACATCCATTGGGTTTATGCAAAAACAGCCCCCGCTCCCGCACAAATACCATCCTCGGGCCTTTATTTGGGGTTAAGTTCATACCGAGGAGTCAAAAGGCCTGTTTATATTTCGGATGATGATCGAAGGCGTCACATGTATATTATCGGAAAAACCGGAACGGGAAAGAGCGAGTTCCTAAAGGATATGATTTTGCAGGATATCAAATCCGGGAAGGGGATTTGCTTTATGGATCCTCATGGGGATGTTGTGAAGGAAATTATTGAGCTTATTCCCCCCGAGCGGGCTGAAGATGTAATTTACTTTAATCCCTCAGACACCGAGAGGCCTTTCGGTTTAAATCTTCTTGAGGCAAAGACTGAGGATCAGAAGCATTTTGCGGCAACAGCTGTTATTAACATGATGTACAAGCTTTTTGATCCTTATAAAACGGGAATTGTGGGACCTCGTTTTGAGCATGCTGTCCGAAATGCAATGCTAACCGTTATGAGTGAGGAGGGTCATACATTTATCGAAGTTGTTCGTGTTTTGACCGACTCAAAATATGTTCAAGAAATGCTGCCTAAAGTTCAAGACCCAATAGTTAGAAGGTATTGGACCGATCAGATTGCACAAACTTCGGATTTCCACAAATCGGAAGTGCTCGACTATATTGTTTCCAAGTTCGGCCGTTTCGTAACAAATAAAATGATAAGAAACATCATCGGCCAGTCTAAATCGTCATTTTCTTTCCGAGAGGCAATGGACAGCGGAAAGATTCTTCTTATTAATCTTGCAAAAGGAGAAATCGGTGAGGAAAATTCAAGCTTTTTGGGGCTTGTTTTGGTTCCCCGAATTTTGATGACGGCTATGAGCAGGCAGGATATGCCGCAAGAAAAGCGCCGGGACTTTTACTTTTATGTTGATGAGTTTCAGAACTTTGCAACTCCCGATTTTGCCGTGATTTTATCTGAGGCAAGGAAATACAGACTAAACCTTATTGTTGCCAATCAGTTTATTGGGCAGGTTGATGAGGAGGTAAAAAATGCAGTTTTTGGAAATGTCGGAACAATGATTGCTTTTCGAGTTGGGGTAAATGATGCAAATTATTTAGCCCGTGAGTTTGAACCTGTGTTTGGGGAGGAGGATTTGCTCAATATTGAAAGATTCCACACGTATGCAAAAACAATTGTCGGAAATGAGCCCGTTCCACCCTTTTCTATGGACATGTATAAAGACATGAATTTGGAAAAGCAAATGAGAAATCCCAAGCTCGCTGAGATTATTACTGAAATGAGTAGGCTTAAATACGGCCGAGACGTACGGCTTGTTGAAGCGGATGTTGCTCAAAGAGCGAAACTTTAGGATCAAGTAAAAAATTTTAAATTTCCATTTCTTGATCTACTTCTTTTACTTGTTATACTTGTTTTATTTTAATTATGAACATTGGCATTATTGGTTATGGTTATGTTGGGGAGGCCACGGGAAGAGGTTTTTCCACCAATAAAAGAAATAAAGTTTATTGGTTTGATAAATATAAAAAAAGCCCCAATTCGCTAGATGAAGTCGTTGAAAAAAGCGAGTTTATTTTTATTTGTGTTCCGACCCCAATGTTCCGCAACTACTCAGGACTAAATATGGAGATAGTCAAAGAGGTTGCAGAAGATGTTGCCAAAAGAATTTCGGGAAGAAACAAAGTTTTAATCATCAAGTCCTCGGTTTTACCAGGAATGACATCAAAACTTGCCAAAAAATTTCCAAAAGTGAACTTTGTTATGAACCCCGAATTTTTAACACAAAGGAATTCGCTAAAGGATTTTTTAAAACCGGCACGAACAATAATTGGCACCTCTGAAAAAGGGATATTTGAGCGTGTTAAGCGGCTTTATCAAACGATACTTCCCAGAAGCCAACGGTATTTTTTTATGGGTGCGACTGAAGCTGAAATAACTAAATATATGAGTAACCTGATGAACGCCTCAAAAGTGCTTTTGGCAAACGAATACTTTTTTTTGGCAAAAAAAATGGGCGCTAATTATAAGAAAATAAAAGAGGCTGTTCAAGCAGACGCCCGAGTTGGACAATTTATGGATGTTCCTGGTTGGGATGGAAGCTTTGGTTTTGGCGGCGCGTGTTTTCCAAAGGATATGGTTGGCCTTTTGGCCTTTGCAAAAAGCCGCAAAATTGAAATGAGCGCTCTTGAGGCAATTTGGAAGAAAAACTTAAAGATAAGAAAAAAGCGGGATTGGGAGGGGATGGAAAACGCCTTTGGACGAGATACGAATTAAACTTATGTGGACCTGGATAGAGTCGAACTATCGTCTGGACTTTATAAGAGTCCCGTCCTAACCGTTGAACGACAGGTCCCTAGAGTGAGGTAATTATATCAAATAGTATGATTTCGGGCTGTCGTAATTTAAAGTTCTGTAAGGATTTGTTTCACGATTTTACTCAAGACTGAGTTTTGACAGGTTATAATTCAGTTAAAACTTGCTTTTTGCCGGGTTCGTTGACCTGGGCGAGTTCAAGATAGCGCTCGGTTGTCGAAAGGCGTTTGTGGCCCGAAACCTGGGAAAGCATGATAAGGTCTACTCCAGCTTTTAGATTCTCGATAATAAAAGTTGTCCGCAGGTCATTGACTGAGTACTTGGGAACCTCTGCTTTTTGGATATATCTGTCGATTGCGGCTCTAATATTTCGAACCGCCAAGGGCTTTCCGTTTTTACTTACAAAGACATAGGGCGAGTTAGTTTGGGGGCGAACCTTTAGGTATTCCTCCAGTGCTAATCTTGCCGGCCTGTTTAAAGGTACTGTCCTTTGCTGTTGGGTTGCATAAGCTTCGATTACGACTCCCACGTTGTTAACATTTGCAAGCTTGAGGTTGGCAACCTCTGAAATTCTCATTCCTGTCTGAAGAATTATTTCCGTAATGGCCGCGATCCTGGCATCCGCCCGAACTGTATCACGAAGGGCTCTATATTCGAGAGGGGATAAATACTTTGGCACAGCAGGATCAATTTTTGGGTGAGAAACTATTTCTGCGGGATTGCTTGCCAACTTTCTTTCCGTGACCAGGAAGCGAAAAAAAGTCTTAACCGCGTTAAGTTTTCGAGAAACTGATTTTGGAGTGTATTTTTGAGACAAAAGAGCATCCCTGAACATTTCAATATCAGCTTGCATTACTTGACTTGGAGTAACCTTTTCTTTTGTTAAAAGAGTCTCCAAAAGCTGTTCTAGGTCTGCTCTATAGGCCAAAACGGTCGAGGGAGAGCGCTTTTTTCCTTCCAAGTGTGAAATAAACTTGGGAAGGAGATCTTTTAATACTTCTTCTGCCATGTTTTTTATGTTTGTATAATGATAGTAGTGCGGGCCTGCAAGCCTGTATACTATCGGACTGTATCTTACCATGGCACAGATACTGGGTCAATATGGCAAAAGGACAAACTATAAACAATTTTGCGGTTAGATTGAGGTCAAAAATGGGCCTTTATTTTTTTATTCTTGTTGTCGTATTTTTCGCCTCGTCGGTCGCAAGTAGTGTAAAGAAATCCGGCGAGATAGCTAAAAATGTTGAAAGAAAAAAAGAAGAACTCACGCAGCTGAAAAAAGAGCAAGAAAGGCTTAAAGCCGAGCTTGAGCGAGTAAGCTCCGAGGAGTATGTTGAAAAACAAATTCGGGATAATCTTGGGATGTCTAGAGCGGGTGAGCTTATTGTTGTTTTACCTGATCCTGAGATAGTTAAAAAGTTTTCTCCAATCGTTGCGCAGGAGGAGGAAGTGCTACCCGACCCAAACTGGAAAAAATGGCTCAATCTTTTTTTCTGAAG
>Ga0187893_10015003_pt1 | contig 10456 bp, 7 predicted proteins | sample MA1701074metaG_FD_139574 | JGI IMG/M metagenome (GOLD analysis project Ga0187893, IMG submission 139574) | White microbial mat communities from a basaltic lava cave in the Kipuka Kanohina Cave System on the Island of Hawaii, USA - MA170107-4 metaG ...
GACGGGCGGCGACGTGCCGGGGCGGCTTGCGGAGGCGCGGCACGCGGCCCGGCGGGATCGCCTGGCGGCGAACCGGGCGGCCCGGTACGCCGTCTGCTTGTGAAGGGGCCATCGGGTATCGTGCGCCGTCGAGAACTCGAACAGAATGTGCAGACTGTCGTGGCAGAGAGCTCGGCGGGCTCGCCGGCGTCCCGATCGCCGGCATCCGCGCGACGACGTTCGAGGGGCTGATCGTCCCGCTCGCCACCGGTGACATCGAGACGCTCTTCCTCGATCTCAGCGGCTCGCACCAGTACACCGAGGCGTCGAGCGGGTTGCGGCACGCCATCGCGCTCTCCAAGCTCAGCGAGGATCCGGACTTCCCGTAGCGGGGGGGGCGCGGGGGGCCGCCCCCCCCCGGTCAGATCGCGAGATCCTCGACCGCCGCGGGCCTTTCCCGCGTGCGCCCGTAGAAGAGGGACGCTCCGAAGGTGAGCGGACCCACGCGCCCGACGAGCATCAGCGCGATCACGATGACCTTGCCCGCCGCCGTGAGCCCGACGGTGATGCCGGTGCTCAGCCCGACGGTGCCGAGCGCCGATGCCGCCTCGAAGACGTTGCGCTCGAACGGCGTGCTCTCGGTCAGTTCGAGCAGGTAGACGCCCGCCGCGAGCGCGGCGAGGTAGAGCCCCAGTGTCGCGAACGCCATCCAGACGCGTTCGACGGGGACCGCCTTGCCCCAGAACCGCACCTCCTGGCTGCCGCGCACCGCGCTCCACATGACGCCGAGGACCGCGGAGATGCTGGTGCTCTTGACGCCGCCGCCGGTGCCGGAGGGCGAGGCGCCGATCACCATCAGGACGAGCAGCACGACCAGCGAGGCGTTCGACAGCGTGCCGATCGGTATCGTGTTGAACCCGACCGTGGTCAGCGCGGTCATGCACTGGAAGAAGGAAGCGAGCAGGCGCTCGCCGCGCGCGAGGTGGCGGATCGAGGGCTCGTCGAGGTAGAGCGCGGCCGTGCCAAGGACGGTCAGCGCGAGCGTGGCGACGAGGATGATCCGGCTCGTCAGCGTGCTGCGTCGCACCTCGCCCCGCAGCCGCCGCCAGAGATCGACGCAGACGATGAAGCCGATGGCCCCGAGGTAGCTGAGGACGGCGACGACCGCGTTCAGCCGCACGTCCAGGGCGAACCCCTCGAAGCTCGTGTCGAACAGGCTGAAGCCGGCGGTGCAGAAGCTGGAGACGCTGTGGAAGACCGCGCTCCACGCGGGCTGCGCGACGCCCGCGTCGCGCAGAATGAAGTAGAGCGCCACCGCGCCCGCGAGTTCGATCGCCAGCGTGAAGCGGATGACGCTCCTCAGGAAGGGCGCCGCCTCGAACGAGGCGGGGAGGCTGAAGACGGTCCGTGCGACGCCCGAGCGGACCGCGGTGAGGTCGGGCCGCCGCGAGAGCACGAGGAACGACCCGAGCGTCATGTACCCGACGCCGCCGAGCTGGATCAGCGCGAGCACGACGATCTGCCCGAAGAGCGTGTACCGCGTCCCGACGCTCACCGTGGCGAGCCCGGTCGTCGACATCGCCGAGACCGCGGTGAAGAGGTTGTCGAGCGCCGGGACGGCCGCCACCGACGCCCACGGCAGGCAGAGCAGCAGCCAGCCGGCCGCGACGTAGGAGAGGTAGCCGCCCAGGACGACCCTCGAGGGGTGCATCGCCCGGAGCAGAACGCGGGCCCTGCGGAGGAGTAGCCGCGACAGCGCCATCGAGAACCTTTCCGAGGATGGCCCGCCGGCGGGGCCGGAAGGTTCTCCCCTTCCACGCCTGCGAGGTTAGCTGTCGGGCTCGGGCGGAAGAGATTGCCCTACGCCTTGCGGCGATGCGCCCCGGGATTTGGGTTCCCCGCTCCCGCCAACGGCGGGATTCGGCGATACCGCGAAGCCTAGCGCGCGCCGGACGCGTGTCAACGCGACGGCGATCGTGCCGCCCGCAGGGCGGGATCCCCCGGCTCCGTCCCGGCCGCTACGCCTCCCCGCGTGCGATCGCGGCGAGCGCCGAGGGCGTCCTGCACCCGACGATCGCGGGGGCCTCGCGGACGAGCGTGTCGTTCGTGAGCGCGGCCACCATGAACAGCGCGAAGTCCACGCGGCGCGTCAGGTTGCTCGCGAGCGCGCGGTCGCCGACGTGTCGGCTCCACAGCGGCAGGCCCTGGCTCTCGCCCTCCTCGAGGTTGCTGCCGCGCACGACGGTCCAGCGCGCGTCGCTCGCGAAGATGCGCCGGCAGGCCTCCACCTGGTCGTCGATCTCCGCGAAGCGTGCGAGCCGCGCCAGCCAGCCGAAGATCCTCACGAACCACCGCAGCCTCCACGAGTAGACGTCCTTGCCGTCGCGCGTGATGTGCCATCCGCACGAGAAGACGAGGCGTGCCCCCGGCCGGGCGTGGTCGAGCACCGCCTGCGCCGTACGCGACGCGTACTGCCGGACGCCCCACGGCACGAGGACGGTGAGCACCCCGTCGCACCCGGCGACCGCGGCCTGGATGACCTCGCGGTCGTCGGTGGCGCCGGGCACGACGCGGATGCGCCCCTTGAACCCGTCGAGCTTCGGCACGCTGCGTTCGCGGCAGACGCCCACCACGTCGTAGCCGCGGTCCAGCGAGTGCTGGACCATGTATCGCCCGAGCTTGCCGGACGCACCGACGATGCAGACCCTCACCGTACGGCCCGGGGAGGGGACGGCATGCCGAGGGCCGTCCCGGCCAGGGGTCTCGTCGGGTCCGCATTGCTTCGCATGCGGGCAGTGTACCACGCCGCGCGCGTCCGGCGCCGATGCAAGTAGTCAGTACTGCTGAGATCGCGCGAGCGCGCGGCCCCCGCAGCCCCCTCGCCTCGCCCGGCGCCCTCAGGGGCCGAGGCGCTGGAAGCCGTTGGCGCCGACGACGTTGAATCCGCCGTCGGCGTTCTCCCGCGTGAACCCGTCGTAGGCGTTGCGCGCGAGGTAGATCCTCAGCTTCTCGCCCGCTGTCGGCAGCCCGCGGTGCCCCGCGGTGGACGGCGGCACCGTCGGCCCGCCGCGCCACGCGCGCGTCCAGTAGCGCACGTAGACGAGTTCGCCCGCCTTCGGGCCCTCGCCCTTCTCGATGGCGCTGGCCGCGACTTCGGCGAGGTGGCGCGTGTAGATCCAGTCGCCGTCGCGCTCCTCGCGCGAGTAGACGGCGCGCACCTCGCCGACGACGATGTGCGTCGCGACCTTGGCGAGCCCCTCCGGCTGCATGTCGGCCTTCTCGGCGCGCGCCACGAGCGCGACGGGGAGCGGGAGGGCGGCGAGGCAGGCGATCGCGATCCGCAGCGGCATGTTTCGCATGGAGCGATGCTAGGCGCGCTCGGCGGCGGTGTCCGTCAAAAGCGGGTCAACGCCGTCGCGGCGGTGCCGGGCACGGGACCTGCGAGCCGCCCCCGCACGGCGCTTGCCGTTCCGGATCGAATGCCGCGTTGCCGCCAATCGCGTGCCCGGCGGATTCTCGCCACCGCAGGTCGCGTTCGTGCGTATGTATGTCGGATGGAGCGGTCGCGGCGGCTCGTGCTCGTGGTCTCGTGCCTCGCTGCTTGCGCGATAGCCGGCCTCATCCTCGCGACCCGCGCCGGTCCCGCGAAGGGGGGCGCCGCCCCTTCCAGGGCGTCCTCCCACGAGCGCATGCTCTCCGTCCTTCAGGAGATCCTGCGGCGCACTCCCGACGAGAACCCCTGGCTCGGGGACGCCGAGGCGCGGAGCCTGCGCCCGCTCGTCGCGGCGCTGCCGGAGGAGGGGCTCGACCGCGGGCAGTGGTGGAGCGTCTACCGCTTGGGCATCGCGGAGCTCAATCTCGGCAACGTCGAGGAGGCGGTCCGCCACCTCGCGAAGGTGGACCGGCTACTCCCTTCCGTGCAACCGCCCGTCGCGGCGGAGTACCGGGGCATCATCCCCTACTGCCTCGGCGTCGCGTATCTGCGGCTCGCGGAGACGCAGAACTGTTGCCAGTCGCACCTGCCGGACAGCTGCAGCCTGCCGTTCACCGAGGCGACGATCCACCGGAAGACCGAGGGCTCGCGCGCTGCGATCCGGTGCTTCACGACGATCCTCGAGAACACGCCCGAGGAATGGGATGTGCACCTCTCGGCGAGGTGGCTGCTCAATATCGCCTACATGACGCTGGGCGCGTACCCGGACGAGGTGCCCCATGCGCATCTGCTGCCGCCCGCGGCGTTCGAGTCCGAGCAGCCCTTCCCGCGCTTCGGTAACGTCGCCGCGCGGGCGGGCGTCGCACGCTTCGGTCTGAGCGGCGGCGCGATCGCCGACGACTTCGACAACGACGGCTGGCTCGACCTGCTCGTCTCCACGTGGGATACGGCGGGGCAGCTCCGCTACTACCGCAACGAACGCGACGGCTCCTTCCGCGACCGCACGCCGGAGGCGGGCATCGCCGGGATCCTCGGCGGCCTCAACATGGTGCAGGGGGACTATGACAACGACGGCAACGTCGACGTCTACATCATGAGAGGCGCGTGGCTCGCCGAGCATGGCCGCCACCCGAACTCGCTGCTGCGCAACCTCGGCGGCGGGCGTTTCGCGGACGTGACCCTCGACGCGGGGCTCGGGGAGCACTTCTACCCGTCGCAGACCGCGTCGTGGGCCGACTACGACAACGACGGCGACCTCGACCTCTACGCCGGCTCGGAGTCGAGCGAGCGCCTCGCCGCGCCCTGCCAGCTCTTCCGCAACAACGGCGACGGGACCTTCACGGACGTGGCGCCGCAGGCCGGCGTGACCAACGACCTCGTCGCGAAGGGCGTCGTCTGGGGCGACTACGACGGCGACCGCTGGCCCGACCTCTTCGTCTCCAATCTCGACGGCGAGAACCGGCTCTACCGCAACCGCGGGGACGGCACCTTCGCCGACGTCGCGCCCGCGCTCGGGCTCGTCGCGCCGCACCGCAGCTTCCCGGCCTGGTTCTGGGACTTCGACAACGACGGCGCCCTCGACCTCTACGTGTCGGCCTACGACGGCGACATCTGGGACCTCGCGAAGGCCGCCGTCGGGCGGCCCGTCCAGGCGGAACTCGCCTGCCTCTGGAAGGGCGACGGCAGCGGCGGCTTCCGCGACGTCGCGCTGGAGCGGGGCCTCAAGCGCCCGAACGCCCCGATGGGCGCGAACTTCGGCGACCTCGACAACGACGGCTGGCTCGACTTCTATCTCGGCACGGGCTTCACGCCGTACGACGCGGTGATGCCCAACGTGATGTTCCGCAACCGGCGCGGCGAGTCCTTCGCCGATGTCAGTGTCGCGGGCGGCTTCGCCAACCTGCAGAAGGGCCACGCGATCGCCTTCGCGGACTTCGACAACGACGGCGACCAGGACGTCTTCGTGAAGATGGGCGGGGCGCTGAAGGGCGACGGCTTCTACGACATCCTGTACGAGAACCCCGGCTTCGAGAACCGCTGGGTCTGCGTGCGGCTCGTCGGCATCCGCAGCAACCGTTCCGCGATCGGCGCGCGCATCCGCGTCGTCGTGGAGGACGCGGGGAAGGAGCGCTCCGTCTACAAGCACGTCAACAGCGGCGGCACCTTCGGCGCGAACCCGCTGCGCCAGTCGATCGGCCTCGGTAACGCGACGCGCATCCTCCGGGTCGAGATCGACTGGCCGGTGACGGGCATCACGCAGACGTTCGCGGACGTCCCCCTCGACCGCTTCATCCGGGTCACCGAGGGCCGGGAGCGCTTCGAGATCCTCGGCGCGGCCGGGCTCCGGGTGTCGCCGCCGGTCGCGGGCGCGGCGCCCCCCGACTAGCGCCCCCCCCGCCGCACCCGGAGCGCGCCGCAGGAGCTCCACCGCTCCTGCAAACGCGACGGATGCGAGCCTGCCCGGCTCCGCCACCGGGCCATGGCTCCGTGCCGTCACGACGCCGATGTCACCCCACCCGTGGGAGAACCGGATCGACGTTCCTTTCGTCGACGAGAAGACATCGAGCAGCGTGATCCCCCCGTGCCCCCCATCATCGATGAACCCGAGGAAGGCGTCCTTGCCAGTGGGCGGGCCGTCCCCGGTCCCGTCGAGGACAATCGTCGCCTCCCTCGCCCTGAGCGCCCCTGCAGGCGTTTCGGCCACCGCATCGAGTCGCTGCCGAACCCCGCCGGCGTCGCGTTCCGCCGGTGGCGGAGGTCCGCCGCTTCCGGGCAGGCTCCCCAAGGTGCGGATCAGCACTCACGCGTCGGGCATCGACAACAGCCGAGGTCCTCGGTGCAAACTCGCACCGGGGCGCGTTACCATGACCGGCCATCGATGTCTTGCCTGCTGCTGTTGACCCTGCTCGCCGCCGACGAGCCGAAGAACGGGACGTTCACCGAGACCTGGCCGAGCGGCAAGCCGAAGCTCGAAGAGCGCTACAAGGAGGGGAGGCGCCACGGCCTGCTGCGGCGCTGGCACGAGAACGGCACGCTCGCCGCGCACGAGGAGTACGAGGAGGGAAGGTGGGAGGGCCGGCGCGCGGCGTGGCACGAGAACGGGCAGGAGCAGTTCGACTGGCGCTACCGCGATGGCAAGCTCGACGAGGGCACATGGAAGGTCTTCCACGCCAACGGCGCCTGTTGGACCGAGTACCGCGTCGGGCCCGGCGGCAAGGTGCCTGACCAGGTGCAGACCGCCTACCACGACAACGGCAAGCTCGAGTATCGAGGCAAATGGAAGGACGAGCTGCAGGAGGGGAAGTGGGATTACTTCGACCGCGACGGGTGGCGCCGCGAGCAACGCCACTACCGCAAGGGGCAGCTCCACGGGCGGCTGACGATCTGGAACGAGAAGGGAGAGGTAGTGCGGCAGGAGGAGTGGCGCAACGGCAAGCGGAAGGAGTAGCGCACGGCCCGTGCGCACTTGAGCGCCTGCGACGGCGTGGTGGTTGCCGCGTGCAGGGAGGATGGGCCCCGCCGCAACGCACATCCCGATCACGGCCGTCGCCTGCCGGTTGACCGGGCCGGCATCGGGCGGGGCCCCCGCAGAGGCATGCACCGCCCCGCGCCGCGTGTCGAGGAACCCCCGGGGCCCGGGACGGGCCCGTCGCGCGGCTACCCGACCGCTGCGGCGAGCGCGGTCTTCGCGAGGTTGCGCCAGTAGGCGACTTCGGTCCCGCCGCCCCTCTGCGCGTCGGCGTCCGCGAGGAGCGCTTCGAGTTCGGCGCGCGCGCCGGCGAGGTCGCCCTCCTCCAGGCGCGTGTTCGCGATCGCGTAGCGGGCGGCGGCCTTCGTCCCCCACGCTGCCGCGGGGTGCACGAGGAACGCGCGGAAGTGCGCCTCCGATGCCCGGGCGTCGCCTGCGAACTTGCGATTCCATCCGAGCTGGAATCCGGCCATTGCGTGGCTGGCGCTATCGCGGGGCGCCGCGTCCTGAACGCGCGTGAAGCAGGCGTCCGACGCGGCGAAGTCGCGGTCCTCGCGCGCGAGGTAGCCGAGCCCGAACGACGCCTGCGCCCACTCGTCCGAGCCGGGAGTGGTGGACGCGAGGACCTCCTCGAAGAAGCCGCGGCGGCCCTGCGTGGTGCCGCCCGGCGCGGTGTGCGCACTGGCCGCGCGCAGCACTTCGAGGCGGTCGGCGACGCTCTGCTGCAGGCGGTACCGGTCGAGCCACTCTCGCTTCGCGGCCGCGGTGAACGCGGTGCCGGCGATCTCGTCGGCGCTGGCGCGCGTCGCCGCGGTTCCCGCTTGGCCGCTCCCTGGGCGAGCGGGCTGCTCCGGGGGACGGGACGGCTCCTCCCGGCGGAGGAGCGCCTCGAGCTGGCCGATCCGGCGCTCGATCTCGGCGAGGCGGAACTCCGCGAGCGGATCGGCGCGCGGAGCGAGCGTGCGTGCGGGGGCGGGGGCCTCCCGGCTCGAGCCGGCGAGCCAACCGACGAGCCCGACAAGTGCGAATGCGGCGGAGACGGCGAAGGCGCGACCCATGCCACGATCCTATCCGCGCGTCGCGCGGCCGGGAGAAGCCGGGGTCCCGGGGCTGGGGATTTGCGGAAGGGGAGGAGTGCCCCGGGAGCCCCCGGTGCGACCATCCTACCTCCCGGCCCCCTGGCCAAGTCCGGCAGCAGCCATTCGTGCTCGAGGAGCCGGGCGCCACCTCGCGGCCTGCGCTGGCCAAGGCAGTGGAGACGCGGGAGAGTCATCACTGTCGCGGGGCCGATCCCCGTATCCCAGCTACCTCTCAGAGCATTCCGCACGTTTTGTTCGAGTACTCGACACCCACTCTACTCCCGCGGTCGAGCTGACCCCCAACCTCCACTAGGCGGTGGAGCGGGCGCTAGCGGGCGCGTTCGGGGACCCGGGCAGCGTGACTCGGCTGGCCACCGCGGTCATGCAGAACTGCCGATAGGAGGCGTGCCCGGCCTCGGTTTCCCCTACCTTATTGGGGGTCCGGGCGGCCCCAGGGAGGGGGGGGGCGCCTGATGCGCATCTGCTGCGCGTTTCCTCGACCATATGGACGGTACGGACCTATTGGACGAAACGCGCCCGAAACTCCTAGAGCCATCAGGGATTGCCACGGACTATGAGTCCGCTGCTCTTACCGATTGAGCTACGGCCCCGCGCTGACGCAACCTTAGCAGGGGGGCGGGGTTACGTCAACGCGTTGGGGCCACGGCGGGAGGGGCGTTTTGGGGGGTGATGCGCATCGTGATGCGCATTTCCGGGAATGTGCGCGGGAGGACGGGCGGAGGCGCCGGAACGCGCAGCCTTGGAGGCGGGGGGATTCGGGGCGGGGGGCTCGGCGGTGTGAGCGGCGGATTGAAAGTCCGCGGGTTAGCCGGGGCCACGCCATCGTCGTGACGCTACACTCATCCCTCGGCGTGCGGTGGATCGCGATAGCCTGCTTGATTGCGCGAGGCGCGCCTGGTGGCACGCCCGAGGGCATTGACGCCCTCAAAGCACAGAACTACAAGGCGGCGCTTCGCGAGTTCACGGTCGCTGCGGAAGCTGGCGACTCGGAGGCTCAGTTCCAACTCGGCGAGATGCATCGCCGCGGACTGGGTGGCGGCGTGAACCCCCGTCTGGCGCAGCAACGCTACGAACAGGCCGATGCCCAGGGGCACGCCGCGGCGGCAGCCGAGTTGGGCATCCTCAAGTGGAAGGCCGAGGAGCGTGAGCAGGCGCTGGCCCTCCTCCACAAGAGCGCGAGGGCGGAGAACTTACGGGCGATGTATGCTCTCCTGCTCCTCACGTCTCGCGACCCCGCAGTGGCGATTAACGATGGCCTCCTAAGTGAGTACATTCGCAAGCTGGCGGAGGCGGGTCAGCCGGATGCACAGGAAAACTACGCCGGCCGTCTCCTTCTCGACATGAGGGGCAGTGTGGAACGGCTGGCGCAAGCCGAGACCTGGTACCGCAAGGCCGCAGCGCAAGGCAACCCCAGGGCGTTCCACGGCATCAGCGTATGTCTCGCACGGAAAGCAGCACGTCTTGGTGGCAACCTGGACGAGGAGAGCTTGCAGGCCGTGGCGGAGTCCCTGCGGAAGGGCGCCATGCTCGGCGATTTCTTTGCGCAGCACAGCCTCTGTCTTGGAGAGGGCAAGTTGGATCCTGTTACGACCTACGCCTGGATTGTCGTCACCTCCGACCTAGCGAACTCATTCCCTCTCGAGTCGCCGATCACCGAGGGGGGTCGATCCGAAATCGTCACCATGGTCCAAGAGCGGCGCGCCAAGACTCGGGCTCTCATGATTCCGAGACTCGCTAGGGAGGGCGAAGCTCTGGCAAAGAAATTCGCCAAAGAGATCCGGGCCAATCTGAAGAAGGGGCTGCCTTGGGAAGACCCCTTCGACTAGCCTTTATTCCCCCGGACTGGGTCAGGTTCATCGCTGGCAGGGGTTCGAAGGGCGAGGCTCATGCTGGTCTCAGCTCCCGGAGAGAGGTCCGAGTGGCATTCACCGTCGACGATACGATCGGCCACGGGGGCCGAGGGTCTCGGCGACGGGGGGGTACGGAGGCCTGAGTTGCGCTTCGTCCGCTGGTTACGCGCGCGATCGGCAGCGGGAGCCGGCGTTGTTGTCCCTGCCCGTACTACGCGCGGCGAGTCGCCGAGTCGCGAACGCTGCTCAAGTCGGACAGAGTCCCTGCTGATTGAGCCGGTTTCGCCGTCGGCGCTCAGGGGTTGCCGCCTAGCCCGCGTTATTCGTGAGCGCCGACGAAAGAGGATCTCCCCCCTGCGCAAAATGCGTTTGTGAGTTCGAATTCAACGCAGACGGGGAAACCCTGCTCCCCTGGTTCTCCCCGACAGGGTGTCATGTTTCCAGAGCTGCTCGCGAAGCCTGTGCGGGCGGAGTTCGACGAGCCTTGCGTGACGTCGGACCACGGGGGGCTGCTGCTGAAGGCGGCCGACGAGCGGCTCGGGCTCACGGATCTGCTCGCGGTGTGCCTCGGCGACCGAAGGGACCCGGCGCGCGTGCGGCACGAGGTCGTGGACCTCGTGCGGCA
>Ga0187893_10015004_pt1 | contig 10456 bp, 9 predicted proteins | sample MA1701074metaG_FD_139574 | JGI IMG/M metagenome (GOLD analysis project Ga0187893, IMG submission 139574) | White microbial mat communities from a basaltic lava cave in the Kipuka Kanohina Cave System on the Island of Hawaii, USA - MA170107-4 metaG ...
GCGGCTAACGCGACTGAGATTTTACTCACTGCTCGTGTGTATGCTGCTCAGGAAGCCCATCTCATGGGTTTGGTGAATCGTGTCCTGCCAAAAACTGAACTTGAATCATACACGCGAGAGTATGCGCTCAAACTAGCCGACAACGCACCGCTCAGCGTCGCTGCTCACAAGCTCTTTGTGCGCGAAAGTACGAAAGCGGCAAACTTGCGAGATACGGAGAAAGTCCGTGCTCTGTCGGCTCGCTGCTTCAACAGTGCTGATTATAAAGAAGGCGTCGCCGCATTTATGGAGAAACGACGACCGAAGTTTCAAGGGAAATAGCGGTCAGCTATCAGCTCTTAGCTTTCAGCAAGAATTGTGTTTTTTGGGCTGACCGACCGCTGATTGCCGACTGCTGATAGCTCAAGGCGGATCTCAGGTTAAAGATGTCCCACTGGCCTACGTGACCTTATCCTCTCCCCATCTTAATCCGATCCTCCTGCGCCCACCCTTCTTTCAACGGCACCATGAAATAGGGCGTGAGCTTTACCTTCTTGAAATACCAACGCCCGTTCTCTTTCACGTATTCGTCATCAAAACGCGCAGCGACAAGATAGCTTTCGCCTTTGTGAACTGGCGTTGCTTCCAGGTAGCTGAGACCAGTGCCGGTATTCCTTTCCACATGGATTACGTGGTTATGGATGAACTGTTTGACGAATGGCACGAGATCAGACAGGCCTTTCTGGAAGAATTTAATGATTTTCTCGCGCCCTTTCGCGGTACCAAGGTGGGCGTAATCAATCTCAGCATCATTACTGAAAAGATCGCCTATGAGTTCTGGCCGCTTCTCATTGACGCACTCGTGGTAGCGGAAGCGCAAGGTCTGGATTGCATCGCGATCTGTCAGCTCCTGCACCTGTACCTCGAGCGTCTGTACTCGTTTTTCCAGATCTGTTGTTGCCATTGCATTCCTCCTTCGGTTTAAGCCTTTGGCAAGCTCTTGATGAACTTGATCACTTCCTGCAGCAAATCTTTCCTACTCTCCTAGGATCCTGCCGTCAAGAAAATATAAGGGCGAAGCATTCGCTTGGTGAAACGAAAGGGTTGCTGAATAGCTTTCATGAAGGCTTCGCCCCTCCCTGTGTCGCTTGCTTTCTACGACAAAACAAGCCAAAGAGAAAGAAAGCCACTTTATTTACCCTATAAGGAGGGACGCTATGAAAGTCGGGATGTCAATTTTCATGCAAAACACCAACAACAAGTGGTCGGATTATGAGGTCTATCGCCACGACCTCAAACTTGCTGACCTCGCTGAGCCTCTAGGGTTCGACTCGATCTGGAGCGTGGAGCACCACTTCACGCCGTACACCATGGTGCCAGACGTGGTACAGTTTCTCACCTACATGGCTGGCCGCACGAGCAAAATCGAGTTGGGGACGATGGTGATCGTTCTGCCCTGGCATGATCCTGTGCGTGTGGCCGAGCAGATCGCTATGCTCGACCTGCTGTCCAATGGCCGGATTATCATCGGCTTCGGACGTGGAGCCGCGACGGTGGAGTACAACGGCTTCCGCGTGCCGATGGAGGAGTCGCGCGAGCGATTTGTCGAGGCCGCCGAGGTGGTGGTAAAGGCGCTGGCTAACGAACGCTTTGAGCACCAGGGGAAGTTCTTCCAGATCCCCGAGATGAGCATTCGCCCGCGACCATTTTCCCACCCTGAGCGCCGGCTCTACGGTGCAGCGGTGAGCCCGGACACAGCGGAACGCATGGCTAAGCTAGGGTTGGGCGTGTTGGTTGCCATTCCGCTATACGGCTGGGATGCGCAAGCCAAAGACGTGCAGCGGCATAATGAGATCACCCGTCAGTTGGGGCACGAACCGGTCCCGCCGATCACGTCGAGCTTCGTCTATTGTGCTGAGACTGAGAAAGAAGCGCGCGAGGGCGCTCGCAACTGGATGGGTGGGTACTGGGGCTCAGCGGACGCTCACTATCATTTCTCCGACGGGCACCTCAAGACGGTCAAGGGCTACGAACACTACGGCGTGATCGCGGACAACGCCAAGACCGTCGCCCCTGAGCAGAGCGTCGAGGGCTTCGTGGATATCCAGGTGGCTGGCACGCCGGATCAGTGTCTAGAGCAGATCTACGCCATGCAGGACAAAGTCGGCCTCGACCATTTCATCGCCGTGTTCAGCTACGGCGGTATGCCGCATGAGGAGGCCGAGCGCAACCTGCGGCTGTTCGCCGCCGAAGTCATGCCTAAGCTTCAGCGTGAGGAGCGAAAAGTAGTGCCGGTGGTGACGACCGACAAAACGACTCAGATCCAGGCGAAGTAGGATCCCCTACACTGGTCCTCACATTGGTGCGTGTATAGTGAACTGTAGAGACGCGACCTGTCGCGTCTCTACCTCTGACGCAGGTTGATATTGCAAAAAGAGGCTTCTCTATTTTTTATCTTCTTTTTCCTTTTGCAAGACTGTGGCTGCCCAGCCGCCTCATCCGTACATTTTCCCCTGGCAGGTATCATCCTGCCTACGACGAATATTGGCAAAGCAAAGCAATTCAAGCAGGACGTATCTAGATGCTGCTATTTCTCATCGTCGGTTGGCGCGACAAACAGTAGCAGAAGTGAGGAAGAAGTATTTTGTGAACAGAAGTCTTAAGTTTTCCCGTTGTGTGCCGATAACATTGCCGTAAGAGGCATCTACAGTGGGGCACTTAACCTTGGGAAAAATGAAGAGCGGAAGCCGCGTTTTCTTGAGCATGCTAGCTTTCAGCGCATTGCTTCTGCTCTTGCCCGTCAATACCCAGGCGCATTTTATTATCGAATTCACCGATGGCACCCGCATTATTGTCTCTAATTACAAAGAAGTTGACCGGGCCGTGAAGGTTTACACCAAGGAGGGGTGGTTCGCGTTTCTCAAGAATGACATAACAAAGATCATCGACACCAATCCCCACAAGGGAAGGCGGAGCTTAGACACCCCGGCTGAGACCAAATTGACTTCCCCCTCGGAAGTAAAACAGAAAGCAGAACATCAACAGCAGCTCGCCCTTGCCCAGCAGGCACTTGAACAAGAACAGGCTCGACAGACAAAGGACCATCTCCAGGAAGTAAAGACTCAATCGACCTCTACACTTCTGAAAGAGGCGTTGAGCCAGCTCCTGACTATCCCCGATCTTCAAGACCTCTACCAACGCGCGAAAGCGGGGTTGTTCGGGTTGCGCTATATCTTCGCCTTGCTCCTCGGGATCAAGGTGCTGAAGATATTCTTTTCCGCGAGCATTCGCTGAGCCCTCCTACCGGAAGAGGGCTAGAGCCGCGGTTTGATCTTGCTCATGAAGGTTTCCATCGTCTGTGCACTGCTCTCGAACGACTGCATGGAGAGTTCAAAGATCAGGTGCTGTACTCCAGCTTTCCGGTAAGCCTGGATGCGTGTGGTTACGGTCTCAACATCCCCGCGCAGTAAGTCGCGCCCCGGTCGAGGAGCATAGGTCAGCACGTCTGTCGAAATTCCTTCAATGAACAGCGGTGCCCGTAAGGAAAGCACTGGCTCGCCAGCTCGCCCTTTCTTTTTCCACAACTCCCTTAGGTGATGAACTCCCTCAGCAAAGGTTTCTGGTGGAAGCACAGTCGCATGCCAGCCGTCGCCAAACTCGGCGACACGCCGGCGCGCTCGTGCGCTCACGCCACCGACCCATATCGGTAAGTGCCGCTGTACGAGCATCGGCGAGACCTGCATGTCCTGAAACGAGGTATAGTTCCCACTGAAGCTGAGGGCCTCATGCGTCCAGATCTCTCGCATCAGACGGAGGCATTCATCGCTGATCTTCCCTCTTTCCGCAAAAGGGGTTCCTAGCGCCGCGAACTCCTCGGTCATCCAGCCGCCACCGACGCCAACAATCAAACGTCCACCAGAGAGTTGGTCAATCGTCGCCAGCATTTTGGCAAGAACGACGGGATTCCGATACGGCAAGATCAGCACGCTAGTCCCAAGCTTCACCCGTGGGACCAGCCCAGCGAGATGACTCAGCAATGCGACTGGCTCCAGCATGTTGTCGCGATAAATGAGGTCCATCGTGTGGGGCACAATGATGTGGTCAGTGACCCAGACCGAGTCAAACCCCAAAGCCTCGGCGTGCCGGACGTTGGTGATGATTCCCTGCACATCGATCGCTTTGCCGTAGTGTGGAATACAGATGCCGAATTCCATGAGCGACCCTCCTTCCAAGCGCAGTCAGCGGCAGCAGTCAGCAAGACAACGCCAGGTCCCTACTTACGAGCAAGACTGCTGTTTGGCAATGGGAAGCTACCCCTGGTATTTCCTTGTCCGTGCTGATAGCTGAATGCCGAAAGCTGAACGCTTCTCCAAAAAGGAGGGACTTATGGCACGTCCTCTGACCGTTGCGGCTGCCCAGTTAGGGCCGAGTTCAGCGAGTAAAGCACAGACTGTCGAGCGTATGGTCGCACTCATGGAGGAAGCTGGGGAACGAGGTGTAGAACTCTTGTCCTACCCTGAGCTATCGCTCACCCCCTACTTTGCTACAAAGATCCACACCTCCTGGGAGAACTTCTTTGAAGATACGATGCCCTCGCCTGTCGCTCTCTCCCTCTTCCAAGCGGCGCGGCGCACGCGGACGCACTTTGTGCTTCCCTACGCCGAGCGAGAGAACACTACGTATTACAATAGCGCGGTGTTCGTTGCTCCAGATGGGACAATCTTGGGCAAATACCGTAAAACTCACATCCCAGGCTGGGTCGAACCTCGTTGGGAAGGGCTCAATATTCTCGAAAAGCGATACTTCTCGTGCGGGAACCTCGGCTTCCCGGTCGTTGCTCTCCCTCAGGCCCGGCTGGGGGCTTTAATCTGTTATGACCGTCGTTTCTCCGAAGGCTATCGGGCGCTGGCGTTAGGAGGCGCAGAACTCATCTGTGTGCCGTACAACACCCCGACTTTCGGTCAACCACGTGAGGCTGGACAGGAGACCTCAGAAGTCCTGCTTCGCGCCGCGGCCATAGAAAATCAGCTCTTCATTATTGCTGTGGGGAAAGCCGGTATAGAAGACGGTGCCGAGTATATCGGAGGCAGCGAGATCATTTCCCCAACAGGCAAAGTACTGGCGAAAGCGCAAACGGAGGGAGACGAACTAGTCATGGCCACCATTGATTTCGACGAAATTGTCACCCTCAAGAACAAGTGGGACTTGCTTGCCGACCGCCGGCCGGAAATATATCAGCAACTCATACGGTAAACATGCACAAAGAGGAACATCGCCTCAACCGTATCTTGGAGCGGACTCTTCGCCCGCTTTTCCTTGGCCTAAAATGGAGGATACATACAATGACCGTGACCGGAAAAGACCACGTCTACGTCGGCCTAGACTGCGGACGGCGGGAGTACATGATCTCGTCACAGATGGTGCAAGACTACGCGGATGCCGTTCAGGACCATTATCCTTGGTACTTTGGCTCCTCGCCTTTTGGCGGACCAGTCGCGCCGGCGCTCATCCGTCACTCAGAGATGTTCGTTGATCGCCGCTGGTATCTTCCCAATATCTACGGCAACCTCCATGCTAAACAGGAGTGGGAGTTGTTCGCTCCGATCAGAATAGGCGAGCATATCACTGCCCATTCGTTGGTTGTGGACCGTTACCTCAAACGCGGACGTGATTATGTGGTCAATGAGGTGCTCCTGCTTGGTGATGACGGCCGTGTGTGCGCACGCAGTCGCTCTCACCAGAGTTTTCTGCGTGATGACGTCACTAGTGGAACGGTTATCGGCAAAGAACGGGAGAAAGAAACGGGACGCCGTTTTGAGGTCGGTCAAGGTCCAGTTCTGGAAACGCTCGCTTCGCTCATGAAAGAAGTCGGGCCAGAGATGTGTATGCGTTTCTCTGGCCCAGGAAAGAATTACCATACTGACCGTGAAGAAGCGGTAAAGCTCGGCTTTCCCGAGGTGGTGGTGCAAGGGATGATGCCCATCTGCTTCTTGTCAGAACTCATGACCCGCCGCTTTGGTGAAGGCTGGTACTGCGGCGGGAAGATGACCGTCAATCTGGTGAACATCTTATGGATGGGAGAAACTGTGTCGGTGTGTGGTGTCATCAAGGAACTCACGCTAGAAGGCAGCCATCAACGCGCACATCTAGAGATCTGGTGTCAGAAAGTCGATGGGACGGTGATTACAGTTGGCAGCGCGAGCGCGGTGGTAGCGTGACAATCCGATAGGGGCGAAGCCTTCATCATTGTCAGCTTTGATTTTCTCTCCATCCGCTAGGGGAATGCTTCGCCCTACTTTGAGGGATTGATCACCCGCACTGGCTCCCCGTCCAGAAAGGCGCAGATGTTCTCCACCGTCTGATCAAAGAAAATTTTGTAGGTCTCTGTGGTGACATACCCAATGTGAGGGGTGATGACCGTATTCTCTAAGCGCCGCAACGGATGATCTAAGGGCAGTGGTTCTTCGTCGAAGACATCGAGAGCCGCGCCAGCGATGGCCTTCTTTTGCAACGCGCTAACCAACGCCTGCTCATCCACTATTGGACCTCGGGAGGTATTCACCAAATAGGCCGCGGGTTTCATGAGTCCTAGCTCTGATGCTCTCAGCAATCCTCTGGTCCGCTCACTTAATACTAGGTGAATAGTGACAATATCCGCTTGCGACAACAGTTCCTCTTTACTGACCAAAGTTGCCCCGAATTTCGCGGCTCGCTCTGCTGTCAGATTCTGACTCCAGGCAAGGACCTGCATTTGAAACGCTTTGCCAACCGTCGCGACCTGGGAACCTAAGTTGCCCAAGCCGATTACACCTAGGACCTTTCCTTGGACTCCGATGCCCATGCTCACTTGCCATTGCCCGGTTCGAGTCGCTTGGTCCTCCCGCGGAATATAGCGGAGCAGAGCCAAAATGAGCCCCCAAGTCAGCTCTGCGGTGGGATAAAGGACGCCGCCAGTTCCACACACAACAACACCACAGTCTGTCGCTGCTTGTAGGTCAATGGCTGCGTTGCGCATGCCAGTCGTGGTTAGCAGCCGCAACTTAGGCAGCCGGTCCAACAAACTGCGAGGGAACGGAGTCCGTTCTCGCATCGCCATGACAATCTCGAAATCCTTCAGCCGTTCTGCTAAGGCAGTTTGGTCTTTGAGATGATCTTTGAAGACCTGCACTTCAACGTCCGCGGGCAAGACATTCCAGTCGGTCATCTGCAATGCGACCTCTTGGTAGTCATCGAGGACTGCGACCCGGATCATGTTCCCTCCTTATTGAGGTGCGTGAGCCACGCTCCTACTTTTACCTGGCGAGGTATAGCTTCACCTACTCTCGGCCGAAACTATGCTCAGGGCCAGAAAGGTGCAAGCACGTCTTGCATACTCCAGAAGGTGTCTGCCATAACTGCAAGCCAGGAGGGAACACATCATGGCAGGTTGTTTAGACGGTATCAAAGTGCTTGATCTCGGGCGGTATCAGGCGGGTCCCCGCTGTGCGATGATTTTGGCCGACTTGGGCGCGGAAGTGATCAAAGTCGAGGCGCCGGGTGGGGATGAATCCCGTGGCCTCGGGCGCGTGTACTGGTCGGTCTACAATCGCGGGAAGAAAAGTATCACCCTCAATTTACGCAGCGAAGAAGGCAAAGCACTGCTCAGAGCGCTCGTGCCAAAAGTCGATATGCTCTTGCAGAATTTCCGGCCTGGAGTGATGGACGCAATGGGTTTTGGTTACGAGACACTCAAGCAACTTAATCCTGGTCTCATTCTCATCAACGTCTCAGGTTTTGGCCAGCAGGGTCCGTACCGCCACCGGCCTGCCTACGACCCCATTGGTCAAGCCATGTCTGGCTTGATGAGCTTTACCGGATTTCCTGATGGTCCGCCGGTCTTGACCAACTCACCGATCATCGATCGCATCACCGCCCTGCATGCGACGATCGGCGCCCTCGCAGCTCTGCATCGTCGTGATATGACTGGCCAAGGTCAGTCTCTCGATGTGTGCTTGCTCGATACTGGATTTACTTTGATGGAGATTCCCATTGCGCAATATCTGCTCACCGGCAAAGAACCGCAACGGCATGGCAATCGTCCTGGTGGTATCGCGCCATGCAACGCCTATCTTGCAAAAGACGGATGGGTGTACATCCTCGCGGTTCCCCAGGATATGTGGGGAAGGTTCTGCAAAGGTATTGGACAACCAGAGTTACTCAACGATCCACGCTTTGCGAGTATCAGCGCTCGTGCGGCTCATATAGAAGAAATCGACACCCTGGCCGCTGCTTGGGTGCAGGACAAAACGGTTGCCGAGGTCATAGAGATTTTAGAGCGTGCTGAGGTGCCAGTGGGTCCAGTACAGACCATTGCCCAAGCAGCCCATGATCCCCATTTGTGGGAACGGAAGATGTTGGTCGAAACAGAAGACCAGGAAAACGGCGGCCGCACCTTCGTACCGGGTCTTACCGTGAAATTCTCCGATACCCCTGGGGCGATCGGTCCTATCCCGCGTCCTGGGGAGCATAACGAAGAGGTCTACTGTGAGTGGCTCGGTCACAGCCAGAAGGATATGGTCAAGTGGCAAGAAGATGGGGTGATCTGAATTTCGGCGTTCAATTATTTAACGGAGTAACAGTTTATGCTACGGAGAGGCATAGGGGACAAGGCAGAAAAGGTTTCTCCCTGACTGATACTTCTCCTGTTTGCCTCTTACCCTTCTTTGCCATGGAGGTGGCTCGTGCTTAGTCCCTACCGCGTCCTCGACTTGACCACCGAGCGAGGTCTGCTGTGTGGTCAGATCCTCGGCGACCTCGGTGCCGATGTCATCAAGATTGAGCCTCCAGGTGGTTCGCCGGCTCGCCGGCTCGGCCCGTTTTATCAAGACCAGCCGCACCCGGACCGCTCATTGTACTGGTGGGCATATAACCGTAACAAACGGAGCATTACTCTCAATATCGAAACTAAGGGGGGCCAGACGATCTTGCGGCATCTCGCCACCCATGCGCATTTCTTAATCGAGTCCGACAATCCCGGTGTTTTGGCAAAATATGGACTTGGCTACGCTGACCTCGCCGCAGTCAATCCAGCTCTTGTCTATGTCTCGATCACACCTTTCGGTCAGGACGGCCCGAAAGCGAGCTACGCAGACAGCGACCTGATTATCCTCGCGGCTGGTGGCCCGCTCGTGCTCACCGGCGACGATGACCGTCCGCCCGTGCGGGTGAGTGTTCCTCAGGGGTATTTGCACGCGAGCGGACAAGCTGCCGCTGCGGCGTTGATTGCCCATCATGAGCGCCAACGTTCGGGTCAGGGGCAACACGTCGATATTTCAGCCCAACAAGCCGTTGCTCAGGCAACCCAATCGAGCATTCTTGCCCCACCATTAGGGGAACGAGAATTTCTCCGTATGGCAGGTGGTGTGAAGATTGGTCCCCTCAAAGTCCAACTCATCTGGCCGACAAAGGATGGCTCCGTCTCGATTGCCTATCTGTTTGGCTCGGCGATTGGTCCATTCACCCGTAGACTGATGGAGTGGGTCTGTGAAGAAGGCTTCTGCGATGAAGTCACGCGTGACAAAGATTGGGTCGCGTTCGGCAGTTTATTCTTTGGTGATCCACAAGCCATCGAGGAATACGAACGGCTGAAGCAGATTGTGGAAAACTTCACTCTGAGCAAGACCAAAACGGAGTTGCTCCAAGGCGCGCTGAAGCGCGTGCTGTTAATCGCACCGATTACGACCATCGAGGAAGTGGTGCATAGCGATCAGCTCGCAGCTCGTGGATATTGGCAATCACTAGAACATGCAGAACTAGGACGGGCATTTCGCTATCCCGGCCCATTCGCCAAGTTCAGCGTGTCGCCAATCACCTATCGTCGTCATCCGCCAACGGTTGGTGAGCATAACCGGGAGATTTATATTGGCGAGCTCGGATTTACTGAGCAGGAGTTGGCTGAATTGCAGAACAAAGGAGTGATCTGACGAGGCACGAGGAGAATCGCGTTCATCCTTCGACGAGCTCAGGATGAACGGAGAAAACCTTACCACTAGGGGATGGTTTCCCGTTCGTGCTCAGTCCTTCAAGCTCAGGACAGGCTTTATCGAAGCACGAATATACTTTCCGAAGGGAGTGATTTCATGACCAACACTCTTCCCCTTTCCGACGTAAAAATCCTCGACCTGATGTGGGCAATGGCCGGACCAGCGTCCACCCGCATGTTAGCTGACTATGGTGCTACCATCATCCGAGTGGAGTCCACGCGCCGCTTCGACGCTGTTCGCACGGTCGGACCGTTCCACAACGGGCAACCTGGCCCGGAGAGTTCCGGGCTGTGGTACAACATGAATGCTGGCAAGCAAGTGATCACGCTCGACCTGACGAAAGAAGCAAGCCGCGCAGTGATTCTTGATCTCGTGCGCTGGGCGGATGTTGTAACCGAGGCGTTCTCGCCTAAAGCGATGCGAGCGTGGGGTTTCGATTATGAGTCCCTCCGTGA
>Ga0187893_10015005_pt1 | contig 10456 bp, 6 predicted proteins | sample MA1701074metaG_FD_139574 | JGI IMG/M metagenome (GOLD analysis project Ga0187893, IMG submission 139574) | White microbial mat communities from a basaltic lava cave in the Kipuka Kanohina Cave System on the Island of Hawaii, USA - MA170107-4 metaG ...
AGTTTCCCTTTTTTATCACCGACATCAGCGAGGTGCCGGCGAAGACCAATCCGCTCGGCCTGCGCGGCGGCGGCGAGGGAGGAACGACGCCGGCGCTCGCGACGGTGGCCAACGCGATCTGCGACGCGCTCGACATCGAGCATATCGAGCTGCCTGCAACACCGGAGCGCGTGTGGAAAGCGATCAAAGACAAGGCGCCGGTCGATAACTGGCGGGAAAGCTGACAACAATACGTTGATACTACTATCTCAACGTGGGTCAAGGGGGCATATGACTCAAGTACGAGGGCTGAGGGAAGTCCCGGAGAGTGTAGTCGACCCCGCAAGCGGGGAGCGGATTTTGGTCGGCGAATACCTATACGACGGACGTGACGGCGCGATTTTTAAAGGCAAGTTCCGCGGAAGTCCGACAGACGATTTGGCGATCAAGTTCTTTCTCCGAAAGCGATCTAACACGCTATTTCGCGGTAGGACTCGGGCGGCAGAATTCGCGATGGACCTCAAAGACACGAGTGAGAGCGAACTAAAGCGGCTTTCCTCTCTCGCGCACCCGAATGTGCAGCAATACATTACGAAGGGTGCCATTAAGTACAAGAAGGGTTATTTCAAGAGCTTCAATCCGGACGTAGACGATGCTGAAGAAATCCCATTTCTTGTTAGTCGACTGGTGCCCGGCACCAATTTAGAAGCAATATTTTCAAACAAAGACCCAATCAAGCCCCATCGGATTACCCGGTGGCTCTATGACGTAAGTCTTGCACTTGCTTACGTCCATCGTCAGGACGTGCTCCACAACGACGTCGCGACGCGAAACATAGTGATCTCGCAAGTCAGTGACAGAGCGACTTTGGTTGACTTCGGTATTTCCAAATATCTTCCGTCTGCGGATACAACTTATACGCGCTTGTGGATTGATTCTGAACCGCTTCCGCAATTCATTAAGAATGCGATATCACAGAAGGTTGATGGGAAGTGGCAACGTCAAGAGCTGCGAGAACTGCTTTTCCCAGCAGTCGATTTATACAACTTCGCCGTTGTCATCGATGCATGTCTACAGAAGTTAGATCGAGAGCAAATTGCGGATTCAGAGTACGAATACTTGGCCTTAATACGCGACGACCTCAGGAAGTGGGAGGAGTCGAAGGCTTTGCAGGGGAGACCCAGCCAATCGAAGAGCATGCTTCGAACCGCGGACGACTTGGTGAAAGTATTCGAGCGTCTCATCGCGGGCGCGGACTTCTACAGACAAAAGCTAAGTGAGGGTTCCGCAGGACCGAAACACTTCAATAGACCCGCAGTGGCAGTTGAGATTCGTGAAGGCGTAGGTCGTGTTCTCGAACATCCAATGGTGACTCGCCTTCAAAACTTGTCGCAGCTCTCGATGCTTCACCGAGTTTATCCTTCGGCAAACCAGAGCCGGCTCGATCATGCGCTCTGTGCCCTCGGTCGCGCTCAGCAGGTTTGGAAGGCGTTGGCCTCGCGTCCGCGCTTCCGGTTGTTAGTGGAACCGAAGGATGTGCACCGTCTTGAGCTTGTTGCGCTGCTGCACGACCTGAACCATTTCCCGTTCTTGCACTATTTTCAGGAAGCCGGAATCACGTCTGTGGAAACGGCAAAGGTTCTTGATGTCCTCTTAAAGTCCGATTATTCATCGCCGGAAATAGCTCTCGGCACCCTTCTTGAGAAGGAGGGTCTTTCAAGCGAATTTTTGTCCAAGGTTATCCACGGTGACGCAGGGCAGGAAGCGAGACCGGTGGATGACATCATAGTGTCCGTTGTGAATAGTGGCGTTGACGTAGACAAGATGGCGTATTTGTACGACGACGCTCTACATACAGGAGTGCCGTACGGTCTTGGCGTTGATTCCGAACGCCTAATCCAAGAAATTGATGTCGCGTATGTCGAAGGGCGTCATTTTCACGAAGACAAACGCGGGCGATGGCACATCGTCTTCCATCAGTCTGCGTTGAGTGCCGTCGAAAGTCTATGTTGGGCGCGCTATTGGAATTTTCAGCGGATCTATTGGCATCCGCGAAACCGTGCAGTAGCAGCAATGATTATTTGGGTGGTGCGAGAGCTGTTCGCCAAAGGCAAAGAGACGTTTGCAAGCTACTTGGTTTCGACACTTGGTGGTGGTGAACTTGGGGCACTGGATTATCTCGACCGACAATTCATGAGTCATTACGGGCGGCCATCTCCTTTGTTTGGACTATCGGTCGACAGCACGAAGATTTTTGCGCCGATTTTAGAGATTCCTAAGACGAGCATTCCAGAGCTGACCCGCAAGGGCGTTGAGGACGAGAGACGACTTGCGGTGCAGGATAAGGTCGCCGGAGAGATACACGATTACGTCGACAAGAATGCAGTCAAGAAGCTAAAGCTCGAACCACAGCCAGGGGAGGTGCTACTGGACATTCCGTTACGCCCGTTAGGCCTAGGCGGCTCAATATTTGTTTTGGATCGCAAGGGGCAGGCATGTCCCGTGACCACTTTGTCCCCCGCAGTAGAAGATCTGAAACAAGGATTTGCCGAAATGAGTAGCACCGTGCGCGTGTTCGTGTCCCCGCGGATTCGGGACGCGGTCGGTACTCGAAGGTGGAGGGAGGATGAAGAGACTCTAACTTCGCGGGTGATTGCGGCCGCGAAGGAGGCAGCGGTACCGAAAAAAGAGAAAGGTGAGGCCGTCTGATGCGTAGGGGTCAGAGCTTAGATATCGTAGTTCGGAGTAGACGGGATTACGAAAAGCGCCTTGTCCAGAAGAAGCGCGAATTCGAAAAACTGGAAAGGCGTGAGCTTGAAAAACTAAGACATCAGTTGTCCCGGTCCCGCGGTCCCCTAGTGGTTGCATTTATCGACCTCTGTGGATCAACCGAGCTGAAACGACAGCCTCAAGAGAGATGGTTGCCGATCGTGGGGGAGTTTCTTTTGGATGTTACGCGGTGCGTGTCTAGGAATAAGGGTAGGGTCGTCAAGTACATTGGGGACGAAGTTCTTGCGATATTCGAGCATCCAAACGCCAGGAAGACGATTTCCCAGGCGGAAAGCTTCGTGTCAGATTGCGAAGCAACGTTGCGTAAGCGCGGTAAATCGGTGGCGAAGTGGGCTCTAGATTTTGGGCGTGTCGTTCCTATTTCGGTACCCGGCGGCGCTTCCGACTTTCTTGGAACGACCGTTGACCGATGCGCAAGAATTGGGAAGCTGTTGGCACCTGGCACCGTACTCGTGTCCGCGGACTTCGTGGCCGCTTCCAGCAATCGTAAACGTTGGCGAAGAATCGGAAGTGTGCGACCGAAGGGTATCGAGAAACCTTTTGATGTCTTTCAGCTTGACGGCGTTGGTCAACGAATCATGGCAAGCGACATCCGTGCGCGGGCCGCGTCATCAGCTTCGTTAACGCAGAAGGCGTCCCGGCTGGATCGTAAGCTGCAAATATGTCGGGAGGAGTTGCATCGTCTACGCGGACGGCAGTAGATGGAGGCAGCTGGTTTATGTTTATGCGCGCGTCCAAGTTCCCCCATCCGTAGCCACATCGGACGCCATGCCAGATCCGTGAGGTGAAATCGCGTCGAGCGCCGTAGCACGATGTTCAGCTTGATTCAACAGGCAATCACGGCATCTTTTGCCTAATGCCGAGGGTGGCGCCAGCACGTACGCTTGGCGCCATCGAGTTGCAGGGCCACCATCGCGAGGCTACCGGTACCACAGCTTCCACGGACGTCAATAGGAAATACCGGCTTCCATTTTCAACAATACAGCCTGTCCACTCCTGCGCTCTTAGGAATGTGGGATGAGAACAGAACGCGAAATCTTTAGTGAACTGGCAAAGCTCTGCGCGACCCCGGGCTATGTGCACGTAGTCGCTGGTCTCTCCTTCCGTGACAACGTCGTTCCGCACGTGGGAGAAATGAAGCCCGAGGACATGCAGCATATGTTCTCGCGCAGCCGGTTACTGCGAACGGAGATGTCGACCCTCATAGGTCTCTTGATAAAGCAAGAGATCGACTACACCCTCCCGCCGCAGCCGGTGCTCAAACAGCACCTCGAGAAAACCGAAGCACTGCTGGAGGAAATGCACCACTCAATGTCGGCGCCGATGTTTGCCGGCCTCGATCCAAAGAAAGTCCTAAAGGAGGGGTTCAATCCGTTCACCAGTGGAGCCGCGCTTCGCGAGCCGATCTTCTACGGTGGTGAATCTGCATACAGCTTCCAGTATCGCGATCTCTCGCCAAGGAAATACGCGAACGACGAGGAATGGCTAAAGGCCAATAAAGGCTTTTCGATAGCAACTGCAAGAGATGTCGCGCACGCGGTGGCCACCGTCCAGAACGAGAAGCTGACCGCGACGCTAAACGCGCTGAAAAAGACCTCACCAGACAACTGGACGGTTCTTCTCGCTTTCATATTCAGCAGTGAGGAAATCGCGCGGAAGGCGAGCCTTGATGAGGCCGCCGTGGAGAAAGTACTTAGCGCCTTCGCGCTTCCGAACGGCGAACGAAATGCCGGCTTCACGGAGCTTCACGACTTCAACGTCGCAAACGCCCTGCCCTTACTTCCTGCTGGAAAGGGTCAGTTCATCCTCTTTCATATTTATAGCTTGGTCGAAGCCCTCTACGAGGCGCCGTTTTACTGGATGTCTGCTGATCCGGCCTATCTCCCCACCGCAATGCGGCACAGGGGCTGGTTCACCGAGGAATTCTCCAGAGAGCGGCTCGAACTCGTATTCGGGAAGGACAAGGTTGAGTCCAATGTCGATATCTTCGAGTCGAAAGGCAAGAAGGTAGGAGAGATCGATGTGTTGGTTGTTTTCGGCAACCGCGCCATCGTGCTTCAGGCAAAGTCCAAGCGCCTGACGCTTGAGGCAAGAAGGGGCAATGACGGCCAGATAAAGGACGACTTCAAGAAGAGCATCCAGGATTCCTACGATCAGGGGTACTCGTGTGCAGAGCTATTGCTCGATCGCAAATACACACTGAAGGACTCGGCTGCAACGGAAATCGCCATTCCGCACGCATTCAAGGAAGTGTACATCCTCTGCGTCGTTGCGGATCACTATCCAGCGCTGGCCTTTCAGGCGAGGCAATTTCTCAAGTCTCAGACCACCAAGGTCATTCAACCTCCGTTCGTCATGGACGTGTTCACCCTCGACGCGATGACAGAGATGCTGCAGTCGCCGCTTCGACTCCTCAGCTATGTCAGTCAGCGCACAAAGTATGCGGACAAGCTGGTAGCCACACATGAACTTACGATTCTGTCGTACCACTTGGGTAACAACCTCTACCTCGACGAAAAATATGGCTTTGTGCATCTTGGCGAGGACATATCGGCCGACCTGGATATCGCGATGGCAGTTCGCCGGGATGGCGTTTCCGGTAAGCGCACCCCTGACGGCATATTGACTCGCTTCCCCGCCACAACCTTGGGTCGCATCGTCGAGCAGATCGAAGCGAGGCCGGACCCAGGAACCATAGATCTGGGATTCGTGCTCCTGACGCTCGGCGAAGACACTGTTATTGCCTTCAGCAATGGAATCGACAAGATCGCGAACCAAGCGCGCTCGGACCACAAAAGTCACGACGTCACCGTATCCATCGCTGGCGGAGAAACAGGGCTCACCATCCATTGCAACTACGACCCGATCGAGATCGCCGGTCCCCGGCTCGAATGGCACTGCGAGCGGCGCAAATACACTCAAAAGTCCGATACCTGGTTCGGCCTATGCATTCTTCCTGAGAATACGTCGTTGAGATTCGGCCTGAACCTCGACTACAAATGGGAACACAGCGCCCAAATGGACGCCAAGACCGGGGATATGAAAAGGCCTGCGAAGGTTACCGAGCTCCTAGCGCCAAGCGCAAAACACAAAGTTGGACGCAATGACCCTTGCCCCTGCGGCAGCGGAAAGAAGTACAAGAAATGCTGCCTTATCCGGTAACAGTAAATCTGCGCGCGACCCGTCTCTTAATCTGAGCCGCAAGGCGCCCAATTCTCCTCTCGTTCGCCTCGCACTCCCAGACAACGTAGACTCTCCATCCACTTGCCCGAAGATCCTTTATATTTCTTTTATCGCGCGCAATTGTCCGCCGCAGCTTTGGAAGCCAGTATTGCTGGTTTACTTTCGGTCGCGTTGCCGACTCACACCCCTGATGCTGATGCCAGAAACATCCGTTCACAAAAACAACAGCGCGATACTTCGGCAGCACGATGTCAGGCCTGCCTGGGAGCGATGCCGGATGTAGCCGGAATCTAAGCCCCGCGGAATGGAAGGTACTTCTCACCCGCTTCTCTGGACTAGTATCGCGCCCGCGGATCGCCCGCATGATTCGGCTCCGCGCGTCCGACGAGAGCGGTTTGCGCGCGGCATTCCTTTGCTTATTCATCTCATCGCTTCTTGACGCCCACCGCCTCAATAAGTGGCCCTTTAAAGCGCGATGCTGTCAGGTCGATCTTCTCTAGAGCGGAAAGGTCTGCGACGAACCTGATGTCCGAGACGCCTGCTGGAATGGGCGTGGCAGGTTTCGGTACAGTGGCCGCGTCAAAGAAAGAGAGCGATGCGATAGAGCGGCCGTGGTCGAAACTTGTTTCTCTCCACCTTTGCCAGTTCTTCCCAAGCGAGCGAAAGCAGATTGCGTCGACTTTAATTTGCAGCGTCGGGCTCGCCCCGACGTGCATCCTGCAGCGATCCCACAGTTCTCCTAGAGAGACACCTCTCGCGGCTCGATCCACCAGCATTGATGCGACAAGTGCGTGGACGCACGGTGGATTGTCTACTTGCTCCAGCCTGAAATGGTGGCATCTGGTCTTGTCGGCTGAGGACTTGACCTCAATCCGCTCTGTGCCAAGGCTGAAGTCATAAAGGTCATCTACCTCCGTATGCCATGCGTCTATGAGAATGCCAGGGCTTGCAGCGCCGTCGATAAGTGCCAGTTCCGCCCACAGACCTTGGGCAGTAGACGCTGGCTCGGAGGTTATGGCCTGAAAGAGCTCCGATAGGCTTTCAATTATCGAGCCCAGCTTCGCTGGGTCCCCTCTCGCCGCAAATGCCGTTAGCACGCCGCCGAGCGCCTGAATGAAATACTCGTGAAGGCTCCGGTCATCGCTTTGACAGCAGATGAGCGTAGCGCTCGCGATTGGAATCGACTGAGACCCCGCTACCACGTTGCACCTAACCCGGTGTCTGACCTCAAGGTTCTCTAGGCGCACCGGAGGAAGCATCACGCTTCCCGAGAGCAGAAACGCCGGCCGCCCAGATGAATCCTTGCACACATATAGTGGCTCAGCCGATGGCACCCGAACACCTGATAGGTCACCTTGCGCTGTTCCACGTTGCGGTTGCGCCAGCGACTGGAACAACTCCAGCAACTCGCCCTCACCTCCCACTCAGCGAGCCTCCCTGATCCTGCTGAATGACATCAACCGTTATGGCCGGAGGCATCCACATGGTAACGATTGGAACGTCAGCAGTCCGAATGAGCCCATCGCTCGCCGGCCCTTCTGTAAAGCTCACCCGATGCAACTGCACAGTCACTTGGCCTGCGGCGTGGATTTGCCGGTCACCGGGATAGATCGCCCCTTGCGCGTCAGGATGCGCGCCTTGAAATAGGTTGTGTACGCGCCCATCGGTAGCCTGGCGCAACCGCCTCTCTCCGGAACTCATCTGGAACACAACGCTCGCATCATCGGGCCGGTCCGATAAATACCGGTCTAGCAGGAACAGCGCCACGATCCACTTGCGGTCATCCTCGATGTTGCCGACCTGATACTTGGATAAGAACTCCTCAAACAGCCAGACGAGAGGAATGCCCGTAGCAACGCGATGCCTCATTGTTGCTGTCCGCGCAGCGTGACCTTGATCGGGTCCCCATCGATCCGCGAGCGCATCGATCAGTTGCCCCACAAGGTCTCGGTTCTGTCGTATCACATGCTCAGTCTCAGGCACACGCCGCATGGCAAACCATCCTCTCTGGAAGCCAGGGCGCCTGTACTCAATATCGATCACGCTTCGCCTAGTCGGCCTGAGCGCCCGGTCGCAGATGAAGATTCGCCGCAAGCGGCTTAGATGCTCGCCGGTTTCAGCGAACACTTCCAACTGGCGTCGAATGTCTTGCTCGTGGTCCGCGTAGACCTGGTATGCGTTCGCCACGGCCTGTTCTAAATAGACGCGGCAAAATCCGATGTACCGGCGCTTGTACCCGAGAAATCTCGCACGCTGCTGTATGGTGTCCGCGTTTCCGACGCCAGGGCCCCTGGGCATGTACGTCACTGTGAGCCCGTTGATCGTGAATCCGCGGTCGAGGACCGTTCCTCCTACCAGGATCCAGTAGTTCTGTTGCCTCCACGGGATTTCCCTAATCTGCGCTTCACTATTTAGCTCACGGATGATCGTCCGCTGCAGCGCAAGAGGGAGCCGCTCGGCGAGCATCTCGAAAGGCTCTAGATCATCTACTGTCTGGCGAAGGTCGTTGTACGAGGACTCGAACTCGCTAAGGAGTTGCTGCTGGTCCGTCAGCTCTCGGCCTCCCAACAGCAACTGCCAATTCGCCACGATTTCGCGCACCCACCTGTAGAACTCATGGTGGCTGATGACTCGTCGCGATGGGTGAACCATCATGGAGCGGTTGCGCAACTCCGGATCGGCGTCGCGTCGCACAAGATGAGACGCCACCCCCAGGAAGTACAGGCGCAGAGCCTCAAGAAGTGATAGCGGCGGCTCGCCAAGAGCCTGGCCTCGGACCGGTATCTCCTGAGTTGGAATGATGCGGACATATCGAGAGCCGCGACCGACAAGCGCCTCACCGCCCACATAGTTCTCGCCCGGCCGCAGTACCGCGCAGGTATCTGGCGAAAGGACGTCAATAAGATTGATTAGCAGGATGGCCTGGGGGGTGGCGGTGTATTGCAGGAAGCTATGCTGTGGAAGGGCATGCCGCAGCGCTGTCAGGCGTCGATACGTAGTGCTGAGTTGCCTCTGGCCCACAAGGTTGTTTAGGCTGGCTTGGTCCGCCTCGTCGTCAATGATCAATGCCGGCACGTCGGCGTCACGCCCCAGCAGGTGCAACAGCTCTGTCAATTCGGCGACTCGCTGATAGTTCTTGAGGATCGTTACGAGCACGACGCGGCGGTCCTCTGGCTGCAAGAGATCGCTTTCCCAATCTCGTAGCGCCCCTCGAACCTCGTCAAGATTGCCCGGGCCTGGGTTGTGCAGGTGAATCCATTTAGGGAAAGGAATATCCGATGACTCGATACCAAGATCCTCGACGAGCCGGTCTCGCGACTGCTCTGCAAGCTCCTTGGTAGTTCCCGATACAACAATGATCAACCGATAGCCGTTGTCGTTCGCGAGGGCCGCAACAGTGGTGAACGACAATGTCTTGCCGCTCTGGACATATCCGAGAACCAACTCGGTATGTCGAGCTTCACCCCCGTTCGGCGGTACGCAGTGCCCCAGGATTCGGAGCGCTTCCTGCTTTATGGCCTCACGCGCTTCCAGCCTTATCCTCTTGCGCTCCAGCAGCCGCTGAGTCTCGCTGCCGGGGACGGGCGACCAGCGCAGCCCTCGCTCTGGTGGCGCCGGCTCTATCTCAATCGCGACCTGCTCATTTTCAGCCATCACCCCTCCCAGCTATACCTGCGAGAATGCCTCCAGCAATAGCTTGTTTACGCGTGCCCTCACGGCTGACGCGTACTTGACTCCTCCATCCCGAGCGAGCTTCTCGCCAAGCGCCAGCGCGGCACCCAGTCGTACGAGCGGCTCGACTCGCTCTCGCTCAAGAGACCCAAAGCGCTCCATGAATGGATGGACCATCGATATACGGATTCCAATAAGCTCTCGGCCATCCGAAGGTTGGCCCTTCGTGACATCCTCACTTACCTCTAACCAGTCACCAATTGCCAGATCGTCTGACAGCTCGACAATCAGCCTCCAGCGACGTCCTTCGAACTGGACATCGATTACGCGCTTGGATGCGACGCTTGCTTGGGGCAACTGGCTCGGCACAGAAACTTCCACAGACCTTGCAGCGAGGTCGCCCAAGACGGGCTCGATCTTTTTCTCAATAGTCCTGGCCGTGCGGTCGATTACCCACTCTGAGACTTGCTTGATCTCGTTTTTCGACCTTCTCGCTCGATAGTTTCTCGCCTGGTCGAGCAGCGGCAGATCCGGCGAATTGAGCTTCTCCTTCAGTAGCTCTAGGAATGGGTGCTCGTTCTCGTCCCACTGAAAGCCGTCCTTGGTGTGGGTCACGGAGAAGCCCTGCAGGTGCAACTCGCCGAACAACCGTTGGAATACGTAGTCGTTAGGATGCCCAAAAATGAACTGTGGCCGATACTTCTCGTCGGCGCTTCCCACGATCAACCGGTTCCTGCGAAACAGGGAGAATCCCGCATGCGTAGTGCTGCCCGGGTCTCTTAGCGCCGCAAATCCTCTTGCCTGGAGCCCGGTCCCAAAGTCGAAGGCAATG
>Ga0187893_10015006_pt1 | contig 10455 bp, 6 predicted proteins | sample MA1701074metaG_FD_139574 | JGI IMG/M metagenome (GOLD analysis project Ga0187893, IMG submission 139574) | White microbial mat communities from a basaltic lava cave in the Kipuka Kanohina Cave System on the Island of Hawaii, USA - MA170107-4 metaG ...
CAGATGCGCCGCGATCCAGCCCGCGACCGGCTCAATCTCGAAGCGGCCCCACCCGCCCGTGTCACCGCTTTGAAAAAGCGTGACGCCGATTACGTGCGGCTCGTTGCGGAGCTGGAGGTCGAGCCATGCGAGCCAGTTCTGGAACATTTCCGCCGAGCCGCGTTCGCTCCACGCGCCCGCGCCGTCCACGCCGCCTTCGGTCATGATGATCGGCAGGTCCACAAGGTCGGGATGCGCGATGGCGAAGTATTCGTAGAATTGCCGGTGGCGAAGCGAATAGTAGTACTCCACGGCGACGTTGGTCGTGTACTGGATCGTGTAGTTGTGATAACCCCAGCCGCCTCCGCGGCTTTTGATGTAGCGCAGCGACGGCGCGATGCGGTCGAGCGTGGCGCGGATTTCCGCCTGGCTGCCCGGCGGATTGCCCACCGAGATGGAATACGCCAGCGGCTTGAAGCCTGCGTCCGCGATGAGCCGCGCCAGCGCGAGCCAGAAATTGTTGTACCAAATCGTGTCCTCAGCGCTGCCCCACGTCGGCGTCGAATCGCCTTCGTTCGGGCCTTCGACGAAATCCATCAACGCGCGGTCGGCGGTGGAAAGTCCGTTGAGCGGCGGGGCGAGCACGGTCTGCCAATAGTTTGAGCCGGCGGCGCCGGGATCTTGCGAACGGCTCCACGTCCGCGGCGTGTAGATGCGCACGATGACTTTGGCTGCGAGCGTGGACGCCTTAAGTTCGCGCGCCGCCTGGAGCATCGCGCCGTTTAGATCGAGGATTTTCAGCACGGGCGGGCGCGCGGCGACGATCTGTTGGCAGCCGGGCGTGTAGTTGTTGATGAGATGGGCGGAAATCTTGCCCCGGCTCGGCGGTCCGGGCGCAGCGGATGCGCTCACTGGCGGCAGCGCCACGGCGACAGACAGAAGCAATACACGTCGAAAGCGCATGGGCGGATGCTTCGGATTGGAGAACAGCGGCGGGGCGAAGGCGAGATGAAGTTCGGGTGCATCCTGACACTGTTATGCCCGCGGAAAAGCGCCAGAGGACTGGCGCAGTCCAAGACGCTTCGCGGAGAACGGAAGCCTGTCTGCGCGCCAGCAGTCCTGGACTGCGCCAGTCCTCTGGCGCTTTTGATTCCGAACGGACTGGAGAGGGTAACAGTGTCCGAATACGCTCATGAAGTTCACCCAAGCGTCTTTGCGGTTGCGGACAATAAGGCTTCGGCAAATGATGTCGGCATGTCCATCCTTGCGCCGACTAGATCGTTCTCGATCCGGACAATCATCGCGCACGTCTTCCTCCTGGGCACCCTTGCCTTGCGCGCGGACGAGGTTCCATTGGATTCACCGCAACGCGCGCCGCGTCCCGACTCTGGACCACGCCGCGTTTTCAGGGATCGCATCGCACCGCACTGGTTCGAGGGTAACAACCGCTTCTGGTATCGCAACGATTTACGCGATGGCGCGAAGGAGTTTGTGCTGGTGGACGCAGAGCGCGGCACACGGCAACCGGCTTTCGATCACGCGAAGCTGGCCGCGGCGTTGTCGAAGGCCGCGGGCGCGGACTACAGTGCGGAGAAGCTGCCGTTCGACAGCATCGCCTTCGTCGATGAAGGCAAGGCGGTCGCGTTCAGGGTGAAGGACGCGATCTGGAAATGCGATCTGACCCGCTACGACTGCGCGAAGACAGACGACGAGATCAAATTCCCTTCGGCGGAAAGCTCTGACGACGGAACGCCACCGCGCCGCCGGGGAGGCGGCAGCCAGCGGGAGCCGGAACGCGATTCCGACCGGTCGCCGGACGGCAAGTGGACGGCGTTCGTCAAGGAACACAACGTCTTCATCAAGTCCCGCGACGACGAGGCAAAGGAAGTTCAACTGAGCACGGACGGGAAGGAGAAGCTGGCCTACGGGCGGCTGGCATGGTCGCCGGACTCGAAGGCGCTCGCGGCCTTTCGCATTGAGCCGGGCGAGCGCAAAGAGGTTTATCTCGTCCAGTCGTCGCCGCCCGGCGGCGGACGGGCGAGGATGACGAACCGGCCTTATGCGTTGCCCGGGGACAAATTCACGACTTACGAGTTGAGCGTTTTCGACGTGGCGAGCCAGAAGCAAATCAAGCCCGAGGTGGACCGCTTCGAGCATGAGTGGCTGCGCCCGCGTTTGCGTTGGACGAAGGACGGCAGCCGCTTCGCGTATCAGCAAACCGACCGCGGGCATCAACGCTTCCGCGTCATCGAAGTTGATGCGCGCACCGGCGCGGCGCGCAACCTCATCGAAGAGCGGAGCAAGACCTTCATCTGGACGGCGCACACAGAGAACTTGAACCTGTCGCTGGTCAACTGGCTGACGAATTCGGAGGAAATCATTTATGCGTCCGAGAGCAACGGATGGCGGCACCTTTACCTGATCGATGCGAAGGCGGGCGCGCTGAGGAACCCGATCACGACTGGCGAGTGGGTCGTGCGCGGCATCGACCGCATCGATGAGACGAACCGCCAGGTGTGGTTCCGTGCGAGCGGCGTTTTTGCGGGACAGGACCCCTATCTGATTCACTTCGGGCGCGTGGACTTCGATGGCAGCGCGCTGACTTGGTTGACCGCGGGCGACGGGAACCATTCCATCGCTTACTCGCCCGACCGGAGGTTCATCATCGACACCTATTCGCGCGTGGACCTGCCTCCGGTGAACGAACTGCGCCGAGTTTCGGACGGCAAGCCGGTTTGCAAGCTGGAGGAAGCCGACGTCAGCGCGCTCAACGAGAGCGGCTGGAAGGCACCGGAAGTTTTCACCGCGAAGGGGCGCGACGGGAAGACCGACATCTGGGGAATCATCGCCCGCCCGCGCGATTTTGATCCGAACAAGAAGTATCCGGTCATCGAGGACATTTACGCCGGGCCCCAAGGCTCGTTCGTGCCGAAGACGTTCAGCGCGAGTTCGCGTTACGAGTCGCTGACGAAGCTGGGCTTCATCGTGGCGAAGGTCGATGGCATGGGCACGGCGAACCGCTCGAAGGCGTTTCACGACGTGTGCTGGAAGAACCTCAAGGACGCCGGTTTCCCCGATCGCATTCTCTGGCACCAGGCCATCGCGAAGAAATATCCGTCTTACGACATCACGCGCGTCGGCATCTACGGCACGTCGGCCGGCGGACAGAACGCGGCGGGCGCCGTGCTGTTCCATTCCGAGTTCTACAAGGCCGCGGTCGCCAACTGCGGCTGCCACGACAACCGCATGGACAAGGCTTCGTGGAACGAACAGTGGATGGGGTATCCCGTCGGCTCGCACTACGCCGAATGTTCGAACATCGACAACGCCGGCAAGCTTCAAGGGAACTTGTTCCTCGTCGTCGGCGAAATGGACAGCAACGTCCCGCCGGAATCGACCTACCGCTTCGTCGATGCGCTGGTCAAGGCGAAGAAGGACTTCGACTTCCTGCTCGTGCCCGGCGGCGGACACGGCGCGGGGGGCGAATACGGCCAGCGGCGGTTGCAGGACTTTTTCGTGCGACACCTGTTGGGCAAGGAGCCGCCGAATCGAAACGGCGCTGCGGGCGAAAGGGCCGAACAGATTCCTTCAAGCAACTGACCTGTGCAGATCATGATCACTAGATGCCGGGCGTTCATCGCCTTGTCCCTCGCGCTTGGCGCCCTGTCGCCCACGCTTTTCGCGCAGGACCGCCTCAAGTCGATGCCCGGCTACGAGCGCTACCAGCGGATGAGCCGGGAGATGACGCACGTCTTCAAGTCCGGCGCGCTGCCGGTGACCTGGACGAACGACGGGGCCGCGTTCGAGTATCGCAAGGACGGCAAACGCTTTCGTTACGACATCGTGGCGCGCGCGGCGACAGAGGTTTCCGGCAGGCGCGCGACCAACGCGCCGACGAACAGTGTTGAGCGGCCTTCCGAGAGCCGCCGTCCGCGCGATCCGGGAGTCGAGCGCGGCAGGCAATACACTTCCGCCAAGTCGCCGGACGGAAAGCACCGCGCGGTTTACCGGGATCGAAACGTCTGGTTGCGCGAGGACAAATCGACGAACGAAATCGCCGTCACCACCGAAGGCAACGCCAAGGAGCGCGTGAAATACGGCACAGCGAACTGGGTCTATGGCGAGGAGTTGTTCCAGAACACCGCGATGTGGTGGTCGTCGAACGGCGCCAGGCTGGCGTTCTATCGATTCGACGAGAGCCAGTGCGCCGACTATTACCTCACGCTCGACCACACGAAATTCCAGAACAAGCTCGACGTGGAGCCGTACATGAAGGTCGGCACGACGAACCCGCTCGTGGACATTCTCATCTACGATCTCGCGACGAAGGAGACGGTGCGCGTCGATGTGCGCGACGGCCAGCCGTTCGACAACGCGGTCGTCGGCCACTACGTCTATGGCGTCTCGTGGACGACGGACAGCAAGGAACTGCTCTTCCGCCGCACGAACCGCCGGCAAAACATCATGGAGTTTTGCGCCGCCGACCCGCAGAGCGGCAAGGTGCGCGTCATCGTGCGAGAGGAATGGCCCGCAAGCTGGACGGAGAACTCGCCCGCGATCCGCTGGCTCAAGGATGGCCGGCGCTTCATCTGGACTTCGGAGCGAACGGGCTGGAAAAACTTTTACCTCTACGACCTCAGCGGGAAATTGCTCGCCACGCTCACCGCGCATCCGTTTGAAGTCGCCAACATCGTGCGCGTGGACGAGGAGCGCGGCCAACTCTACTACATGGCGCGCAGCGGCGACAACCCGATGAAGCTTCAGCTTCACCGTGTCGGGCTGGATGGCCAGGGCGACACGCGGCTCACGGACCGTGCGTTCCATCACACCGTCAACGTCGCGCCCGACGGCCGGCACTTCATCGACGTGGCCGAGACGCACGACTCGGCTCCGGCCACGCGCCTCGTTGATGCGAAAGGCCGCGTCGTGACCGAACTCGCTGCGAGCGACATGACGCGTTTCAGGAAGCTCGGCGTGAAGCCGGTCGAGTTGCTGAAGTTCAAGGCGGCCGACGGCGAAACAGACCTCTACGGGATGCTTCACTTCCCATCGAGCTTCAGTCCCAACCGCAGGTACCCGCTGCTCGTGAGCGTCTATGCCGGACCTGAAACCGTCGGCGCGAGGGAGACGTTCACGCTGCCGAACACGCTCACGGAATACGGCTTCCTCGTCGCCACGTTCGATTCGCGCAGCGCGAGCGGGCGCGGGAAGAAATTTCTCGACTCGATCTACCTCAAGTTGGGCCGCACCGAGATTGACGATCAGGCTGCGGGCGTGAAATCGCTCTGGAACCGCCGTTACGTGGACCGCAAGCGCGTCGGCATGTTCGGCACGTCCTACGGTGGCACCGTCTCCGCGACCTGCCTGCTGCGATACCCGGATGTTTTCCACGCCGCGTGCGCGAGTTCAGCGGTCACCGACTACCGCAACTACGACACGATCTACGCCGAGCGCTACATGTGGATTCCGCAGGAGAACAAGGCGGGCTACGACGCCGCGTCCATCATGACTCACGCGAAGAACCTCAAGGGCCGGCTGATGATTTTCTACGGCACCGCCGACAACAACGTGCATCCGGCCAACTCTCTGCAACTCATCCAGGCGCTGCAACGCGCCGGAAAAAGCTTCGAGGTCCAGGTCGGCCCCGACCTCGGCCATGTGGCCGTGAACCGAGATCGCATGATGGAATTCTTCATCGAGAATCTGGTGATGCGGTGAGGCGCATCTCCCTATGAAACTTTCCAAAGTCTTGGCGGTCTGGGTGCATCCGCGCGTTGCGATGCTGTTCCGTGCGTTGGTGGCTTGGAGCGCCAGAGGGCTGGCGCAGTCCAGGACGCTTCGCGATGAAGGGAGGCGAATCTGCGCGCCAGCGTCCTGGACTGCGCCAGCCCTCTGGCGCTTTTCCGCGGCGATGCCAGTGTCAAGATTCGCCTTGGCGGTCTTCGGGCTTCTCACACTGACGGACGCGGCGGTGGCTCAACGCGTCCTTCCAGCCGCGATGGATCCGCCCAAGGTGAAGATCGACGCCCCGCGCGTCACGCCACCACCGGAATCGTTCTTCGCGATGATTTCAAATCGCGTCGCGAATCCGGGGCGAGGACGCGGGCGTCGCGGTGGCGAAGAAGGAGAAGCCGCTGCGCTCAACGCCGAAGCGATGGCGAAGGAGATGGCTCTCTACCGGAATTTCTACAAGAAATACATCGATGTGAAAGGGATGCCCGTCGCGGCGCACGGCGACGTGGCGGACCTCGCATTGCAACGCACCTACGACATCGTCACGCACATGCTGGCGGGACGGCCGGATATTCTTCAGGCGATGGTGAGCAACCGCACCTATCTCATCATCATCGGTAAGAACCAAGTCTATACTGACATGCCGGAGTATCGGAACCATCCGAATCCGGCGTTTCAGAACGAACGCGTGCGTGGCACAGGCGGCAATCCGACCAGTTTCGGCGAGGAGAATTTGCTGAGCCTGCCCATCGACCGCTATGACGATGAGAGCATCGGTGTGCATGAATTCTGTCACACCATTGACAGCACGCTGCGCCGCATCGATCCGACTTGGGAAGAGCGCCGCGGCACGGCCTTCCGCAACGTCCGCGACAAGGGCCTCTACAAGGACGCCTACGCGGGCAGCAATGCGGGCGAATACTGGGCCGAGATCGCGCAGGCTTACTTCGACTGCAACCGCGTCAACAACTGGAACCACGGCCCGGTCGGCCATCGCGAGCAACTCAAAGCCTACGACCCGATGGGCTACGAACTTTGCCGCTCGGTCTTCAACCTGTCGCCCGAGCAGGACTGGCGTTACTCGTGGCTGCAAAAGCTCCCGATGATTTCCGCGCCGCCTGCGACGCCGATGTTCAAGGGCATCGATCCTTGGTACACGAAGTTCACCTGGGCGCGAGAGTTCACCGTGTTGGGCCGTGGCGCGAGCGATGAAGCGATGTTGCAGGCGAACGAAACGATTCGCCGGATGTTCGCCTACCGTCACGACATCCTCAAGGCGCTCATCGCCGACGGCGTGAAGCTCGTTGTGTTGGGACCGCGGGAGACAGTCGCGGACCTGCCGGAATACAAGAGGCTGGCGGGCGACGCGAAGTCCCCCTCTCCCCCAGCGGGGGAGAGGGCCGGGGTGAGGGGGCAGATCGACCACACGCTGCGCTGTCTCACCTATCAGCCCGATATGAAGCTGCTCGTCGTCGAGCAGGAGAACGTGCTGGCGAATCCGCGCGCCATGTACGTGGGCGACAATCAGGTCATCCGCGTCATCGCCGATGCGCTTTACAAAGTCGCCGGCCTGCGTCCGCATTTGCCCGACTACCGCGGCAACCAGCAATACGAACTGCGTGTGAAGCGCCTCGACGTGGAGTTCGACAAGAGTGTCGCGGCGCTCTTCGAGAAGGCAAAGGCCGCCGGCAAGTGGAAGGGAACTTCCGCCATCGAGGACAAGGTCGCCTACTGGACCGTCGGCGTGCTGGCCTACTTCGACGCCACGGGACAGGACGCCGCGCCGAACGACTTCCGGAGCACGGTCAACACGCGGGAGAAGCTCAAGGAATACGATCCCGACCTGTTCGCGCTCGTGAACGAGACGATGGCCTATGAGGGGAAAGTGGATTGGCGACTGAGGCCGTGACCAAGCTCAAAGCTCACGCCATCTCCAACCCCCGCATCGTCCCGCTGCTGCTCGCGAACTTCTCCGTCTCCAGGCCCATCCGTTGCAGCGCGGAGACGAACAGATTCGGCAGCGGATAATTGTGCTGCGTGTCGAACGCCAGATGCTGCCCGTGCTTGAACCCGCCCCCGGCGAAAACCACCGGCATGTTCGTCGTGACGTGCGTGTTCGCGTTGCCAAGATTTGAGCCGTAGAGAATCATCGTCCGGTCGAGCAACGACTCGCCATCCTCCTTCACCGCCTTCAACTCGCCGAAGAGTTCCGCCAGCAGCTTCATGTGCCATTCGTCGATGGTCTTGAGCTGCGCCAGCTTCTCCTTCGATTTGCCGTGATGCGAAAGATTGTGGTAGCCGTCGCTCGTCTTCACTTCGCCGAACTCGATGGCCGGCGAGTTCACGCTGTCCAGCAGCAGCGAGATGGAGCGCGTCGAATCGGTCTCAAAGGCCAGCCGCGCCATGTCGTACATCAGCTTCACCTTGTCCATGTAAGCCTTCGGGCTGGCCGGATCGAGCGGCACCGGTGCGCTGACCCGCGGCTTGGGCTTGCGCTCCCATTCGCGCGACATCTGCATCCGCTGCTCCAGGTCGCGGACGCTGGTGAAGTATTGGTCGAGCCGGTCGCGGTCGCGCGCGCCGAGGTTCTTCTGCAAATCCTTCGCCTGCCCCGCCACCGCGTCGAGGATGCTCCGCCCCGTCTCCAGTTTGCGCACCTGCGCCTCGGTCTCGGCCTTCGTTCCCTGCAAAAACATCCGGGCAAACACATCCGCCGCCTTTTCCTCGCACGGAATCAACACCCCGGAGCCGGTCCACGAAAGACTGCGAATGCCCTGCTGGATATTGACCCCCAGCGTCAGCGACGGGAACCGCGTCAGGTGCCCGATGCGTTCGCTGATGTATTGATCCAGCGAAATCGTGTTGCGAAAGCCCGCGCTGCCCGGATGCGGCGCCGCGGTGAGGAAGCAATTGTCCGCCGGATGCCCGCCGTCCACGTCCGGATGCCACACGCCGCTGAACACCGTGAAATCATCGCGATGCTCCTTCATCACCTCCAGATAGGGCGACAACGCATAGCCGCGCCCGCTTTGCTTCGGGAAGAAATGCTCCGGCAACAGGCCCAGGTTGTTGCAGACGCCGAAGAAGCGCCGCGGCTTCCCGCCCGGCGTCAGGTCGGCGGCGCGCTTCACCACGCCGGCGAACACCGGCGACATCACATCGAGCAGCGGAAGGGTGAGAGCGATGCCGGCGCCGCGAAGGAACTGGCGTCGGGAAAGGGCCTGCCGCGTCGAGACGTAAGGAGTTTTCATGGGGCGGATTGTTTGTCGCTCCTTTATGGACGGCGGGCAAGCCTCATTTGTTGAGAAAAAGTTTGGCCGCCGCGCGCGACTCAGCCCGGGCTGGAACAGCGCGGACTTTCAGGCCGCCATGGAATGCGGCTTGCGCAAACCAAGTCATCCGAGCATCCTGCACCAAAGTGCGTCGTTGAGACGCAAAAAGAATGGCGGGATTCTTCGAGGCCCTCTTCAAGTTCTTTACCGAATTCACTTGGCGAAAGGTTTTAGTCGTCGCCGTATTCGGGGTTGCGGTGCTAAGCCGGCTTCAAAGGGCAGCGGATTTACTGGCGCGGGTTCAAGAGATCGAGCAGCGAGCCACCAATAGTAGCCCAGAACTCGACCGGGCACGTTCAGCTCTCTTGTTGCAAATGGCCCAAGCGGTCGAGCAGCAGCCGATGTCGCTCGAATTCGTCCCATCGAAGCTGACATTCTCAATCGACAGTCTCTGGAAGTTTTGCGCGGGAGGAGCACTATGGTGGGCGTTTGCCTTGTTCCAACTGAAGAAGAGGAAAACGCAGGAGGAAAAAAACCTGCCGTTGGGTCTCCTAGTCATCGGCATTATAATGCGGCCTTGCCGGAACATTAGTCCCATCGATTTGGTGGCCATGGTTCCACATCTTGATTTACCCGTTTGCGTTCAGCCTCGTGACGATGGCGCTTGTCCTCCTGTTCGCCGTGCCCTTTGCACTGCGATCCGCTAGGAAGAAAGCAAAGGAACTCGCGTGCGTGACGAACTTGAAACAACTGGGTCTTGCAGCCCGTTTGTGGGCAAAAGATCACCGAGGCGTGTTACCGATCGAGATCAAAACGATAAGAGAAGCGTTGGGAAACGAAGGCTCAGTTCATTGCCCTAGTGACGATACCGCAGAGTACACCATTCTATCGCCCGGAGTTGAGGATACTGATCCAAGCGTCGTCTACGCGCGATGCCCTGTTCACAACACTGTCGTACTCACCGACGGAAGTACCCACCTTCTTAAGAAGCGGCAAGTTGTGCGGAACAATGGTACGTGGAGGATTTCGGAATGATGACACCGAGCGACCATGCCCCGCTGCGGCTGTCCTGCGGACACCGCCGCTCTCCTCAGAACGCCAACGGCGTTCCGTATTGAAGCCCAGGGTTGCCGCGCCCCGCGCGGCTACCCTGGGTACACGCGCCAACCAATCCCAACCCGGAACGGGTTGCGGCCTTTGCTGCCACGGCGCGCGTCGCAGGCCGCAACCGCGTTGCGGTTGACGGCGTTGGACGGACCCAGGGTAGCTTCCTGTTCCGTTTGGACCTGCGCACGGGCATGCTCTATCAAGTTCATGGTCCGTGCGCAGGTCCAAACGGAACAGGAAGCTACCCTGGGTGAACCCCAAAGAAATCCCACAACCCTGAAAGGGTTGCATCCCACGCCCGCGCCTCACCGCCATGACGCAACCCTTTCAGGGTTGATGGATTTCGGGCGGGACGATCCCAGGG
>Ga0187893_10015007_pt1 | contig 10455 bp, 12 predicted proteins | sample MA1701074metaG_FD_139574 | JGI IMG/M metagenome (GOLD analysis project Ga0187893, IMG submission 139574) | White microbial mat communities from a basaltic lava cave in the Kipuka Kanohina Cave System on the Island of Hawaii, USA - MA170107-4 metaG ...
CTTCACGTCCACCCTTCCGAGCGTCCGCGCATGACTCGGGGCCGGTGTGGGTCGCTGGCCCTTCACCGTACGACTCTTTCATTCGCAACACCTCGCCGGTTTAACCCGGCGTACAAGGAGGGACGAGATGCTATCGCAGGTCAAAAGAGTTGTCGGCATGTTCATCCTGGCCGGCGCGGTGGTGGCGGGATCGGCCGAGGCAGGCCCGAGCATCGCAGTGCGGGCCGGGCCGGAGCAATTTATGGACGAGTCGGTGGTGGATCAGGTCAAGGCGATTCGCGGCGTCGTGAAGGTGGAGCGACTGCTCTTCATCAACGCTCAGCCTAACGACGTCATCGGGGTCGAACCTGGACGGCCGCTCCGCATCCCGAGTTCCGAAGGTAAGCCGCTGGAAGTGAAGATCGAGACAGGCAGAGAGCTCAAGGGGAGCGACAAGAACGCCGCCCTCATGGGGCTGAAGGTCTACCGCGAGCAGTACGGCTTCAAGGCCCCGATGGGCGGGATGATGCACGGCGGGCATCCGTTCGAGCCCGGCTCCTCGTTCGCCTTCGCCGGCTCGCAGGAGCGGATCAGGGTGGCCGGCACCTTCTCCGTCGAGCCCGAATCGGAGAGCAACCGCGTGCTCCTGCCCCTTACGACAGCGCAGCGGCTGTTCAGCGCGCCCGGGAAGATCACTCACCTGTTCGTCGAAGTCGACGACCGCGAAAACGTGACGAAGGTGGTGGACGGGATCAGAACATTGATCGGTGACCGGGGCGACGTCGCCGCGCAACAGAAGTGAATCGCCGGGAGAGGACGCGATGGAGATCTACGACGAGGCCAAGCGGTATGTCGCGGAGCTGAGGGCATTGCCCGAATTTCTGCACCGCGCCAGGCGCAAGGGACGATATTGCCGGCAGGACGATTTCGAGTTCATCGGCACCCGCTGAGGGAAGCTCGTCTTCAGCCTTGGTCCAAGGCTGACCTGGTCGGAGGAGAGGATCCAGCAGATCGAGGTGATCGCCGCGGCGTACGGGTTGACCGCGGAGTGGGGAAATTCGGCTCATCTCGTGCGCGACGGGCTCGGCATCGCCTCCATTCACGACACCGCGCTCGAAAATGAGCTGACGGTCAGGCCGACCTTCGAGCGTGACCGAGAGCTGTTTGCCGACTTGGCTCAGGCACTGATCGGACGCCTGCCGATGGGCGTCGTCGAATGGCTCACGGTCGAAGAAGCGGAAGATCGGATCAGGTGAGAGAGTTTCTTTCACGAAAGGGCATCACATACCTCGCGGCGTGACGCGCCCCGTTCTCCAGAGGTCGGCAGACGTCGCCACGTACCAGGATCGCCGCCATAACTTCTGGTGGGCCGCGGTCAACGGGTCGCTCTTCGAGTTCGGCGCCTCGTTCGTCGACACGGGCACGGTGGTCGCGACCTTCCTCGGGCGTCTGACGCCGGGAACCATGGCCGTCGGCGCGGCGACTGCGATCGCTCGGTTCGGCTGGCTCCTGCCGCAGCTCTTCGCTGCGAGGTACGCCCAGAGCGTCGAGTACCGGAAGTCGATCTACCTCGTCGGAGGCTGGGGCCGAGCCCTCTCTTTGGCCGCCCTCGCGGCCGTTCTGCTGTGGTGGACCGGTCTCGCCGATGCGCCGGGCCTGGCGCTCATGCTGTTCTTGGCGATCTGGACGTTCTTCTCGTTCATCGCAGGGCTGGCGGGTGCGTCGTACAACGACGTCATCGCTCGGACGATTCCACCCGAGTGGCGGAGCCGGCTCCTGGCGACCCGCCTCTTCGTCGGCGGCGCGCTGGCCGCCGGCGGTGGGCTGCTGATCCGCAGCATTCTGGAATCGTCGCCCGAACCGTTGCTTCGCCCCTATGGGCTGATCTTCGGGGCCGGGACGATCGTGCTGGCCGCGTCGACCCTTTGCTTTGCGTTCATTCGAGAACCTCCCACACCAGTGACCGGCCGACGCTCGAGCCTCCGAACCTTCCTCCGTGAGGGCATCGACGTGCCCGAGCTATCGGGGGGAAGATGGGGACGGGGGAGAGCGCTGCTGGCCGGAGATGGAGAGCGCTGCTGGCCGGATGCCGGGGCGCGCGCGCGGCGTCCGATAACGGCCGTTCTGTCGCCATCACCCCTTTGTCCTTCCTACGCTCTTCATCAGCGAGAGCTGCGAGCGCCAGGGTATCGGGCGGCAGCAGCTGACGGTTCACGCCGATCGCGGGTCGGCCATGACCTCGAAGCCCGTGGCGCTGCTGTTGGCCGATCTCGGCGTGACGAAGACCCACTCGCGGCCCCACGTGTCCAACGACAACCCGTTCTCGGAGGCGCAGTTCAAGACCTTGAAGTACCGGCCGGACTTCCCGGAGCGTTTCGGCTCGATCCAGGATGCCCGCGCGTTCTGCCAGGTCTTCTTTGCCTGGTACAACACCGAGCATCGGCACGGCGGGCTCGGGCTGCTGACGCCCCACGATGTCCACTACGGCTTGGCCGAGCAGCGCCGGGCCGCCCGGGCCACGGTGCTGGCGGCCGCCTACGCGGCGCACCCCGAGCGATTCCCGCGCGGGGTGCCGCAGCCGGCCCCGTGTCCCAGCGAAGTTTGGATCAATCCGCCCCAACCCCGAGCGAGCGAGGAGGCGCTCAGACACTAAACCCATGAACCGACTGTCTGCTCACTCCTATTGACAGACTCCGCGCTGCTTTTCTGAGACCCTGTCTATCCCCGACCATCGCGAACTGAAGTCCGGCACACTCCGAGCGCTCATTCGCAAGGCCGGTCTCACGGCCGACCAATTCGAGCATCTGCTCCGGCAGTAATGCCAGACGCAATCACCCCTTTATCCTTTTACGCTCGTTCTACGCTCCCCAGTCCCGGATCCTGGACATGGCTCTCACCGGACTGCTCACGCGTCAGCGTGGCTCGCGGTCTACCTCATCTGACCCGATATGGGTCAAACTGCTCCTTCACCCCCGTGAGACGCGACGGCATCTCCTGCCCTCAACTCGCCAGGAACTCGTTCCACTTGTCGGTGTAGTACTCCTGGTTCTTGGGCTTGGTGTTCCAGACGAAGATCTTCGCGTTGCGGTCGGCGACCGAGCCGCCGTCGCGCCCGACCCCGTCGTACAACTCGCGGACCTGCTCGGGCGTCAGGTACTTCTTGTAGGTGTCCACCGGCGCGTAGAAGCCGAGCTTCGACTGCTCGGCGCCCGCGAACCCCTCCAGCCAGAAGTTGAACCACTGGTAGGCTCCATCCACGTTCTTGGCGGTGGCCGAGAGACACGAGCCGACGGCCCACGCCCGGTACCCTTCGACCGCCTCGGCATAGCGGCAGGGCACGCCCTTCTTCCGCACCTCCACCACCACCGGCCACCAGGCGTCGGCGATCCAGACCTCCTGGGCCGCCATGAGATTCACGAGCTCGCCGAAGGCCTTCCAGAGAGCGCGGAAGTGCCCCTCCTTCTTCTTCTCCTTGAGGAACAGGATCACGGTATCGACTTCCTTCTCGGTGAGGTTGGTCAGGTCCTGGGCCTTGAGGAGGCCGAGGGCGTGCATCCCCAGCGCAGCGTCCAGCATCCCGAGCCAATCGACGCCGTAGAGCGCAACCTTCCCGCGCCACTTCGGGTTGAACAGCTCGCCCCACGAGAGGACGTTGTTCTTGGCCGGGACCCGGTCAGGGTTATAGCCGACCGAGTCGAACTGGTACATGTACGGGATGTACTTCGCCTTCGTCTTCTCGCCGTCCACGTACATCAGGCGCCCCGGGTTGTCCCCGAACCCCGCCGGCGAGGACGGTGACTCCTGGCCTTCCCAGAACAGGCGGGGTGCGCGCTTCCAGTTCGGGACCCGCGAGAGATCGATGGGCGCGATCAGCTTCTCGTCCCACGCATACTTCACGAAGTCCATGCCGGACTCCAGCGTGTCGACCGGGGCGACCCGCAGCCGATCGGCCCGCGCCTGCGCCGACGGGTTGAGCCACGGCTTCACGGTGATGCCGCTGCGCCTGGTGAACTCCTGGAGGATGACGTCACGGAGGTTGAACGTGGCCCCCACCACCTGGAGCTCCTTTGCCTGCGCGAACCCCGGGCGGATCGGGCCGCCGAGGGCCATCGCGCCGGCGGCCAGGGCGCCCTTCTTCAACACCTCTCTGCGCGTCGTGTCCATGATCGTCTCTCCCTTCTTCTAGGTGGTTTCGTTCGCGAGCGTGCGCGTCCGCTGCCGGACGATCCGATAGAGGAGACTGAACAGGGCGACCGTCACCAGCGAGACCACCGTGGTCACCGTCCCGATCGCGTACAGCGTCGGCTGAAGCTGGCGATCGAACTGCGCGAAGATCACGAGCGGGAGCGTCTGCTCGGAGCCGGTGGAAAAGAGGCTGCGCGCGAACTCGTCGTACGAGAGGGTGAAGCCGAAGAGCCCCGCCCCGATCACCCCGGGGAGCACCAGGGGGAAGGTGACGCGCCAGAACGCCCGCCAGCGGTTCGCGCCGAGGGTCAGCGCGGCTTCCTCGAGCCGGACGTCGAAGCGGTTGAACGCGGCCAGCAGCGTGAGGAAGCCGAACGGCAGCGTCCACACGACGTGGACGGCGAAGGTGGTGGTGTACCAGGCGAGGGGGATCCCGAGGATCCGGGTCACCACGGCAACGCCGAACCCGACGAGGAGTCCCGGGGCCATGATGCCGAGGAGGACGAGATAAAAGAACGGGTTGCTGCCGCGGAAGCGGGCGCGGATCGCCTGCGCCGCGGCGAGCGCGAGCGCGGCCGTCGTCACGGAGCAGGCCAGCGCGAGCACGAGTGAGCGGAACATCGGCGGCTTGAAGTCATCCACCATCTGGACGCGCGCCAGCTCACGGTACCAGTGGAGCGAGACCCCGCGCATCGGAAAGGTGGGCCCTCCGTCGGGGCCCGTGAACGACAGGAGCGCCATCGTCAGCATCGGGAGCCACTGGTAGGCGAGGAAGAGAACCGTCACAGCCCCGAGGGCGCCCGTCACGAGCGTCTGTCGCGTTCGCCAGTCGATCAAGCGACCCCCAGCCGGCGGATATCGACCATCTTCAGGAGCACCGCCACACCACCCAGCATGCAGAGCATCAGCAACACCGCGATGACCGACGCGAACGGGAGCTGACCCGAATCGTATAACAAGATCACGAGGTTGCCAAGGAACGCGTACTTGTTGCCGCCGATCGCCGATGCCGTCGCGAAGTCGGCCATCACGTTGAGGAAGACGAGTATCTGCCCGATCACCACGCCCGGCAACGTCAGCGGGAAGGTGATCCGCCAGAAGACGTGGAGCGGCGTCGCCTTCAGGCACTGGGCGGCCTCTCGCAGCGAGGGCGGCACGTTGCGGAGCGTATAGGCGACCGGCCCCGTCGCCAGCAGCGTGTAGAAGGAGACCTGCGCCAGCGTGATCCCCGTCAGCGAGTAGAGGAACGCGCTCACCGGCTGGTCGACGACGCCCAGGAAGAGCAGCGCCTGATTGATGACGCCGGTGACACCCAGGAACGGGATCCACGCGATGGTGCGGATGAGCGCGCTCGTCCAGAACGGGACCACGAGCAGGAGAAAGAGCCAGAGCTGGAGCTGGGGGCGGCGCACCTTGACGACGATGAAGTAGGCGATGCAGTACCCGAGGACGAGCGTGATCGCCATCAGGAGCAGCGACTGCTGGACGGTGTCGACGAGGAGCTTCACGTACGTCGATCGGCTGAAGAACTTGGCGTAATTGATCAGGGCCAACGGGCTCGCGAGCGAGAAGGTCCGTGTGGCCCAGAACGAGACCCACACGATGAAGATCGTCGGGACGATCAGCGCCGCCAGCATCCAGAGGGCTGCCGGGAGGGCCAGCAGGTAGCTCACCGGCGAGCGCGCGCGGAGCGTGCTCATGTCCTTCCGTCTGCCGGGAGATGGAGGACGCCCTCGTCAGGCCGCCAGCCGAGCGTGACCTCGGCGCCCTCGGCGATCCGCGCCGCGGCGGCCGCGAACTGCTCGTACTTCACCGAGCGTCCGTCCGGAAGCCGCAGGTCGTAGCGGCGAACCGAGCCGAGGTACTCGACCGCGTGGCAGGTGGCGCGGACGCGGTTGCCGTGCTCCGGGCCGGGCCGCTCGGTGAGGAGCTCGGCGCGCACCGAGAACGAAACGGTCGTGCCCGGCGGCGGCGGCGGAAGCTCCCGGGCCGGCACGACGAAGCCGCCGACGGGCGTCCGCACGCGGACCTGCTCACCCTCGACCGACTCGACCGCGCCGTCGAGAACGTTGTGGCCCTGGACGAAGGTCGCGACGAAGCGGGTGCGCGGGCGCTCGAAGATCTCCTCCGGGCGTCCCACCTGCTCGATCCGCGCGTGGTTCATCACCACCACCCTGTCGCCGAGCGAGAAGGCCTCGTTCTGATCGTGGGTGACCCAGACGAACGAGATCCCGAGACGGCGCTGCACGTCCTTCAGCTCGAGCATGACGGCCTCGCGCAGGCTGAAGTCGAGGGACCCGATCGGCTCGTCGAGGAGCAGGATTCGGGGCTCGGTGATGAGCGCCCGCGCGAGGGCGACGCGCTGCCGCTGGCCCCCCGACAGCGTGTCGGGCTTCCGCGCGGCCAGGGGGGCGATCTCGAAGGTCGTCAGGATCTCCCGGACGCGGCGCCGGATCTCGTCCTTCCGCCGCTTCAGCATCTCGAGGCCGAAGCCGACCTGCCGTTCGACCGTCATGTGTGGGAAGAGCGCGAAGTCCTGGAACATCATCGCGATGTCCCGCTGCCACGGCGGCGTCGCGTTCACGCGCGCGCCGGCGATCCGGATCTCCCCTGCGTCCGCCTCCTCGAGGCCGGCGATGAGCCTGAGCGTCGTCGTCTTCCCGCAGCCCGAGGGGCCGAGGAGGCAGATGAACTGGCCCGGCTCGACCACGAGCGAGAGGTCGTTGACCGCGACGAACGTCCCGAAGCGCTTCGTGACATGCTTGAGCTCGAGGTCGTGCTCGGCCATGAGGGACTCGTAGCACCGAGGCCCCGGCCTGTCAACGAACCGCCGGTCCTTGACATGGCGGCCGTGCCGACATCTTCTATACGAGCGATCTCATCGGCACAGGAGGACGTGATGCGTGCGACCACGCGGCTCCGCGATCTCGTGAAGTCGGGCCAGCCCCTCTTCGTCCCCGGCTGCTACAACGCGCTGAGCGCGCGCATCCTCGAGCAGGTCGGCTTCCCGGCGGTCTACATGACCGGCTACGGGACGTCCCTGTCGCTGCTCGGGATGCCGGACGCCGGGCTGGCGACGATGACCGAGATGCATCTCAACGCGCGGTACATCGCCAACGCGGTGCGCGTGCCCGTCATCGCCGACGCCGACAACGGCTACGGCAACGCCATCAACGTCATGCGGACGGTGCGCGAATACATCGGCACCGGCGTCGCCGCCATCCACATCGAGGACCAGGTGGTCCCCAAGCGGTGCGGCCACGTGGCCGGCCGTCGGGTGATCCCGCTCGCCGAGGCCGTGGGCAAGTACCGGGCGGCCGACGCCGCGCGGCACGAGCTCGATCCGGACTTCGTCCTCATCGCGCGCACGGACGCCCGCGGTGCGCACGGCGGCTCGCTCGATGAGGCGATCCGCCGCGCCAACGCCTACCTCGAGGCGGGCGCCGATCTCGCCTTCGTCGAAGGGCCGACGAGCGTCGAGGAAGTTCGCCGGATCTGCCGCGAGGTGAAGGGCCCGATCTTCTACAACCAGACCGGCGTCTCGCCTCGCTTCAGCCTGGCCGAGATGCAGGAGCTGGGCATCGCCGTCACCATCGTCCCCGGCGCGATCTTCCGCGCCACGATCGCGGCGGTGTACGACCTGGCCGTCGCGCTCCGCGACGAGGGGCCGGCGGCCGAGGCGCGGTTCATCGAGGGGTTCAAGCAGCACCCGCTGGGCGACCTGCACACCTTCGCCGGCTTCGACCGGATCCGCGAGTGGGAGGAGCAGTACCTCCCGCCGGAGGAGATGGAGAAGTACGAGGGCTCCGTCGGCCACCAGCCCGCGCGGAGGTGAGGGACCCGTGAAGGATCTGACGGTCATCGATGCGGACGGTCACGTCGAGGAGAACGACCTGACGTTCAGCGACAAGTATCTGGATCCGGCCTTCCGGAAGCAGCGGCCCCAGGTGGTCGGAGTCGACGGGTTCGCCTACTGGATGATCGAGGAGCAGCTCTTTCCGCGGCGGCTCGGCCGCGGCTGCCACAACCTCGGGACGCCGACCAGCTACAGGGGAAAGCGAACCCGTTTCACCGAGACGAAGCCTGAAAGTCTGGAGTCCCTCGAGCTCCGCGACCCCGCCGCGCGCCTCTCCGACATGGACGCCGAGGATCTCGGGGTGGCGGTGCTGTATCCGACCCTGTTCCTGGCCTACCCGCTGACCGTCAGTCCCCCGCTGGCCACCGCGCTCGGCGCCGCGTACAACCGCTGGATGGCGGAGGCGACCGCCGGGAGCGACCGACTGCGATGGGCCGCGGTGGTCAACCTGGACGAGCCTCAGACAGCGGCCCGGGAGGTCCGTGAAGCGAAGAAGCTCGGGGCCGTGGCCGTGATGGTGCTCGGCACCGGCGGGGACCGGCTACTCGACGATCCGGCCCTGCTCCCGTTCTTCGACGCGGTCGCTCAGGAGAATCTGACGCTGGCCGTGCACGTGGGCTGGGCGTGCCCGTCCATCAGTAACCTCTACGCCGACCTCTACACCGCGACGGTGATCCCGTTCCTCGCCCCGGTCCTGATGGGCTTCGCCTCCCTGCTGGGCGGCGGGATCCTCGACCGGTTTCCGACGCTGCGCGTGGCGTTCCTCGAGGCCGGCTGCGAGTGGGTTCACTTCATGGTGCACCGCCTCGAGCACCGCTTTACCTTTGCCACGAGCATGGCCAAGCTGATCCCACAAACCGCTCCCCGCGCGGCCTGTCCGCCCCGGGAATACCTGCGCCGCGGGAATCTCTACATCAGCACGGAGGTCGAGGACACCCTGCTCCCCCAGGTGATCGATCTGGTAGGCGAGGACCACATCATCTTCGGATCGGACATGCCGCACGGCGACCGGGAGCGCTTCGCGGCAAAGACGCTGGGGGCCCGCACCGACCTCAGCGAGGCCGCCAAGCGAAAGATCCTCGAGGACAACGCTCGTCGACTGTACCGGCGCGCATAGTCGACATCAACGCCCTCCGCGCCCTCGCGCCCCTTCCCCGCGCCCCCGTTCCCAGGCCATCACGCCCCCAGCTGGAGCCAGGCACAGCGCATAGTCGACATCAACGCCCTCCGCGCCCTCGCGCCCCTTCCCCGCGCCCCCGTTCCCAGGCCATCACGCCCCCAGCTGGAGCCAGGCACAGCTCACCCCCGACGAGCTGTGCCAGCTCCGGCGGGCGCACCGCTGCGGGTGAGCCGCCCCATGGCGATCCGCATCGACTGCGACTTCCGGCAGGGCCTGGTCGAACCCACGATTGCGCGCGAGGCCGGCGCGCCCCTGCTCACGCTCGCTCACGGTCAGGATCGCGTGAGGATCGCGCTCTCCGAGCACAGCCTGCGCGCCCTCGGGCTCGCCATCCTCATCAGCATCGGGCCCGAGGGATGCTGAGCCGCCCGGAGCTGCCGCCGAACGGCCCCCTCAACGGCTGGGCGCGCCTGCTGGGACTGGTCGGGGTGCCGGGCGCCATCTCACTCTACTTGGTGTGGTGGGTGACGGTCTGGCTCGGCGCCAAGCTCGACCGGATCATCCAGCTCCTCGAGCAGATCGCGCGCGCGCTTCGCGTGGGCCTCTGATCGATGCACGCGCGCAACGACTTCCTGCTGCTTTCGCTCACCCGGGACGGGCGGCTGGCGAGCCCCAGAGCGTTCGACGCCTTCCCGCAGCGCCTGCCGTCGGCCACCGACTGCTTCCTCTTCTGCCACGGCTGGCTCAACGACCAGGCCGAGGCGCGAGAGGGGGCGGAACGCTTCTTCGGCCACCTGGACGCGGCCCTCCGGCCGGTGGGCGAGCGCGTGGTCCCGCTCCGGGTCGCCATCCACTGGCCCTCGAAGCCCTTCTCGAACGGCGAGGCCGAGGGCCGGGCCCCGGGCGCGGAGCCCCCTCTGGAGGCGTTCGGCGCGCTCGGCGAGCTGGGACGCCGGCAGCCGGGCCTGCTCGCGCGAGTGATCCCGCCGCTCTGCGAGGCCGAGGTGCCGCTGGGCCCCGAGGAGGAGCTCGAGCTGGACGCCCTCCTGCGCCTGGCCCGCGAGAGCGCGCAGCGCGGCGGCATGACGCTCTCCCCGCTCTACGCGCTTTCCTTCTGGCTGATGAAGCGCCGAGCGGGCCAGGTGGGGGAGCGGCTGGGCCGGGAGCTCTTGGCCCCGGTCTTCGTCGCGCTCGGCGACCGAGCCCCGCGACTTCACCTGGTCGGGCACTCGTTCGGCGCCAAGCTCGTGAGCTCGGCGGTCCTCGGAGGCCTCCGCCCCGAGAGCCTGGTGCTGCTCCTGGCCGCGTTCTCCGC
>Ga0187893_10015008_pt1 | contig 10455 bp, 12 predicted proteins | sample MA1701074metaG_FD_139574 | JGI IMG/M metagenome (GOLD analysis project Ga0187893, IMG submission 139574) | White microbial mat communities from a basaltic lava cave in the Kipuka Kanohina Cave System on the Island of Hawaii, USA - MA170107-4 metaG ...
CGCGAGCGACCCTGCCCGGCAGAGCGGAGGCTTCCCAGGCGGCATGCAGACCTAGCCCTAGCAGCAGTGCTCCCAGGTAAATCAGGGGTGGAGGAGCGATCACGCCAGGGTTGTCTTTGGCCACCGCTTCAACCCTTCGAAGGCCGGAATCGTCTCCGCCGCGCGGGACTACACGCACGATACGAGTTGAGCGACCGAGTTGGGCACGAATCCAGGCGCAGACCCACGCTGAGCGAACTTCTCTGGTCGGCAAGTGGCTGAAACGAAATGGTGGGCTGGGACCGGATTGAACCGCCGACACCAGGATTCTCAGACGCTCCTAGATCGGAACCATGCGCCACCATCGTCGGGTATCGTTGACAATCGCGCGGACAGCGACCCCTGAACGTCACCACTCGTCGCAATCGCCGGCCATGCCGGTCAATGCTTTCGGCCAAGTCTTGACAAAGTCATTCTTCCCGATCAGCTTCCAGCCCCGCACCATCGGGCCAGGCCCGAACCGCGGCTCGGCCGCTGGCGGCTACCGGCGGCGGCGCTTGCCGGACCTGGATGTCGGCGCGTGGGCCGCGAGCCAGCGATCGGCGCCCGGCGTGGCTCGCCAGAGTTCGCCGAGCAGGTCCTCGGTGATCGCGGCCTCCTCCCGGGTGCCCAGGCCATAGGAGGCCGGCAAGGGCCCGGGCCACGTCTTCCTCCCCTGAAGGTACGCAGCCACATGGCGGTTGACCCGCGCCGCCTGTCGCAATTGGTCCCGCGCCGCGCGAGAGTCGCCTTCGCATCGGAAGGCGTGGAGGGCACGCATATAGGTCCACAGAGCGGTCGGCTCGTCGCCGTACCGCTCCAGCAGCGCGCCGGCTTCCGCATCCCGTCCGACATGGAGCAGGGCCGCGACGAGCACGTAGCGCACACCCTGGTTGTCACCGCGGTTGAGGCGGATCAGCTCCCGATAGTGGTCAATGGCTTCGTCACGCTGCCCGAGATCTTCGAGGCACTGGGCGAGACCGAACCGGGCCCGCATGTAAGGACGAGTCCGGATCGCCTCCCAGAAGTGCCCGGCATCGTCGGTGAAGGGGGCCGCGCCCAGGGCGCGCTCGCCCGCCGCCACCGCCTGCACGTAGAGATCACGCGCCTCCTCGAGCCCGCGGGCCTCCTCGGCCAGCAGCACGTAGGCATCGGCGCAGTCGGGCGACAGCTCGAGCGCGCGGCGAACAAGCTGCAGGCGTCGGCGGCCGCGCGCCTCCACGGCTCGGAGTGCCAGGTCCTGCGCGCGCTCCAGCGGCGTCGTCGACGTCGAGGCAAGCTGGTCGACCAGCCCGGAGAACCTCTGCTGGATCGCCGCGTTCAAGTCGGCGAGGCTCTCGAATGATCCGGCGGCGGCAAAGCGCTCGACCTCGAGCATGACCCGCTCCATGACACGTCGGTCTGGCATACCGCGGCCGCGACGATCGAGCGTGGCATCGAGCGGGCGCAGCAGCTCCGGGACGGAAAGGGTTACCGTTCGCGGGCCGTCCGCGGTCGCCACGTCGTGACTCCAACGGCCCCGGTCGATCTCGTCCTCGGAGGTACAGGCCAGCGCCCCGAGAATGGCCTCGATCTGGGTCAGCGTTCGTACTCCGGGCCGACGCAGCTCCCCGTCCGGTCCGAACCACATCGCGACCGGATAGGCCGACCGGCCCGCCACCGGCAGCTCATGGTCTTCCCAGAGGTCGACGTCTCCGAACGGCATCTCGTCGACCGGCCCGTAGAGCAGAGACCACTTCCCCCGCCGGCCGAGGAAGGCCTCAGGGTCGGCATCCCCCTGGACCTGCTCGAATTCCCGGGGACTACTGAAGAAGCCGAGTCCGAACGTATTGCTGGCCGCTCCGAGGACGGTCACGAAGGAGAGTCCGCGATCGACAGTGGGCGCCTCGATGCGGATCAGATCCTCGTCGCTCAGGTGGCGCCAGGGTGCGGCCTCGTAGAACTGACGGGCCGCGCCGGCGAAGGCCCGCATGCGCTCCACCGTCACGCCGCTCGCGCCGAGGGCATCGGGTGGGAGGGGTCCACCCTGCGCGTACTCGGCCATCTGCCCGACGCGGTCCTTCGCCAGCGCGATGTCCGGGGAGACCTTCACGGCCAGCTCCCGATCTCCGAGGGCGCGGACGATCTCGTCGGCCAAGGCGCGGTCCGCTACCTCGAGGCACGCCGGCCGCGTGCCCGCGAACCGCAGGCCGAGCTCGGTCAGAGCCTCGAGGGCGAGCCGCCAGTCGACCGTCCGCTCCGCGAGTTTCACGTTAACCAGATCGGTCTCGCGGCTGAGCCACACCGCGCCCCACGCGCGACGACGCTCCTCGTCCCGCTTCCCCACCCACAAGGGCATCCTTACCAGTCCGCCCTGCCAGGTGTCGGAGGACCGGCGAGCCAGCCGCATGAATCGCGCGATCACGAGCGACGAGACGCTGGCCATCGAGAAGAACGGTACGCGCCTCGCGGCGTTCGGGCAAGCGGACGAGGGTCTGCGGCAACCTGAGCTCGCCCGGGGGAGCCTCCCGCACTGCCCGGAGGCCAGACCTGTTCTCCGCGGCTCCGCGGTCCGGCCTGTGTAGGGCCGATGGACGAGTGCAACCGGGAGCAATCTCTGCGAGACGGGAGGGAAACAAGCTGCACTCCTGGCAGATGGGATCGGTCGGAGAGACGTCCCTGGGACAACTCGGTGCACGCGCGAACGCGTGAGTCTACGGGGTCAGTCCCCCGCTTCCGCCATCACTCCAAGGCGAGCCGGCGGCGCCGGACCCGCCTGTCTTGAATAATCACGATCGCGCCATCGAGCAGATCCTTCTCCACGCCCGGGAGCACCTCCTGCAAGACAGCATTCACCCGCTCGATGCGAGAGGATGATAATCGCAGCGAGATCACCGATGGCACGGTTCTTCCCGACAGGGCCACGGTGGCCAACGCTCCTCGCGAACGGCCGCCGCCATGATGGCCTCATCGGTCGCGGTCGGCAGGAGCAGCTCGTCGACGCGTACGACATCGTGTCCAATCGAGCGGAGGAACCTGACGGTCCGGGGCGCGATGTGCATGTCGGCCAGCAGCCTCATCCGATTGGCGAGGTCCGCTCGGTGGCGAGCCAGGCCCCATATCTTGCCGCCTGGTACACATCCTCCTCTTCCAGCTCTGGGTACTCGCGGATGATGTCTACAGCCGTATAGCCGTCGCCGAGGAGCTTGAGCACGAACTCCACGGTGATGCGGAGTCCGCGGATCGTGGGCCGGCCCTCGCAGACGCGCGGATCAACTCGGATGCGGTCTAGCATGGCGTCCTCCTTTGATTGGTCAGGGTAGGACAGTTGGCCAGGTCGTGGCAAGGAGCGGGCGTGCAGCCAGCCTCGGGCCTGTTGCCATGTATCCATCGTTGGGCATTGGCGCGGCTGGCCGTTCACCCTATCGTTCTCCATGACTCTAATCTGTAGAGCGCACAAAGGGACACCTGAGGTCCTGAACCTGGATCCGCTGGCACGCCGGTCATGAAACTGACATTCGATCGAGGCACCATTCTGTTGACCGATCCCTCCAAGGACCTGAACCTCGCGGGCGCGCCAGGAGTTCTGTGGGACCCTCGCGTGCGCGCGTATCGGGCGCCCGCCATCCGGTACTCAGCCCTCAGGCGGTGGCTCTCCGAGAACGGTGCCCGCTTCGAGGACATCACGCGCCCTCCTCGATCGATGGAGGACGCGTGGTCAGCCGTAAATCTGCGACCGTACCAGGAGGCGGCATTGTCCGCCTGGGAATTGGCGCAGCGGGAAGGCATCGTCGCGCTCCCCACAGGGAGCGGGAAGACACGGCTCGCGCTTGCCGCCATGCAGCGGACAGGCCTCAGCACACTGTGCCTGGTCCCGACTCGCGTCCTCCTGGATCAATGGTGTCGAGAAATCAGCGCCGCATACCGAAGCACAATCGGCCGTTACGGCGACGGCGTACGTCAGTTGGCACCAGTGACGGTGGCCACGTTCGAGAGCGCGTATCGGCATATGGATCATCTCGGGGCCTACTTCGATCTCCTCATCGTCGACGAGGTTCATCATTTCGGCGGTGGTCTCCGCGATGAGGCCCTGGAGATGGCGATCGGGGCGGCTCGCCTCGGTCTCACGGCCACGCCCCCGCGCGCCGCCGGCACCGTGACCCGACTCGTTGAGCTGGTCGGACCGATCGTCTTCGAGCTCGCCGTCGCCGACCTCGCCGGGGGGTTTCTCGCCAGCTTCGACGCTATCACCCTCTATCTTGACCTCTCCCCCGAGGAACATTCGGCTTACGTGAGCTTGAGTGAGGTGTTCAATGTAGCCTATCGAGAGTTCCGGCAGGCAGCGCCGGACACCAGCTGGGCGGACTTCACCCGGCACTCCGTCCGCACTCCAGCGGGCCGTCGCGCCCTTGCCGCTTGGCGGCAGATGCGACGACTCCTTGCTTTCACGCGCGCCAAGCGTCACGCACTCCGATCCTTGCTCGAGCGCCACAGATGCTCCAGGGTGCTGATCTTCACCGCCGACAACGAAACCGCGTATGCAATCGCGCGGGAGTGCCTCGTCATGCCCCTGACCTGCGACATCAGCCGTCAAGAGCGCGATGAGAGTCTTGATCGCTTTCGTCGGGGCGACCTCCGGAGGCTCGTGTCCGCACGAGTGCTCAATGAAGGGCTCGACGTTCCCGACGCGGACGTCGCTGTGGTCGTCGGCGGCGCCCTCGGAGAGCGTGAGCACGTGCAACGGGTGGGCCGGCTACTCCGACCAAACGAGGGCAAGCGCGCAGTCGTGTATGACCTCGTCACCCGAAACACTATCGAGGTCGGTCAGGCGAAAAGGAGACGCCTCGCCCTTGGGGCTCGACCCGCTGCTCAGCTATAGCGTAGCGGGGACTGTCGTCGTCCCTCACTTCCTTGGGGAACACGACCACCCCTGGCTGCGGACCCTCCTCGAGGAGCACGAGCGGTTCATTGGACAGCCCCAACGAGAACTCGACGCGCGGCTGCGCGAGCCACTTCCCTTCGACAGCCCCCCAAGGAAGCTCAGGCTGGCAATCCAGGTTCTCACGCGGCTCCGGCGCGACCGTCGGAACACGGCCGCGGTGCCGCCCCGGCAAGCGCGGGCGCTTGTCTTCGTGGAGGCGGCCCGGGCACCGGCCGGCCCGCTGACCGCCCTGTCCACGGTGGCGGCCTCTCTGGGAGTGACTGCAGCAGACCTGCAAAACTCGCTGTTTGCGGACCTACCCGGCGAACGGCTCGTAGGGTCGTGGGCACAGCCAATGTCGGCAGCGGAACTGGCACTACGAGCCAACCTCGCGTTGATTCAGGGGCTTCTCTTCCAGGCAACCGAGGTCAGGATCGACGTCGAGGGAAACACGCGCGCACTGGTCCGCCACGCGAAGTTGCACGGACTGATCTGTACCGTCGCTCAGCTACCGGCGCGATACCGCGCCTCTTTGGAGCTCTCGGGCCCGTTCGCCCTGTTTCGGAACACGCGACTCTACGGTCGCGCACTCGGCGAACTCGTCCCCCTGCTTGGATGGAGTCCGCGCTTCCGCCTCCAGGCTAACTGCATCTTTGGTGGACGCCGGCTCACTCTACAGCTCGGGACGGGAGATCCCATCTTTCCGGCCACGGCGCCACGCCAATACGACAGCCGCGTCGAGGAACGCTTCGCCCAGGAGTTCCGACGGCTTGCGCCAGACTGGGATGTGCTACGCGAGCCGGAGCCGATAACGGCTGAAAACACACTCATATTTCCCGACTTTGCCCTCCAGCACCGGTCCAACCCGGCGCGGCGCTGGCTTCTGGAGATTGTGGGCTTTTGGACGCCCGACTATGTGGCGCGGAAACTCGCGTCGTACAGGAACGCCCGCTTGTCCAATCTGATACTGTGCATCGATGAAGGCCGGAACTGTGCTGAAGCGGATCTTCCTGCCGGCGCGGTGGTCGTTAGATTCCGGCGTCGGGTCGATCCGGCCGCAGTTATCCGCATGCTGGGCTGACGCGGGATCTTCACCAGGAACCCCGCCAAACGTGGTCGCCAAAGCGGCCAGCCTCGCCCATTAGCTCAGCGGGGTTTTCTGCCAGTGCCCGTCTCTCGGGAAGCGGCAAAGTCAGCGGGTGGCGTCGGGCCGATCGCGCACGGGGCCGCCGCGGAACTCGGCGCCCGGATTGAAAACGAAATGGTGGGCTGGGACGGGATTGAACCGCCGACACCAGGATTTTCAGACCAGCCCGCATCCCCCGGCTCGGATGAATGATCTGTTGGCATCCGTCAGGATCCACAGCCTTCGGGGCATCGACCTGCATTCGTGCTTCCGGATCAGGGCGGATAGCGACCCATAGTTCGGTCCGAGTAGAGTTCGAGTCAACGAGGGTCGTGCGCACAGGCTTGGCTTCGTAGGAGCACTCCACGCGTCAGCCACAGAAGGGGCCGCGCCACCAGTGTTCCACGTTCGTCCTGTCAATCTGTTTGGCGGAGGAGCGGCTTCTGGCGCTCGTCCTGCCACAACTCCTCGCAGCGCTGATGGAACGCGTAAGAATGGCCCCCTGGGTACGTGAACTCCCATGACCCTTCGTCTGTTCCCGTGATCATCTCGTCGCAGACACAGCACCGCTTGCCCCTACCGCCGTTGATCGTCATGGGCTCGAAGCCCTCCAGCGTCGACAAACGGAGGGCATTGGGCAGTGAGCGGGGCAGTTGATTGGCGCGGAACTTAGTCGAGAGTTTCTTGCGGATCGCGCTGTCATTCGCGGCTCTCACGAGTGCCTATCGTATTGCACCCTACTGCTTCGGGTTGACCTCCAGCTCTAGCCGCTCCTTCAAGTCAAGTCGCCCTTCGAACTTCGCGCCCGCATCGCGGGGTTTGCTTTGCAGCACCGCCTGCTGGCGGCCTTCAGCTTGCGACAGTTTATAGAGGCGGGCGGGCTCTTATCCTATGCTCCGAGCGTGACCGAAAGTCTCCGGCACACTACCACCTATGTCAGTAAGATCGTGAGAGGTGCCGAACCGGCCGACTTGCCTGTCGAGCGGCCTACAAAGTTCGACCTAGTGATCAACCTCAAAACAGCCAAGGCTCCCGGCCTAACCATGCCGCAGTCGCTGCTGCTGCGGGCGGACCAGGTGTTCGAGTGAAGACGAAGCAATCACAGCTGCCCAATACCGCGTCCGACCGGACCGCTGGCTCGCATTCGCTCGCCGCGGCCGGTCAACGTGAGCGTTGGGCCCGCGGGAGATGTACATGAGGATTGCCATCAACGGGGCCGGCATCGCCGGTCCGACACTCGCCTACTGGCTGCGGGAATCCGGTCACGAGGTGCTGCTCATCGAGGAGTCGCCACACCTTCGCAGCGGCGGCTATGTCATCGACTTCTGGGGGGTCGGCTACGACATCGCCGAGAAGATGCGCCTGCTTCCCCGAATTCGAGAGCTGGGCTACCAGGTGAGGGAGGTGCGCTATGTGGACCGGCATGGCCGCAAGAGCGGTGGCTTCTCCGTCGACGTTTTCGGCCGCCTGACCAACGGCCGCTTCACGACCCTGCGGCGTTCCGACCTTGCGGCGACGATCTACCGTGCACTGGACGGCAAAGTCGAAACAATCTTTGGCGACTCCGTTGCGAGGATCCAGGATGAGGGTGACTGCGTGCAGGTCAGCTTCGATCACGCCGCCCCGCGCACAGTCGATCTGGTCATCGGCGCCGACGGGTTGCATTCGCGCGTCCGCCCGCTTGCGTTCGGTCCCGAAGCATGGTTCGAAGTCTCGCTCGGTTATCACGTCGCGGCCTTCGAGGTCGAGGGCTATCGGTTGCGCGATGAACTCGTCTATCTCAGCCACGGAGTCCCGGGAAGGCAGATCTCACGATTTTCCATGCGCGATGACAAGATGCTGTTTCTCTTTGTGTTTCGCGATGAGTACTTGACCACCAACAGTCCTTCGAGCGAGCAAGAACGCAGATCGGTGCTGACAGACGTCTTTGCCGATGTCGGTTGGGAATGCCCGCGGATTCTCGCGGCAATGGAGAATGTCAGCGACGTCTATTTCGACCGTGTCAGCCAGATTCGAATGGATCGCTGGACAAAAGGCCGCACGGCGCTCATCGGCGATGCCGCAGCCTGTGTCTCCCTCCTTGCCGGTGAAGGGACGGGACTTGCCATGGCCGAGGCGTATGTGCTTGCGGGCGAACTTCGCGATTGCGGGGGCGACCACATTGCGGCCTTCGCTCGTTATCAGGAACGTATGATGCCCCTTCTGAAGCGCAAGCAGGAGTCGGCAGTGAAATTTGCTTCCTCATTCGCCCCGAAGAGCGCCTTCGGCATCACGTTCCGCAACCTTGTCACCCGGCTATTGTGGATTCCGTTCGTTGCGGATGTCTTCATCGGCCGCGACCTGCACGACGACGTCAAGCTCCCCGACTACGGGTTCTAGCCAGCGGTCTGGCCTATCCGATATCGCGATCGGCACGGCTCCGTGAAGATAAGCACAGGACCGAGCAGCACTTGTAAGGCGAAACCAAGGAGACTCGGACACGACAAGCGACTAGGGGGCCATCATGAACCGCCACTATGGCTGCGGCTTGCGCAACCCAAGAAGGCGCTGCCAAGAATCGTTGGCGAAGAAGCTACCCGCCAAGTCCGCGCCGACGTTCATCGCTTTCACGTGTTTGGTGGGCACCCCCCTGTGAACCGAAAGGAAATGATGTGGTCTGGGGAACGCTCCGGTTGAGCGGCGCGCCGCCGGCGCGGTCTCTAGGCACGCAATCCAGACGGGTCCCGACGGTCTCGGCGTCGGACGCTCGTCGCCTTGGCCGGGGACTGGGGGCCGACGGCGGACTCGACCGCCCGTACAAGAGACCGCCCGCCACGAGAAGGTAGCCCAGGTACCCTCCGACTTCGAGGGCTGACGGTTGGGCGCGGTACCCGACAAGGCCGGCCATGAAGCCACCGAGCAGGCCGCGATCGCTGAGAATGAACGAGCTGTCCCAGAGAGCCGCACCGAACGGGAGGACCCCTAGGCCCTGGAGCCTCGCGATGCCCGCACTGAACAGGCCCGCCGCCAGAAGCATCAGGAGCACGGTGGTCGTGGCGAAGAACTTGGGCAAGCTCACGCGCTTGCCTCCCCGGAAGATGGCCCAGCCGAAGATCACGGCTGTGGCCACACCGACGACACCTCCCGCGGCGCTGCTCCATCCAGTCGAGGAGGCCTGTGCCATCAGCCCCCATAGGAACAAGACCGTCTCTGCGCCCTCGCGGAACACGCCGGTAAACGCGATCAGCGTGACGATCCACAGCCGTTGGGTCGTCCGCGCCGTGTCGATCTGATGCTGCACTTGGCCTTTCATGGCCCGGGCGTGCTCCCGCATCCACCAGGCGTGCCACGTGAGGAGCCCGACAGCGAAGAACATGACCGCCGTGGTGACCAGATCGGGCCCGAGGTCAAGCAGAGGACCGGAGAGCACGCTGACCGCCATGCCGAGCCCCACGCTGGCGACCACCCCCAGCGCAGCGCCCACCGTAACACGGCGGTACTGCGACCGGGTGCCGGTCTTATCGAGGTAACTGTAGACAATGCCGAGGAGGAGCGCCGCCTCGAAAGCCTCTCGCAGGGTGACGACGAAGGTTGCGCCCACTCTTACTCCGCGATGATCTTACCCTTGGCAGTTTCGTTGTGGTACTCACCGACGAAGGGATAGGCGCCTCGCTTGAGCGCGGGGAACCGGATCCGCACTGTCTTGCCGGCGGGGATCACCTTCTCGATGCGAGGCGTCAGAATGTCGAACTCCTCCGGACCTTTGTCTCTGTTGGTGACGACCAGGAGGAAGGGGGTATCGGCTTTGACGCGAACTTCATCCGGCTGGAAGCGGTTCTTCTCGATCGTCACGGGGATCTCACGCGGGGCGTCCGCCCCACTGGCCGAGCCGTTCGACAACGTCAGGAAAGCCAGGGCGACCCCGACGGAAAACGTACCGAGCCAGCGCATTGCGAGCCTCCTCAGATATTAGGGCCAACAACTGATAGAACTTAGGTATACCTTATCATCTAAGATGTGTCCAGACCCCACTGGGAATCACGCTACCGAGGTGGTGCCATGTGGGGGTAGGACTGGACGGATAACTGCCAAGATGTTGTTGCATGGATAGATGGCCCTTGAAAAGGGGGACCTTTTGGTGCGGAGCCCCGTAACCCGCCACCGGTTGTCACGCCGCTCGGAGCCTGCTCAGGGGCTGCGCCCTCTTCGAGTGAAACGCCACAGCAGCATCGCGCCGGCACCGATCAGGCCGATGACGAGCAGCCAATGCTCGAGTCCACCGAGTATCCCTCTTAACCGTTCGAGCCGGTCGCCCAGGCCGTAGCCCACAGCGTAGCCGGCGAGCACGGCAAGAGGCGCGAAGCAGGCCGCGCCGAGTATGTTGGCGACGCAGAAGGGAAGATAGTGCATGCCCACGATGCCGGCGATGGGC
>Ga0187893_10015009_pt1 | contig 10455 bp, 6 predicted proteins | sample MA1701074metaG_FD_139574 | JGI IMG/M metagenome (GOLD analysis project Ga0187893, IMG submission 139574) | White microbial mat communities from a basaltic lava cave in the Kipuka Kanohina Cave System on the Island of Hawaii, USA - MA170107-4 metaG ...
CGACCTTGGGGTTATGAATCCCAAATAGGTCCTCGCACCAGCTTTATCCTAAGCAAAAAGCCAATAAAACAATGGGTCGCGGTCGGAAAAGATGCGTATATGTGCCTCATGCGACATAGGTTTCGAAATGAATCTCGGCAAAATCTCGGCAAAATGATCCCGCGAATAAAAATGTCCTCGTAAAACAAAGGCGGTGCAGGGCCTTGCCTCTTTCTCGTCATAACTCTATGGTTGAAATGAAGCCCCGATTCTTTTTCATGGCTATCTCGCAGCAATTCCCCGGATAAGTTCATTGCTTCGGCTTGCGTGGATCATCTGACGGATTCACGTAAGTGATCATCCATGGGCCGACGCCATGAAGTTGAAGAATTGTGTCACCCTTTGCCCAGGCGAAATGCTTCATATCGGCGGGCCAGAAGCCAAACGTCCCGGAGGGCATCTCCCGTGTTGCCGTTTGATCGAACTTGTCTCCCATACCGACGTTGAAGATGCCTGAGATAACGGTCACGTGCTCGACCTTAGGATGCGAGTGTGGCTGAATCTTGAAGCCGTCCGGCAGCCAAAGTCGCATTGTGAAAAAACCTTCCTTGCCGGGGTCGCCTTCGAGCACGGCAAACTTGACTCCCGTCGGAAGAAATACCGGGCCATCCTTCCACTGAATCTCTGTTGTTGGGTAGAGCCTCATCTCGGCTTTTTTTGACTCCGCCATCTCATTCTTTTGAGACGCTTGAGGCGCCTGACCTTGTGCAATCGAGGTGAGCGCAACTGTTAGTGCGAGAGCATAAGAATTAGCTTCATAGTTTTCTTCCCTTTAATGAGAAGTGATTGCGCCGAAACTATTATTCGTGGTTTGTTAGGTCTGTCAAGACTTCCGAACGTTAACCACGCTCAAGGTGAATCCAGATGACGTTTCAGCCATTCAGCGGTAAGGCCGTCGCATGATTAGGACTGCGCTTGGGAACACGCGACTGCGACTCATCTTATGCAGTGATTGTCACCGCTTAGGAGCATCGGTTGAACAACCTCAATTCTGGCCCGACCAAGTAACGACCGATGCAATGATTGAAGCTGTGGCAGGCTTAAGAAGAGCAGTTCCTGAACCCGATGAGCAATACTGGGCAGGGGCTTGGAAGCCTAAGAACTTGAATGTTTTGGATGTAATACGGAGGTCTGTCGTTCTCTGTCCACTACGCAACTGGTTGGGGACTTCATCGAGCGGTCCAAACGAGTGGGAATCGCTCGCAATCGAGCCGTGCCCCATGGACCAGTCCAGGGTCCTCGGTTGGAATGGCGATCTCACCGGGACGTCGACAGTAACGGGCGTCGTCGCCGGCCCATCGCGTCGAGAGCGCACGGCGTCGATGTTGTCCTGTGTTGCCCGGCGCTCCGTGAACAATCATTGCCTGAAACACCAGACAATCTCCGGGCTGCATGGCAAACCGGCTAATCTTGTACTTATGCCGATTGGCTTCGATGTCGGGCAGTGGTGGCAATCCTGTGTCCGCGTATGGACTCCCATCGACAAAGTGATAGGGGCTGAACTCAGGCCACCGATGGCTGCCGCAGACGTACTCCACGCTCACTTCCTCAGGGACCGGATCAAGTGGCAACCAAACGGAGCAGATTTGATACCCGCTGATGGACCAGTACGGTTGGTCCTGGTGCCACGGTGTGCGCTCTGAGGTCCCAGGCTCCTTGACCAGCAACTGATCGTAGAAGAAGTTCACACGCGAGCCGCCCATGATCCGTCCGGCGATTTCCGCTGCAGGTGATTCCCGCACAAAGCGTAGAAATTTGGGTAGTCGTAGTGATAGCTCGATGTCTCCGAAGAACCGGCCCGAACCTCCGCGTGCGACGTAGTCCTCGGCGTGACGCCCCGGTGATGCTATGGCTTCTTCTATTGCTTCTGAAAGAAACGCAAGCCATTCAGTCGAAAAGGCGTCTCTGACACATACGACACCGTCACTTTCATACGCACTGCGATGCTCCTTAGTAATATGCGTAGCGGGTCGTTCGTTCATTTCAACTTCGCTGTTCACGAAACATATCGAGGGTAAGTGGATTTCGCACGCTCGGCATCATTCAGATCAATCTCAACCGTCACAAAAGGGCGTGCGGGAGAAGTCAGTGCGAACACTTCGCCGTCTGGCCCGACGATCCAGCCCTGCCCGCCAAAGGTCACGGTTGACCCGCGTTCGCTGACACGATTCGACGACAGACAGTACGCCCCGGCGACCACGGCCGCGGCGCGTCCACCCGCGAGCCACTTATCGAGTGTCGGAGTTGCTGTCGCGCGCGGATTGACGATCAGGTGCACTCCGGCTTTCCCGTAGGCTCTGGCGCGCTCCATAAACCATAAGTCCGTGCAGATCTGAAATCCGATTCGCGTCGAGCCGCAACTAATCGGGGTGAACCTGCCATGGCCTCGTTCGTACCAGGAAGCTTCCCAGAAACCATCCTCATTCGGCAGATAGCGCTTGAGATGAGCCGCACGATATCCAGCGGTCTGATCCCAGACAAATCCTTGATTTAATCGCCGCCCTGCCTCATTCACTGGACGGGATCCGAGCACAAAAGCTGGTGCCAACTCCACCATTCTTCTGGTGAACTCTTGGATCAGCCAGTTGGCTTCCCTGACTTTGTTCACCAGATGCCAGCGGGCTGGACTCGGCTTGATCGAGATGAAGGCTCTACGTGTGCGGGGCAGCTTTTGATGAACTACCGCGACGAACTTCTTGAAGTCTTCCAACACCACCGCCGGACTCTTACCGCTCTCGATGTCGTTATCTCCCGCATACAGGACGATCAAGCGCGGCCTGTACCGAAATACAATGCGGTCGGCGAAATAAATTGAGTCTTCAATGTGTGAACCGCCGAAGCCCCTGTTGATAATCCTCACCGCCGGGAAATCGTCAGCGAGGTTCTTCCATAATGCGATCGACGAGCTGCCGATGAATAGCACTGCCCCTTTGGGCGGGGGCTTCTTCTGATCAGCCTCTTCGAAGGTTTTGATCGCAGGCTCAAGCTGACGCTGGCGCTCGACCTTGTTCGACTGGGCGTATGTTGAACAAACAACGCCGAGCAGGAGCGACAAAACCAGCAAGTAAGTCTTAGCTCTCATCTACGAATCAGATTTATTGTGGGAATGGAAAGTAAACGAGTGGACCTCCGTGACCAGGCGGTCCACTCGTGATGAGCTAAAACGGCTAGAAGCTGAAGCGCGCTTGTAATTCAACAACGCGACCAGCGAGGCCTCTCGGCGAGCGTCCGAAGTTTGCGTCTTCGATGATGGTGCCAGCCCCGCCAAAGGCGAAGTTTTCGAGGTTAAGCATGTTGAAGGCGTTGAAGAAATTGGCACGCAGATCAACGAACGCCCCTTCTTTGATGAACGGCAAATAGGTGCGTTTTACCAGACTCAGATCAACATTGAAATAGTTGGGGCCGCGGAACGTATTTCGCCCGATGCCGGGCCGCTGGACGCTACCCGTAATAAGAAAGAAATTGCTCCCGCCTCCCGGAAAGTTGCCGAAGGGGCGAGTGAAGGCGTCGTCAGAAGTGTCGTTCAAGTTGCCCCCGAGAAACGCGATTGGTCTGATGGGCGAGAGCGTGCGCCCGCCGGGGGTAACAAGACTCGGACGGCGCGTGAGTGGCGTCCACGGGAAACCCGTGTGCGCGGTCACAACGCTATTTATCTGCCAGCCGTCGAGCAGGGTACGAGCCAATCCGCCGCGGTTGCGGAAGTATTGCACCTCGTAGAGCGACGACAACGTGAAGGAGTGGCGCACGTCGTAATCGGAGGGCCCGCGCTCCTGGCTCTGGTCTTGTGGAAAGGTCTGGTTCGTCACGAAGCCGGGGCCTTCGAAGGAAAGCGTATCGATGCTTTTGGCCCAGCGGTAGATCGCGTCGAACTGAAGACCTCGATTGAGGCGGCGGGTGAGTCGCGCGTTCAGCGCATTGTAGTTCGTGTTCACGTCCGGCGTGATGATAAAGAGAGGGCCGAACGGTAGTATTGTTCCTGGCGGCAGTGGCGGGATCGCCGAAGGGTAGATGAAGCGGTAAGGAACGATGCGAATGAACTTGCGTCCCGCGCTGCCCTGATAACCGAGCGTAGCCGTCAAGCTGAAAGGCAGTTCCGCCTGGGCTTCGAGCGAGTAGTTATAGAGATAGGCGTTCGGTAGTTCCGGCGTCGTTCCGTAAACCTCGACCTGCGAACCGATGACTTGATTCGTCTGCGGGTTCACGCCCTGCCGGAGTCCCGGAGCGGTCGGGTAGCCGAAGATCGACCCGTCACTACTCAATGCGTAGAGGATGCTCGGCAGACCTGCGGGATTAATGACAAACGGATTGGTGGCTGAACCGCAGCAGGGGCTGTTGCGCGCGAAGAATGGCGGGTTGCCGCGAATGTTAGAATACGCCACCGTCGGCGTGCGGTTGTATGCGATGCCGAACCCACCGCGCACCACCACACGGTCTCCACTTAGGCCGAACCATGACGGGCTGTAAGCGAATCCCAAACGAGGCGCGAAGTTGTTGCGATCCGATTTGTAAAGCTTGTCCCGGACTTCCACGCGGGCGTCCAAAAGAAAGTTCGGTCCGAGAACGAAGTTCGTAATCCGCCCCTGCGTCTCCCGAGGCGGTGTGTAGTATTCGTAGCGCAAGCCCAGATTGAGCGTCAGGTTCGGGCGCACTTTCCAATCGTCCTGGAAGAAGAAGCCGTACGCCTGTATGCGCAAGTAGCGCTGTAAGTCGGTCGCTCGTCCGGTAACCGGATCGGTATTGATCGCTTCGAAGATCGGCGTGTCGTTGGCTAGATTAAACAACCCGACGAACGAGAAGAGGGGACGCGCTCCGCCCAGGAGGTTGTTGTTATCCTGCTCCCGACGAATTTCAGCGCCGAACTTCCAGGCCTGGTTGCCTCGCACCCAGGTCAGCGTGTCGCGGAACTCGTAGGTGTTCTGCGCGAAGATGGCAGGGCTAGTCTCGCCGCGCGGCGCTCCGAACCTTACGCGCGCCCCTCCAGGCAGGAACCCTTCAACTTCGACGCGCGGAATGCTGTAGTCCACCTCCGACGAGGCTTCAAGCTGGTTGGAATAGAAACGCGTCACATTGAAGCGGGCTTCATTGATGACTGACGGACTTAGGGTACGAATGAAGGCAAAGGCAGCTGAAGAATTCGTGGGTTCGAACCTGGTGTCAGCGCCTGGGCGACCCTGCGCCGCCGAGTCGCTGCTAAAAGTTCTCAGCGGGGTGCGATAGCCGCTCAATGTGAATGTGTGCTTGCCTGCAATATAGTCAAAGCGCAGATTGTACTGATTGCCCGTCGTGCGGCGCGGCAAAGCGATCTGGGCGAACTGAATGTCAGGTACTCCATCGAAGCCGCCACCCGTCGCAGGAGTGACGTACTGCCCAAGAGCGCCGGTCGGTGAGCCTATGTCCAGGCCACCGGCGACGACGCGACAGCGATTCGGATCGGTGTTAAAGGTGCTGCAAGGAACCGGGATCACGCTGAGGATGCGCGGGTCGATGCCCTGCGAGTTAAGAATGCGTGTGGTCACGCTGTTCGGACGGGAGGTCCTGAGAAGATCCCGGAACTGCGGCGTCTCCACAAACTGATTACTGAGACCGATGCCTTTCTCGCGCAGACCCTCATACGAGAAGAAGAAGAAAAGCCGATTCTTGCCGCTGAAGAAAGCGGGTCCACCTTCACCGAAACGCGGTAGGTATAGAGGGCCGCCGAATGAGCCACCAAATTGCCGGAAGCGGTTTTCGACGCGCACCGGTGGCCCGAAGCCGGAAGACCCGATGGTGCTGCCTAACTTATTTTACGCGTTCAATCCTGGATCGTTGTATTTGAAAAACGCACTCCCGTGAAACTCGTTCGTGCCGTTCTGGGAGACAACAAGGATCTGTGCCCCGGTGTTCCGCCCGTACTCTGCCGAGTACGCGGTGGACAGCACGCGCACCTCTTTGACTGACTCCTGGTTTGGTGTCACCACCGCTGCGCCACCATGACCGAGGCTGTTCACGCTGACGCCGTCGATCTGGTAGTTGTTAGCGGAGACACGCTGGCCATTAGCACTGATCGGGACTTGGTTCTCAGTCTGAAAAATCGACGTGTTTGAGCCACCGGGTCCGGTAGTGTTTGGTAGGTTAACGGTGCCGCCGCTGCCGCTGCGTGCGCCTTGTCCGAAAACGCCGGGCGTCAGACGCGCCAATTCATACGGGTCGCGCCCGAATTGCGGCAAGCGCAGTATCTCTCGCGTGGTAATAGCACGGTCAACATTAGCGTTTTCGGTTTGGAGCGGCTGCTCGTCGCCCGTTATTGTCACCGTCTCGCTAACCTCGCCTGGTGTGAGCGCCAAGTCAACCCCCTGCACCTCTTCGGCCTTGACCGTAATGTCCTGGATGCTCTTCTTGAAACCGGCGTGCTCGGCGAGCAGCGTATAGCTGCCGGGAGCGAGGCTGGAAAAACGATAAAAACCTCCATCGCTCGTCTGAACTTGCTGCGCGCGTCCGGTCTCCCGGTTGGTGAGCGTGACGTTAGCGCCTTGGACGGTGGCGCCGTTAGCGTCAGTTACCGTACCTTGCACGCTGGCCCTAAATTGGGCTTTGGAAGTTGCCGCAAGACCCAACGTTAGCACAACAAAAAGAGCGACAGAAGACATCCGAAGAACAGTGCGGTACATGACTGAACCCTCCTTAGAGTAAGCGTTTTTGATTCGGAGATAGGCGTTGTCGGTTCGTTAGTAAATCGATTTACCACGGGGCGCGGCTTATAGCACAGAGTTGAAACTACGGTCAAGCATTTTTTCCAATCGCATTTTTTCCAATCGCTAACCCCCACCTTGACGATCCCGGCGCATGAGGTATAGAGTACGGCCTCGCACTATAGCAGACCTAAGATCGCGCTTATTGTTCTTTGGAATTTCAATAGTTAGATCGCTTTTTCAGCCTGGCATCCGAGAGGAGCTGGGTTGACCGTCACAGGTGCCCATGGAGGGTGACAAGGGAAGCGGGTGTGAAGCCCGCACGGTTCCCGCCACTGTGTACCGGCGATTGCGTAGCTTCCATCAGTCATAGCCACTGGTCTATTTCGGAGATTGGGAAGGCCGCGAAGTTACGCGTTCGAGCCGGAAGTCAGGAAACCTTGCCTGCTGTTAGATGGAAGCGACCACTTACGCTCCGGGAAAGGGCGAGTGGCGTCGAGCGCTGAAATCAGTGTAAGGGCTCCGCCAAAGTTTGGTAGTCCACCAATTACCTGATCACGCGAACTGTGAATTTTAGGGACGCCCTCGATCTTCTACACAGGAGATCGAGGGCGTTTGTATTTTTGCTGTCGAGTTCACCGCCTCTACCCATTCCGTCAATTCCGGCTTCGTAAACAATCCAACCTGTTGAAGTCCAAGGCTGTTTGACAGGGGAAAGAGTGCAAGAGTCCAGAGCGCTTTTGCATCCCCGTCTTTGATAACCACGATGCGCTAGAGGTGAGCGGGAAGAGCGGTGCAAAACCGCCACTGCCCTCGCAACTGTAAACGGCAACGAAATCCGCGGACGAAGAGCCACTGTCCCAGAGGATGGGAAGGCGCCGAGAGTAGGTCAGGATTCCGGCCGTGAGTCAGGAGACCGGCCTCGAAAGGCGCGTCTTTGCCACTCTTCCGAAGGGAGGAGAAGGAGACATGAATCATGAAGAAAACTAACAGCAGAAAATTTATTGTGATCGCGTTTGGGCTCTTGTTAGTGCTTACCCACTCAGTATTGGCGCAGAGTGGCACTACCACCATCACCGGCCATGTAAAAGATCCGCTGGGTGCGAGTCTGCCTGGCGCGACCGTAACGGTTTATGCGAGTGAGCGTACCTTTCGACTCGCAACTACCACGGATTCGACTGGTACTTATCGCTTTGAGAAGCTGGCGCCAGGAGAGTACCTCGTGGAAGCGGAGGCAGAAGGATTGGCGTCCACAAAAGCGCAGCGAGTAATCGTTGTGCGAGGGCAAGCAGCCACACTCGACATTTCCTTGGAACTGTCAGGTGTGCGGAGCACGGTTGTGGTTACAGCATCCGACACTCCGCAATCAGTCGATGAAGTCTCAAAGGCCGTTACGGTCGTGGACCGGCGGGAGATAGATGAACGTGATGAGTCGGCGATTGCGGAATCCCTGCGCACGGTGCCGGGTTTGCGCGTGCAACAACTCGGTGGCCCAGGCGCATTTACGACGATAAAAACGCGCGGCCTGCGCAACGAAGACACGGCAGTTTTGATTGATGGTGTCCGTTTTCGGGATGCTGCTGCTCCGCAGGGCGACGCATCGGGTTTCCTCCAGGACTTGATCGTCACCGATGTAAGCCGAATTGAGGTCCTGCGCGGCTCGGGTTCGTCACTGTATGGCTCGAATGCCATCGGCGGCGTAGTCAATCTTGTAACTGATGAGGGTGGCGGTCCGTTCCATGGCAGCGTGCTGGGCGAAGGCGGGGGACTAGGCATGTTTCGTGGTCGAGGTCAGTTGGCTGGTGGCGCCTACAACAACAGCCTTGTTTACAGCGCCGGCGTTTCACACCTCAACGTCACGCGCGGGGTTGATGGTCACGATGAAGCGCGCAACACAAGCGGACAAGGGCGCGTTCTTTTTCGCCTGACGCCTACGGCCACACTCTCGGCACGCATCTATGCGGCAGCTTCCCGTTTACAACTGAATAACAGTCCGCAAGGTATTGGAGTTCCGCCTGCAACTGGAATCATCGAAGCCATCCCAGTTGCGCTTACGGAGCTGCGTAGGTTTGAAGCGGGTATTCCCACCTCGCAACTGAATGTTGGCAATGCGACTTTCATTCCGGCAGCGAATGATCCGGACAATCTGCGGAAGGCAAATTTCTTCTCGGGCGCCGTCGTTTTTGCACAGCGGCCAACTGATGGGTTCGGCTACAGCTTCAGCTATCAAGGCCTGGCCACCAACCGCTCATTTCCTAACGGGCCCGCGGGCGTTGGTTTTCAGCCGCTAGGCGGCAGCACTCGGTCGGATTTCAATGGGCGCATTCATACGCTGAATGCGCGTTTCGATGCGCGGGCCGGAAACGCCAACTTCATCACGGGTGGTTACGAGTTTGAAAGCGAGAACTTCAAGAATCCCTCTCTTCCTGTCAATCCTGCCAACAACTCCAACGTTGATGTGACGCAGAGGAGCCACGCACTCTTTGTCCAGGATCAATTGCGATTCATGGAGGATCGGCTGCAAATCTCTGTCGCATTTCGCACACAGTTTTTTCGACTCCAACCTCCGGTGTTCACGCCGTCCGCATCAGCACCTTACCGCGGCATCACTTTTCAATCACCGCCGACAGCTTACACTGGAGATGGATCCATCGCTTACATGTTCCGCTCGTCAGGCACAAAGCTGCGTGCTCATGTCGGCAATGGGTATCGTGCTCCGTCACTTTTTGAACGTTTTGGCACCTCCTTCGGCAGCTTCGGCTTCTCGGTCTTTGGCGATCCGCGTTTGCGGCCTGACCGCTCGGTCGCCTTTGATGCGGGCATTGACCAAACGTTCTACCGCAATCGACTGCGCGCCTCTGCAACTTACTTTTACACGCGTCTTCAGGAAGTGATCATCTTTGACTTCTCGGGTGTGATCAATCCGGCATCGGATCCTTTCGGTCGCTTTGGTGGGTTTCGCAACACGAATGGTGGTATCGCTCGCGGTGCCGAGCTAAGCATGACAGCAACACCGACGCGCACGCTGAATGTCTCAGCCGCTTATACCTATACGAAGGCTCTACAGCGCACGCCTCAAGTACGGGGTGTCCTCCGTTCGCTCGTGATTCCCGATCATCAGTTCTCACTGGTTGCTATGCAACGCTTCGGTCGCCGCGTCCTGATTAATTTTGATCTCTCCGCATCGAGCGATTATCTTGCCGCGATCTTTAACCCCGTAACCTTCGCCAGCCGCGCCTATCGTTTCCGTGGATTGGCCAAGGCAGATCTGGGCGCAAGCTACACACTGCCGTTTAAAGAATCTCGGTCCCTGCGCATCTTCGGTTATGTGGACAATCTTTTCGACCGCGAGTATTTCGAGAGCGGCTTTCGCACGCCGGGACGCGCCGGGCGCGCTGGCGCAACGTTTGTTTTTTAAGCAATGGGAGAAGTCAGCAGCTTAGATGCGACGGTGGCACTCGTTGAAAACGAGGACTACTACATGGATCGCGGACTAATGGTGCTTACCGCCCGTTATCACCTGCGGCGCGGTTATTGTTGCGAGCAGGGCTGCCGTCATTGCCCATACGCCGAGGCGCCAAAGAGAAACAGCCAAAGGGACGTTGATAGGAATGAAGAGACCAGGTAAGACGGCGATTTTAGTCGCGCTACTAATCGTACTGAACCTGCTGTCTGCAGGTTGTAGCGGCCGAAAGGCGCAGCAAGAGCGAGCGAGCCCACGACCGCAGCGCATTGTTTCGCTGAGCCC
>Ga0187893_10015010_pt1 | contig 10454 bp, 7 predicted proteins | sample MA1701074metaG_FD_139574 | JGI IMG/M metagenome (GOLD analysis project Ga0187893, IMG submission 139574) | White microbial mat communities from a basaltic lava cave in the Kipuka Kanohina Cave System on the Island of Hawaii, USA - MA170107-4 metaG ...
GGATCGAAAGTAGATGCTCTTGCCGTCACGACTCCAACCAATAACCTGATTATCCCAACCCCAACGTGGCGCCAGCGGGCCCTGAGCTGGATAATAGGTCAACTGTCGCGGGATGCCGCCGCCTGTAGGCATGACATAAACCTGTTCATCGCCATCATACTGCCCAGTGAAAGCCAGCCATTGTCCGTCGGGCGAAAACTTTGCAAACACCTCAACACCGGGATGGGCTGTTAGACGGATTGCTGAGCCGCCCGAAGCAGCCGCACTCCAGAGGTCTCCACCATAGGTGAAAACAACCTTGTCGCCGTGGATGTCGGGAAAGCGAAGCAACTTTGTTTGCCCCTGGGCGATCACGGCCATCAACATCGTGACTAAAACGATCATCAGGCTGCGAAAATAGATTTTGCCAGGCAACGGAAAACACCTCCTAAAAACAACGGTTAGCGAGTCTTATCTGCGATTTTTGAAAGCGTCGTTGAGTTCGGTGTGCCGGCTTACCAGAGGAATTTGCCGGCCATCGATAAAAAGGTAACGAATTTGGGTCCGGGCTTCCAGTGGGTCACCGTCAGCCACAACCAGATTCGCAATCTTTCCAGGCTCGATTGAGCCCAGCCGATCCGAAACCTTGAAGATCTGTGCGGGATAGAGAGTTATCGCCTTCAGGGCCTCACTTTTTGAGAGGCCAAAAGCCGAAGCCATGCCTGCATGAAACGGCAGATTTCGTACATTTGCTCCGGAATCACCGGTGGAAATACAGAAACGCACACCGGCGGCCTGAAGTTTTACGGGATTTTCGTACAGCGTGTCATAAGCATCGTCCTCCCGTCCGGGAAGCTCGAGCACCCCGGTTAAAATCACCGGCACGTTTTTCTCTTTGAGTAAGTCGCTGACTTTCCAGGCATCATTCCCACCAAGAATGATCGGCTGTAATTTCATTTCCGCTGCGAAGTTGATTGCCCCGCGAATCTCAGCCTCACGATCAGCTCGAAAAATTACCGGCCGCTCCCCGCGCACGTAAGGAACCAGAGCCTCAAGCATCACATTTTGATCGGGCCGTGGCAGTGACTTGTCTTTGGCGTAAGCCAGGTGGGCTCGATTGTAAGCTTCGGCATCGCGCAACATTCGTTGAATCTGCTCCAGTTGGCGTTGAGCAACAGTCAGCACCTCACGGAGGTTCGGGGATTGTTGTTGACTTGAGAAGTCCCCAGTTCGAGCAGCAATCCGCGGATAATTGATGACCAGTGCAGCCAGTGGTTCAACCGCCATCTCGAGCTGAGTTGTGCCCACCAAATTCAGCAGTGTCGCCTGCCCGGAGATGAGGCCTCCGGTCGGCGCACTAAGCACATTGGTAATTCCATCTACTCGGGTGACACCGACGTGGGCACTGTGTGGGTTGACCGATACGACCGCCTTGGCGTGCGGGTTCAGCTCACCCACTTCACTGAGGTCGACAGTGCCGTTGGCTCCTTGAGTTACCTCAACCAATCCGAGGGAGGTACCGGCGTCAATCATGCCGGGAAAAACAGTCAGGCCTTTAGCATCTATCGCTCGGGCATCGCCGGGAATCTGAAGGTTTGCGCCTACGGCTTCAATTTTTCCATCGCTAATCAGGATATGACCATTTTCAATCTCGGAGCCACTGACGGTGATAATCCGAGCGTTGCGAATTGCATAGATACCACGCGCCGGGAGTACTCCTCCTTGAAGCGTGGGGCTGCCAATCTGTTGCCCGCGCGTGCCAGTCAGGAGGAACGTACTGGTTAAGCTCAACAGCAAGATTCTGGTGATTGGACCTTGCCGGCGACCTGGGCGCGAAACGTTGCAGTTCAAGAACGAACCTTTGCTTTTCATGGTTGCTCTTCCTCCCAAATATCATCGCCCTCGGTTGAGGGACGTCGGCGACGTGGCGTTTGTGGCGAACTGCCGCGCGTAGCGGGGCGATTAGGCTCGGCCTGTTCCAGTTGCGCCCGCTCTTTCTCGAGCTGGGCGCGCCGCGCCAGGTCCTCCTGCCGATCGAAAAAGATCTCGCCATCAACAAAAGTCAGATCAACGCGCGAATAAACGCTCAAAGGATGTCCTGTCCAGATGGCCAGATCGGCATCTTTTCCCACCTCAACAGAGCCCACTTTGTGGTCAATACCGAGCTGAATTGCCGGGTTTAAAGTCACCAGCTTAAGTGCTTCTTCCTCGCTCAGTTCGCCATAGCGCATGGCTTTGGCCGCCTCGATGTTCAGTCGTCGTGCCCGTTCGTCAGAATCGGAATTTATGGAAACCACAACGCCGGCCCGGGTCATGATCGCGGCAGCGAAGGGAATGGCGTCATAAGCTTCGATCTTGTATCCCCAGAGATCCGAGAAAAGTGATCCGCCCGCGCCATGTTGAGCGATCTCTCTGGCAACCTTGTAACCCTCCAGAACATGTTGAAACGTTCGCACTTTGAAACCAAATTCTTCGGCCAGGCCTATAAGCATCAGGATTTCATCAGCGCGATAACAGTGAGCATGGACGTAGCGCTTGCCCTCGAGAACTTCCACCAGCGGTTCCAGCTGCAGGTCTCGCCGCGGGGGAATCAGATTCTTTTCCGAACGAGAGGCGGCGCGATACTCATCCCAGGCTTTCTTGTAATCGCGAGCACGCGTAAAGGCTTCACGAATGACCTCCGCCACACCCATGCGTGTGTTTGGGTAGCGACGCTGCGCGGGCAGGCTGGGCGAGTTCGAGCGCTTCGGGTTTTCTCCGAGGGCGAACTTAATTCCCGGCATAGCTCCGGGAAAGAGAAATTCCTCGATCGCTCGCCCGTATTTGATCTTTACAACCGTATTCAGACCGCCAATGGCATTTGCCGAGCCGTGCAACAAGTGCAAGGTAGTTACGCCGCCAGCCAGGGCGCGGTAGAGATCGACATCCGTCGGGTTAAGAACATCGCGCGTGCGAGCCATTGAGGTGACCGACAACGTGCCTTCATTAATTGAGTCGAGCATTGAGTGCGAGTGGCAGTCGACAATGCCCGGCAGAATGTACTTCCCGGTACCATCAACTACGCGAGCGTCAGCGCTGGCTGAAAGGTTCTTGCCTAAATTCGCGATGCGCCCGTTTCGAATCAGTAAATCTGTATTTAAAAGCGTGCCGCGCGTGACCGTTAGAACAGTCGCATTGCGAATCAGGGTTTCCCGAGATCTTTGTGATGCTGTTTGTGCTGGTGTGCTCGCTGGGGCCGGGATCGCCAATGCCAGAACCAGGAGGTTGGCTTTAAGGAGCAAACGTCGAAAGTAGGCTGGACTCATTTTAAACTCCTACTGAGATACTGTGAATTTTCAGATGCCAAAAGCTTCAGGTTTGGTGTTTCTCCTGGAATCCACCCACGGTAGTGGGTGGATGGTTCAGATCCTTTCTACACGGGAGATTAGGTTCCCCGGAATCCCACCCACGGCAGTGGGTGGTAGGTTCAGATCCTTTCTACCGATAAGCGCTTGCGGTAGAAAGGATCTGAAAAATCCACGGACTGCCGTCCGTGGGATTCCCAACTGCTTGGCAGGCGCTTGCGGTAGAAAGGATCTGAAAAATCCACGGACTGCCGTCCGTGGGATTACAGATTTTTGAAACACGCCCTTCACCTGGGTGGGATTCCGGAGTTTTGACAATGCCTCTTTAGCCACGAATGTTTCCTTTTACCTCTAGAGCCTTTATCAAAGCATCACGGGATACCTCGAGGCCGGGACGCTGTAAAAGAACCTGGCGAACGACCTTCGATGTTAACCGTTCCCCGCAGCTCGTCTCCGATGACTGTTCCGTTAAAAGTCGCTTCCTTAGTTTGACCTTCAACATTCACCGCAACCGTGAAACGAACTTCACCACTTACCGACAGCGAGCCGCTAGCGATCTCGGCCGCTCCCAGTGATCCTTGCAAAGAGCCGCGTAACTGTTCGCCCTCCTGAGTGAACACGATGGTTGCGGCCATCTCTCCCAGACCGAGATTGATGCTGAGCAGCCAGGCTCCAGCTACATTGATTCTGCCGTCCGGAGTAGTGGTCGACGGCCTTCGTTCGATTGGACGCCCGTCAATAAACACGTAGGCTAGCTGAGTGTTCGACTCGAACAAATCCCCTCGTACCACGGTCAGGTTGGCAATCTTTCCGGTTTCTACGGAACCCAGCTGGTTAGAAACTCCCAGAATCTCTGCGGGCCAGATCGTCATCGCCCGCAAGGCATCTTCGCGAGCCAATCCTTGCTCGATGGTCTTTCTGGCATTGACTAAAAAATCCGAGATATTTGTCAAACCTCCCGACTGAAAAGCGAAGCGGACTTTATTAGCGGCGAGCTTGCCCGCGTTTTGCTGCGCCTGAACTCTTTCGCGCAGGATTCTGAGAGGCTCGGGATCAGCTTCTCGCATGGCTACTGTGGTGCGCTTAGGCAAATTGAGCGAAAGCAGGATGGGAACATCTCGCGACCGAAGTCTTTCGGAAACTTTCCAGGCTTCATGACCACCAGCAATGATGGCGCGAAGCTTGAATTCCTCAGCCAGGTCGAGAGCTCGGAGGATTTCCCGTTCGCGATCGGCTTCAATGATTACAGGCATTCGCCCTTCAAGCACCGGAATCAGAGCAGCAAGTGACTTGTCCATCTCTGGGCGGCGAATTCCTCGCGGGCTGCGTTCGTAGATTTGCCAGGATTCACGATAACGCTGGGCATCCAGCAGCATCTGTCGCAACGAGGCGATGACGCCCATCAATGATCCTGGATAAACGCCACGCAGGGGAGTGAAGCCTACGTGCATGGCGACCGGTGACCGAACGATCATTTGTTGTGTAGTTTCGCCGGCCAGAGCGATTAAAGCTGACTGGCCCATCCAAATACCGGCTCGCGGCGCTGTCAGCGCCAGGGTGATGCCGGCGTTCCGCGCCGCTTCGATGTCTGCACCGGTCGGGCGAATCAAGTCGTCAGCGCGGAGTTCCGGCTGCAAACCCACCGGCTGTGATGAGTTGGGAACGCCCGCAGCTGTGACCGTTGTGCGGATAGGGGTTTGGAGGATTCCACCTCCTGGTGATGGAGAGGGAGACGGGGACGGCTCGGGAATGCCCAGACTGGTACTGGCATCAATCAACCCCGGGTAAACAGTCAGGCCGGTAGCGTCAATTACCCGCGCGTCGGCTGGTGCGCTAACATCTGCTCCAACTGCAGCAATAAGCCCATTACGCAGCACAACCGTCCCTTTTTCGATCGTCTGCCCGGTAACTGTCACTATTCGAGCATTTGTGATCGCGTAAACGTCAATAGCACGTTGGCTCTGAACTGCGCCGGGAAGAGGAAGCAGAAGTAGATTGAGAATGATAATAGCGGCCACGATCCGCAGACGGAGTATTGGCATAGGCAGGCTGATCCCCATCAAAAATTTAATTGCAAAAACTGAGTGCCGGCAGAGAAGAATGCCCGGCGAATCCCTGTTGGGGAAGTGTGAGGAAAGCTTAACTTAGAATGCTAAAACAGTAAACTTTTGAGGCGTTTTGGAGCGTTTGGAGTGCGCTGCCTTGTCAGCGCTTTGGTACTACCTGGTTGAAAGGCCCCCCTTGGGTTTTCATAGCGTACAACGTAACGTACCAAAGCGGCGACGAGGCGCCGCACTCCAAAAGGGCGCCGCACTCCAAAAAGGGCGCCGCACTCCAAAAAAGCTACTTCGTGGCGGCGTTGGTGTTGGCCGCTGAGACCTTCAACATGTTCTTGACCGAGGTAACGCCCTCGACCGCGTTAGCGATCTCTGCCGCCCGAGTTCTTTGTGCGGCACTCGCTACTGTTCCGGTTAGAGTGACGACGTTGTTGTCGACGTCTACGTTAATGGTCGAATCACGTAAATCGTCGGCACCAGCCAGCTCAAATCGGGTTTTCACCCAAAGCCAGCCATCATTTATTCCGGTGCCAATGGTGCGGCCAGCTTCCTTGGCCTCGCGTTGATAGCGATCCTTGTCGCGCTCATAATCTTCACGCGTTGGACCCTGGCGACCGGCAGTGTTTGTATTGGCATTGGCGTTCGTATTAGTGGTCGCATTTACATTCGCTGTGTTTACGTTGGTGTTGGTATTTGCGTACTCACCATTGCAGCCAGAGATTGTTAAAGAAATAGCAACGCAGGCAAGTGTGCCCGCAAATTTGAAATTCATTCTCAGAGCCTCCTGTTAGTCGATGCTTTCAAATGCAGTCCGAAAAGCATACGTTTGATTCAAAACATGCCAGCTCGTCCGCGCGAGTGGGCCGGTGTTTTCCTAGCGTGGGTTAGTAGATGCAAGCCGTAGACCGCAGGAGCAGGAGGCAGGGGGCAGGAGCAGGGGGCAGGGGCAGGAGCAGGGGGCAGGGGCAGGATGCAGGAGCAGGAGCAGGGGGCAGGGGCAGAATGCAGGAGGCAGGAGGCAGGAGCAGGAGCAGGAGATCGGCTGCGTGCTCTTTCGTGTGAGTTCGAGGATCGTGGCTTTGAGTGGCAGAAGAACCATCCACGAACTCACACGAAAACGATACTAGGGCTTAACAAATACCGGTCGAAGGTCCTTAGCAATACCTGTCGAAGGTCCTTAGAGGGGATGGTCCAATAAGAAGATCGCTCTTGCGGCGAGGGGCGGCCACGGAGGGCCGCCCCTACAGTGGGTGCAGCGGCATGAGTTATAGCACAGGCGGGATAATGACCAACGTCAAAGGTCAAATCTCCATATAATAACCTACCACTTAACGGAGCCTTCTTTGCTCGTGTCAATCTCGGCAACCTGAGGTACGTCGTTGAACAGATAACCTCGGATGTTGTCCATCAGGAAGTTCTGCGCATCGGAAGTGGAAAGGTCCAGGCCGTAATGGTTGATGATCTGAGTTTGCTTCTGGAGCCAGCCACTCCAGCAAGGTTGACAAATTTCAGCGGCGATCCGCTGACCAAGCTCATTTGGTAAAGGAGCAAAGCCAACTGGCGCGCGCTTTTCGCCGCAGTGTTTGCAAGTAATACTTTCGGGCATTTGAGTTCTCCTGAAGTCGCCTGAATTATACCCCTCAGCAACCATTTACCGCCAAGACACGCACTCTACCCTGTTTTTTGCGCCTGGCGAATCGCCGATAAAATCTCATCATCTTTTGGCCGAATCAGACCAACGCGCCGGACATCTCGGTGCCGAATGATGCCTTTGCGATCAATGACGAAAACCGAACGCGCGACCCTTCCCGGAAACAACGAACGCGAATCGTAAGCCTGGGCGATTTTTGCCCCTGCATCCGAGAGGAGCCGCAACGGTAACTCATGGTTTTGAGCAAAGCTCTTATGCGACTCGACCGAACCGGTCGAGATGCCCACCACCTCGGCTCCGGTGGCCTTGTAATCCTCCCAACGGTCCCTTACCGAACACAGCTGCCGAGTACAAACGGGTGTTTCATCACCTGGGTAAAAGAGCAGAACCACTACCTGGTCCCGATGATCGGAAAGTCGCCACTCATCTCCATTACCGTCAGGAAGGGAAAAGTCCGGGGCTGGTTGCCCGACTTGCGCTCCGCTAGCAGCCATCTCAGTTCAAATGTCCTTTCCGAATTTCTTAACACGCCCGCGCGCCCGGGTGACAGCATACAGACTAACACCAACCAGACCCCAGGGTACGATCAGCTCAAGACTCGTCAGTGAACGGTTGGCAAGGCGATAGCTAAGATCATGCGAACGCAAGGTATCGATGTCCTGAATTACCTGTAGGGCAATCATCGCACCCATAACCAGCAGTGAAACAAATGCGCTCGTCCGCATCAACCAGCGCGGAATTCCCAAATCGATCTGTTGGTAGAGTTCCGGATTCAACCGCGGTAAGAGGAGAAACACCAGGCTATGCAGAAAGTAAAGAACGAGCAAAGCAAAAACCGCAATCGTTAGCGCCAAAAGGAATTGCCCGCTAACCAGGAGCGCTACACAAGCCAGCAAATTCAGAGTCAAGCCTCGAATTGGCGTGGCGGTGCGGCGGTTCACTGACCCAAACCAGCGAGGGGCCAGGCCGTCCTCGGCAAACAGAATGGCCAGCCGCGACGGTGACATCAAGGTGCCGTTAAGCGCGGTCATGATTGCCATGAGTGCTCCGAGCGTAACGAATAAAGCAGTTCCGAAGGGAAGATAAACTGCGGCCACCTCAGCCATGGGGGCACTGCTATTTTGCAGCTGTTGACCTGGCAAGACCCCAAACGAGACCACGGACATCAGTATAAAAATTAAACCCGTAACAGAAATACCTTTTAGCAGGACCTTGGGTAGGGTGTGGGTGCTGTCTTTTACCTCTCCGGCAGTATGTGCCAGTGATTCAAAGCCTGCATAGGCAAAAAAGAGGGGGAGCAAGCTGGCTGTCAGTCCCTGGAACCCTTGAGTCAAGAAAGGGGTGTAATTTACTGCCCTAATCGCGAATAAGCCCGGCACGATCAGGATCACCAAAGCCAGCACTTTAAGCGTGGACATGTACAGCTGAACCCGCCCAAACCAGCGAACACCAACGACATTGATTAAATAAAAAACCACCAGCACCACCAAGGCTATCGGCAGTTGAGAGTTCTGAGACAGCAGGCCCGAGGTGAATTCAATCAAATAACCGGCGAAGGCGTCCGCCAGATAGGCTCCGGCGCCGATGTAGGAAATGATCTTTAGCCAGGCGCCCAAATATGCGATGCGGTAACCGCCAAGGGTTCGTGAGATATGTAGATACTCTCCGCCTGGCTCGCGGCCCAGAGGTGTTGAAAGGTAGGCGGCATAGGGAATCGAGGTGGCCAGGACTGCTGGTACCAGGATTAAGTGCCCCAGAATTACACTCGGGCCAGTATGAGACCAGGCCTGGCTCGTCACTTTAAAGATTCCGGCTCCGATGAGAATTCCGATCAGGGCGGCATAAGACTCGAGCGTCCCGAGATCTCTGCGCAGGCGATCAACCAGATGTGGAGGTTTCAAAGTTGAATTATTAATCATGCCTCATGACAGACTCCTCAGTGGGCTAACCACTCGCGACCGGGGTTGCAGATTCCCAAAAAGTTGCAGGTGCGGCAGTGAAGCGCCGGCCTCACGGGAAAGTCCACGGGTTCGAGAGAGGAAGCAAGCTGGTGCATTGCTCCATCGATTGCTTCAACACAGCAATCCAGTCGCAATAATTCTTCAGCGAGCTTGAATTCGACATTAGGTTCGAGGAAGTGCAGCGTGACCCTCAAATCATGCGGGGTCAAGGCCAGATCGGGCAACAGCATACGGACCGCCAGGGCATACGCCTGCATCTGTAGTTGATAGTCATGAGCGATGACCGAAACAGCCTCGGCAATTGACGAGTCGCTACGCTTGATACCCACTTCTTGCGGCGGCGAGAAATCCATCACCAGTTGTTGCCCAACTGTGCTGTTGGCCAACTTGCTTGCCGCAACCTGAGGACCGGAAAAGGCATTAACCACCGTTCCTACCTGAGCCTTCCGTTTCCTTTGGGAGCTACCCGGCCTGATCCGATTTGTTTTGAAATCTATAATCTCAATTTGTATTTGCTTACGATCTGGAGCTCGCGAGATTAGTAGCTTATCTATTGTTCCTGTTAAGAGTCCTAAGGGACGGCCCAAACGAAAACTCAATTCACTCCAAAGGCCTGGTTCGTTCAAATCGGAAGGAAGCGAATCTCCATTGCCTCGAGCTGGAGCACTCTCAATGCGTTTGAAGAGCTCACTCGAAAGATAATTCTCGGCCAAAGGAAGTAGCTCTTTGATGGCTGCTTCACGATCGATCTCAACCAATCGATCTAGCAGTTCGGCTCTTCTTCGTCTGATGATCTCGTCCAGACTCGCCCGCAAACAAAGCCGCGGATCGCTGCCGCGAGCAAAGGTTTCACAAAACCTGTGAATTACGGCTCCCTTTAAGGTTGCCGTAAGGTTTGCCGGTGGTTCAGGTGCTTCCGCATCGTTCCGGGCGGCCGGTTGCTCAGCAGGTGGAACGTGAACGACTCGATCAAAGTAATACTGTCTGGGACAGCGACGGTAGTTTATTAGTTGCGTGACACTGAAGCGATACACCGGTCGCTCGCGATCAACCGCAAGGGGTTGAAGCAGGGGGAAAATGTCTGACAGCGCTTGCGCCAGCTTGCCTGCAGCAACGGACGAAGTGACCATCGGTTGCGGTTTGACAGTGTCCCCAGTGAGATTCAGTGTTAATTGCAATGAAGCCTGGTTCCCCAGGTCGACAATGCCGCTCTCACGTCGTTCTCCCAGCTCAAGCGATTGCCAGATCCATTTAAGCCAGGAGTCATTTTTGCCATTAAGCTTGTCCAGTTCTGTCACCGTACCCGAAAGGATGAGTCGATCGGCGGCGCGAGTGGCAGCAACGTACAAAAGTCGCATGCTTTCGAACTGTTCCCGCCGATGCCGGCGTGCTTCAAATCTATTAAAAGTATGGGCGGCTACCTGCATGCCCCGGCCGTCGGGTACCTTAAGGGTCAGACCCA
>Ga0187893_10015011_pt1 | contig 10454 bp, 8 predicted proteins | sample MA1701074metaG_FD_139574 | JGI IMG/M metagenome (GOLD analysis project Ga0187893, IMG submission 139574) | White microbial mat communities from a basaltic lava cave in the Kipuka Kanohina Cave System on the Island of Hawaii, USA - MA170107-4 metaG ...
GACGACCAACCCGATCGAAAGCACGTTCGCGACGGTGCGCCTGCGTCACCGGCGGACGAAGGGCAACGGCAGCCGCGGGGCCTGCCTGGCCATGGTGTTCAAAATGTGCGAGTCGGCCGCGAAGCACTGGCGACTGCTCAACGGCGCGACGCTGCTCCCGGACATCATCGCCGGCGAGAAGTTCGTGAACGGAGAAAAAGCCGAGAGGAACGCCGCCTGATTACGACGCCATCAACGACAGTTGGCAATATCTCGGTCCGTCGGCCAGAACCCCGATCATCTGCTGAGGCGCGATACCTCGAGATCTTCAGAACGTTCGCGGTGGCGCTAACACCCCCCCGATACAGTTGACGCGTTGACGCCGGGTTACGTCCGCAACCCGAGCGACAACTCGCACCGCGTCTGCGTACATATCAGATAGCGCCGCCGCATCGAGCCCGCCGCCCCGGCGACTCGACTGAGTCGAGCGGCCGTCATCGAATCCTTCACCGCCACAGCCGGCCGCGCGCGGTTTCGGTTGCGCGCGTCACGGGTTGCCTGGGCTTGGCTTCCTCCTTGCTTCGTGGATAATGGCCCCCGCCAGCGATGCCCCGAAGAGCCGCCATCGTCGATTGTCTCCGCACCCCCATCGGCCGCTACCGCGGCGCGCTGGCCGCCGTGCGGCCCGACGACCTCGCCGCATACGTCCTCCGCGCCCTCGTCGCGCGCACCGGCATCGACCCGGCCCGCATCGACGACGTCTACTGGGGCGCCGCCAACCAGGCCGGCGAGGACAACCGCAACGCCGCCCGCATGGCCGTCCTGCTCGCCGGCCTGCCCGAGTCCGTCCCCGGCTGCACGGTCAACCGCCTCTGCGCCAGCGGGCTGGAGTCCGTCGCCATCGCCGCCCGGATGATCGAGGCCGGCATGGCCGACGTCCTCATCGCCGGCGGGGCCGAGTCGATGAGCCGCGCCCCGTGGGTCCTGCCCAAGCCCGAAGAAGCCCTGGGCCGCGGAAACCAGACGATGTTCGACACGACCCTCGGCTGGCGGATGACCAACCCGCGCCTGGCCGACCTGCACCACCCCTTCTCGATGGGCGAGACCGCCGAGAACGTCGCCGAGAAATACCGCCTCTCACGAGACGAGCAGGACCGCTTCGCCCTGGCCAGCCAGCAGAAGTGCGCCGCCGCCATGCAGGCCGGCCGCCTCGCAGACGAGATCGTCCCCATCGACGCCCCCGTCCCCGGCGAGCGCGGCAAGACCATCACCGTCCGCGCCGACGAGCAGCCCCGCCCGGACACGACGCTCGAAGCCCTGACGAAACTCAAGCCGGCGTTCCGCGACGGCGGCACTGTCACCGCCGGCAACAGCAGCGGGCTGAACGACGGAGCGGCGGCCCTGCTGCTGGTCGAGGCCGACGCGGCGAAGCGCCTCGGCCTCACGCCGCTGGCGCTCGTCGGCCCATCAGCCGCCGCGGGAGTCGATCCGGCCTGCATGGGACTCGGCCCCATCCCCGCCACGCAAAAGGTCCTCGCCCGCGCGGGAAAATCGGTCCGCGACCTCGACCTGATCGAACTGAACGAGGCCTTCGCAAGCCAGTCGCTCGCCTGCATCCGCGACCTCGGCCTCCCGCCCGACCGCGTCAACGTCAATGGCGGCGCGATCGCGTTGGGGCACCCGCTCGGGTGCAGCGGCGCGCGGCTGGCGACGACCCTCATTCGCGAGATGGATCGCCGAAAGGCCCGCCTCGGCCTCGCGACGCTCTGCATCGGCGTCGGCCAGGGGCTCGCGGTGCTCTTCGAACGCCCGTAGCATCGGCCGCATGTCCCGCCGGCCCCGAGCCGCGTGCAACCACCTCGCCCTCCTTCTGGCCGGCCTGTCCGCCTGCATCCCCCGATCGATTCCGCTGACCGCGCAGCCGGATGCGGTGGCCGCGACCCGCCCCGCCGCGCTCGACACAACCGATTTCGCGCTCGTCCTCCGCCGCGCTGCGCGGCCCGACGGCGTCGACTACGCCGCCATCGCGGGGGACCTCGCCCCGCTCGATCGCTTCCTCGTCCGGCTCGCCGCCGTCGGCCCGACACGGACGCCCGACCTGTTCAGGCAGCGCGAAGACCGCCTCGCCTATTGGATCAACGCCTACAACGCCGCGATTCTCCGCATCATTGCCGCCGAGTGCCGCCCCGACCGCCTTCCGTCGCGCCTCTGGCCGAGTCCGGAACATTCCGTCGCCTTCGTGATCGACGGCCTCCGCCGTACCCCGGCCGCCCTGCGCCGCGTCGCCCTCCGGGACGCCGGCGACGAATGGCGGGTCCGCCTCGCGCTGTGCGGCGGCCGCCGGGGTGATCCGCCTTTGGCGGACCGGCCGTTCGTGCCCGACCTGCTCGACATCCAACTCGCGCGCCAGGCGCACGCGGCCCTCGCCGCGCCGCAGGTCGTCAGCATCGACCACACGAGTCAGCGGCTCCGTCTGGGGCGGGAACTGTTCGAGTGGCGCGATCGTCTCGTCGCCGATTACGAGGCCCGCACCGGCGCGGCCGACGCCGCGGTGCTGAACGCCCTGCTCGATCTCAGCCCTGCGGCCCGGCGCTTCGAATTGAACACGGCGATCGGCTACCGCGTCGAGTTGCTCCCCTTCGACGCAGACGTGAACCACCCCGGCGAACCCCCGCCGCGCGGCCTGTTTTCCCGGCTGCTCCCGGCATGGTGAGCCCCCACCGGCCGGTCAGACGTGCGTCGGCGGCTCGATCTTGCGCACCTGTCCGGCGGCGAGGGCCTTCTGATATTCGTTCCACGTCATCCGCGGGATGCCGCTGTCGCGCTCCTTCATGCTGATGCAGCCCTGCACCGGGCACACCAGCGAGCACATGTTGCACCCCACGCACGTCTCCTGGTTGATGGTGAACACCCCCACGTAGCCGCTGCCCGCGCCCGCCAGCACCTCCGCCCCGCCGCTGCGCGTCACGTGCGCCCCGTTGCCGTCGTCCCGCACAAACTGTTCGACCGGCGTCTTCTCCCAGCGGATCGACTGGTGGCAGCCGTCTTCGCACGCGATGTAGCACAGTCCGCAGTGGATGCACTTCGACTGGTCGATCTCCGCCACCACCTTGTAGCCCAGGTCCAGGTCGCCCCAGGTCACGATCCGCGGCGTCGCCTGGCCGACAAAGTCGCTCACCCGCGCGAATCCCTTCTGCCGCATCCAGTGCTCCAGTCCGCTGATCATGTGCTCTACGATCCGGAAGCCGTAGTGCATCACCGCCGTGCACACCTGCACCGTCGTCGCCCCCAGCAGCAGGAACTCCACCGCGTCCTGCCACGCCTGGATGCCCCCGATCCCGCTGATCGGCAGTCCGATCCGCGGGTCCCCGGCAACCGACGCCACCATGTTCAGCGCGATCGGCTTCACCGCCGGCCCGCAGTACCCCCCGTGGCTGCCCCGTCCCGCAACGTGCGGCTTGGGATGTAACGTGTCGAGGTCGACCCCCATGATCGAGTTGATCGTGTTGATCAGCGACAGCGCGTCCGCCCCGCCGTTCTTTGCCGCCCGCCCGATCGCCGTCACGTCCGTCACGTTCGGCGTCAGTTTCACCATCACCGGAATCTTCGCCACCTCCTTGCACCAGCCGACGATCATGCACGCGTAGTCCGGCACCTGCCCGACGGCCGAGCCCATCCCGCGCTCCGACATCCCGTGCGGACAGCCGAAGTTCAGTTCGACCCCGTCCGCCCCCGTGTCCTGCGTTCGCCGGATGATGTCGTGCCACGCCTGCTGGTTGCTCTCCACCATCAGCGACACGAACAGCGCCCGCTCGGGGAACTCGCGCTTGATCTCGGCCACCTCCCGCAGATTCACCTCCAGCGTCCGGTCGGTGATCAACTCGATGTTGTTCAGCCCCATCACCTTCCGGCCGTCATAGTCGACCGCGCCGTATCGGCTCGACACGTTCACGATCGGCTCGTGCGCGATGGTCTTCCACACCGCCCCGCCCCACCCCGCCTCGAACGCCCGCCGGACCTGGTAGGCCGAGTTCGTCGGCGGAGCCGACGCCAGCCAGAACGGGTTCGGCGACTTCACCCCGCAGAACGTGACGGACAGGTCCGGCGACATAAATCACCCTTCTCCCGCCCCCATGATACCGTAGATGCCCGCCGCAAGCCCTGCAATCGCGGGGGCTTAGGGACTGTTTCAATACCCTGTGACACCCGCGGCGGCGGGTGCGGACACAGGCCCGTCGGGCTCGCACCTGCTCGCCCTTCGCCCGTGCCGCAGCAGGTGGTGAAACAGCGCCTTAGCGTATGCGGCGGACCGGCGAATGATCCGCCCGCTTCGTGCGTTTATACTATCTGGCATGGTCCGTCGCGCGGTGAGCATCTCAGCCCGTTCCAACGGATCGGACGCTTGGACTGTCCGGGCCGCGCGCCCGCCGCGGACCGCCTTCACGCTCATCGAACTGCTCGTCGTCATTGCGATCATCTCGCTTCTGATCGGCATCATCCTGCCCACCCTCAGCAAGGCCCGGGCCGAATCCCGCCGCAGCGCCTGCGCCTCCAACCTCCGCCAGGTCGGCATCGCCGTGCGAAACTACCTCGACGTCAGCAACGACATCTTCCCCTACGCCTCGTTCATGCCCTCGATCGACCCCTTTCCCGTCGAAGCCGAGGAGCCCATCTTCATCGCCGACGTGCTGGCGCCCCACATCAGCGATCAGGCGAAGGCCTTCAAGTGCCCGGACGACAACGATGACAACAACCGCCCCGAGCCGAATACCGGCCGCTCCTATTACAGCAGCGAAAAGTCCAGTTACGAATACCGCGCCTTTTACGGCGGCCGTTCGATCACCGAGGTCATCCGCCGCCGCGCGGAATTCACCGGCGAGTCGGTCCACGAAAACTCGCTCTGGCTCTTGCGCGATTACGAGAACTTTCACGGTCCGGGCGGCACGATGGGCGCCCGGCGTTATGTTTATCTCGACGGACACGTCACGGATTTCGAGAACTAGGAGCACGTAGCATGGTCCCCCCGTCCTCGCGTTCACGAAGAACCCGGATTCTCGCGGCCGGAATCGCCTTCACGCTGGTCGTCGCCGGCGCGGCCTGGGGCGTCTGGACTGCCACGCGCCCGGAGGTCCCGCCCGACCCGCTGGCCGACTACTCCCCCGACCGGCTCCGCGACCTGGCCCGCGAAGACCCGGGCAACGCCTGGCGCACGATGCGCGACACGATGGACCGCTCCGACCTGACCGACGACCAACGCCGCCAGATCGCCATGAACATGCGCGACGCATTTGATTCGATGCTCCAGGAGCGCGTGGACGAGTATTACAACGCCACGCCCGAACAGAAGGACGAGGTCCTCGACCGCCACATCGACGAGTTCCAGCAGCGACGCCGCGAATTCGAGGAGCGCCGCGAGCAGGAGCGCCCCCGCGACGACGCCACCACCAACAACGACGAAGAGCGCCGCGACCGCTGGCGACGCTCCTTCCGCGACATGTCCCAGGCCGAACGCAAGACCCGCTCCGAAACCCGAAACCCCGACGAGCGCGCCCGACGCATGGCCTACTTCTCCGCCGTGCGAAACCGAATGCAGCAGCGCGGCCTCCAGCCGCCCGGCGGTCCCGGCGGCCGCGGCGGCTTCTTCGGCGGCGGCCGCCGCTCCTGACGCCCCGCCGTGTCGCGTTCAGTTTCTCGCCGCCTTTGTTCTTGCCGCGTACCTCGCTCCCCCGTTTCGCCGCGCATCTCCCCGTTTCGCCGCGCATCTCCCCGTTTCGCCGCGAGCCGAAGGCGAGCGCTCCCGCCGCCCCTCGAATTCGCACTCGATCCCCCCGCCAACCAACCACCCTCTCTGAAATCTCAAATCTCTAATCGACAATCCTGCTTCCCCTTCGATTCGGAACGCTGATCCAGATACATCGTTGGAACGCCTCCGCGCCGCCGTTTTTTGCCACAGGCGTCTCGCCTGTCCGCGCGCCGCCGTTTTGTGGCACAGGCGTCTCGCCTGTCCGCGCGCCGCCGTTTTGTGGCACCCGCCGCGGCGGGTGCCCGCCTTGGCGGGCGATGAACCGGCCCGCGGATCCCGCGCGACGCCCCGCCGGGTGGCATGGGCGTCTCGCCCGTGAACGCCGACGCCGCGCGCCGGCGAAACCAGCGTTTCAGGGAAATTCAGGCAATTTCGACTTCGGCCGCGCACGCTGAAATCTAAAGGGCCCGACCCCGCCGCCCCGGCGGCGTCCGTCGCCCGGCAACCCACCGTACTCGACGAGCCGCCGGGTTCACCCCGGCGGCCCGCATGCCGCGGATTCCCCCGGCCCGAACCGCCGGGTCGCCGCCGCCGTATCAAGCCCGGATGTGCGGCCGAATACGGCCCCGCCGGGCCTTCCGGGCTCCTTTTTTGCCCCCGGCCCCTGGTCGATAATACTATTCGGCGGTAGTCGGTCGAGCGCCGGTCCCCGGCTGCCCGACCCAAACCAGGAGCCGACGGCTGCGGTCCGTCCCCCCGGCCTCAGGAGGTACCATCGTTCATGTGCGGAATCGTCGCCTACGTCGGCTTTCGTCGCGCCCAGCCCATCCTCATCGAAGGGCTCAAGCGGCTCGAGTATCGCGGCTACGACTCGGCCGGCATCGCCGTCCTCCGCGAGGCGGGCCTCGTCGTCCGCAAGACGCCCGGCCGGATCAGCGCCCTCGAATCCCTGCTCGACGCCGAGACCGAGGCCGGCAACTGTGGCCTCGCCCACACCCGCTGGGCCACCCACGGCGCGCCCAACCAGATCAACGCCCACCCCCACCTCGACGCCTCCGGACGCATTGCCCTCGTCCATAACGGCATCATCGAAAACTACGCCGCCCTGCGAACCTACCTCCAGCAGAAAGGCCTCGCCTTTCGAAGCGACACCGACACCGAGGTCCTCACCCAACTCATCGGTCACTTTTACACCGGCAACCTCGAGGACGCCGTCCGCAAGGCGCTCAACGAGGTCCGCGGCACCTACGGCATCGCCGTCATTTCCTCCGACGACCCCGCCAAGATCGTCGCCGCCCGGAAGGGCAGCCCGCTGATCATCGGCGTCGGTGACGGCGAATTCGTCGTCGCCTCAGACGCCGCCGCCATCATCCAGCACACCACCCAGGTCATTCACCTCGGAGACGGCGAGATGGCCGTCGTCCGCCCCGATGGCTTCAAGACCACCACCCTCGACAACGTCCCCGTCACCAAGGAAGTCAGCGAAGTCGAGTTCAGTCTCGAGGAGATCGAACTCGCCGGCCACGAGCACTTCATGGCCAAGGAGATCTTCGAGCAGCCCGAGGCCCTGCGCAACTGCCTCCGCGGCCGGCTCGACCTCAACGAGGGCCGCGTCGTGCTCGGCGGCCTGGCCGGCGTCTCCCGCGAATTGGCCCAGACCCGCCGCATCGTCATCTCGGCCTGCGGCACCGCCTGGCACGCCGCCCTCGTCGGCGAATACCTCTTCGAGGACCTCGCCCGCATCCCGACCGAGGTCGAGTACGCCAGCGAATTCCGCTACCGAAACCCCATCGTCGACGAGGGCACCGTCGTCATCGTCGTCAGCCAGTCGGGCGAGACTGCCGACACCCTCGCCGCCGCACGCGAGGCCGCCGAGAAGGGCGCGCTCGTTCTCGGCGTCGTCAACGTCGTCGGCTCCACCCTCGCCCGCGAGACGCACGCCGGCGTCTATCTCCACGTCGGTCCCGAGATCGGCGTCGCCAGCACCAAGGCCTACGTCGGCCAGGTCGCCGTGCTCACCCTCATGGCCCTCCAACTCGGCCGCCGAAAACTGCTCTCTCAGACCGAGACCGCCGACTACATCCGCCGGCTGGCCGACGTCCCGACCCAGATTCGCGAGATTACCGCCCAGAGCGAGGAGATCCGCGACGTCGCCCAGCGCTACAAGGACGCCGAGAACTGGCTTTACCTCGGCCGCGGCTACAACTACCCCACCGCGCTCGAGGGCGCCCTGAAACTCAAGGAAATCTCCTACATCCACGCCGAGGGCATGCCCGCCGCCGAGATGAAGCACGGCCCCATCGCCCTGATCAACGAAGGGATGCCCGTCGTCTTCATCGCCACGCGCAACAGTCAGTACGACAAGGTGCTCTCCAACATCGAGGAGGTCCGCGCCCGCGGCGGCCGAATCATCGCCGTCGCCACCGGCGGCGACGACGAAATCCGCCGCCTGGCCGATCACGTCTTCTACGTCCCCGACACCCTCGAACCGCTCCAGCCCCTGCTCAACATCGTGCCGCTTCAACTGCTGGCCTATCACGCCGCCGTGCTCCGCGGCTGCAACGTCGACAAGCCGCGCAACCTCGCCAAGTCCGTCACCGTCGAGTAGCGCTCGGGTGAATCGCGCTCCCGCCTCCGCGCCGGCCCTCGCTGACGGCGACCCGTCGTCCGATGGTCAGGCGCCGACGGCCGGGTATGATCTCTCAACACGGGCCGGCCGCGCAGGACGATCTCGCAGGCCCGTTGGCGCGCACCGGAGACCCGCGGCATGGCCGACGACGCCCTCGACATCGTGTTCACCGCGCCGCACCCGGACGACCTGGAGATCGGCTGCGGCGGGCTGATCGCCAAACTCGTGCGGCTGGGTTACCGCGTCGGCATGGTCCACATGACCAACGGCGAGCCGACGCCCCTGGGCGACCCGGCCACCCGCGCGGCCGAGGCCGCCGACGCGGCCAAGGTGCTCGGCGTCGCGCACATGGAAATCCTGCCGCTCACCAACCGCGAACTGATGGACACCCCCGCCGCCCGCTATGCCGTTGCGACCGTGCTGCGGCGGTTCCGGCCGCGCGTCCTGGTGGGCTTCGCGGGCCGCACGGTCGCGGCCTCGCCCGACCATTGGCAGGCGCAATTGATCACCGAGGCCGCACGGTTCTATTCGCAACTGACGAAATGGAACGACCGTTTCGCCGGCACGGCGCCGCACCGCGTCGACCACCTGCTCTACCGACCGGTCGCCCGCACCATCGACAACCAGATCTGGCCCGCGACGCTGGTGGTCGACATCCGCGACACGCTGGAGCAGAAACTCGAGGCCGTCCGCTGCTATCGCTCCCAGTTTTCCTCCCCGCGCTTCGAGGGGCTGCGCCACTGGATCGTCTCGGCCGCCGGCTACGAGGGCGGACTGAGCGGCTACGACTACGGCGAGTTGTACGCCCTGCCGCGGCCGCTGGGCGTCTCCGACCCGCTGCCCTTGTTCGGCGAATGGCCGCGCCCCAACCCGATCCACATGAAGGCGGAGTAATCCGGCTGTGTATTATTTTGAGCCGCGGAGACGGCTTTCCGTTCAACTGTCGACATGCCGGCTTTGATGTCGCGTTTGCGGCATGAGCAGGTGCAGCAAAAATGACTAGATCGTCCGACTAGGAGCACCCATGAGTCGCAACGTTCTGGTTCTTTGGAGATATGAGGAGGCGCGCGAGGTGGAGGATCGCAAGTGTTCCAGGAGTCAGGGCGGACATATGCGAGGAGTTGAGATAGGCGACGTCCTGTACGTTTGCACGACGAAAGATGACGAATTATTCCTGCTCGGGACGATTCAAGTCCGTCGCGTAAGACCATTTCGTCGAGAGAGAAAACCGGCGTCTGGGCGTGAGTATGAAGCAAGCGGTCGAGCGTCCAGGCCAATTCGAATTATCCCGCTCGGCGCAACGAAGTGGAAGTTGCGCTTCGTCGACCTGCGCAAACCCAACAATCCGCCAACGCGGCTCTCCCGCAAGAGCCGCCTCGCATTCCAAGTACGGGCGCACCGATTCCTGACGCCGGGCTCAGCGCAACTATTGACCGCGCGATTGAAATCAGACGATTCACATGCGCATAGCAGGAAGGAGGTGTTTTCCCGCGAGGGCCGCAGACTGGAGACCTCTGGATCAAGACGAGAACGGGATCGCCGCGTTCGTGACAACGCATTGCAAAAATATGGTCGAGTTTGCATGGTTTGTCGCCAGGATCTGGGAAAGAAATACAAGATGTCGAAGGCCCGGAACTGCGTGGAAATACACCATCTCCACGCGCTCGCAGACCGTGGCGATCGGTCACGACGGACGCGCATCGAAGACGTGATAGTCGTCTGTCCGAACTGCCATCGGGCCCTGCATCGCTACAAAGACCCAGCCGCGTGGCGGCGCTTCCAGCGTGACTGCGGGTTCAAGACGTGACAATCAATCGGAGCAAATTCGCCGGGTGGCAGGCGGGATTCACCGTCTTGCGACGGCCTGCTTATGGACTGTTTCAATTCCCTGTGGCACCCGCCGCGGCGGGTGCGGACACAGGCCCGTCGGGCTCGCACCTGCTCGCCCTCCGCCTGTGCTACAACAGGTTGTGAAACAGTGTTGCTCCGTTGAAACCCTCAAGCGACACGCCTGAGGATGCTCAGGTCATGGGTCAGGACCTTCCAGAGAATCTCTTCGGTTCGGCCGCCAGCGCTGGTGGCGCGAAGTTCGCAGCCCAGGCA
>Ga0187893_10015013_pt1 | contig 10453 bp, 8 predicted proteins | sample MA1701074metaG_FD_139574 | JGI IMG/M metagenome (GOLD analysis project Ga0187893, IMG submission 139574) | White microbial mat communities from a basaltic lava cave in the Kipuka Kanohina Cave System on the Island of Hawaii, USA - MA170107-4 metaG ...
CGGCCACGTCGAGCTTCGACTGCAGCGATCCGAGATCGGTGCGGCCGAGCGCCATCGGACTATCGGATTCCGGCGTCCGCGCGAGCGTGAAGGTCATGGGCGGATTCGGCCGGAGCGTCTGGATCGACGCGGGGGCCGAGACCTCGTCATACCCGGGAGCCTTGACGGTGAACTTCCAGATGCCGCGACGGAGGCCGAGGATACCGAAGCGCCCCTTCTCGTCCGTCACCGCCGTCAGCGTGCGCGGCGCGGCCTCCGCGTTCTCAGCGGTCACCGTCGCTCCCTTGATCGCCTCGCCGTCGAGATCACGGACCGTACCCGACGCGCGCCCCACACTCTGCGCGCCGGCGACGGCAGGCGAGATGAGAACCACCCCCAACGCCAGACACGACGCTCGCACGAAGCACGAGGCGCCAGGCACGAGGCACGCCCGAGGGGCAGGCATGTGGCCAGTATAATCCCTCACCACGGCTATCGCGGATAAACCAATGAATAACGCCAGATGCCTCAGAATCGGCCTCACGTGTGTCTTCATCGGACTCGCGGTTCCGCCGCTCGGCGCTCAGGTCCGCCCGGCCCCGTTTGACCCCGCCCGTCTGGCTCGCGTGGATACCGTCATCAACGACGCGATCAAGGAGCAGAAGCTGCCCGGCGCGGTCCTGCTCGTCGGCCACGGCAATCGCACCGTCTATGTGAAGGCCTACGGCCGGCGTGCCGTCACGCCCTCCGCCGAGCCGATGACGCTCGACACGATCTTCGATCTCGCGTCGCTCACCAAGCCAGTCGCCACGACGACGAGCGTGATGATCCTGATCGAGGAAGGCAGGATCCGGCTGAACGATCGCGTGGCGACGTTTATTCCGGAGTTCGCCCGATATGGCAAGGAGGCGATCACCGTCCGGCACCTCCTGACGCACATGTCCGGCCTGCGAGCGGACGTCGACCTGGCCGACATGTGGACCGGCGCCGACACCGCGATCGCGCTGGCCGTCGAGGAAGTCCCGGTTGCGCAGCCGGGCGAGCGGTTCGTGTACAGCGACATCAACTTCTTTCTTCTGGGTGAGATCGTCGGCCGCGTCAGCGGGAAGCCGCTCAACGTGTTCGCCGCGGAACGGATCTTCGCGCCGCTCGGGATGCGCGACACGATGTTCAATCCGCCGGCGTCGCTGCGGCCCCGAATCGCTCCGACCGAAGCCTGCACGCCGTACGGCTGGCCGTGCAGCGAGCCAGACGGTGCGTCTGGATCCGCGGTGATCCGTGGCCAGCAGGATTCGTCTGGATCCGCGGTGATCCGTGGCCAGCAGGATTCCCCTGGATCCGCGGTGATCCGTGGCCAGGAATCCGCGGCGATCCGTGGCATGCTGCGCGGCATCGTCCACGATCCGACGGCGCGCCGCATGGGGGGCGTCGCCGGTCACGCGGGTCTCTTCGGCACGGCCGCCGATCTTGCGGTGTACTGCCGGATGCTCCTGCGTGACGGCGCCGTCGCGGGGAGACGCATCCTCTCGCCCCTGGGCGTCGGACGGCTCATCGCCCCCTCGACGCCCGCCGGCGAGCCGAACGTTCGTGGCCTCGGCTGGGACATGGACTCGAGCTTCTCGGCGAACCGCGGCGAGCTGTTGCCGCTCGGATCGTTCGGCCACACGGGCTTCACGGGCACGTCACTCTGGATCGATCCTGCGACCAGCGTCTTCGTCGTGTTCCTCTCGAGTCGTCTTCATCCGGACGGAAAGGGTGACGTCACGCCGTTACGCGCGCGCGTCGCGACGGTCGTCGCCGCCGCGTTCACCGGCTCGCCACCCGCGAAGACCAGTGCCCTTCGACAGGCTCAGGGCGGCGCCGGGGCCGATTTCGGCGCGGGCCCGGCGCCCGCCCGGCCGGCCCGACCGGCGCCGACGCAGCCAGGCGTCGACGTTCTCCGAAACGAAGGCTTCGCCCGGCTGAAGGGGAAGCGCGTCGGTCTCGTGACGAACCACACGGGGCGCGCGCGCGACGGATCGACAACGATCGATCTGTTGCACAAAGCCGCGAACGTGACGCTCGTGTCGCTGTTCAGCCCGGAGCACGGGATCCGCGGAATCCTAGACGACATGGTGCCGTCGTCGAAGGATGAACGAACCGGATTGCCCATCAATTCGTTGTACGGTGAGTCACGCCGGCCGGCTCCGTCCATGCTCGACGGCCTCGACGTTGTCGTCCTCGACCTCCAGGATGTCGGGGTGCGTTTCTACACCTACATGACGACGATGGCCTACGTCATGGAGGAGGCGGCTAAGCGGAAACTGCCCGTCGTGATCCTCGATCGCCCGAACCCGATCAATGGATTTCAGATTGAAGGTCCTTCGCTCGACGAGACCATACTCGGCACCTTTACGGGGTATTTTTCGAAGATGCCGATCCGTCATGGCATGACGATGGGAGAGTTGGCGCGCCTCTTCAACTCAGAGAACAAGATTGGCGCCGAGCTGGAGGTCATTCCGCTTCAGAACTGGGGCCGCGACGACTGGTTCGACGACACCGGACTGTCCTGGATCAATCCGTCGCCGAACATGCGGAATCTGCTGCAGGCGACGCTGTATCCGGGCATCGGCGCCATCGAAGGGACGAACATCTCCGTCGGACGTGGCACCGATACGCCGTTCGAGCAGATCGGCGCCCCCTGGATCGACGGCGTCCGGCTTGCCGAGGAGCTGAACGCGAGACGCGTGCCGGGCGTCCGCTTCTACCCGGTCAGCTTCACGCCGACGTCGAGCAAGTACCAGGGCGAGCCGTGTCAGGGCGTCTTCATCGTCGTGATCGACCGGCTGGCGCTTCGGCCGGTCCGCGTCGGGATCGAGATCGCGTCGGCGCTCGCCCGTCTCCACGGCGACAAGTACGACATCTCCACCGCGGAGCGGCTGTTCGGCTCGAGGGAAGGTCTGGCGCGCGCGAGAGCGGGGGATGACCCGGCGCGCATCGCGGCAAGCTGGGCCGCGGACGAAGCGCGCTGGAGGCTGCTGAGGGCGAAGTACCTGCTGTACCGGTGAAGGGGACTGTCACCTTTTTCGGCTGCGTTGGTGCGAAAAAGGTGACTGTCCCCTTTTCTTCGCCTCATACATGCGCTCATCCGCCCGATTGACGACCTCCATGATGTCGCTGTCCGGCAGGACCTCGGCACAGCCGACGCTGAGGCCGACAGTCGGCGGCAGACTCGTGTGCTCGACGCTGGACTTGAACGCGGCGCCCAACTCCGCTCCCTTCCGCTCCGCCTGCGCCTCCGTGCATGAGAGCAGGATGACGAACTCGTCGCCGCCCCAGCGGAAAAGGTAATCCGCTTCGCGCACGTGGCGCGCGAGAAACGTCGCGACCGCGACCAGCACGCGATCCCCCGTCTCGTGTCCGAACGAGTCGTTGATCGCCTTGAAGCGATCGACGTCTACGAAGAGCACGGAAAGCGGGATCTCGTAACGCCGGTGGCGCTCGAGCTCCCTGCCGATCACCGCGTCGAAGAACCGGCGGTTGTGACAGCCGGTGAGCGGGTCGGTGATGACCATCTGGCGCAGGTCCGTCTGTGCGTTCTCGAGGCGTCTGTTCGTGTGCTGCAGCTCGACGGTCATGTCCTCGAACGCGAAGAAGTGCATGCTGATTGCGGCCAGGATCGAGAGCATGACGGCCGAAAAGAGCGCCCGCAGCTCGATCTCATTCCAGGCCGAGATCTCGACCGACACGCGTCCGGCTGTCCAGGCCTGGCCCAGCGCGACCAGCACCAGTGCGACGCCGGTCAAGCCGGCGCCGACCAGTTTCTCCCGCTTGTAGAGAAGGAAGTGGGCTCCGGCGGCGATCGCCAGCGCAGCCGCCCCGATCACGTGCCCCGGCACGACGACGGCGCGCACGCCGAGCGCGAGCGGGGCGAGCAGGAACCAGATCGCCAGCGGCAGGAGAATCAGCCCGTGCAGGCGCGTGAAGCGCGGCCGGCGGCGGTACGCGTCGGCGCCGGCGACGAACGCCAGCGCGCCGAGAATCGGCAGGAGCTTCGAGATTCCGACCGCGACGCGGCCGACATGCTCGTTTGCGTAGCCGCGTGCGAGCGCCAGCATCGCCAATGCCGTGAGCGCCCAGCCGATCGCCCAGGCCAGCAGATAGAGCCGGCGCCGGTACGCGAACAGGATCAGCAGCAGCAGGGCAAGGACGAGCTCGGCGCCGCCCGCGAGCGCGCGCGCGTTGAACGTCAGCCCGAGCGGATCCGGCGCGCGGTCGAACGCGGGCCAGTCCTGTTGCATGGACAAACTATACCGGGGCTCCGCCCCGGACCCCGGCTCGGTCGCTGGCGGGGGCCCCATGCCCCGCGCCGCTCCCTCGCGGGCGCGCTTTGCGCGCCGCCGTCATGCGCCAACGAGAACAGAATCCTCGAAAAGCGCCGCATGACGGCCTACAGTCGGTAAAGCATCAGGTAGACGACGACTCCGGTGACCGAAACGTAGAGCCAGATCGGGAGCGTCCACCGGGCGATCCGCACGTGCCGATCGTAGCGCGCGGCCAGCCCGCGCCGCAGCGTCACGATCGACAGCGGCAGGATGGCGGCCGCGAGCACGACGTGCGAGATCAGGATCGCGAAGTACACGACGCGTATCGGTCCTTGACCGCCGAACGGCCGCGATCCGACATTGGCGTGATAGGTGACGTAGGACACGAGGAAGAGCGCCGACGTCCCGAACGCGGCGAGCATGCACGCGCGGTGCTGGGCGATGCGTCCGCGTTTGATCAGGACCCACCCGGTGGCGAGCAGCGTCGCCGCGATCCCATTCAGGATCGCGTTGAGCGTGGGAAGGTCGGAGAGGGTCATCCTCGTTGCCCTGATTCCCGGATAACGGAGGAGACGGAGATAGCGGAGTCAACACGGAGGAACGGAGTCAACGGAGACACACGGAGGTCGGGCGCGATCCCCCTGGTCTCTGGATAGTTGATTCGCTGGTAGGACCAGGGGGATCGCGGCCGTCGCTCCGTTCGTCCCCCGTTAGCTCCGTGTCTCCGTGTTAACTCCGTTCTCTCCGTCCCCTCCGTTACCTCCAGACGCACGTCAGACCCGGTTGGCGATCATGAGAGCCCAGAGCGCCGGCAGATAGAGGAGCGAGCCGAAGAACAGCGTCCGCGCGCTCGGGACCGTGCGCGCGACCGAGAATCGGACCGCAAGCGCGAGAAAAAAGACGCCCAGCAGCAGGGCACCGAGGGCATAAAGCGTCCCTGCCAGGCCGAGCGCAGCCGGGGCGAGGCTCGCAGGCACCAGCGCCGCGCTGTACGCCACGGCTTGTCGGGCCGTGCTGCGACCGTCCGGTTCGAGAACCGGGAGCATCGGAAACCCGGCGCGCGCGTAGTCCTCTCGATAGATCCATGCGATCGCGAGAAAGTGCGGGAGCTGCCAGCAGAAACCGATGGCGAACAAGGCGAGCGCCGCCAGGCCAATCGAGCCGCCGCCGGCCGCCCAGCCGATGACGGGCGGCAGCGCCCCGGGAATCGCGCCGACCACTGTCGAAAACGCCGTGCGGCTCTTGAGCGGAGTGTAGACGACTGCATAGGTGAGGAGCGTCGCCAGCGCCACCGCGGCTGCCATCAGGTTCGCGCCCATCGCGAGCACAATCAGGCCGGCGATCGACAGAGCCGAGCCGAACAGCGTCGCCTCGGAAAGCTGGAGACGTCCGTCGGGAAGCGGCCGGTTGCGCGTGCGGTGCATCCGGGCGTCCGCGTCACGCTCGAGGAGCTGGTTGAACGCCGCGGATCCGCCGGCGACGAGGGCGGTCCCTGCACCCGTGGCGAGCATCGTTCCCAGGCTCCCGTCGCGACCTGTCGCCATGTAGTAGCCGCCGAGCGTCGTCGCGACGACGAGCGAGTTCAGCCCCGGCTTCGCCAGGGTCAGAAAGTCTCCGGCCCGCGAGCGCGCCGCCGTCAGCGTAAAGGTCTCGGATCTCATGCCGCCGTAGCCTTGGGGGAGCCGGTCAGGTTCGTCGATGATCCCGCGTGTGCGACCTCGGCGAACATCTCTCGATGTACGCGGAGCGACAGGACCAGGGATGTCACCAGAACCAGGGCGCCGACCGCGACGTGCGCGCTGTTGACAGGCACGGCCTTACGGGTCAGGACCACGAAGGCGCCGAGCGTGATCTGAACGGCCACGAGAAGGACGAGCAGTCCCGCCGGGCGCGCCAGCGCGCGAGCGCCGCGATGGTGGGACCAGACGTGCGCGGCGGTCGCGATCGTGGCCAGCGCGGCGGCGGCCGCGCCGAGGCGGTGGGCGAAGTGCGTCGCGATCGCGGCGTCCCAGTGAAACGGCACGAGTCCGCCGAAGGCGAGCGGAAAGTCTGGAATCGCGAGGCCGGCGCCGGTGTGTCGCATCGTCGCGCCGAGCAGAACTTGCAAGTAGATGAGCGCGGTGGTCGCGACCGTGAGCCGGCGGAGCGTCGAATCGTCTCGGATGGTCCGGCTAAAGCCGGACGCTACCGGAAGGTCGGGGAGGTACGAGTTGCGCCATCCGCTCGACGTGAACAGCGCAATGCTGACCGTCAGACAGAAGAAGATCTGCGCGAGGCCCGCGTGGCCGATCGAGATTGGAGCCGGCAGGAAGAAGCGGACCGTCAGGCCGCCGAGGAGTCCCTGAAGGATGACGACCGCCAGCGCGACGAACCCGAGCCGCCGCAGCCAGCCGCGAGTCTCCACACGCCACAGCCAGATCGCCAGGATGATCGTCAGGAAGCCAACGGTGGATGCAATCAGCCGATGGCCGTGCTCGTACAAGATTCCACCCACCCACTTCGATGGAGGAAACGTGAACATGTTGTAGCCGTAGGTCGTCGGCCAGTCCGGCACGGCCAGTCCCGAGCCCGTGCTCGTGACCATCGCCCCTGCCACGATGAGCAGGAGGGTGGAGGCCGCCACGACACGACTATAAAGGTGAAGCATGAGAGCGGGATGGGTCTCTTGATCGGTCCTCGGGCCTCGTGCTTCGTGCCTCGGTCGGTGGATCGTGCCTCGAACCTCGGGCGGTCCCTCGTGCCCCGTTCCCAGGCACGATCCGAGGCCCGAGGTCCGAGGCACCGCCCGAGGCCCGAGGCACGAGACTCGAGGTCCGTTTAGGTGATCTTAAACGTAAACGTGACTTCCTTCGATTCCTTCTCGCCGATCGTCACGGTCTGGGTTTGCGGGCCGAGCCGCTCGTGCCAGGCCTCAATCGTGTACGTGCCGGGCGGGAGCGTCTTGAGCTCGAACGCTCCGGTCTCGTTCGTGACCGCGAAATACGGATGATCGAGTACCCCGACGTAGGCGTTCATCCAGCCGTGGACGTCGCACTTGAAGGGGACCATGACTTCCTTGGCCGTGAAGGTCGCCGTGAACTTCATCCCTTCGACCGGCTGCCCGTTGTTGAACTCTTTGTTGTTCTTGGGGACCGCGTGGACGTTGTGCAGCGTCGGATCGCTGTTCACGATCTCGAGCGGCTGTCCCACACGGATGCCAAAGACGTGCGGGTGATATCGGCAGCCATCCTGATCGAGCGTCACGGACGCCGTCGGCACGTCCCAGACGTAGGTGCCGAGACCGTCCTTGACGTACACGAAGACGTTGCCCAGCCCGCCGTCCTTGCCGACGAAGGCTTCGCTCGTCGCGCCCGCCTTGTTCTCCCGCATGCAGACGGGGTCGGCGCTCATCTTTATGGGCTCCGCCTTAGGAAGCGCCCCTTCGACGGCGACCTTGCCGGTGATGTTGCCTGCCTTCGACTCGTCCACCTTCTGACCGGATGGTGCGGCCGCCGAAGAGCTCGGAGCCGCGGACTCGCTTGACGGCTGCGACCCGCCGCACGCGACCGCCGCGGCCAGAGCGGAGGCCGAGCAGAATGCCAGAAGCTTCCTCAGATGCATCAGTTGTGTCTCCTCAACCGACAATAAATATCACAAACCGCGCAGCTTACGCAGCACCCGATCCTCGAGCCAATGGGCATCCCACCACTCGACAGGGTTGACGGCGCGCCCCTGGACGAGCTGCGTGAAGTGCAGGTGATCGCCGCCCGCGAGCCCGGTCATCCCGCTACGGCCGAGGGTCTGCCCTTTCTCGACCGTCTGCCCGGCCGCGGTTTCGAACGACGAGAGATGTGCGTAGAGCGTCTGGATGCCCATGCCGTGATCGACGATGACGCAGTTGCCGTAGATCCCGAGATAGTCCGCGAACACGACGCGGCCGCGATTGGCCGCCACGATCGGCACGTTGGCCGTCACGGCGAGGTCGAATCCCAGATGAACCTGCTGGTCGACCTCGCGCCCCTGGTAAAAGTACGTCCGGTGATCGGCAAACGCCGACTCGACCTTTGAGTTCCCGAGCTGCTGGAAGGTGCCGGTCCAGAGCGCCTCCTTCGCGGTCTGCGACCCGAGCGTCGCGATGGTTTCGGCGTTCTGGCGTCGCAGGTCGCGGTTGATCGTCAGGAACTTGGCGAGGTCGTCCCCCTCCGCTTTCAGGTCCGGCGTCCGTTCGAGAATCGCGGGCACGACGCGGCCGATGAAGCTGTCGTCCAGCTCGATCCGGCTCCGCCGGAACGGCTTCGGAAAGACGCGGTGGTCGAAGTCGGCGCGAGCGGCGTTCCCTGCTTCGTCTCGCGCGAACACGTGGATCGGCGTCTTCAGCTCTTGATCGTGCAGCAGGGCGAAAAAGGCGACGTGCACCGCAGGGTCGCCGATCGCCTTCCCCGCCAGCGCTCCCGCGCCGGACGCCGGATAACCCGGGTATTCGACATCCCCGACCCGAACGCCTGACGAGACGTCAGGCGGGTTGACGCGGTACACCACGAGCTCCGCGCCGCCGTGATTCACGTAGTGGTGCGTCGAGATGACCGACGCGCGCGGCGGCTCGAGCCTGACGTTGACGTCGCGGGTGGCCGACGACTCCACGGTCCGGATGCCGTACACGACCGGCCGCGCGGCGATCACGACGATGCGCGCGGGACCCGACTGCAGACCGGGGACGCTCGATCTGTTGAGCGTTCGCTGGATGCGGATCCGGTCGGGCCCATCCTGCGTGATGGTCGCTTCAGTGCCGGTCAGGGCCGCGACAACGATCCGCTTTTCCTTCTGCTCGACAGCGATCTCCAGGCGGGAGAGCTCACCGCGCGGGGCGTCGATCGCGACCTCGAGCGTTCCATTCGCTCCCAGGACCTTCGCCGGTTGGCGGATGTCGATCGCGGGGCCGGACATTCGTCCGGCGACGATCCAGACGCCGCCGGCGATGAGAACCAGTGCGAGGACGAACCCGACGATGAAACGCATGCGGGTAATCATAAGCCGTGGCACGAGGCTTTAGCCTCGTCCCAGTCTTTCCCGGCGGTTGACCGGCCTCGCGAGCGCTTGGTAAGATTCGAGGTTCCTGTCGGCGTGTGCCGGTATCGTCTAGGGGTCAGGACACGTGGTTCTCAGCCACGGGACCGGGGTTCGAATCCCCGTACCGGTACCATCCTTCGCTCACGAACTGACGCTGAGCGAGCTACGGATGGCGGGCCATCCTTCGCTCGTGACTCACGCGAAGGTGGACCGTTAAGCCGTTCGCTGACAACGGCAGTTTCCAAGAGCATGGCGCCGTCGTCACTGGCCGAAAAGATTTCCCCCTGACTCGCACGGCAGGAAGCTTGCTACGTGCGAGGCATGTCCGAATGGTTCGTGTACGTCCTCAGGAACACCGAGAATCCACCGCGCTACTACACTGGTCACACCTCTGACGTCGCGAGGCGGCTGGCCGAGCACAACGCGGGCGGTTGTATCCATACGGCCAAACACCGGCCGTGGATGATCGATCTGGTGATCGAGTTCCCAGAGGAGCGACGAGCGGTCGCCTTCGAGCGGTACTTGAAGTCCGGGTCAGGCGTTGCGTTCGCCCAGCGGCATCTGCGGTAGCGACTTCGTGAAATTCTGCATTAGCCCTTCGATTCCCTGCACCAGACACGGCAGAATATCGGGAATATGGCGACGAAGAGAACCTCGCAAAAGCCGCTCGCCGGGCGCGTGGCCCTCGTCGCCGGAGCGACGCGCGGCGCCGGCCGCGGCATCGCACGTGCGCTCGGTGAAGCCGGCGCGACCGTCTACTGCACGGGTCGAAGCGTCAAGGGCAAGCCGTCGCCGTACAGGCGTCCCGAGACAATCGACGAGACCGCGGCGATCATCACGGCCGCGGGTGGCACCGCAGTCGCGCTGCGCGTCGATCACACGCGCGAAAACGAGGTGAAAGCGCTGTTCCGACGCATCCTGCGCGCCCACAAACGCATCGACGTCGTCGTCGACAGCGTGGCAGGCGAAGACCCGTTGATGGGAACGTACGGCTTCCTCTGGGAGGCGGAGATCAAGAACGCGGACGCGATTTTCCGGCAGGCGCTCACCTCCCGCATCATCACGGCGAAGCATGCCGCGTTGGCGATGATGGCCGCCAAACGCGGTCTCATCGTCGAAGTGAC
>Ga0187893_10015014_pt1 | contig 10453 bp, 8 predicted proteins | sample MA1701074metaG_FD_139574 | JGI IMG/M metagenome (GOLD analysis project Ga0187893, IMG submission 139574) | White microbial mat communities from a basaltic lava cave in the Kipuka Kanohina Cave System on the Island of Hawaii, USA - MA170107-4 metaG ...
ACACCTGAGCATATTGTCCTAAAATGGACTAGAAGGTATGATCGATGACCTTGACCGAAAAATCCTAAACATGCTAATTTCAAATGGTAGGCAATCTTCAAGAGAGATTACAAAAAGATTAGCAGAGGAAGGAACCAGGATTTCAGAGCGAGGCCTTGGAAAACGCATAGCACGATTAGAGCAGCAAAAAATTATCACAGGTTATACAGCCATAGTTGACATGAAAAAGGTAAACATGAGTGTTCCAAGACTCGTTACAATAAAGCTGTCCTCTCCAAAGGATTTTGTGCAAAGATTAGATGACATGAAAGGATATCTGTCTAGTGCACCATTTTGTGATTTTTCAGCAAGGTCAAATGGAAGCTTTGACTGGATTGAGCTTAAATTTTTCAATAGTATAGAGCAGGCAAACACAGAAGCAGATCTCTATAGAACTTGGTTTGGCGATATAATAGAAGACTATCAGTCATATGATCTTGATATTTACAAATTTGGCTGGCAGCTGTTCGAAGAAAAGGACTTTAATGCGTTTATACAGTTTATGCAAAAAAAATTAGAACAAAAACCACTTGCCAAAAAAGGCGTAAAATACCTAGAGCAACAAATTCCAGCATGATCTAAAATTTGTAAGGAAAATATTACAAACATTTGGTTATTAGTTTATGTCCCATTAGACAGTTATGGCAAAACTATGTTGCGTAGATTATGGTTTTGAGTGTAACTTTGCAGCAGAATCAAGTGATACCTCTACTATGATAGAACAATTTGCAAAGCATACCTCAGACGAACATGGAATAGAATATTCCAAAGAAGCATTGATGCAGTTTATGCTAAGAAAATACAACTCTAGCAGATACGAAGACCTGTATATGCAAACCGCATAGACTAATCAATGACTATTTTTTGTAAAATTCGAGTATCTGTACAGTTAGTGTGATGATCCTCGTAGACTATATTGCACTCGGGGCAAACAAACTTGAAAACTTGCCTGCATATCTTACACTTGTCAGCTTGCATGGTTTCCTCTCCGCAATGTCTACAAAGCTCAAATCGCATAATGAATTTTCAAAATTTTAGAATAATAATTAGTTGTGTGTTCATTTGCAACCAACAGGTAAAAACACCAAAACCAATTTACTGGTTTATATTGATCATATCTTGCTCTTGAAAATTTGTATATTTTGAATCAAGACTTGAAATTATCTTTATTTTATTATTTTCGATTGAATTTCTTATAGGAAAAACAAAACTACTATGATTTTCTTACATGTAAAATAAAAGTCCATAATATTCTGTAAGCCATCCACTTTTGTTCTCCAGGAATCCTGCACGCCCATTTTGTTTCGTTTTGGAATTAAGATAATTTGTTAATGATCTCTCATAATCCATGCTTAGCTATAGTTGTAAATGATTAGCTTTCCTGCTAAATGCCAATGAAATACCTTAACAGCTAAAAACTACCCATGAATAATACTTCGAAGGAATTGTGTATTGGGTGTGGGGAATTTGGTGTGGAAATATTTCTAGAGCCTAGATATAATGGACTAAGAGGCAAATGTTCTAATTGTCTTGGCGATTGGCCCGAGTCATAACTATGTTTCATAAGATTTAGATTCTAATATGGTAAAGTCACAAAGTGGACTATACCGCAGAGAACATTGCAAAAGACCTTTTTGAGATTGCAAGTGAGCAAAGATTAGAAATTTTATTCCGATTGGCAGAAAAAAAGTCAGCCGTCTCAGTTATTGCAAAAGAATTTGGAGCATCTGTTCCAGAAGTGTTTCGAAACTTTGAGAGATTGGTAAAGGCTGGCCTGATTGAAAAGGAGGTAAGTGGAGACTATCATCTCACTCTTTACGGAACTACAATATTAGCACAAATTCCTTCGCTAACATTTCTTTCAAAGCACAAAGGTTATTTTAAAAATCATGACTATGGCAACATTCCTGCAAAATTCATTCAAAGAATAGGCGCCCTTAGCTCAGGAAAGCACATCAAGGGTGTGGTGAAGGTTTTAGAACAGTGGAAAGACATTCACCAAAATGCTGAAAAATATATTTACAATATTTTAACAGAAATACCATATTCCTCAGATATTATTGAGATCGTTGCAACAAAAGTAAAAGAGGACATCAATATCCGCTCGGTGTTCTCTGAACAGGTAATTGTTCCAAAAGCAAGAAAGGAAGCTTATGAGAAGCTACAATTTAAAAAATTCATTGAAAAAGGAGTCATTGAAAGAAGAATGCAAAATGATGTGCAGGTTGTAGTTTTATTAAACGAAAAGGAGGCAGCTGTAATTTTCCCAAAAAATGGGGAAGCAGACATGACTGAGATGCTTTACAGCTCAAGCCAAGCATTTCATGAATGGTGTTTTGACTATTTTCAACATTGCTGGACAAATTCTACGCCTTTCCAAGAGCGAAAATTAATTACAAACGAATAATTTAATTTAAAATAAATTTACCAACTAAACTCAAAGGCATCATTTTCTTTTAATTTTTTTTCGCTATTCCAACTAACTACCATTTTACGTTTACTAGATTTAATATCTGGTGCAGGTGTTACGTTTATCTTTTCTTTTGTATTTGGGTTAAATTTGTAAATTCTATTTTTTAATTCCAGCTCACGCGGAATAATTAATTTATATTTTAATTTGTCACAATCAGTTGCTATTACATATTCATATCTTTTGTTGGGTTCCTCCCAATCATACTCTAAAGTTATAGTTTGTTTTTTATTGAATCTTATTGGCTTTTTTAACTTGACATAAAATTCTTTTAAGGAAGGATTATCAGTAATAATACTACTTATTTTAAGCAAATTACCCTCGTGATCTCTTGCCCGTATTTTTAGAGCATCCATTAACTTTGATGTATCACCATCAAGTTGATAAAACAACTCACTCAAAGGACGGTCTTTGTCTTTTCTAATATTTACCACAGTCCAAATCAACTTATGATGTGTCATCATTGTTTTAGGATCTTTTACAATAAGAATTATCTCTACTTCTTTAAACTTGAAGCTTGTTGAACTACTCTCTATTCTCTCCTCTAGTTTTTGTTTTTGTATTCTACCTATTTGTGGAGGTTTCTTGTTTCCAAAATCTTTTCCATAAATGTTGTAAATTAAAACCTCTTCTCCATGTTTTATAGCATATTTCTCAATTGGATGAATAATTGAACTATATTGTGGTGATAGTTTTCTTAGTCCGTTTGCAATATTATCTGATGCAAGGATTTGATTTGGTCCACACAAATCCATAACTCGTTTTGCAAGAATTATACCTTCACCCCAAAAAGCTGGTCTGCCTTCTACGTCTTCTATAGAAAAGATGTCTCCAGAATTCATCCCTATTCTGATAAAGATTTTATTTTTTTCAGGAGCAGATTTATTATGTTTAGTAATTTCTTTGAATAGTTCTATTGCCAATCGTAACGGTTTTTCTGGGCTATCGCTAAATCCAATTGCCATCCCATCTCCCGTCCAGTGAATTTTGGTTAATTTAGGATCTCTCTGTTTGAAAGTTTCAGTTTTTTTAGTAATTTCATTTAATGTCCTAATTCTGCGTGCCTGAGCCTTAACAGTCATCTTTGGGTCTGCACTACCAATAATGTCAGTAAAAATCCAATGATATGTAGTTGATAATGTTTGAACTTCGCTTACTGCAAGGGCGTCACCTTTTAAGACATGATAAATATGTTTTACAAATTTCTTAGGTGAAGCCCTGAGTATCTCATAGGTGTTTTCTGTAGGGGCAACTCTAAGCTTTACTCTTCTTCGTTTTAGTTCTTCAAGAACCCAATCCTTGTTTTTTTCTTTTTCTTCTAGTAAACCAAGTGTTTCTCCAAGGATATCATTTCTGAAATTTTTATATGATTGCTTTTTGGCTAGCAGTTTTGGCATGTCTTGCTTTGGAACTAGAGTAACGTAATAATAAATAATTCATTAAGAAATCATATTTTAACTCTGCATAAATGACACTTATAGTATGCAAAGTAGCATTTTTTCAGTTTTTCTATTTTACATGGTCAAACAAATTACGACTCCCCCGCCTTTGCCTAATGCTACTAGGGAATCGAAGTAGATTTGCTTGGCATATTCATATTTCATAAGTATGCTTGGAGTTTAAATGATATATCATTCATTGAAAAATGTAGCTAATAATTTACAATCCAAGCTAAGTAGTTGTTATCAATCTATTATGGTAAGAAATTTCATGGATACCAAAAACCAAAGGATGAAAGAGGTAAAAGATGAAATAATCTCATTTTCAGGAAAATTCGAAGATTATTTTATTTCCATTGTAGATATTGTTGACTCGACTAAAATAACATCATTTTTGTCTCAAAAACAGGCCTGTACATATTATGCAATTTTTCTTAATGCAATGGCAGCAATTGTAGAAGACTTTGGCGGAAGGATTGTAAAAAATGTTGGAGATAGTCTGTTGTATTACTTTCCAAAAAAATTAGATTTTTCTGAAAAAATACTATCAAAGTATTCCATAGAGTGTGGAATATCAATGATATCTGCAGGAAATCGTATTAACGAGTTAATGAAAGAGGAGAATTTACCGCCAGTAAAATACAGAATAAGTTCAGACTATGGTACTGTGATGATTGCAAGAGAGACTCATTCTGCTCGTGATGATATTTTTGGCCCAGCTGTTAACATGTGCTCAAAGATTAATCGTCATGCTAAACCTAACAGTATGGTAATAGGTGGTGACATGTATCAAATTGCAAAGTCTTTTGAAGAATATTTCTTTAAGCAGTGCTCTGACTGCTCAGCAGGTCTAAAATTTAGTTATCCGGTATATTCAATCGAGCCTAACAATCTAAGGTGAAATAAATAACTTTGAATAGGATGAAGACTGTATGTTTACCTCTGGGATTTAAGTTGGGGCATAGGATGAATGATACAGAATATTTTTCATATAGTTCAAAAAAAATAATTACCTCAAAACTGTCTTCAATTTTTCTAACTACTATAACTTTTGCATTATTGTTATTTTCTGTTGAACACGCTTTTGCAGTAACCACAATTACTTGGGGGGCAGCAAGTTATACGCCACTGCATGATGATGCTTTTGGAAACATAGGAATACCAATCACCTTCACTGTTGATGATACTGATCTTGCTGGGAATATGGTAATTGATACGATAAATGTACTACTGACATCAACTAGTGGCGACTCTACAACTCTAACTTTAGTCGAAGATGGTGCAGACAATGGTATGTTTACTAATACAAAATTAATTTTCATGTATGAAAATGCAGAGTTCGGTATTGCAGATACTGGGACTATAACAATTTTTGATGATTGTAGTATAACAGGGGTCGGAAACTGTGATCCTAATGCAGTAGAAACACTGATTGGCGGTTCCGGGTTTGGAGCTTTTGTGGGTTCAAATTCTGAACCAGGAGGAATTGGAATAGATCTAATTGAAACTGGTCCTAACACTAGTCTGTTTACTACTACTCTCAAGTTTTCAACTATGGCTTCTAATCCACTTAGCTCAACCCTTCTAGTTTCCGAAGGAGATACAATAACTATTCTTGATGAATTTACTAGTGCATGGGTTAACGGACTGATTGTGCCACCCCCAACTGATGATATAGGTGCCATTCAGGTGGTAGAATTTGGTACAGTGATTGCATCTTACAATGGTGTTTCTGAACAAGTTGGAGTAGATCCATCTCCATTCCCAGGAAGAGGTGGTGGAGGTGCAATTCGACCTGGGTTAGTTTTAAACTTTATCGCTACTGTTAGCGGAACTGTGCTGTGTAATGGAGATTGTGTTAAACCAACTCTAGGATTGGATTATAATTCACGCAGAATTGTTGAAAATGGATTTTCCTACAACGGAAATCCAGTAGATGTAGATACATTTTACACTCCCTATCCACTGATCACTGTAAACGTAGGTCAAAAAAATAGTGCCGTGTTAAAAATTTATGAAAATTCAGGCCCACAAAAAATTTCTCATGTTGACTTGGCGTTTGGTCTATCTAAAGGTAAATCTATTAGTGAAAGCAAAGCAGTAATCATCTGGGCTAGAAATGTCGCAGGAATTGAGACTGTGACAGTTAAAGATCCAGAAAATGCATTACAAGATGTAAGCGTGGTAACAGAAAATGGTCCTTGCACTAAAAACAATTCTGCCCAATGTCTGATTTTAACTATTTTTCATACATTCAGACAACCACTAGAATTTAACATGGTTGGAACCAATGTGTGGGATATTGCAAGAAATGCACAGCAGAATTATTTCAACCATGGAATAGAAATAGTCGGTAAATCTCTTAATCCACCCCCACAAATTCTCTTACTTGATAATCGTGGATATCCTGCAGTAATTACCCTTACGGACAAGGATAATGCAATTGATGAAAATGGAAATTCTTGGTATTGGAATGGAGAGTTTTGGATTAAGGATGAAAATCATTTAACGCGACTTGATAAACCAATTGGAATGCACGGAATTAATAGAGACAATAATATGTTTTCAAGCTACAAGAAAGGTCAGGAGATTCTTGCCAAAGACACTTTACAAAAATTAGTGATAGGCAAAGTCATACAGAATTTTGATTTTGGTAAAAACAAAAACAAGCAAATTATATGGAATTGGGATGAAGAAAAATACAATTTATTTTTACAACAAAAAATTAAGGATGAAATTATTCGAGCTGAAATCTTATTTGAGAAATTATTTGATATAAAACACAATCACTAGTTCCACGTTAAAACTACAATCACTTTATTATTGTTCATAAACCCAGGATGTCGAAGATTATGATTTTTAAAAAATTAGTAACTCATACTTCAAGAACAACATACTTGTCATCTTTCTTAAATATCTTTAAAAGCATGTTTATCTTGCTATGTAGTTGTGGGGCATATGAAAAAATTTCCGATTAGTGGTATAATTTTTGGTTTTTTAATGATGATCTTGATAGGTAATGTTGAATCCGTATCAGCTGATATTTTGAAATTTGACCAACTGCATGTGATTATTATTGATCACACTGATATCATTACTTTCATAGACGATACTACACCTTATGAAACAAGTAATTCGGTACAGGTTACGTTATCATCTCAACTGGAAACAAAAGACTTTCAATTATACCAAGAGTCTGGAACCAACATTTTTAGAACTATAGTAAAATTTACTTCTGGCGCCATTAGCGCTTCAAATGAATTAAGGGTTGTGAGTGAAAACACAGTAACGTTAAGCAAAGCTGGTTTACCTAATGATACAGTCAAAATTAAACTTGCGACAGGAACAAATCCCAATCCATCATATGGAAATAACAAATTTACTACGAATTCTGCAAATTGTGATAATGGTCTTGGAGGAGATCCAGATGGTGATGGTATTTGTAGTAATTGGGAAGGACCAACAGGCTTGACAATTGGGTATCCATCAGGCGGCCCGTATACCCTTTCTTATCCAAATGCAGGTGTATTGGAACTCAGAGCACCTGATGATAATTTAAAGGACTTTTATCTTGAGATTGATTACATGCAAGGACACAAACCAAATGTAGAGGCAATATGGGACGTAATTAGGGCTTTTGATTCGATGGGAATTGGTTTGCACGTTCAAATAGATGATGAGGATACTAGTGACATTACAACTAAGATTCCTCACGCCACCTGTACAAAGTTTCCAGGTTCAAATGTTCCCTCAACATCAAAAGGTTTTGATCAAATAGCTGGCTCTTATTTTGGTACACTAAGTGAAAGGGGTAGTGATTGGAATACTAATGGTTGGGAAAGAAAACACCAAGTATTTCACTATGCATTATTTACGCATGCACAATGTGGTTCCACTTCCAGCGGAGTTGGCGAAATAGGTGGAGATGAAGTTATGATTACTCTTGGAGTTTTAACCGATGTATCAGAACCGGTTAGCCCCGAACATATAGCAGGTACACTAATGCATGAGCTTGGTCACAACTTGAATCTAAATCATGGTGGCGCCTACGGTGATACTAAGAACTGTAAACCAACTCATTTGAGTGTGATGAGCTATGCTAGACAATGGACAGATCTTGTTCCAAACAGGAACTTGGAATTTTCCCGTCAAATTGTAAATTTGGAAGGCGATAATACTCTCACTGAAAATACCATTAATGAACAGTTGGGCATAGGGCCGTATTCATTTGATCCTCAGGAGGAGATAACTTGGGGGCCTACCCCACCACTGAACAGAGCGATTGTCGGAACATCTGATGTTGATTGGAATGGAATAAATGGAATTGAAACAACCCCATATACTCAAAATCTTAACACCATTACGGCTAATGGGAAAGTGGTTTGTCCATCAACCTTAGATAATGAATCCTTGGGGGGACACAATGATCTCGGCGCTTTGGTTTACAATATAAGATCAGACGGAGATTGGCAAGATGGAGTATCTGTCGGCTCAGGAACAATTATTGAAAGCAACTTCTGTCTACCAGTAGCAAGAATTCTATCTATACTTCCCTCAAATTCTCCACAACCTCTTCTTGATTTTTTTAATAAATATAGAAGCTGCCAGGGAGGACGCGGAGAAACTGATGCATCATTAATCCTGCTATCTTTCCAAAATGCAACATCAGTCAATGGAACAGTAACCCTTACTGATCTAGAGAATCTAGTGGAACTTGTATCCAACCAATCTTCAGATGAGCTTACTTCACAAGATATGATCATAATGAGGTTAGCAAGAATCGATTCAATAATGACATATCTTAAAAATACACCAGATGATCATTTTAAAGGAAGCAAGAAAAATTTATTCTTAAATGAATATGCTGTAAAAACAGACAAAATAAAAAAGGATATCCAGGTTCATAAATTACTTGATGTTCTTGCTGGATTAAGCAATATTTACAATAGTTACTCAGCAAATATAATTAATAGCACCACATTAAATAATCTAAAAAGTGGCACTGCTGATATTTATCTTTCAATAAACAAAGCAGTTCTTGGACCAGCACTTAGCTCTGGCGCTACAACTTCTGTAATATACAACGGCAAGATAAATCCAATAAATATTGCAGAACTCAAGATTTTACTTCCTGATTTATTTGAGGACGGAGATATAAAGAAGGATTACAAGACTTACATCAAGAATGGCAATTTACTGATAACGAAATGGGAAATAGTTGATGAGGGAGGAAAAATCAGACATGATGTTACATATTTGAAACCCTTAAAACTACAGAATAAAAATACCATCGACTTAAAACCAGAAGAAGTAGTATGCAATCCCGGGTTTCATAAAGTATACAAACCTGATGGTAAAGCAATTTGTGTAAAGGATACCTCAATTCCACGATTAGTCTCTTTGGGATACATTAAAGCAAAATAAATAATCTAAAGTTTTTCTTAATTTAATTTTCCGATATTTTTAATCTTTTTTATAAGTAATATTCCTTTGTTCATTTTCTTTATCTTCAATCTTAATGACAATTGTTTTTCCCAATCTGTTGAAGATTCTCTGTCTTTTTTGATTAGTAAATATTCTGCCTAAAATCACATCAATTGGTAGCAAAAAAGCCTTGCCAAAACTTGAAATTGCAATGCTCTTAAAATCAGCAGGTTCTCCGTTAAGATTAGTAATTTTTAGACGTAATGCCATCTTTCCAATTGACTGGCCTTTTTTTGATTCTAAAATCAACCAATACAAAAAAAACACAATACTGATTGGTGCATAATCAAACGTATGTGAGTACATATAGTCTCCATCCATGAACTTTTCAAAAAATGTAACACTAAAAAAAGTAAAAAACACCGCAAAGGCAACACCAATAATTATGACATAATCTATCAACCAGGCATAGAATCGATCACTCCATCTTGCAATTGTTAATTCGGTTGGAGGACTTTCCGTACTTCCAGTTTCTGGCTGTGACATGCATGCGCTCACTTCGAATCATCTTAAAACGTTTCTGCCAATCTTTTTGAACAAAATCAATCTAGCCAACATTTAGCATTTTATTATTATACTGGCTAAATCAAGCAAAAACAAGAATTTGTAAATGGATCCTATAGAAATTAAGCAACTACACAATGCATTCATAGCCATTGGAGAATTAAAATCGCAACAAATCGAGGAGCTACCTCATTATGCCAATCAGGCGCTATTCTTTCAAAATGACGAAATCACTACTGGACTTCTAAACAATAAAACCGAAATTAAAATTCACTTACTTACAGGCCAGCTGCTTTACTTTCACAATGAGATGGGATATTTTATTGATCTTACAAAAGATAACGTAGAAGAAAAGCTATCAAAAATCGTTGAAAAATACAACCTAAAAATGCCCAAGGTAGCTCTAGATAATGTTAGCCACAAACAACTTTCGGAATTTTACAGCTTTGCAATAAAGGCAAAACGAACAATTGAGCTTTTTAGGATGACACTTGATGGAAGCTTCACACAGGCCCAC
>Ga0187893_10015016_pt1 | contig 10453 bp, 13 predicted proteins | sample MA1701074metaG_FD_139574 | JGI IMG/M metagenome (GOLD analysis project Ga0187893, IMG submission 139574) | White microbial mat communities from a basaltic lava cave in the Kipuka Kanohina Cave System on the Island of Hawaii, USA - MA170107-4 metaG ...
CTGATGCATAGCGCGGCCGAAATCGGCCTGTGCGCTCGCCATGCGCGACAGGCCAGCGGCAACGGATTGATCGAAGCGGGCAGGCGAAGCCCTGACGCCGGGATCGCTGCCAGGCCCAGGCACGTCGATATCTGAGGGTTTTAGCGGGCGGGTTGCCATTAGCCGTACTTCGAGACGAGGGTGTTACCGACCCCGACCGCCCCTTGGGCGATCGCGGTATAGGCACCGAGGCGGGCAGCGCTGGCGCCGATGCGGGCTCCGGCCATAGCATATTTGGCGTTTTCCTTGGCGACCTTGGCTTGGTGCTTCAAAAGCATCGCCTCGTTGAGTTGGCGCGTGGCCACGACTTCGCCCGCCATGATGATGCGGTCGGCGCCGAACTCTATTTTGGAAATGATCTTCTCGTCGACCATGAGCGGGGAGCCGGTCGTTGCCGAAACGCCGGAAGCGGCCGCCCGCGCCCTTCGGGATGCGAGCAGCGCCGAGCCTGCGCGGCGAAAATCCCTGGCCTCGGCCCGCGCCGCGCGCCTTGTGTGCCTTGCCTGCTGCGCCGCCACGCGGGCATTGAATTTATGGGCTTGGGCCTCGGCCTTGGCGTTGGCGGCAGCGACTTGACCCTCGAACATGGCCGCCATCGCCCCGGTCCTTGAGGCCTGAATCCCGGCAATGGTGCCGAGGAGGTGCCCGCCGATCGCCAAAGCCGCCATGAATTAACCCCCGAAGATAACCCATTCGGCGCCCGGCCGCCCATCTGGGAAAAAATACGGCTTCCTCGCCGTCTCCTCGCGGAATCCCAAGGCTTTGACGAAACGCACCGAGCGCGAAAAATCAGGGTCTATATATGCCTCGATTCGCGGGTAGGTTTTAAGTCTTTCGGCGATGAAGGCGCGGGATATGCGCCAAACACCGAGGAAATGTTGCGGATAGCCCGGCACGAAGATGCCCCAGGCGACGGCGCGGAAGTCATGGATCGGCATGATGCCGCCGGCGCCTAAAAAAACCTGCCCGGCAAAGAAGGAAATGCCGATGCCGCCCTCGGCTTCCTCGGCAAGGCGCGAGAAGTAGGGCCTAAGCCATTCTTGAGCCCCGGCGTCGTCGATCAGATCGATATGTGCGGCCGAAAACGGCTCATGTCGTATGCCTGGCATCGGTAACCTTCATTTCCGGCACCAGCGCCAAGATATTGAGCGGCAGCGGCAGATTCGATTCGATATAGATACGGGCATCGGGCGGATAGTGGGTTTCCGTGGAAATCCCCACCTCGCCCGTCACCAAGGGCTGCGCTGCGGTGCTTGCTTGGGTTTCGTCGCGGCGGAAGCTCACCTCCTGCAAATCGTGTTGGCGGCGCCCGGAATAGCGGTCGTAATCGACGCTCGTGGCCTTGAACGAGCCGGAATCGAGCACCACGGCGGAAATGCCCGTGACCGCCTTGACCCGATGCACGGCCGAGCCGGTCTGCCCCTGCACGGCGATCTTGAGGCTCTCATAGCGCGAGGTGTAGGCGAGGCCGACTTGAGCCTTGGTCACGCTATAGTTGAGGGTGATCGACCCGCTCGATACGGTGCAATTGGGATGCACCTTGCCATCGGCCAGCACCTTGACCGTCTGCCCCTCGAGGTGCGAGAGCCCGGTGATGGTCGCGGTCGAGACGCCGGAATAGGTGATGCCGCAATCGACGTAGAAGGCGTCCTTCATGGCGGTGACCATCGCATCGCGCCAATCTTCCTCGGTGGAATAATCCTCGCGCAACGGCCCCTCGAATACCTTTTCGAGGAATTCGACATAGCGCTTGGTCGCGCCGTTGACGGTGCGCTTGACGATCATCCACACCTCGTCGCGGTCGTCGGAGTTGAGCACCTGGGTAACGTCCTCTGCGCCGGGAATGACGGCAATACTCTCGATCACGGCATCGCCGCTGGAAAAGGCCCCGCCCATGATCTGCTGCGACCAGCCGAGAATTTCATGCTGGCGGTTATAGGAGAGGGTCGCGGCCCGGCCATCAGCCCTTGGCGCCCACAGGATCGAGTGCGGGAGCCGCTGATATTCCAGCGCTGTTGCCGGCGAGCGCAGCACATGATCCGACAGGATGGTAAGAAGCGTGGTGATGAAGGCCTGGGCGTCGAAATTGAAGCCGACCTCATAGAGTTCGCGGCGCGAGCGGTCGAGAAACAAGGCCACCTGGTTCGACTCGGCGCATTGCACGTTGGCGGCTGGCGTGGCCGAATGCTGCTTGGCGGCGACATCGGCCGGGGTAAGCACCTCGCCAGAGGCGCCGATGATCCATTGCGCGCCGACGGTGCCGACCACGAGCTCGCGCTGGTCGGAGAGCCAGGCGACCTCATTGATGCGGCGCGAGGCGAGCGTGACGTTTATGGCGTCATCGTCCTCGACCTCGGCGGCGCCCTCGACCCAGGAATCGGGGCGCATGTTCTGCAAATCGTCGGATTGAGAGAACCACAGAGTTTGCGGTGCCGTGGTCGTTGCCGCGGCGACGAGGCGACCACCGAAGAAACCGATCACTTGCGGGTAGCCGGCTTCGGCGCTCCAGCTCCCGAGTTGCCACTTTTCGGTGCAGATATTGGCATAGGCGAGTTTGCGAAGCACGAGCATGGTGATCGAATTGGTAGCGCCAAAGGCGGTGATGACGCCATAGCCGGGCTCATGCCCCGGCCAGGTGAGGCGGATCAGGCGGCCAACGTCGCTCGAGGAGAACGGGTCATGGCCGACGGCCGTGACCGTGACGTAGCCGGAGGTGGCGCTCACGCGCATCAACTTGCCCGATGCTGGATAGACCAGCATGGCGTTGAGATAATACGGGCTCACCTCGGTATCGGTGATGCCGAAAGTCAAGTGAACCGCCGCCTGGCTAGGAGTGAAGGCCACGGAAGTCCAGCGCCCGCGGGCTGAAAGGTTGGAGTGAATTTGCGTGCCGCCGGCCGAGGTGCCGATGAGGAAAAAGGCATCGATCCCGTTAAAAACCGGGCCAAAGGCAAGATAGTGGCAAACATGCTCGCGCGAAGTCTCGCAAGCGATCTGCTGTTGAATCTGCACAGTCGCGTCGGCGACGGAGGTTAGCTTCACGCGGTTGAAGCCTTCCTCGGCCGTCAACGTGGAATCGCCGGCGAGGCTCGCGCTCCAATCCTTGATGCCGTTCTCGAAGAAGGGATTGACCACGAGTTGCGACACGGTGAGATCGGTGCCGGGGTTAATCTCGTCATAGGGTCCGTCCTCGAAGAAGGCCTCGACCAGGCTCCAAGTGGTATGGCCGCGGCGCTCGAGCCGGCGCGGCACATAGCTCGGATGGAGCAGGTACATCACGTCTGCGGCCTGGAAAAACCTCAAATCGGCGAGGTCGGCCGTGGCGTAAGGCGTCGTGACCTCAAACGGAACATTGTCGAGAAGGGCCACGGTATCGAGATATGTCACCCTGACGGGCGAGTTTTGCGAGTGGAACTGGACGTAGACCGTCGATGCGCCAGGCGTGAAGGCGATGGCGTGATAGCCGACCCCGCACGGAATTGCCTCAAGTACATTATTGCCGCCGGCCGTGGTGCCGACCTGGAAATCGACCGTGGCCCCGCCCTCGCCGCGAATGATGAAGCTCAGAACGTGCTCGGTCGAGGTTTCGGTGATAGTGACGGCCTGCACGGCAGAGGCTGGCCCGTCAACCGATTCGGTGAATTTCAGTTGCCCGCTATTGCCGGTGTCGTGCGAGATACGATCGCTGCGGCCCCATGAGGCCATTGCCAGCGCGCCGGCCAGGTCGGCACCACCATTGAAGTCCACAGAGATCGACCGCGGCGCCTCGGTCGCCGTGGCGTTGACCAGCGCTCCCGTGAACCTACTAAATCCCTCCGGGTTTGTGTCGAATTGCTCGGTTCCGTTCGTCCAACTCGCGCTCGAGGGTGCTCCCGTCGAGTCTTGCCCGACCGCGACCGCAATAATGCAGCCGCCATTTTGCACGTCGATGTCTCCCGAGACTTCGTCGGTGGATATGGTGTTGTCGCTTGCGGTGTCGTACCTGGTTGGATTGCTGCCCCTGACGGTCCAAGAGCTTATGAGCACGCGGCTGATCGTGGTCGAGAACGTGACGACAATGTTGGCCGTGGTGCCCGCTGGCCAGCGCAGGGCAAAAATGCCCGCAACGGCGGCATCGGTGTTGGTCTGCGTGGCCTGCACAATCTCGGTCATGGCCACGCCGTCGATCGTGACGGAGCTGATCGTTGCCCCGGCCGAGGCCAAATCAACCGCGGCGATGGTGATAACCACGGTGCGGCCGAAGGAAGCAGCGCCGATGCTTAGGCCGGTGGCCGTATAGGTCTGGGCGTCGTTGGTCTGGCTCGAGGAGGCGACGAAGGCGGCGGTGTGGGTATCGGTCCAGCCGGTGATATTACTGGCAAAGGTGCCGTTGGTGATCGCGGCCGTGATGTTGGCCACGTCGAGCCTGGCCTGGCGGCGATAGAACCGCATATAGGCATCGCCCGCCTCGATCACATAGGCCTGATCCTGGTTGAATTGGAACGGCAGTAGCTTGGTGCTGTTGGCCGAGGTCTTGACCTCCTTTACGAAGCGGGTGCCAGGGCGCCTGGCGATGCCGCCTTGCGGCAGGAGCAGGAAGTTGCGGCACATTTTTGCCGCATTCGGGTAGCGGTCGAAATCGACCCTCCCCTCCATGCGCGGGGAGAACTCGCCCGAGTTGATGCTGCTTAGGAGCGGGCTGACGGTGACCATTTAGCTACCATAGCGCCAATCGCCGTAGCGGCCGAAGCGGCTTTGCGCCCACGAACCTAGGGCCATTTTCTCGGGATAATCCTCTTGCCCATCGATGGCCTTGGCCTGGGTCAAGACCTTGCGCCATTCGTCATCCGTGAGTTTCTTGAGCGCCTCGGTGCGCGGTAGCGCCGTGGCGAAGGCCCGCGCCAGGCGGAAGGTGAGTGCGTGGTGGAATCCGTCAGACAGGGCGCCTAGATCGGTCTGGTCGAAGATATAGCGGATATAGAGGGCGGTTGTGTTGGCGAGCACGGCATAGACGTTTGCCTCATCGTCGCCGGAGCCGGCTTGATAGGCCAATTCGTAGGGGCAGACCGCCTCAAGCCCGTCCGATGGATGCACCGAGAGCACGCGGATAAGGTCGGTCGGTGCCTCGAAGGCGGCATCCCAAAAGATCGGGGTCGTGTCCTCCATTCGTGTGAGCTGCGCCGATTTTTTTGCCCCGTTCCAGCCGCATTGCGCCAGCACCCATCGCCGTGTCGGGTGATAGATGTCGCGCGCGACCCTGGCCTCTTTGGAGGCGTCGGAGGTGAAATCGGAAATTCGCTCGGCGCCAACCTCGCGCAAAGCCATGTTGCAGATCGCCGTTGGCGTCGTCGCCGGCATTTCCCCCTCCCCCCTAGAGGCTTAAAGCTAGGCGGCTGCGGACTTGCTCTCCTTGGCCCCCTTGGGCGGGCGCCCGCGCTTCGGCCTGCCGTCATAGGCGGCAACGAAGGCCTCGGCCTCGGCTTGCGTATCTACCCGCTCAATGGTGTTGCCCTTTTCGTCGAGCACGAGGAAATCGCCCTCGAAAGTGCCCTTGATTTCCAACTTGTATTTCTGCTCCTTGGGTGCCACCATTTCGGGCTCCGGCACCTGGTAAACCGCGCCGACCCAGGCCGCCTTGATCTTTGGCCGGCCGTTCTCGACCACCTTGGCGACGATGCGGCAGACACCGACCTCGCGCAGGCGCCGTTCCTTGGTTAGCATGGTGCCCTCAAAGGCGCAGAACGTGATCTGATCGCCGGGTTCGAGGCGGCCCTGGCCAACATCGGTGAAAACCTCGTCAAGGTCGATGGTGCCGAGCGGGCGATCGACCCTTGCCTCGTATGAGGTCTGGAATGTGCCGTCCTCGGGGCGGCACATATCGCGGGGGGCCAGGCGGAAGGCGATTTTCTCAACTGTCATGTTGGGGCTCCGAATCGGTTTGGGGAATCATATCATCTTTGTCAGGCTGGCCAGGCTCCCCATCCTGCAGGGAGGCTCGCTTGCAATCGAATTCAAGGCTGGGATTGAGACTATGGGCCGCGAATTCGATGGCATCGATCGCAGATCGGCATTGTTCCTCGGTTTTATAGGTGGCGATGGCGATGCCGGCGCTCGCGCCCGGCTCGGCGGCGACAATCGCAATGCCTATGGTCAGGACATAAACGTCCATGTGGCTTAGTCCCTTGCGGATAAGGTTTCCCGTGAAAATGGTTCACGCCTTACGCAACAGCCACCACGTCAGGTTGTCCAAGCCCGTGAGCGGCCGCCACTTGAAGCCGCAGGCCTCGGGGATAAGCCCGCAAGCGTCCATGTAGAATTGGCCGAAGTCGCGCACCCATAGCAAGCCATCTTGGCCACGATAGCGGATTTCGCGCGGCAGGTCAGAGAAATACTCGATCGCCACGACCCATTTCTTCGAGACGCGGGCGATCTCCTTGCACGCACTGGTCAAGGCCGAGACATGGCCGTGCTCACCCTTTGGGTTAACGTGGATCAAGACCCCGCATGTGAACACGAGATCGAAGGAGCCGGGGCCGAATTGGAGGTCGCCGGCGTGGCCGGGATAGGCGGAAATCCCGTGCTCGATCATGTGCGAGCGGGCCTTGCCGTTGGGTTCGACCGCGGCGAGATAGGGATGCCACAGCCCGCCGGCGAGCTCGCGCAGCGCAACGAGATTCTGGCCGAGATTAGCGCCAACTTCGAGGATGGTCTGGGGCCTTTCGGGGATTCGGGCCAAGATATTGCGCCAGAGTTCGACCCTTGGCGCAAGCGGTAGGCTCACGTTCCTGACCGTATAGGCGTTGCCGAAATCGCCGGTCCAGGCCTCAAGCTGCGCGTTCTGCATAATAGTCCCTCGCGTCACAGATTAGCCTCAATTCATCGACCGTGAGGCAGGCGGGTAGGTCTGGGCCTGCGTCGGTCGGGTCGACCATGAAATGCACCTCAAGCAGCTCGCAGCCGCGGGTGATCGCGTCGATGCCGAGGAACGGCTTGCCGGAGTGGTCGGAGAAGCCGCTACCCCGACCTGACCATGCTTCGGTTGACGGATAGTTGGCTTCGCATTCAACATAAATATACTCGCCAGGAACATGCGGCAGCCCCCGGCCCATGCCATCAGAAACCAAGAACGGCTGCGGCAACCCATCCATGTCGTAGGGGAAAGTCTTGGCCGCGCGGCTGGCGACCTTGGTGGCTTGGAGCTTGAGGTCGATCAGCCAGCGCACCGTGTCATGCTGGAAGGCCGAGGCCAGGAAAACCAGGCCGCAAGCCTCGGCGTATTCCTTGACCTGTCGCCATTGGTCAAGTTCCATGACCGACCTACGCCAGCGGGGCTCCCTCGCCTCGTCGCCATCGATCCAGCAAAACATCGACTCTTGAATGGTCGGCTGGCCGAACGCGATATCTACCGTGTCGCAGTGAAACCACTGAAACTTGATCGCATCCGCTCCCGCCTCGGCGGCGGCGCGCACGAGCCGCATGGCCTTGTCCAATTGCCCCAAGTGAGCGGTGCCGGCCTCGGCAATGACAAAGCAGCGGCTAAGTTTTGGGGGGAGCGTCATGGCAAGCACCCTGAAACGAGTAGCACGAGCCCGAGCGGGATGGCGAGGACGAAATAGAGGCCCCAAATCTGGTCAAAGGGAGAGTTCATAGGTCACCTGTCGAGGCTTGAAGCCATGTTTCAGGAAAAATTGCTGGCTTTTCAGGTTTGCCGGGGACACGTTGGCGAAGTAGCGCTTGCGCGGGGCAAGGATTTGCAAGTGCTTTAGCGCCTTGGTGCCCCATCCCTGCCCCTGGAATTCCTTGAAAATCTGAATCCCGATCTCATCATTGAAGGTGAGGTATATCGCCCCCTTCGGCAAGCCGAAATCCTCGATCAGGAACCAGTGGGCATAGGGTTTCCTCGCCACAAAGGCGCCGTGCTCCTCCCAAGTCGGCATTTGCTTGTGGCTGATATTGGCCACGGGGTCGCGCTCCTCGAGCAGCCGGAAAAGGACGGCGACTGCATCGTGGTGCTCATAAACAGAGGCTAGGCGCATCCGAGAACCCCGCGCAGGCGCTTGATGTCCTCGGGCCAGTCGACGCACCAATTGGTTGCGGCGCGCGACGGATCGCCGCTCACGACATAAGACCTAGAGACGTTTCGGTTTGTCCAGAGCCACGGGGTGACGTGCTCGCGTTCGTAAGGGAGTTTGCTGTTGCGGTCGGCGTGGAGAAGCGCGTCCATCGTGAAGGCCTCGCAATCGAGGCCCTTCTCGAAGCTCCGTGTCGGCAGGAAGTTGCAGGCATAGTCGGCCCCGAGCTCGACCTCGCAAATCACCATCTTGCACAGCCTCGGATCGATCAGGGGGCAATCGCCAGTGACGCGCATGATGATGTCGAGATTGAAGGCCCGTGCAGCGCCCACATAGCGCGCCAGCACGTCATTTTCGTCGTGCTCCCCGGCATAGAACCCGACCCCGCCAAGCCGCTCTGCAAGGCCTCTGAGCGTGTCTGTGTTGGCATCCTTTGGCACGGCGAGAATCACATGATCGGCGCCGATCTGGCAGCACCGGCTCAAGACGTGCTCGAGCACCGGCTTGCCGCAGAGGTCGGCCAGGACTTTGCCAGGGAACCTTGTGCTGCCGCAACGGGCCTGGACAATGATGCCGGTTGTCATGGCACGGTCTCGGTCTTGACCCCGTTCACGGCGTGGCCGGGATCAAGCAGCGGCAACACTTGCGAGGCAAGTAGCGGGCCGAGCTTGGCGAGGTGCCGCTTGACATAGGCAATATCCTCGGCGGCGAGCTCTACCGGCTCGGTGCCTTGGTAGATTTTGCGGGCGAGATCGCCGCGGCGGGCGACCTCAACCACGTCAGGGGCCTTTTCGTCGGAAGGCGAGAGCAGAACCGTGGCAATGACCCGGCCCACGGTCAGGGGCACAGATCGGGCGCATTGGGGCCTCGGGGCCTCGGGTGTCGGCGCCGGGCGCTCGAGGCACACGGTCATCGGCGTGCCTTCAAGGGTGAGAACCGGCTTGGAGAAATCAAGGGCGAAGGCGGCGATGGCCGAGCACACCAAGAACACGAACCCCAAGAATAGCAGGGTAACGACGAATCCGATGCGCCCCGGCCTGTCGGCGAGGCTCGGGCGGGGCCAGTCTGGGTTTCTGCGGTTTTTCATGCGCTGCTCCTATGGACTTGCGGGAGGGAAGGCTTGGAGCCATTGAAAAGCGGGATTTGACTCAAATCGGGATAGTCGGAGTTGGGGAGAGGATCATTAAAGGCGGGCAGCAGCGAAAGGCGCAACAGGCCCTCAGCCGCAAGGCTTGGGGAGATATAGCCATGATAGCCCGCCAAGGGGAAAACATCACGTTTTGGGTCAATCCCCTCAGTGCGCCCATCAAAACGTAGCCGCCGCAATGCCTCGGTCGCGCCCTTATCGTCCAAAAGGATCGCACCGCCGCACCCCAAAGACAGGTGCTTGCTCCAATGAAACGACAGGCACATAAATGAGCCTGGGATATACATTTTTGTAGTTAAGTGCCGGGCGCTATCCCAAATTGGATAGGGTTTAAGCTGGTAAAGGCCAAGCCAATCCTCATCCCTGAACGTAACCTTGCCCCCAGCATTTAGAATTGATTGCGGGACGCTTACATAGGTAAACCTTGGAATTTCTACAGTTTCCACTTTTAGATACTTACAACAAATCAACAGCGCGAAGGTGCAAGAGTTGACCGCAATGGCATAGGGCGCCCCTGTGTAGCTTGCGAGGCAGTTCTCGAATTTTCGCACTACAGCCCAAGCGTACTGTCCCGCCCTGCGCCAGGAAGCGCGACATGGCTTGCGGCGATTGACCTGCTGCTCCTTGCGCGTCCTCGCTCCCTGTTTCCGCTCGGTCATAATGCCCCCCTCAACTCCTCGATCGTCATGCGTCTAGCCTTGTCGGAGGTGTTATCGTCGGCCATGCCCTCGTGCAGTTTCTCGAAACTCGGGAGGCCGGTGACATGGGCATCGGCCTCCGGCGCCACAGCAGCCAGGAGATCGGCGAGGCGATAGGCTGGAAGCGTCGGGATCACGAGCTCCCCCCCCTGCATGGTGCGGAGGGTATTGAGCACAAGCTCGAGCGCCTGCTCCATCGTCATAAAAAACCGGGTCGCCTCGGGGTCTGTGACCCTGATCGCCTCGCCCTTGGCGGCCGCCGCCTGCCAGGTCGGCACGACCGACCCCGCCGATCCCCACACATTTCCATAGCGGGTCACGGAAAAGCGGGTGCGGCCGCAATATGCCTGCAGGAACAGGCTTTCGGCCAGGGCCTTGGACTGGCCGTAGGCCGAGACCGGGCGCCAGGCCTTGTCGGTCGAGAGCATGATGACCTTTTCCACGTCGCAATCGTTGGCCGCCTCGATCACGTTGATGGCCCCGTCGACATTGGTTTTGACCATTTCGATGGGATTGTA
>Ga0187893_10015018_pt1 | contig 10450 bp, 13 predicted proteins | sample MA1701074metaG_FD_139574 | JGI IMG/M metagenome (GOLD analysis project Ga0187893, IMG submission 139574) | White microbial mat communities from a basaltic lava cave in the Kipuka Kanohina Cave System on the Island of Hawaii, USA - MA170107-4 metaG ...
CGACGGTCAGTTACAATGCGAACAATCAGCAGACCACCTTTGGAACCAACACGATCACGTATGATCTCAACGGCAACTTGGCGACCGTCACCGATGCCGGGGTGACGACGACGTATTCGTGGAACGTCCGGAATCAACTGACCGGCATCAGCAACACGGGCTTCTCCGCCAGCTTTACGTACGACAGTTTCGGAAGACGAACGGGCAAAACCGTGCACGGGACGACGACGAATTTTGTCTACGACGGGCTCAATCCGGTACAGGAAAAGAACGGGGGAACGGTGACAGCCAACCTCCTCACCGGTCTCGGAATCGATGAATTCTTTACGAGAACGGATGGGGTCGGCGTGCGTGGTCTATTCCCAGACGCATTAGGCTCAACCGTTGCATTAGGAGATGGCACGGGCACGCTCCAAACCCAGTACACGTATGAGCCGTTTGGCTATGTCACCCAGACGGGATCAGCCAGTACGAGCAGTTACAAGTACACGGGACGGGAAGATGATGGCTCGGGGCTGGACTATTATCGGGCTCGGTACTACCATCCGAGGTTGCAACGGTTTATTGCAGAGGATCCAATTGGATTTTCAGCAGGAGATGTGAACGTCTACGCCTATGTGTTCAATCGCCCCACACGATATAAGGATCCTCGAGGGTTAGAAGTGCGGCTATGTTGTAGACCTGCGAAGATTGTTGGAGGACTGGTTGACCACTGTTGGATTACGACGAGTACGATCTCAGCAGGAATGGGAACGGATCCCAATGTTCTACCTGGTGAGCAATCCGAAAATTTTGGCGTACCTGTGCAGATCATTGATCATTCCAATGACACGCCAGTGCAGTGTGAAATACAAAATAATGTCGGTGAGTCTTGCGTGAACAACCAACTGCAAATTGGCAAGTCGCTAGGTAGATTTTTTCCTTTCAATAATTGTCAGTCATTCGCGTACGGAACCATAAATCTTTGTCGTACGGGTCCCCAGATTACTCCGAAATGACAGACCTGACAAAATTTGTATTGTTGAGGCTGATGGTTTTGATAGGGATTTTTTTAATCGCCAGCTATGTGGCGAACCAGGCCTTGGCGATAGCATTGCTTACGCCTCCCTCTGAAGAGGCATCGCAACTGAATTCTCTAACAATAAGAGCTTGGGGTTACTTGATTGTCTCAGCAATTCTGTTCGTTTTCGGTTTCTGGCTGTTGATGCGGACCATCAGACAGGTCAACCGTACTTAGTAGTGTCCTGCCCACCTGCCCGAGAGAGCTGTTCCGCTCAGTTAGCCCAGCATTTTCCACTCCACCGAGCCGATTCGCTGCGCTGAACGCTTCGGAAGACGAACCGGCAAAACTATCCAAGGCACGACGACCAACTATGTCTACGACGGGCTCAATCCGGTACAGGAAAAGAACGGAAGCACGGTCACGGCGAACCTCCTCACGGGCCTCGGAATCGATGAATTCTTTACGAGAACGGATGGGGTCGGCGTGCGCAGTCTCCTCCCTGATGCCCTGGGCTCAACCGTTGCCTTAGGCGATAGCGCGGGCACATTGCAGACCCAGTACACGTATGAGCCCTTTGGCTACACGGCCCAGACTGGATCAGCGAGTACGAGCAGCTATAAATACACGGGACGCGCGAGAAGCTAAAGGGGTCGGGAGTCTTTTCTTGACAGAATGCATAGGTGCTGGTAGAAGGGACACATGCCCCGCCGTCCACGTCTGGCTGCTGGTGCCCTTGCGTATCATGTCCTGAACCGTCGGGTGGGACGCCTTCCGTTGTTTGAGAAGCCTGCGGACTACGCCGCCTTTGAGAAAATTTTGGCGGAGGCACACGCTCAGAGTCATCACCGCCTCGTGGCCTATTGCCTGATGCCGAATCATTGGCATCTGCTGGTGTGGCCGCGGCGCGATGGGGAGCTCTCGGAGGTGCTGCGCTGGATCACCGTCACGCATACCCAACGCTGGCATGCGCATCATCACACCGCCGGAACGGGGCCCGTGTATCAAGGGCGCTTTAAGTCCTTTCCGGTGCAGACCGACGAACACTGTCTGGTCGTGGCGCGCTATGTGGAACGCAATGCGCTCCGCGCGAAGCTGGTAAGCCGAGCCGAGGACTGGCAGTGGGGGAGTCTCTGGCGTCGGACGCAGGATAACCCCAAGCTGACCGCCTGGTTGAGCGCCTGGCCGGTAGATCAACCCCGGGACTGGGTGGCACAGGTGAATCGGCCGCAGGGGGTCTCGGAACTGGAGGCGCTCCGGGTGAGTGTGCAACGGGGCCGTCCCTTCGGCGAGGAGCGCTGGGTGCGACGGATGGCGACACGGTTCGGGATGGAATCGACGCTGCGGCCACGTGGGCGGCCGAAGGGCTCGTGAGAAAAGACTCCCGACCCCTTTTCTTTTCCCCTACAGTAATCGACTCCAGCGGTTTTTGAGTGAGGATCCGGCAGGTTTTCTGGGGGGGGATGTAAATTTGTACGCATATGCGAGCAATGCCCCTACGATGTTTTCTGATCCTCTCGGATTGTGGGGACCAGGAGATCACTGGAATCAAACAGTGGAGGCAGCTCAAGCCTGTGGCTTGTCTAAAATTGATTCATACCTTCTAGGGTGGAGCAATATCAGACAAGACATCTTCTCACCATGGTCCTGGTTCAGCGATGACGATCCTATCCATGCCATGCCAGGTACAAACTACGGACCCATTTGTAACCACAGCCATGAATCATGCTGTCAGTATTCAAAATTGACCTGTGGCCTTGTCTTACCTTGGGAGTGGGCTACACACCGTTCAAGACAAATGGGCGCATGATTTGCGAAATCCCCCAGGAAACATTGACCAACACAGGAATCCATCCTGAGGCATCAGCCCTGATGATCCAAATGGGAACCCGTTTGAATGGTGGGCATCTCGCAAAGACACAGAGAACTTTATCGCAGACTTCATGAGAGCGAGAGGGATGAAGCCGCGATGCTGAAAATGATTCTGGCTCTGATAGGGATGCCCATTGCCTTCTTAGTTGCGCCAATGGTCTTGGTGGGCAATATCGCCTTTGGAGCAGATACGGCAAGTACCGTCTTGGACAGTCAATGGGAAAGCCTCATGCTAGAAGGTAAGAGCTTAGTGCTAGTTAACGATGTTCAACTCAATCCTGGTGGTACTCCCTATCAAACATATAAGGGAGAAGTGGACCAGGTCTGGATTGCCGACCGAGGTATTCGACTAGATGATTTACGCGAAACTAGTCTCGGAGGCTTGTTATCCAAAGGAGGATGGCGCCTAGAGGGCGGCCTCTTGTTTGCCGCCACTCATAAAAACGGTGGAATAATTGAGTTGTATGGGAAAAGTCGCTGGAGAGTTGAGCCTGCTCTATTTCATTTTGGGATGTCCCCGCCAAGATCTGCTCGACATTCCTACGAGTTTTTCCTACTCTTTCGGTCTGTAGAAGGAGGAGCAGCAAAGAGTCTTAACAAGTGGATAGTTCCGCCTGAGGAAGTCCCATATAACTATTATCTTCGCGGTCAGCTGGATTACGACGTAGAAACCGATATCGGAACGGTGACCGTGACGGACATAGAGGACAAGAGAACCCTTTTTACTGAACGCGTTGGAATAGCACAATTAATCAAGTAGTGAAGGATTTATGGAAGATAAAAGGGGTGTCTCGTCCGCCTGTCCGGTAGGTGATTTCTGTTCGACTCGCCACGACTTTTCACCCTAATCAAGCCAATTTCTGCTCAGTGCCCGTCGCGATTTCATCGCCGATTCAAAATTTCTTCTGCTGTCCGCCTTCTTTCGGCTGCTCAGCCAACTTCTCTGGCCGAGTTCGGACAAACCTCGCCGGACAATCGTTTTACGAGACTAGTTCTGCTCCATATCTTCCACTGCTAGCCTGGTCCTGATGAAAATATATCCACGCCCGCCCACACCTCCGCTGGTGTCCGCCCCTGCAAGTGATCATGAGGGCGTTCGTGGTTGTACCAGGTGCGAATCTCGTGCAAGCTCCGCATGACATGTTGGCGGTTTGCCATCGGTTCCTTCGCCAATTCCCGTTTCACTGTCCCAATGAATCGTTCCACGCGCCCATTCTGCCATGGACAGCCGAGGTGAATACGTTGGTGGCCAATGCCCAACAGCCACAGACCGAATCGGAATGTCCGGGACACCAACACGGCTTCATTGTCCGTCCGCACGCACTGTGGTTGGCCATACTGCTTCACGGCTTGCACCAGTTCGTGAAGCAACTGGAGTGATGACTTGTCCGGGAGCCGTTCGAGTCGCAGACAGGCCCGGCTTCCATGATCGAGGATGGCCAGCGCGAGATGCGGCTGGCCCTGGTGATCTGTCTTCACCAACAGATCACAGCCCCACACGCGATTGCACCGCATCGGCCTCGGAATTCTGTGTTTCAATGTCCGCCGGGCATGCAGGATTTCGTACTGCTGCTTGCGGCACGTATCCGCGACATAGGTCTTACTCACGGTCATCTGCCTGCGTGATGTCCACCGTCGATTGAAGTGATGCGCGATGGTGCGACAACCAGCCTGTGGCATCACGGCTTTCAGGCGAATGACCTCCTGTTGGACCCATTTCGGTTTCGGTTGAGCAAATATCCTGCGTGACGGCGTCGACGACCGGTTCAGCCCGAATGGCCGACCGCGTCTTCGTTTCACCGAAGGGTTCCAGGACATCACGCGATGCCAGAGTCGGATGAGCACGTGCCGAAGCCACTGCCAGACGATCCCCATCGTGTCCTCGCCAGTGAGTGAGACCGCGCCCGGGCGATGTTCGTAGCGCACGCACGCCGTCCTGGCCTATCCCGTATTTCGGGGGGACCCGTTTGAGGGGAGTCGAGAGAGGGGAGCGCGATGCCAATCTGGTGGAAAGGTTTGGTGTGTGGCGAAAGGCTATCCGAGAATGAGGTGGATGGCCTGTCGCAGGGCGGCTTCATCGGTTGCGGTCAGTCGGCCTAACTTTCTGAGGACGAGAGCAGGATCGATGGTGGTGAGAACCGGTTTGAGCACGGAGGGTTTCAGCAGTCCGGCTGCCCGCCAGTCCTGGACGTGAACCTCACCGACGGACAGTATGGATGGGTGCTGACTGGTGACGGCCATAATGAGGAGATCGGGGCGGGCTTGATGGTACGCCGCACTACTAATGATAACGGCGGGGCGGCGTTTGACGGTGGACTGATCGGTGAAGGGAAAGGGGACGAGGACGACGTCCCCGAACTCATAGCCGGTCATAGTCGGCGTCGGCGGGGTTGTCCCAGACTCGCGTGAACGCAGCAGTGGCCAGTTGTCCGGCGGCCGGTGTCAGACTGCGTTCGTCGGTCTGGCGGTGCGCCAGAAAATCCACAAAGTCTTCGACTTCGGCCAGCCGTTCCGGAGGGAGGTGCCGGAGTTTCTCCAAAATCTTCAGCTCGTCCACCTTGGTCATCGCCGCCTCGTTAGCTAGCCCTCAGCCTACACACCTCCCTGCCAAAGATCAACGGTTTCTCTTCAACTCATTTCCGACACGGGCGGCACGACACTGGCCGGGCGGATTCTCGCGACGAAAGATGATGCGCCGATCCCCGGTGCGCGTGTGAAGATCGGCAGCTTGATCGTCACGACCGATGCCAGCGGGAATTTCCTATTCACGAATGCGCCGGCTGGCCCGCAAGTGTTGCTCATTGATGGCCCCTCGGCGCTCTATCCCGGCGATCTTCCCGTGCAGATGACGATCCAGCCTGGCATCGCGAACGTGTTGCCCTATCCGGTATTCCTGCATGAAGTGAGTCAGAATTACATTCCGATCGTACCGGGAGCCCAAACGATCGTAGCCCCGCCGGATGTGCCGGACTTCACCATGCTCATTCCGGCCGGCACCACGATCACTGGTTGGGATGGGCAGCCCAATGTGAAGGTTTCGATTACGCCGGTGCCGGTGGATCGCATCCCAGTGACGCCTCCGCCGACGCATTTGCAGATGAAGCAGACGTATCTGTTCAACTTCGGCAAGCCCGGCGGTGGCTATCCGAGCCGACCCATCCCGGTGCTCGCGCCCAATGATCTGGGCGGATTGCCGGGCCAGCGGGCAGACTTCTGGTACTTTGATGAATCGCCCACCCCCGATCCCAATTCGAATCAATGGAAGAAATACGGCGAGGGCACGGTCAGCGCGGATGGGCGGCAGATCATTCCTGATCCGGGCGTGGGCCAGCCCTCACCACGAGTATCAAAATGCACCAGCCAAAGGGTTGTATTTGCCAACCCTTCATGATTCCTTGCTTATGCCAGCCAGGTTAGCTTGGGTCTCGGTCAATATCAAACTTAGACACCAAGGGCAGAAAACCCCCGCTGGCCTGAGCGCTAGCAGGAAGTCTCGTTCGGGTAGGAGCTTGGCGGCGTCTCGGTCCGATTCGTATCCACAACGAGAACAGACAAAATGTTGTGGCCTTCCTTGGCAAAGCGGACAAGGATAGTTGCCGCACCCCTTGGCCACATCCCATGAGAACTGAGGATATCCCGTTCTTTGGTGAACTGTTCGGCACATTTCGTTGTGACGAGAAGCTCTTTCTATCCAGAAAGACGTGGGAAGGAGTTTGACCAATTAAACATCGCGTGCTGAAGGTTCTTTCCTGCAACCCTCATTTAAGTCGGTTGTTGAGTCGGGGAAGGTTAAAGGTTGGTGCGCGGGTGGTGCGTGGGAAGGGATGGATCGGTCACATTCTGCCGCATCTTGCAACCCTAACGCATTGAACTTGTTATGTTCCGTTCGACGCAAGCGATCTTCTAAGCTGAGGGTCGCTGGTTCGATTCCAGCCGGGCGCACCAGTTTTCAATCAACGGCTGCAACGCTATCTCAGCCGCGATAACAACAAGAGAACAATTGCAGGAAAAATCTTGAATTACCTAAGAGGTGCTTAAATCTAATCTTGAGCGATCTGTTTTCATTGGATTTCTGAAGAAATAAGTTTTTGAATACGTTGCTCTATATCATGCTCGATTTGTTTGTGCTCAGTCACGTCTTGAATCACCACGACTACACCCACAATTCTTCCTTCAAAACTTCTCAGAGGTGAAGTTGAGCTGAGAACGGATTTTAAAGTTCCATCGGGACGCTTAATCTGAGTGAGTTCATTGTGGGAAGGCTCACCAGTCCTTAGCGAACGCGCCATTGGTCCATGAGAGGCCTTGATCAGCTTGCCATCACGCTCCCACCAAGCCAAAAAGTCCCCATACGATTCTTTCTCCTCAAACCCTGTAAATCCCCAGATTTTCAATACCTGTTCATTGGCCTGGCACACCCGGCCCTCGGCGTCCGCGATCAGAACTCCAACAGAAAGTGATTCCAGTACATCAGACAACTTTCGACCTGTCTTCAACAGCTCTTCGGTCTCTTTGATGCGTTGTTCTCTCTCTTGAAGAAGGTAGGCCTTTTGGCGAAACGACGAATAAAGGCCCACTTTCAGCCTGAGAATTTCTGGGTCAAAGGGTTTGCTGAAATAGTCAATTCCACCCACTTCGTACCCTTTTTTGATAAAAGGATCTTCCTTGTAGACTGCCGTAATAAAAATAATGGGAATGTCCTGACAACCTTCCATTGATTTCATTCGTCGTGCGGTTTCAAACCCATCCATTCCAGGCATCTGAATGTCCAAAAGAACGAGCGCGATCTTATGCTTTTTCAGGAGCTCAATCGCTTCGTAACCGGAATGCGCCATAATCAGGTTGTATCCACGATCGGATAAGACAGCTTCGAGTGCAAGTAAATTACTGGGGTGATCATCGACCAATAATAAATTGATCGCGCGAGTGGTTACTTTAATATCTGGGTTGGACATTCAGTATTCTCGGCAACTGAAGCGCTTCGGCCGCAAAGTGCTGCTGGTCGAAGAGTTAGAGAACCAGTCACGTATTTTCACATTACCAGCCGTTTGATTCAAGGGTTTGCCCTGGCAGCTAGTCCGACAAGTCGAGAATTAGCAGATGCGAAGATCATTTTTTCGGAGATTGTTTAAAGGTGTGAGACAGAGGGTCGTATTCCCACTCCTCCTGATAAACGAGGGGTTGACTTCCAGCTTCTTTGACGTAACTGAGTTGAACTATGACCCTCAGCTTCTTCTTTCCAGGTCCGATATCAGACATTGGGAATATCGCCTCCGGGTTACTGACATTGCGCCATTGGCCTGGACTTAAGACCATATCAGTCTGACCACTTAGGGGCTTCAAACCGTTAATAATGTTCTGCACAACGACGTGTATGAAGCGAGCCCCCACTTGCCCATTGTTGGCAATTTTGACTTTTGCCATTTGCTTGTCCCCGATGTTTTCTAGATACACATCTTCGATGCTGATATCTCGCTTAGTCTGCGCACTCACTTTAAAGACGCATGTGGGGCTCTGTGTAATCGCGGGAACGACATCTTCTCGCAAATATGCTTCCAGCACCACTTTATCTCTTGGTTTCAGATGTTTACCGTTGGCTTCTGCAGCACGAACAGCCGCATCTGTTCCTAAACCTGTCAGTTCAGTCGTCGATGTAATTTCATTCTGGCCTACATGCTGTGCAATGGTGTCTAAAGCAGTTTGGATTGCATTATTCCCAAACGTGAGCGATAGATCGGCACTTGGTTTCACTTGAATGGTCGCATTTGGGGCCGTGCACGGTGAGTGAATCACCTGCTGGGACTGACTACAGGCTTGTATGAAGGCCAGAAAGAGCAAGCAGGAGACACCATACAAAACTCGTCCTGGTCGCATTTTTGATAGGCCTCCATTCTGGAGAAGGCGAAGAAGTTGAATGACATTGCCGTGTTGAAAGGTCAACTATGGAAAGCATCACACAAAGGCCGAGCATGTGCAACGACCTGCGGTGATGGCTGTGCTGGTGGTATTGGAAGTACGCTCCTCCGAATGCGTAGCTTGAGAAACTAGAGGAGGAAGCACGAGGCGCCCAAAAAATGCTATGGGCATCTATGATGCGGTGACCTTTCTGGCGAATTGAATCGTCTGATACAGCTCCTCTACGGCTGCCTCTTTGTTAATGAAGGCACTGGCACCTGCCTCTATCATTGCTGCTTCGACTTGGCCAGCGGTATGGATCGAAAGACCGATCACGACCACATCGGGATGTGCGCGCTTCAGCAGTCGAGTGGCTTCGATCCCATCCATCTTCGGCATGGTGACATCCATGAGAATGACATCCGGTTGTACGCGGTCGGCCAACGTCACGGCTTCTTCTCCGTTCGCGGCTTCGCCGATCACTAGTATGTCGCTATATTGCTTCAGTACGCCACAGAGGCCTTGTCGGACCATGGCATGATCGTCGGCCACGATGACACGGATCTTCGAATTGGTTCTACTATCTACTACCTGCGCACGTGTGTTCTCCTGAGAGTCTTTCATGATCGAATCGTGACTGGCCATGGCAGACGATGCGACAGAACGCTCATGCAATGGCAGCACTAAGGTTGCCACTGTGCCGTGTCCTGGCGAAGACTCCAGCTTGAATTGGCCCCCTAAGGCCATCATCCGCTCTCATACGCTCAAGAGTCCAAAGCCGGATTTCGGCGAATTCGTTTTCTGGTTTACGAATGAAAGAGAATCAAACACTGCGCCGCGGTCAGCCACTTGAATGGTCAACACGTCGTCAACCACTTCAAGCGTCGGTCATCCGTCAGCGGGGCAATATTCACAATGACGATGACCCGCGAACCGTCGGGCCGCTCGATATGGACTTCGGCGTCGTGTATCCCCGCGACCTTGCCACTCAGCACGTCCCCCATAGGACATTGTTCGTGAGGCATATAACTGCCGTCGGGGCGGTATAGCTTGAACGATCCACAAAACCGTTCATCAGTATCCCCCGGCTTCGGTGTCCGGCCCCATTAGTTCCGCGGCTCGATTGTTGTAGGTCTGGACGACACCCGAAGCATCACAGGAATAGACGGCGATAGGGGCAAGGTTGAACAAGGTGCGATAGGGACCATGACTGCCAGGCAGTGCCGCTGAAGTTCCATCCAGAGGGAACTCGTTTGTCGGATGGTATTTGAAGTTCATACGAATTCCCCCTCAAACAGAATGAGCATGCGTATTAAGGCCGAATTAAGTCAGTCAGGGTGGGACACAAAATTATAGTCAAACACATGATCTGCTGCACCTGGGATAAACCCTAGCTTTGGCTCGCAAGGAGCCTTCTGACCTTTTATCGACCCGAAAAGCATGAAAAGTACGGCGCGTAGCTGGGATCTCATGAACCACTAGGTTCCTGCCTAGCTCCGCGGCGTCTCTGGAATGCATACAGTGGTTATGCTGAAACTCTTCACCCGTCGATTATACCTTTTGGAATGTTATGGGCTATTGCTTCACACACCATGAAACCGTGCCCGAGGGTATTAAGCGAATGGCGTGTGAGCAGCTCAATGAGGCCATTCAGCAAACGAAACCAGGGCGGAAGAACCGGGA
>Ga0187893_10015019_pt1 | contig 10450 bp, 8 predicted proteins | sample MA1701074metaG_FD_139574 | JGI IMG/M metagenome (GOLD analysis project Ga0187893, IMG submission 139574) | White microbial mat communities from a basaltic lava cave in the Kipuka Kanohina Cave System on the Island of Hawaii, USA - MA170107-4 metaG ...
CCGCCACCGCCACCGCCACCGAAACCGCCTCGGCCGCCGCCACCGCCACCGCCACCGGAGCGAGGCTCCTGGGGCTTCGCCTCATTGACGGTCAGTGTCCGGCCGTCCATTTGCGTCGCGTTCAGCGCCGTGATCGCCGCCTTGGCTTCTTCGGCCGTGGACATTTCCACGAAGCCGAAACCGCGAGATTGGCCCGTGAACTTGTCTGTAATCACCCGGGCCGATTCGACGGTACCGTGCGGCGCAAACAAGTCGCTCAACTGCTGGTCGGTTGCAGAGTAAGGCAAGCCGCCAACATAAATCTTCGAACCCATGGGGTTCCTCCTTTGGATGGTGATATTGTCTTGGACTCGAGAACGCGGTAACGACAGGAAGGAACGGGCCGAAGGCGCGAGAGTGGAGGCGACTTGGGTCTGACTTCCGATCAGATTCTCGGGCAAAACAACATCGGGTCAAGGCCTTGCTGTTTGACGCTTCACCACCAGGCCCAGAGCGATGAAGCAAAGGGAGCCTACCACAGGCTCCACCGAAACGCAAACTTTTGTTCGATTGAGCGGGGCGCGCCGGCGAGCGATCATTCCAAACGACTCGCCGTGCATCTAGCGCGCGGCGCTTCGACGCTCCCGCCGAACCGGCGTCGCGCCTCGACCGGTGTTCGATGCCGTCTCACTTGGAACCGCAGGACGACGGTGTTGCCCTATTCCACGACCGGCCAGCGTGATCGCGAGTCGCCGGATCTCGTCCATCGGCATACCGGGCAGTTCCTTCGCCGATGGGCCGAGTCCCAGGACCTCCCACCCTGCGATCTTCTGTCTCCGCTTGGCAAGCTTGGCTCGCCGCGCTTGTTTGGAAGCAGGCCACATCATCGATAGGTCCCTCCTTCGGATCAGGGCCAGGCGGATCGGTCATCCAGGCCAGTTCGGCTACCAGAGCAGCGTAGGCTCAGGAATCGATCGCGCCGAGAAAGCCCGAAGTGAAGCGCCGCGCGAGGGATAGGATAGCCACCGGAGCTCGTAAAAAGCGCCCTACTCTACGCTAATCGCTGGTCCGCCGTCAAACGCCCCCTGAACACCAAGAGACACGTTACCTGGAACCAGGACGTTTGTGATGAAAATCCAATGGGTTCTGCTGTGCTCAGGGGGGATCCTTCGGTCCCTGCGCTTTGATCGCTGCGTCCAGGCCCCGGAGCGCAACCGGGTGGTTGGGCCGGAGGCGGAGTGCTTCCCGGAACTCGGCAATTGCGCCTCCGCTGTCCTCCCTCAGGAGCAATGCGGACCCCAGTGCCACGTGAGTCTCCACGTCATCGGGCTTGAGCCTGAGCGCGGTTCGGAAGGCAGCGATGGCTTCATTGAGGTTGCCTTTGCTCTGGAGGGCATTCCCGAGATTGGTGTGCGCCTGGACCAGCCCGGCTCTCACACGGATCGCTTCCCGATATTCTGCAATCGCTCCATCCAGATCCCCCTGCTCTTGCAACAGGGTTCCGAGATTGCTGTGCGCCGCCGCATGGTTCGGCTCCAGGCGCAGGGCAAGGCGGAACTCGGTGAGCGCTCCGCTGATATCGCCCTTGTCCTTCAGGGTGACGCCCAGGTTGTTGTATGCATCCGCGTAGTCGGGTTTCAGCCGAATCGCCGTTTCAAACTCCCGGATCGCTCCGTCCAGATCGCCTCTAGTCCTCAGCACGCTGCCCAAGGCGTAGTGCGCGCGGACCAATTCAGGGTTCAGGCGGACGGCTTCCTGGTACTCGGTTATGGCCTCATCCGGGTCCTTCGTGAGCTCGAGCACGGTTGCGAGGTTGTAATGTGCCGGAGCATACGCCACTTTCAGATCCAGCGCCTTTCGAAACTCTACAATCGCGCCATCCAGGTCGCCCTTTTCCTTCAGCGTAACCCCAAGGTTGTTATGGGCACCCGGATAGGATGGGTTGAGGTCAAGCGCTATATGGTACTCCGCCAAAGCTCCGTCGAGGTCGCCCCGGTCGTTCAGGGCATTTCCCAGGGCATTGTGAACGATGGCCTGGAACCGGGGAATCGGGAACGGGTGGCGAAAGAAGTCGTGTGTCCGGGGATCAATGTACGGCTCGTGTCGAAGCGCTTCCCGGTAACGCTGGATGGCTTCGTCCACCCGGCCCTGGCTATGTAAAGCGCGACCGAGACGGTAATAGGCGTTGGCGGTCGTGGGACTGATCTGGATGGCCTCTCGGTACTCGGCCATGGCTCCATCAAGATCACCTCTGGCCCGGAACATCTCACCGATGATGATGTGGGACTGCGCCTCGTCCGCTCGAAGCCCCTCACGTGAGCAGGCCGCCAGCGCCAGGGTCAAGCCGACCATGCTCAGCCAGACGACAGCCGCCGAGGCTTGCCTCACACCCCGCAGGCCGCCTCGCATTCCCGCTCTCTCCCGGGCGCCTCCTCGCATTGTCTGCGGCTCCCGTCTGAATGGACGGTTCTGGATTCCCTGCCGGGCTCTATTGTAACGCCGGTCCGTCAGGACTGGTAGAAATATTGTCGCCCGGGCGCTTGTCATGTTCCCTGGATGAGGTCATCCCCCAGTTCGTCGGGGTTGTCCCCTTCGCCTGCAGGGAAATAGGTGGCCAGCAAGTCCCCGCAGCGCGCAATCGCCCGGCAGAGCGCCTCGGTCGGTCGCCCCGCCCTGATGCCCTCGACCAAGCCCGCAACCAGCCGGTCCCAAGTCCCAGGCGGCACCCGATCATTGATCGCACGATCCGCCAGCACCTGAACGCGCCGTTCGAGGAGGGACATCATGATGAGAACACCGGTGCCCTCTTTCGTCTTGTGGAGCCCATGTTGGTAGAAGGCCTGCTCGGCCCGGCGACGTACCTTCTGGGACATCCGAGCCTCGGACGCGAACAGGCGAATGCAGCCCGGCAGCAGTCCCGCCCAGTAGCCCAGGGAATAGGCCAGTACGGTGCCGAGTAGAATCCACCCGGCCGGATGCCTGCTCCACCACCAGAGGTCCCAGCGATAATCCAGGGTGATCAGCACGCAAAGCGTCAGCAGCGCGACCGCGAGCCCGGCCCGGTGCCGAGCCTCTACATACCGTCCGGAGGCCGGCACCACCATTGGGACGATCTCTCCGCGTGTCCGGCGTTCCACCGCCTGGACCGCCTCCCGGATTTTGGCGAGGTCCTGCTCTGAGAAGATCGTGCTTACCATTGCCCAGAAGCACCGCCGCCGCCGAAGTCCCCGCCGCCGCCACTGAATCCACCGGAATCGGAGAACCCGCCGCCACTCCAGACAGGCCCTCCCCAGACACCATCCCCCCGCCCACGTCCGTGTGAGGCCGTCAAGAGCAGGAGGGCCACCAGAACGATCGCGGCAGCGATAAGCGCAAGAAGCCAGCCTGCCGGCAGGCTCATGACGAACGCGATCACACTGCCGATCAGACCGCCGGGCTTCTTCCACTGCCCGCCTATGATAGCTCCGGCGAAGATCCCGGCAAGAACGGCGACAAAGAAAATCTCCCAGGCCCCTCCAATGCCCGATTCCCGAGTTGCTCCGGGTTCCTCCTTCGCAGCGTAGGTTCCCTCAATGGTACCCATGACCGCCCGCAACCCGGCGGAAATGCCTCCCGCGTGATCTCCGTCCCGGAATTTGGGGACCATTTCCTGCCGGATGATTCGAGCGGCCTTGGCATCCGTGAGCGTTCCTTCGAGCCCATAGCCGACCTCGATGCGGATCTTTCGGTCTCGAGACACGACCAGTACAAGCACGCCGTTGTCGAGCCCCTTGCGCCCCAGTTTCCAGGTGGTGCCCACGCGGTGGGCGTACTCCTCCAGGGATTCCCCTTCCAGCGACGGTATGCTGAGGAGCACGATCTGGTTGCCTGTCCGATCCTCGTGGGCGGCAAGCTCGGCGGAGAGGGAAGAGAGCCACTCGGGGGACAGCAGGGACGCGCGATCAACGATCCTACCGGTAAGCGGAGGCACCTCAATGGCCTGAACGGATGCGGGGAGGAATGCGAGGGCCATGCACGCCCACAGCATAAACGGCATCCGCCGCCATACTCCGTTCACGTCACCCACCCCACACATGGCCTTGATGCGCGAATAACGGTCCACGACTTTGCCAGAGTCAGGCGGGTGGCACGGCGAAGGGAACCCCTGCCGCCCGCAGCGCAAGGGATTCCCCCGGCGGGGATGGGTGGAGCCTAAAACTTCACCTCCGGCGGCTTGCTGACCCCCTGCTCGTCGGCAACCGCAAAGGTGGGCTTCACGTCGGCATGCAGGAGATACTTGGCTGTGAGATTTGTCGGGAAGAATCGGACCGCCTTGTTGTACTGCGCCACCTTTTCGATGTAGCGCTTCCGCGCCACGGCGATGCGATTCTCCGTGCCTTCAAGCTGGCTCTGAAGGTCCCGGAAATTCTCGTTGGCCTTGAGGTCGGGATACCGTTCGGCGACCGCCAGCAGCCGAGAGAGCGCCGACGACAGATCGCCCTGTACGGCCTGAAATCTCTTGAAGGCCTCCGGGTCCTTGAGCAATTCAGGAGTCGCTTTGATGCCACCGACCTGCGAGCGAGCCTGGGTAATCGCCTCAAGCGTCTCCCGCTCGTGGGCGGCATAGCCCTTCACGACGTTGACCAGGTTCGGGGTCAAATCGGCCCGCCGCTGATACTGATTCAGGACCTCGCTCCAGGCCGCGTTCGTCTCCTCGTCCAGGCCCTGGATCTCGTTGTATCCACACCCCGCCATGCCCAACGCGAGCACCAGGGAGATGACTCCCAGGCTTTCATTTCGACGCAGATTCATACGCCAATCTCCTTTCTCAGGCCCGACTTTGGCGCATCCTACCATTTCCCTCGAACATTCTCGCTGCGAAACGCCTATTGCCAATTGCCCATAGCCCCTTGCCGCCGTCATATGGCTTGAATGATGAAGCACTTCAGATAGCGCGTCTCCGGCATAGCGGCCAGCATGGGGTGATCACGCGCTTGCGATCTGAGCTCCAGGAGGCGCACCTGCCTCCGTGCATCGCGTGCGGCCTGCAAAATGGTGTCCCATAGTTGGTGCTCGCCGACGTGGTGCGAGCAGGAGCAGGTGGCGAGAAAGCCCCCCGAGCGCAACAACTGCAAGGCCCGCAGGTTGATCTCCTTGTACCCGGCAAGGGCTTGCGCGACCGCCTGTTTGCTCTTCGCAAACGCCGGGGGATCGAGGATGACCAGCCCGTAGCGATGGCCCCGCCGCTCGAGTCTCCGCAGTTCCCGGAACGCGTCTGCTTCGCGGTAGAGACAGCGCTTGTCCACTCCGTTTCGGACCGCATGTTCGCGGGCCATGGCAACCGCCTCGGCGCTGACATCCAACCCCAGGACTGATTCGGCGCCGGATAGAGCAGCGTGGATACCAAACGCCCCCGTGTGACAGAAGACCTCCAACACTTCGGCCTTGCCGGCCAGCGAAGCAACCGCCCAGCGGTTTTCGCGCTGATCGCAGAACCAGCCCGTCTTGTTCCCCTTTTCGACGTCCACCCAGAACCGAGCCCGTCTTTCAAAGATCTCCGGTCTGGTTGTCCCCCGCCCTCGGAGGAAACCCTGGGTGAGCGGCAGACCCTCCAGCGTCAGGCTCTTCGCGTCATTCCGAAGATACACGGACGCGGCTTTCGTCTGACCGATCAACAGGTCGGCGAGCATGTCTTTTCGGCAGTCCATTCCGAACGAGAGCGTCTGGATCACTAGGAGATCACCATACCGATCCACGATCAGCCCCGGCAAAAGATCCCCTTCAGCGTGAACCAGCCGGTAGGCATCGGTGTCGGCCACCACACGTTGGCGCAGCGCCGCGGCATTTTCTAGTCGCTTGGCCCAGAAACCCTCGTCAATAGGCTCTTCCTTGAACGAGAGGAGTCGCACGCGAATCTTGGACTGGGGATTGAAGAACCCACGGCCGCAGAACCGGGCCGCGTGAGTGAAGAGATCGACAATGTCCCCCGCTGCGGGATCGCCGGTGACTTCCTCGATTTCTCCCGCGTAGACCCACAGGTGGCCGGAGGCGATTCGCCTGTCCAACCCACGAGCCAGCCGGATGCGGCCTGCCGGGGCAGCCTGCTGCAGTCCCATTCCGTACTTATCGGCCGGAGCTGCGGGCTGCGTCAAGCCCAATCGAACGGGAGAGGCTCACCTCGGAGGGAGACAGAGCGGAAAAGTGGAAATCAGGAGTAGGCCCGCTCATTGTGCTGGCTGAGATCCAGGCCCACGGATTCTTCTTCGAAGGTTAGGCGGAGGTCCATCACCCTTCCCACCAATTTGAGGATCACATAGGTCCCGATCATGGAGAACAGCACGGCCACGATGACCGCCAGCACCTGGATCGCGAACAAAGCCGGGTTCCCGAAGAACAGTCCGTCGGCTCCGCCAGGATTGACCGCCTTGGAGGCGAACAACCCGGTGGCCAGGGTCCCGATGACCCCGCCGGCTCCGTGGATGCCCATCACGTCCAATGAGTCGTCATAACCGAATTTGGCCTTCCAGATGATCGCGACGTAGCAGAGGGACCCGGCCCCCAGCCCGATCAGCATGGCCGACAGCGGGGCCACGAAGCCGGAGCCCGGCGTCACCGTGGCCAGTCCCGCCACCGCGCCGCTGGCCACCCCCAGCACAGTCGGTTTGCCTCGATGAATCCACTCCACGGTCATCCAAGCCAAGGCGCCCATGGATCCGGCCGTATGCGTCGCCACGAAGGCCGCGACCGCCACTCCATTCGCCCCCAGGGCGCTCCCGGCATTGAAGCCGAACCACCCAAACCAGAGCAAGCCGGTCCCGAGCAGGGTGAGCGGGAGGCTGTGCGGCGCCATGTAATCGGTCCCGTACCCCTGTCGCTTGCCCAACACGACCGCGCAGACCACCGCGCTGAAACCGGAGCTGATGTGCACCACCACGCCGCCTGCAAAATCCAGGGCGCCCAGTTGGGCCAGCCATCCTCCGCCCCACATCCAGTGCGCGAGCGGGGCATACACCAGCAACGACCAGAGCCCGGTAAACAAGAGCATCGGGCCGAACCGCATCCGCTCGGCGAAGGCGCCCGTGATCAGCGCCGGCGTGATCGCCGCGAACATGAGTTGAAAGATCATGAAGGCTTGATGGGGAATGGTGGGCCCATACGCCGGATGGGGGGTCAAACCGACGCCGCTCAGCCCTACCCACTCCAGGCTGCCGATCAGGCCTTTGGTGTCGGGCCCAAAGGCCAGGGTGTACCCGACGAGCACCCAGAGGATGCTCACGAGGCACAGGATGGTGAAGCTGTGCATGATGGTGCCGAGTACGTTCTTGCTCCGCACCAGGCCGCCGTAAAAGAGAGCCAAGCCCGCAGTCAGCATGGCCAGTACCATCGCCGAGGCGGCGAGGACCCACGCGGTGTCCCCGGTGTCGATCGTCGCAGGGAGCGCCGCAGCGGCGGCCGCTTGGGCCCAAACATCTGCAGCAGATAGCACCGCCGCAGAGGTTAAAAGGAAACATCGAGCGGCGCGGCCGCGAGGGACAAGAGCGCGCACTCTCATCCCCCGCCCCGCTTGCCTTGCATCTCCTTGTCATAGAACTCGATCATCTGTGCGATTTCTTCCTTGGTCATGCCTTTTTCCACCCACTTGTGGCTCTCTTGCGAGGTCAACTCTGCTGCCACTTCGGGCGAGAGCTCCCGCACTAACGGCAGAAACTTGGTATAGAAACTTTTGGCGACTTCGTAGAAGCCCTGCCAGTGGACAAAGTCCGGCGCCACCTTGGATAGCCCGTGCCGCGCCCGCCGCCCCTCATGGTGCCACAGCTCATAGAACACCCATTCGATCTTCTCATCGTAGGGCGTCGGCGTGATCTTCTTCATCGCGAGCAGCTTGTCCATCGCCGCCTTGGCCGGCTTGGCGAATTTGTCGTTGTACAGGTTGATGCCCTGGTCCATCTGGGTAAAAAACCGCTCCACGATCTGCTCGCTATGACAGGCGGAACAGACCTGTCTCATGGCTTTCCGCCGGACCTCGTAGTTTTCGAGCCGGGTTGAAACGACCGGGCGCAGGGTCCAACTGATGCGGTCCCCCACGTCATGAGTGACCTCTTGTGTTGTGGTCGCACTCATATGGCAGGTGGCGCAGGTGGGATAGAGATAATCCTTCCCCGGATGCCATTTCTCAGCCGACTGGTCGAGCTTCATGGTTTCCTTGTTCGCAGTAAAGAGGACCCCGTGCTTGCTTTCGAGATAGGCTTCGATCTGCGGATGATCGGGCCCCATATGGCAGCGTCCGCAATTCTCCGGCTGCCGCGCCTGGGCGATCGAGAAGCCATGGCGCGCATGACAGGCGGCGCACGTGCCTTTCGAGCCATCCGGATTCACCCGTCCGATGCCCGAATTCGGCCACGTGCTGGGATGCAGCTTGCCGTTCTCCATGACCTTGATGATGCTCCCATGACAGCCCGCACAGCCGGTCGTTACGACCTCCGGTCCTTCCACCACGTTGCCGAGGAAATTGTCGAGAGAGCCCGTGAACTGCGCTCCCTTGGCGTGGTGAGACTTCGCGAACTCCTTGGCCTCCTTGTCGTGGCACCGCATGCAGTCTTTCGGCGTGACCAACGTGGACACCACCGTACCGTAATGGTCAAACGCGTCCGGCTCCCCTTTCTCGGCCCGATGACACTCGACACAACCGATCCCCTTGGGCGCATGCCGGCTGACTTTCCAATCGTTGATCCCTCCGACCGACACATCCTTGGCCATGTGACAGTCGATGCACGGCTTGTTGTCGGCCGAGATAAGGGGGCGCAGCCCGCCTCCGCGGCGCTCTTCCACCTGGATATACCCGACTCCGGTGAGCGCGAGGAACAACACCAAGCACAGGCCTCCGATCAGATAGCGGGTGAAGTTCAATCTGCCATTGCGACCGTCGGTCGCTGTGGCATAGCCTGGATCTCCTTGTTCCTCCACCGATTCCTCCCCTAGCCGTCAGCGGTCAGCTCTCAGCTTTCAGCTCCGGTTCCGATGAACTACCTGATCGTTGATGGCTGATTGCTGATCGCTTTGTGTCACATTCTGGTATCCAGCACCATCAGGACCACGAATCCGATCACGATCACGGTAGCGACGGCCCCATTGATGAGCGGCATCGACCAGCCTCGCTGGGATAAGATTCGGTCCACGAAGGGATAGACCATGAACAGGCCGCCTCCGGCCAAGAGGCTCCATAGGGCCACGGGCCCCGGCAACAGGGTGATCCACATGTAGGCAGGCGAGAAATACCAAGGTGGCGAGACGTCGGAGGCCACCTCCTCGGGATTGGCCGGCAGGCCCAGCGTCGGAGGAAAGATCATGACCAGATCCACGATGAAGAGCAGCAAGCCGACGGCAATCGCACCCATCTTCAGCGTATGTTCCGGATAGAAGGGGTGGAAGCCCCGACTCCCCGCCACATCGGCAAAACCGATGAGCCGGACCGTGACCACGTGTCCGATGACCAGCGCGCCCAGCAGCACCGGCAGCAACTTCGTGTGCAGGTCATAGAGTCGCAAGAGCGTTCCACCGGATACCTCCTCGCCGCCACGCAGCAGATACAAGAGTGGGGTGCCGACGACCGGCAGGGTTCCCAGCATGCTCGTCACCACGGTCATGCCCCAGTACGAGACGTTGTCGTAGACCAGCGAGTATCCGGTGAACCCCATCGCGAACGTGACAAAGAGCACCACGGAGCCGGTCAGCCACTTCAGTTCGCCGGAGGAGCGGTAGGCCCGCGTCAGGAAGACGCGGATCACGTGGAAGAGTAGGAAGAGAATCATCAGATCCACCGAGAGCTTGTGGACTCCGCGAATGAACCAGCCGAGATAGACCTCATGGGTGATTTGGGCGACGCTGTCATATGCCTTCTCCGGCGAGGGCACGTAGTAAAACGTGAGCATCAGGCCCGTAGTCACCAGCAACCCGAACAGGGTGAGGGGGATCGCGCCAAGCGTGTAGGGCCACCAGTCGAGGTGTCGCGGCAGGTCCTTCTGGATGTAGTCAATCCAGGCCTTGTGCTGCCCGACCGGCTGGCCGTCCTCAACTTGAGCCTTTGAAACCACTGATGCCATCTCTAACTCCCCCACCTTAGCGATCAGATGTCAGCCATCAGGTCTTCGAAGTGGGCTTCTCGCTGAAAGCTGACCGCTGGAGGCTGATTGCTGCCGACAGCTACGTGCTCTGGATATTCACGTACAATTGCCCGCCGCGTTTGACAACCTCCATCCGGTCCAGCGGCCGCGGCGGGGGGCCCGCGATGTTTCGACCGGTTTTGTCGAACACCCCCTGGTGACAGGGACAGACGAACTGCTGGCGTTCCTTGTTCCACGACACGAGACACCCCAGGTCCGTGCATCGCCGCGAAAAGGCGACCACGCCTTCCTCGGTGCGCAGGACCATCATCTTCTGGCCACCCAGGTCCAGCGCAACCGCTTCTCCAAGCGGCACCTTCGCTTCGCTCCCG
>Ga0187893_10015020_pt1 | contig 10450 bp, 5 predicted proteins | sample MA1701074metaG_FD_139574 | JGI IMG/M metagenome (GOLD analysis project Ga0187893, IMG submission 139574) | White microbial mat communities from a basaltic lava cave in the Kipuka Kanohina Cave System on the Island of Hawaii, USA - MA170107-4 metaG ...
CAAGTCACCAACATGTCCAATCCCTACACGAACCGTTTGGATGAACCACACCGTTTCTTTCGTCTGAAGAAATGACTTCGCCCCTGAAAACAATGTCCACGCTTGTCCGTTCCGCGCTCCGCGTTCCGCGTTCCGCGTTCGAGCGCGCCTTCACGCGCGCCGAACTGCTTGTCATCCTCGCCGTGCTGACGCTGCTGGCCCTCATCGCCCTTCCCGCGCTGGCGAACAACCGCCCACGCTCTGCCCGCATTATCTGCGCTAACAACCTGCGGCAGATCGGCATGGCCATGCAGCTTTGGGGAAACGACCACGGAGATCGCCCTCCGTACGAAGTGGAACTGGCCGAAGGCGGTACTCGCCGCCACCCGCTGGCTGCCAACACCTGGTTCCATTTCGCCTGGCTCTCAAACGAACTGGCCTCGCCGCAACTTCTGCTCTGCCCGACGGATTCCGGCAAGCCTGCCCACGACTTTACCGGTAATCCTTCGAGCGGCTACCTGCATCCCAATTTTGCGAACCGCGCTACGAGCTACTTCCTGACCTATCGAATCTTTGCGTCGTCGCTCCGGGTACAGGCCGGAGATCGGAATGTTCGATTCAACGCCGGAACCGCTGGCTGCAGTGTATTCAACGCCGCATGGGCTATCTCTGGACCCTATGCCGGTTCCGATTATGGCTGGACGAATGGCCTCCATGAGAGGGCGGGAAACTATCTGGCGTTCGACGGCTCGGTGGAGCAAGCCAGCAATCAAGGCTTTCGTGACGTTATCAACCAGGGAAGCTTGGGGGGCGATAACACCTCGCTGCATTTCTCCGTACCACGCTAGCGCATGAACAACGCGTCCATCGTTTACAATACTGGCTCTTTCCTCTGGAAGAGAAAGAAGTATCCGTCCGCCGCGAGTCAATACGAGCGCGCCTTCACTCGCGCCGAACTGCTCGTTATCCTCGCTGTCTTGGCGCTGCTCGCGCTCGTTGTCCTGCCCGCGCTGGCGAACAACCGTCCGCGCTCCGCCCGCGTCATCTGCGCCAACAATCTCCGGCAGATTAGCATGGGCTTTCAGCTTTGGGGCAACGATCGCGGCGACCAGCCGCCGTGGGAAGTGCCGGTCGCCCAGGGCGGCACCATGATTCATCCTCTGGCCCCTAACACCTGGCTGCACTTTGCATGGGTATCCAACGAACTGAGCACGCCAAAGATTCTCCTTTGCCCCAGCGACAGTGGCCAACCTGCGCGTGATTTCACCGGCAGCCCCGATGGCGGCTACCTTCACCCGAACTTCGCCAACCGCGCCACCAGTTACCTGCTCTCGCACGGCAATACGACCCGCGTCAGTCCTGCTGATATCTTCCTGGCCGACCGCAATATGGGATTCGATTCCAGCGGTGGATGCGCTCGATTCAGCACCGTGCGCATCGTCAATTCGCGGCCCCCGTCTCCAAATTACGGCTGGGACACAAACCTCCACCGGAGTTCGGGAAATATCATCCGGCTCGATGGCCGCGTTGACCAGGTTTCCAACACGGCGCTCAGGGAAGCAGCCCTGGCACAATTGCCGACAGATGGCGCGTCCAGCTTTCATATGGTGGCCCCGCGGTAAACGACTCCGAACTCGAATCTCATGAGCACAAAATCCTGTTCCGTGTCTGCGCTGATGCTGATCCTGGTGTCGTCAGCGGCAAGTCACGCCGCCACGCAGGTCGGCTCCGCGCCCTATCGCGCCTCCGCCACCGGCGCGGGCAATTCCCACTCGTCCGTCTTCAGCGCGGACGGCAAGCACGTCGCCTTCGTCAGCCATGCGAACAATCTCGTGACCAATGACGATCTCGCTCCGCACCTCGACCTGTTCATGCGCGACCTCGCCGCCAGCAACACCGTGCTGGTCAGCGTGAGCACGAACAGCTTCGGCGGCGCGAACGACAACGTGGGCCTCTACACCCTTTCCTCGAACGCGCAGGTCATTGCCTTCGACACCGCCGCCAACAACCTCGCCCCCGGCGACGCCAACCGCGGGAGCGACATTTACGCTCGCGACCTGCTCGCCGGCACAACGAAGCTCGTGACCATGAACGCCGATGGCACCGGCAGCGCCAACGGCCCATCCTCCAACCCGCTCATCTCAGAGGACGGCCGCTACATCATCTTCGAGAGCCTGGCCTCCAACCTCGTGACGAACGATTTCAATGGCACCAACGACATCTTCATCCACGACCTGACGACCGGCCTCACTGAACTGGTGAGCGTGAACGCCGACGGCACCGCCAGTCCGGACGGGCCGTCACACTCGCCGTCCATCTCGGCGGATGGGCTGACGATAGCGTTCGTCAGCCATGCGACCAATCTCGTTCAGGGCGTGACGAACACACTTGGAGAAGTCTATGGCCGAAACGTCGCGGACGGCATCACACGCTGGGCCATCGCGTCGCATTTGGCCGCGACTCGTCGAGAATCATCCCTTGTGAATCCCTGGCGTTTACCTTTCCCGAACTCATCTACATTGGACCCATACATCGCTTCCGACCCCGTTTTGAGTGCCGATGGCCGCTATGTGGCCTTCAAGACCTTGCATGCGTCAGTTCGCTTCGACCTTCAACGCCCGACCAACTCGCAGTATCTCACATTCACCAACAGTGAGCCTGTTCCTCCTTTTCGTCGAATAGACTCGTTTCAATTCGATGACAATCCGCGACTTGCTGTGGCGTGTGGTAGTGGCCCGATGGCGTTTACTCCAGATGGTCGATACGCCGCCTACGCAACAGAAACCAACATTGTCTTCCGCCCAGGCATTGTCCTTGTCGATTTTGAATCGTTGTTCACAAACGTTTTTTGTGTACTCGCAGAGGGGTGTGTTGGCTGCCCACGGTGCAGTTACATCACCAATGTAAGCGTAACCGCCGAAATCGTTCTGACAAACTTCACTCCAGTTGTCGGACGCGAGACGTGGACTGCACTTTCCTGGCTTCAATCCAGCCCCGACGCATCGCGTGTGTTCTTCATCGCGAATGCCACGAACCTTGTCGCGGGCGTCACCAACCGCGCATTTGCCATCTATGGCCTGGACCTTTTCAATCGGACGGTCCGGATTCTCAGCACCAATCGCAGCGGTCTTGCCGGGTCGGATCTCCCAGGCATTGTCCCCTCCGTCTCCCCCGACGGCTCGCGCATCGTCTGGGACAGCCCCGATGACAACATCGTGGCCGACGACTTGAACCGCGCGTGGGATGTTTTCGTGCGCAATGTGGACACGGGCGGGACGCAACTCATCTCGGCGCGGCATCCAGACTTGCCGGCCGCCAGCAGCATAACGATGTCGAGGCTCGACCTGAACCCGGGCGCCATCAGCGCCAACGGCCAGCGCATTGCCATGCTCTCGCTCGACAATACACTGGCGCCCAATGACACGAACAACTGGCGCGATCTGTTTGTGGGCGATCTCGTCAATGGCACGAACTTCGACGTTAGCCGATCGATTCACCGTGTGCCGTTTTCAGCTCAAACAAACTTTCCCGCCACGAACACGGCGGTTGCACCGTCGCTCAGTGCAGATGGCCATTACGTCGCCTTCGCGGGCGAATTGACCGGGACTCAGTCCACCAACCGTACGATCTATTGGCGCGACCTACAAGTGTCGTCGAATCGGGTCATTGCCTCCGGGGTTACGGGTTCTGGGTTTTCAGTTTCCGTTCCGGCCCTCAGTCCCAATGGGCAGTTTCTGGCGTTTCATTCGGCGGATTATCTCGTCCCCGGTTTTCCAGATGGGAACAACGTCCAGGACGTGTTCGTGTACCAGATGATCAGCACCGGCCCGCCGTATATTCCAAACTACGACGGATGTACTCTACCGGTGGACTTTATTGGCGGACGAATCGCCAGCCGGACGCCATCAGGCATTGCCGTGGGAAATGGCCCATCGGTCAATCCTGCGTTCAGTCCCGACTCCTTCTGGATCCTGTTCCAAAGCCGCGCGACGGATTTGACCGGACAACCGCTGCCGCCTCAATCTCAGTATCAGTTGTATGGACGCGGGGTTTGGAGCACGAATGTGCCTCTGCCCGGATGTGGCGGGCTCTTCCCTGGGCGTGGCTACTCCCTCACCAAATTGATCAGTTACACCACCACTGCTTCTCCCGGTCCGAGTGGGATCAGCACCGATCTTCCTTTGCCCGGTGGTGGCGCAAATCCGCGCTTCAGCGCCGATTCTCGTTACGTCGCCTTCGAGAGCTCGCCGAATCTCATTCACCGCCACGATTTGCTCAACGATTGGGTCGTCAAGATTATCACGCACCCGGACCCGATGTTCAGCTGCTTTACCAATCGCGCACGCTTCACCAACGACCTGGTCTGCTCCAATTGCTCCAATCCCACCTTGAGCGCCGAAGGCCGGTTCGTCGTCTACGAATCATTTTCGATGCCGGGAGCCACGCGCAATGTTGCGGTGAAGGACCTCCAGACCGGCGAGGAAGAACTGATCAGCGTGAACCTCTCGGCCACCGGAGGCGGCAACGGAGCGTCCTCCACGCCACTCATCAGCCACGACGCCCGCTTCGTCGTCTTCGCCAGCAAGGCCAACGACCTTGTGCCGGGCGACAATAATCGCGCCTCGGACATCTTTGTGCGCGACCGGCTTAACGGGGTGACGCATTGCCTGAGCCGCGACTGGAGCGGCACGGGCACGGGCAACCGCGTTTCCTCGAATCCCATCATGTCCGCCGATGGCCGCACCGTCGCGTTCCAAAGCTTCGCCAGCGATCTCGTGCCCAGCGACTACAACGACACGCGAGACGTGTTCGTGGTCACGCTCGGCGGGCCGGACACCGACGGCGACGGCATGGACGACGATTGGGAGATGGCCTACTTCAGCACGCTGGCCCGCGATGGCGTGGGCGATTTCGACAATGACAGCGCGAACGATCTTGCCGAATTTCGCGCCGGGACCAATCCCGCCAACGACACCTCCATTCTCCAGGTGCTCGCGATCAGGCCGGTCCATCGTTCTCCTCACGAATTGCTTCAGGCAACCGTGATCTGGAGTGCAGTACCAGGCCGGACTTATCGGGTGCAGTTCAAGGACAACGTGACAGGCACGACCTGGATGGATGTGCCCGGCGATGTTGTCGCCGCCACCCCGAGCGCGTCGAAAATCCACACGCCAACCTACTACACCGGCTTTTTCACCAATCGCCGTTTCTACCGCGTTCTGCTGGCGCAGTGATCCTCCACCTCGTAGCAGCCGACGTGAGGAGGCTCAAACTTTCTGAAACATTTGCGGCCTGACGGGGACAGCGAAATGAGCCTCCTCACGTCGGCTGCTACGTTTTTTCAGACACGCTCTCGGCTAAATACCGCCCGCACCGGCTGGCCGCGGTCCGTGATCGGCACCGGGCGATCCTCATCGTAGAGAAACTTCTCCGGGTTGATGCCGAGCGCACAGTGAATCGTGGCGTGCAGGTCCGGCACCGAGATCGGCGTGTCGAGAATCTTGCGGCCCAACTCGTCGGTCACGCCGACAGCCTGGCCGGTCTTCAAGCCACCGCCCGCCAGCGCGATGCTGAACGCCTTCGACCAATGTCCGCGCCCGCCGCCATTGTCGAACTCCGGCGGACGCCCGAACTCTGTCGCCACCACGATGAGCGTCTTGTCGAGCAGCTTGTGCTTCTCCAAATCGAGCACCAGCGTCGCCAGCGATTGATCGAGGTCTTGAATCAGCAGGTGCTGATTGCGCTGGCCTTCGTTGTGCGTGTCCCAACCCGTGCCATTGATGAAGTTCAGGTTGAACGACACCTCGATGAAGCGCACGCCCGTCTGCACCAACCGCCGCGCAAGCAGGCAACGCTGGCCGAACTCGCTCCCGTAGGCTGTGCGCAACGTGTCCGGTTCCGCGCCGAGTTGGAACGCCTTCATGAAATCGCCCTTCGCCAGCCGGAACCCTTCGCCGATGGCCGCGTCGTAATCAGCCACGAACTTGTCGCCGCTTTGCCGCGCCACGTAGCCCTCGCGCATCGTTGCCAGCAACGCCTCGCGCCGCGCCTGACGAGCCTCGGAGATTTCCGGGGGACGAGTCAGTCCGCTTGGGCCGGCCTCGGTGTCCGTGAGGTAAACATAGCCGTGCTTCGCGCCTAAAAAGCCCGGCCCGCGCGTGACATTGGGATAGCCAATGACCACGTAGGCCGGTACGCCGTCCATCGCACTCCCGCGCAAATGCGAGACGATTGAACCGATGGAGGGATAAATCACAGTGCCGCTGGTGGGCCGCCCGGTGTGGAGCCGGTTGGTGGCCGCCGCGTGCTCGTCAATCACGTCGTGGTTCACCGTGCGCAGCAGCACGAAACGGTCGAGCACCTTCGCGCAATGCTTGAGATGCTCGCACACCTGCACGCCAGGAATCGCGGTGTCGATGGCCGGATACGCCGAGCCGGCGACCTTCTTGCCGTCGCCGACGCGCTTCGGATCCCAGGTATCAATGTGCGCCGCGCCGCCGCCGAGCCAGACGAAGATGCAATGTTCGGCCTTGCCCTTGGGATAAACGATTTCCTGCTTCTTGCGCTCCGCACCCAGGAGGGTGGAAGCCCCGGCGAGCAACACCGGCGAAACCAACGCACCCCTGGCACCTCTCACGAGGAACTCGCGCCGCGAGAATTCGCCGGCCACCGGGGTCATGGCCGCTTTGTAGCGCAACGGGGTGAAAATGCCAAGCTTGGTTTTACAGCAGTCTGTGATGCAATCAAGCTGCTGGAATCGCTGGAAGATGCTTCTGAATGACTTCGATCAATTCAAGACCGTCATTACTCGCTGCAAGCCGCTTAAAGTACCTCAGGAACTCGTCACGCTTGAAGCCAAACGCTGAAGCTACATGAGCTAGCAATCCCTTCTGGGTAAATATTCTCAGCGCGGAAGCATAATCTGAGGCAGCAAGTATCTGTTCAATCTCACCGGCCTTCTTCAAAAATAGTTGATCTACATCGACAGATTTTTGGTACGACTCGACAGAAGCCTTTATCTGCATTGGCCCAACCGCTTTTGCATCGAACGCCTTAAGCCGCTTCTCGATCTCGGCAGTTACCATCCTGGATACGACTCGCTCCTTCTGCGTTTCCAATTCCGACAGAACATACTGCCTGACGCTCTCCACGATAGAAGTCGCATCGGGAATATGCAGCTTAGTGGCAATGGCTCTCAAGACGTCTTCATGTAGAAGCAGATTCTCGACTGCTGATACGTCGATCACAAAAACATTTCGATCTTTTAGGTAGCCTACTTCCATTTCGTTTCGCACGTCACGATCGACAATACCAAAAGCTCGCAGTCTATGCAGACTCTCCAAGGCATTATACGTCGCCGTTGTTTGGATAACCTGTTCGCAACCACCACGAGGGATGATCGTGAAGTCGGGAAATACGTGCTGGAACAAAAAATAATCCAAGCTGGTCTTTTCCCCCTCAACGAAGAGCACAGGTCTTCGACTACCGACTATTTCCAGCATTATCTGTTCGGGAAGGTCAGACTCGGCAGGCACCTCGAACCAATCCCATGTCCCGCCGTCGTAGTCCTTGAGGCAGATTTTCTTGCTGCCCACCCTCGTGGCAGCGAAATCTAGGTCGTGCGTTAAGTAAACGAAGAGACAATCCGGGCGCTGGTTTTCAATACTGTCCCAGAGTCGCGCTTGCACCGCCTTGTGAAGATGCATTTCCGGTTCGTCTATGAGCAACACTCCGTTTTCGGGAGCCGAAAGGGCTTGGCCAATGAGGTAAAAAATTACTCTTTCTCCATCACTCATTTTTGTGCTGCTATACGGCTTGGCATTTGAGTCACGGGACTTCGTCTCAACCTTCCCTCCGCGAATGATCAACTCCCTGTGAGGCAACGTGCGCTCCCATATTCTTTTGAGGACATCGAGCTTTGTTTCGCTAGGAGGAACTTTTTCTCTGCTTCCCAAGGATGCTTGACGATACTGAGTGCAGGTTTCCCATTCCTCCGTGAACAGGTAAACCATTAGTTTGTCAAAATCGCTCAGGAGTAGGAGTTCCGGTTCGCCTTTCCAGCGATGACCGACCTTGTGGTCGACGGTTCCCTCTTGGTAACCAAAAAGCAATGTCTTGTGGGCAAAATCGAGCGTGGTCGGACTTGAAAACAAGGGCATGTGGAGCGATTTCTGTGCAGCGATTCTGTGCGTCACTGTCTTGTTTTCCGAATGAAGATCGAGCCATACCCCGAGACGAGTCTTGCCAGAGCCGTTTGCGCCGACGATCACAATGGGGCCGTGGCTTTCAACAAACCCCGCATGATCAGGATTCGAACGGGGCTTTGGAAGCACCAATCGAAACGGCTTCTTTGTATGCATTAAACAATTAAACTGGCCTGATGCTATGGGCGTCAATGACCGTTAAGGAGGAACGCTCGTCATCTCGGCTCACACCCGTTCCACTGGCCTGCGCCAACCCTCAGCCCCTTCTGGGCTGCCCCATTTGCGGACTGCGGCTCTGTGAGCCGCAGCAACGCTAAACATCGACAAGCCACTGCCTGTTTCGTCGCGCTCTGCCTTGCCATCCTGCTGCGGGTCGCAGACCCGCGCTCCCTTAAGGCACGAAGACGAACTCCGGCGAATTCACCAGCGACCACAGGGCGTCTTCCATGCGTTCGCGCCAGTCGGCGCGGAGGCGGTCAGTGGGCGGGTCCCCTGCCCTGGCCTGGCGTTCCAGTTCCTGTTTGATCTTCGTGGCTTCGGGATTCAGGTGGTTCGCCCAGGAGACAGCGCGATTCGGACTGGAAGATTTGTGCGCGAGGCTGCCGCTGGGTTTCAAGCGGCGATCGGCAAAGCCCGGCTCCAGTTGAACGGTGAAGGTTTTCATCTCCTTCCCGGTCGGTGGGCGGGAGAGGACTCGGAGGAAGACGGCGCGAATCAGGTCCGGCAGCGGTCGATCTTCGAGCGCCAGCGTGGTGATGGCGCTGTCGTCGGAGAGACGGGTGATGCGGCCGTGGCCGAGAACACTGTTGGCGAGCGCGGCAGGTTGAAGGACGTTTACCGAATGATCCCGATCGGTCTGCGGACTTTGCCGGGCCTCGCGCCAGCCGAAGGTGGTGAGCGTATCGACGATGGGCTGGGCGCGCGGCATGGCGAGCGCAGGACGATCGCGCTCGTTGGAGAGTGACGCAAACTCCCAGCCGTGCGCGGGCGCGCCGAGGTTGTTGAAGTCTTTCACCGGACGGCGGCCATCCACATCCATGTTCATTTCTTCGGAGTTGAACGGCTTGCCCACGGCGGCAAAGAGCGAATCGAGGACTTGCTCAGCGGCCATGCGGCGGCGCGCGGGCGAGGCGAAGAGGCGGGTTTCAGGTTTGGCGTTGGCAGATTCGTTGTTTAGCTCGGATTTACTGGCGATTGGTCCGCCCTCACCCCGGCCCTCTCCCCCAGGAGAGGGAGAACTGCTCACCGCCCTCAGTGACTGTTTCTGATCCGTAGCAGCCGACGTGAGTCGGCTCTGAACTCCATCCGAAGTAGAATGAGCGGATTCACGTCCGCTGCTACCAGACGAGACGAGGGGGCGCACCTCGCGTTGATAAGCTTGTGAGTTGAGGATGAGCCGGGCGACGTGCTTGAGATCGTAATCGTGCGTGACGAGTTCGCGGGCGAGGTAGTCGAGCAGTTCGGGATGCGAGGGCTTCGCGGTTTCCCAATCGTCCACTGGCTCGACAATGCCCCAGCCGAGGTAACGCTTCCAGAGCCGGTTCACGATGACTTTGGCGAAGCGCCCATTGCGCGGGTCGGTAATGAGCGCAGCGAGCCGTTCGCGCGGGTCGTTCGGATTGCGCAGGACGCCGTCGGGGATGTCATTGGTCATCACGTCGTGGAAAGGCCACGCCGGTTCGACCTTCGAGCCGGGCTTGAGGGTCACGTTCACGACGCGGCCAATGACGATGTTGGCGTTCGTCGGGATGGAACTGCTCAAGGGCACCTGCTGCGGTTCCCGCCTGAGCATGGCGGCGAGGCTGAAGAGGTCCTGTTGCTTGAAGTCGTGATAGGGCGCGTCGTGGCAGCGGGCACATTGCATCTGCATGCCCATGAAGGCCTGCGCGAGGATTTGCGCCTTCTGCGCCAGCGGCACATCGTTCTCGCTCGCCATGCCGAAACCCGCCGGGCCGCCGTAGTAAGCGCTGCCTTCCATCAGGATGAGTTCCGTGGCGAATCGATCCATCGGCTTGTTGTCGGCGAACGATTCGTGAATCCACCAGCGGAATGGCCCGGTGTTGTTGAGCATCGGCTTCACCAGGCCAGGATTCTCCGCCAGCACGTCCTGCCAGTAACTCACCCAATGGTCGGCCCAGCCGGGATGGCGCAACAGCCGGTCAATGGCGTTGACGCGACGGTCTCTGCTGCTGTCACTGATGAACCGGTCGATCTGTTCTGGAGTCGGCACCGTGCCGATGGTGTCGAGCGTGACGCGGCGGAGGAAG
>Ga0187893_10015021_pt1 | contig 10449 bp, 8 predicted proteins | sample MA1701074metaG_FD_139574 | JGI IMG/M metagenome (GOLD analysis project Ga0187893, IMG submission 139574) | White microbial mat communities from a basaltic lava cave in the Kipuka Kanohina Cave System on the Island of Hawaii, USA - MA170107-4 metaG ...
AGATGCCTTGTCATTCTCAAAGAAGTTGGAGAACCATGTAGGGGCGATCAAGTATTTCATCTGTCACTATAATCAGGAGGTCATTGGCAGGGCTTCTCCAGCATTACTTTCTTAGCACTACCCGGCATTTTTCGTCAGCGCACAGTATACGAATTCAAAGATGTAGTGATTTCGGTGAACGCCGAGCGACTGAGCGACGCCGACAGTCTCAACGGCATAGAATGGCGGGGAACGGCATCATTCAATCCAAGAGTATTTCGCGAAACAACTGGTCGCGGAGAGTGGGACCAGTGGCGAGACGGCGGGGGAGTTGCCGCCTACAGCCTGCAAACCCTAGGTATGGCCATCTGGATGCGAAAGCAGAACGGCCAATGGTCTGTAGAGCATTCGGGACAACCTTTTCTCTTTGGAACCTTGCAGAAGATCGAGTGTTCCGAGGTGCCAGGTGGCTCGCCGATACTACGCCTGACACCTGAAGTGGCTCGTGACCTGGCAATAACTGCGATACCTGATAGGTATCATCCCGGAGTCACGTTCGCTCCTATGAAGAACATTCCTGTGAAAGACGGCTTTACGGGAAAGCCGCTGGTCGAGAATACGAGAAAAGTCGAGCAGATTCTCGATCTACTTCGCAAATACGGCGTCCAAGCAGTGAATCCGCACGTGTATTCGGGATACTACGGTGTTGACCGGTTCTCAGCACCAGCGGCGTGGGAAAAATACCGCCTTGCATCCACATGGCTGAGTGTGGGGAACACTCCGATACCGAGGTTCAGGTTAAGCGAAGCGATCAACCTCGAAGTCGAGAGCATTGACCGAAGCAGCGAAAGTACGGCCACTGCCACCATCCGTATTAGGTATGAAGGTTGTAGCCCTATTTGCGCACTCGCTAACGATCTGCGCGCACTCGGCACACGAAGTTGGGAGAGTCTCTCCGGGCGCAGTGCGCGTCGCTCTAGTCGCAGCACGACACCATCAAACAATGACCGTTATTGGGGCGATCTTGTCTTCCAAGGAGATCAGAGGATATGGCCTTTCAAAAGCGACTGGCCGAGAACACAAAGAATCCAAGTGTACTATACCTGGAATTTCTTCAATCACGCCTGGGAGGTAACAAGAGTGGGAGAGCCTGAGATTAGCTCCGAAGCGGTATCCCGCGGCACCGCTCAACAGAGCGGGGACCAGGCTCAACCACAGACGATGCAACCAAGCGGACGACCAACCCTCAAGAGTCGAAAAGAACCTCCATTGCTTCCAGAGGGCAGTGATAGGACGAGTAGTGAGACGACAAAAACCCCGGACAGGCCGATCCAAGCGGCAGACTTGGCGCGCGCTCCTGACGTTACTCAGCAGCAAACATCAGAGGATAGCATTCAAACTACTGGGGAAGACACTGCGCCCTGCGATAGCACACGGCCTGACATAGTGGTTTCACCAAAGCTTAGAGTGCAAGTCGATCTCAAACCGCATTGCTGGTCGCCGTGGATACAGGTTGCGGACGGGGAGTGGGAGTTCAACACCATTGGAGACAGCCGCTTGGTCGAGATTATATTCAGAGACGGCTATCGCTATACGTTTCAGTCGAAGAATGATGATTTCCAAATCGATCCCAACCGGGTGCGAATCTTTCGCTTTCGAGGCACTGGCCGGGTGGAGATCATCGCTCACTAAGGAAATTGCGTATGGCTCACCACACGAATGATGAACTGAACGAACGAAAAGTACACAAGCCATCGCTTGGATTGCGAGTAATTCCAGCCATGCTGTTCTGCGCTGCGATAGCCATGCTTATTGCCTCCGCGCCTCCCTCCTTCTTCAGCTATACGCATTCAAGGACTTTGGCTTTTGGGACTCAGGGGCCGAGCTTTGTCCCCACGTGCACTATGGGGGCAGACCGCTTTGGTCACGCAGCCGTGCTCTTGCCTAACGGCAAGGTGCTTATCATAGGCGGCTATCAATGGCGAGTACCGCCCGATGCGCCGCTCAATCGCGCGACGTGTGAGTTGTTCGATCCGGCAACGGGTGGCTTTGCAGCGGCCAGCGCGATGAACGTATCATACACTGAGCCGAAGGCGCACCTACTGCCAAACGGAAAAGTCATTGTCTCAGGCAGGCCCGGCGCATTGGAACTGTATGACCCCATCAGAGACAGGTTTACCCTGACGAGCCTGTCTGTGCCTCCCACCACAGCGACAGCGGCTCTTGCCGACGGCAAGGTTCTCTTCTACGGGGCGACGTGCCAGAGTTGCACTCCGCTCAACTGCTACCTCTACGATCCTATCGCTCATAATCTCATAACGGGAGACAGTATCGGGGCCGGACGCAGTAACGCTACGGCGACTTTGCTCCCCAACGGCAACGTACTCGTCATAGGCGGGTACACATACAACTTTAATAGCGGCGTCTACACCCAGACGTACCTGTCAAGCGCAGAACTCATTGACCCGGAAACGGGCGCGGTGACTCCTACGGGAAGCATGAACTTTCCCCGCGCCTATCACACCGCAACCATACTCCCCAACGGCAAAGTGCTTATCGTGGGCGGCAGCGCGCTTGGCCCGCTACCTACCAGTGCCGAGATCTATGATCCTGTTACAGGAGCTTTTTCCCCAACATCAGGAAGGCTGAATTTTTCTCGATTCCTTCATACTGCAACACCCCTTCCAAACGGCAACGTGCTCATTGCCGGTGGAGACATAGGAGACGGCAATCCAACAGCGACCAACTGTATGATCCCGCAACGGACAGGTTTACCTTCGCAGGCACTATGGCCACAAGCCGCGCACACCACACCGCTACCCTGCTACTTGATGGCCGTGTACTCCTGGCAGGTGGCTACACACGAAATGGAAACGACCGGCCAGGTGTTGTGAGTGCCGAGCTTTACGTCCTGAATGCAACGCCCTGCGAATATGGCGTTTCCCCCGCGAACCAAGCGTTCGACGCTCAAGGCGGCAGCGGCACCATTGCGGTTTCATCTTCAAATGCGTGCAGTTGGTCGGCGGCCTGTTACGACGATTGGATCACGCTCACCTCCGGCAGCAACGGCAGCGGCAACGGGACAGTCGAGTATTCCGTATCGGCAAACACCGCCACCTCACCACGCGCCGGAACGGTACTCATTGCCGGCCAGCCGTTCACGGTAGAGCAAGCGGCTGCTGAAAGTAACGGCCCACAAATTACAAGTGCCTTGATCCAGGGAAAACACCTCATCGTCCAGGGCAGGAATTTCGACAGCAGAGCAAGAATTCTTCTCAACGGTGAGCCGCAAAAAACCAAAAACGACAGCGAGCATCCTACCACGACGCTCATCGGCAAGAAGTTAGGAAAAAAGATCCCTCGCAACCAGCCTGTAACGCTACACGTGCGAAACGTTGACGGCGCATTGTCGCCTGGGTTCAGCTTTACACGGCTTTGAAGGAACGGCAGAGGAAACGATGAAACACCGTATCGCCGCGTCATTGCTGGGTACACTCTTCTGCACGAAACTCGCGCGGCGCATCCTCAAGGCCCATCCGAAGTTGGTTAACCTGCCTGACAAAACCAGGGATGCGCTGCTCGCCCTCGCCACTCTTGTCATACACTTGGCTCGTACTGTCAGGGATAGCGGAGCTACCGAGCGAGAAACCTGTTGATCCTCGCCTCAACCTCTGCGTAGGGTCGCCATAGCATTCCAGGCTCGCCCGAAGCACTCGCTCGCCGCTGTTTTCGTTGCCTGCCTTTGTGAAGGGGGCAAAGGTCGTGGGAATGTTAACCATAGTAGGGCAAAGCTTCGTGGTGAAGCCGGGAGGGACTTTAGTGAACGTCTCTTTTTTGCAACCAGTTTCCCACCCCCGACCCTGTAATCATGCGCAGCCGCTGCAGCAAGAACTTGCCTCTCGCATTATGCGTGCCGCGCCAATCGTTTTTGCGCCATCGCAACGTATTCTGGATTTAGCTCGATGCCGATGAATTTTCTGCCAAGCACCCTTGCTACGATGGCGGTGGTGCCACTGCCGATAAACGGATCAAGCACAATCCCGCCTTTTGGACAGCCCGCTTTTATTGGCGTTTCGACAAGCTGTGGCGGATAGACGGCAAAATGGTTGCCGCGATAGGGTCTGGTTGCAATCGGCCACACGCACCGTTTGTTTCTTCCTCTGCGAAGCATTCTTCTGCGACTTGCCTCGGCAGTATGGGGGTTAATCGCTGAAACATACGCATCTCCATATACGCGCTTCTTTTTGCCTTGAGGGGTGACAAGGGGGCGTTGCAATCGGGCCGGATTACGGAGCGGCTCGAACTGCTGCGCGAAGTAGTAATAGCGGCCCTTCACGAAGAAGAACATCTTCTCGAAATCCACGGTGAAGCGGTCTTTGGCGCTTGAGGGCATAACGTTGGGCTTCCACCAGATGATCTCGTTGCGAAGAATCCAGCCCCGGTTGATCATCTCTATGGCGAAGCGAGCGGGAATTTGCAGAATGCACTTGCGAGGCAGCGCGGTATGCGGCCTCGTTGCTTTTGAGGCTATAGCTCTTGTCGAACGTTTGGATTGAAGGTATCCGCTCCACCGTCCCTTCGTGTTGCCCTGCATCGAGTAGGTGTCTCCCATATTCACCCAGCAAGTTCCCTTGCGCTTCAAGACTCGCTTCACCTCGTCGAAGACGCCGCAGAGGGTTTCTATGTATTCCTCAAACGATGCCTCAAGCCCGATCTGTCCTTTCGCGCCGTAATCTCGAAGCGCCCAATAAGGCGGGCTTGTCACCACGCAGTCAATGCTTTCATCGGGAAGCTTTTGCAAGATGCGCTTTGCATCGCCGCAGATAATCTTGTTGACGAGGCTTCTTGGGAGTTTAGGCATAACGCTGCGGTGGTCTTCCCTTGTTATACCTCCCGTCGTGTTCACACCAAGACGGCCTATATTGCCGCTTGCGGCAACTATCCCCGTCTTTTGCTCTCCTCTTTGCTCGCATACGCTGCAATCGGTAGCCTGCATGACACTGCGCGCAGGCGATACAGGTCGTACATTCACAAATCAATCTTTAAGGAGGTTTTGTTATGAGCAACGCAACACTGATTGCAGGAAAAGGCGTGCATCGGGTTGACAGGGAAATGCTGAAAACTCTGTCAACCCCGCAAGGCACGCGAACCCACCAGCCAGTAAGCCACTTCCAGCTTGTTCAGATTCTTGTTGAGTCGCTCGGTTTCCGGCGAATCCAGGTCGTTCACGATGAGTACGCGGTGAGCGCCAATGGAGCCAAGATGTTTGGAGTGCTTGATCTGGACTGCGAGTTCACCGGCTGCCGGTTTGCCATAGGCATCCGCAACTCAAATGACAAGTCGATGCGGCTGGCGATGACCGCAGGATACAGGGTCCTCGTGTGTTCCAATATGGCTTTCAAAGGCGACTTCCAGCCTGTGCTTGCCAAACACTCAAAGTCGCTCAACCTCGCCGATGCGATTGCGGTTGGTCTCGACAAGATGCAGCGCAACTTCGAGCCGATAAGGCGCACGGTCGAGGACTGGCGGCGCTGCTGTCTGTCGGACGATGAAGCGAAGCGCATCATCTACGAAGGGTTCGTGGAAGAAAAGCTCAAGGCTCCCAACCTTGTGCGGCAAGTTCACGAATTGTACTTCACACCACAGCATGAGGAGTTTGCAGAGCGCACGCTCTGGTCACTCTCGAATGCCTTCACGTCTGCCTTCAAGACACTCAAGCCAATCCAGCAATTTCAGGCAACCGCGAAGCTGGGCAAGTTTCTTGAGAGCTACTACCGACCGTTCTGACTCTATCCTGCTGGCATTTCGGAGCCTACCCCCTGTGGGAAGTTCGATGAGAGCTAACCCCCAAAAGAAGCAGTCGCCGTGTCACTCCCTGGCATATCCCAAGTCGGCGGGCAGAAGCGGTAGATAGGTATGCCGACAGCAGGGCCAGTTGAAAGCGAGGATGGTATGGAAGAACAAGACGAGAAACCGGAGCCCACGAACCTTGCCGAGATGACGTACAGGGTATGTGGTGAGAAGTACGATACCCCGCACAAGGAGACTTGTGTTCAACGAAGGAATCCGCCAACGCCAAGCGGAAAGCTCAGAGTGTTGGTGAAGATGGAAGATGTGTAATCCCTTTCCGAGTCCCTTGCAGGAGAAATCCGAATAGGAAATCGGCGCACGCATACATTCACGAGGAGGGCCGTTGTGTCCTCCTCTTGTTTTTAACTGTCTGTATTTACCGCAAAGGAGGACAAACACGGTATGAATGAATTGGATTGCTTCAACGACGACGAAGTCTTGAGGCTTCTCATGGAAGGGAGCGCAATGATCGTTGAGAACCGAGAATGCTTCATTGAGAAAACCTCTATGGGCGTTCACGGCTGCGCTCTTGGGGCTATGCTTGCGGGCTTCTTCGGTGACGCGACAGAAGCACTTCGCGCAAAGGAAAAGGCTGAGCGCGAAAAGTGCCTGATCCGGTTCACCTACGACGGAATGGTTCGCTGGATTGCCGCTACGGTTCGCGTCCCTTTCGGCTTCGCAAAGCACATAGAGCGCCTGCACTACAACGACAAGTCAATCGCTGAGATTGCCCGAAGCATAGAGCAGGGAGAAATCTCTATCGCTCAATTTACAGGGTAGACGCAACAAGTAGAAGGAGGGAGTATGAGCATTGTATTGGTTGGAGACCCACCCTTTCCCGCAGCAGATTGTAGCGACGGACACATGATAGCGAAGATGGAACACATCTGGCACAGTGTTCGGCGTTGGGCAGGAAGGAACGGATACCGCTATACGTCAAGCTACGGCATTGAGGGTGTTGCGCCAACATGAGGGTACTACATCGGCCTGTGGTTCACAGTGCTTCAAGTTTCTCACGTTGGAACGATAGACCTGTTTCAACTCGATGATCGAAGGGCCGCGTGGATTGCTCGGTGGCGACCTGCGTCAAGAAAAGAATCGCCTTTTTCAGAATAATCAATTGACCCCGGCAGCCTATGCTGGGGCTTTTGTTTGGTATCTATAATTTTGGAGTTGCAACAGTTTCCGATTGAGACAATGAGATTTTACTGGGTAGATGTGGTCGGTTTTTGAAGAACTCGACAGAGTAACCCCTTCTTAATGGCAGATGGTTACAAGTCTTAACGACGGTTTGTACAAAAATCCCTTCTATTTGGCAGTGTAGCAGACAACTGCCGAGTAGGGGAGTGAGTAATAGGAAGGGTAATAATTTTCCATGACTTCATTAGGCTGCCGGAAGATAGCTTCATTGTTCACTTGCTTGTGCAACAAGCAAACAAATAGGCGTTCTATAATCGGAGCAAGTCGTTCTTCGAGCTTGTGGGGATATGACCTGGAGAAATGAGAAGCGATTTTTGTCTTCCAAAACAGTTTCAATCTCACAAAGTTGTTGACGGCTGAATGTGCCTTGTGGTACAAACACTGCTCGCCAAAATGCTCGTGTTGACTAAACGAAAAATATCGCAGGGGAGATAGTAAAGCCTTTGTGAAAGGGTCAGTTTAGAAGTGCGTTCGTCTTGCGTTCCCTCATCACGCGCAGCTGCTGTCCAATAACGAAGATCAAATTTATTTGGCCGACTGTATTTCATACGGGATCAGTCTGCCGCGAAAAAGAAAGTAAAGCCCTTATAGCCAGACACAGAATAAGTGTGCCTGCCGCCGAAAGGATTGTTCATGAAAAACAGCCGCCGAATCGCCCGAATCCGTTTCATCATAACCGCTCTTATGATCGCTTCGATCATCGCCCCTCGCTCGTCTGCCGAGGTCGAAGCGATACGACATCAAGTAGGTCATTCGATAGATTATTCAATGAGCCTTTTCAAGGATGCCTCTCATTATTTTTCATCAGATCGATCATCGAACAGAAAGCAGGATGAAATTACAGCTCAGGATCGAGCGGCGAGGGTGACGAAACTGCGCCTCTGCCCGCGACGTGTCTCGCTTTACAAAGATGAAACGCGAACGCTTGTGCCTCTTGCGCTCGACTACACTCGAAGGGGCGAAGACGGCGAGCCGGAAGTAGTTGACGGCGCACTGATTCAATGGGAAACGAGCGACCCGACAGTTGTAGAAGTGACTTCCTATGGCGAGGCGACGGCCATCAATCCTGGCAAAGTGATACTAACCGCACGAGCGGGTTCAGCGCGGGCATCGGTTCTGGTCGAAGTCAAAGAAGGAGTGCGCCCAGTTGAGAGCGATTTCGACTATGACTCGAAGCACTCAAACGATTGTGATGACCCTGAGGCAGAAGACGTGAAAGTCTCGAAGTTGGATGCCTCTGCCGACGAGCAACATTCAACTGTCGCATCAAGCGGGGAAGAAAAGAGCAACTCGTCTGCCATCGTGCCGTTCAGATCAAGAGCAAGGCAGGCAGCGATGAAAGCGCAAGACAGATCATCAGCGCGAGTAGTGAAAGCGATTGCAACGACAGGAGTAAAATATAATCGCCCGTCGTCGGTTGTAATGTTTCAGGGGCCGGGACCAATTGACGGCGACGGATCGGACACATTTGCTGCGCAGGCCACTACATTCAACAACGCGGTGGGCAGCCCGCGATTCAGCGCGCAGGAAACCATCGAAGCCAGTCCGTCTAAAACCAAGAAGAACCTCGGCAGCTATAACTATCAGTTTGTCGCTCCAGTTCTAGGGCTTGGCGGACGAGGCATCGGAACGTCTCTTGCTCTGGTCTACAACAGCCGATTGTGGAACAAAGATGCGTCAACGATGACCTTCAACTATGACAAGGGATGGCCTGCTGCCGGATGGAGAATAGGCTTCGGCAGAATAATCAAAAACTATGACAACACCTCAAGCGGTGATGGGTCGGGATCGGGCTTTGGCAACCAGCCCGGCAACCGCCTGCTCATTCAACCAGACGGTACTCGCATTCATCTTCAGCAGACTTATGTTTCGGCGGAAGGCGTCTACAAGTGGCAGAGCAACGACGGCTCGTTCATTCATTTATCTCGAACAGGCAAGCTGAAGTATCCTGACGGAACCTGGGTCAATTATGAGGATGTAAATAATCGATTCCTCCCCACGAGCATAAGAAACCGCAACGGCGATTTGATAACCATAGCCTACAAGCCCTATTCGTCTTCAACATTCAAATATCGCTGGGCCATTGATTATATCTACGACTCGCTGGGCCGCTACATCAGATTCAAGTATTACGGAGACACGGGCTATCCAGCGGACGCGTTAAACGGCAAACCACAAAACGCGCTTGCGGCAGTGACTGCGCCTGATTTCGCAGGCGGGTCGAGCGTCAGAGAGATGGTCAGGATCGAATATCAGGACATCACTCTCAAATACAGCTTCAGCGCGGGTCTATCTGTGACCGCGCCAGCAAACAACTCGACCCTTACGGTCGTCAAACGAATCTACTATCCGCAGACCGGGCGCGGATACTTGATGACCGATTACAGCAGCTATGGATGCCCTCGACGAATCTCTTCTCGAAAGGACATGACCGGAGCGGGCGGAACTATAACCGACGGGGCTGAGACAGCCTATACCAAGTACGACTATACAACGATCAGCACCGATCCGTTCGATCCACCTTATGGCCGCAATCAGTCGGGAACGCTCAATGATTCTCCTCAATACACCAAACAGATGGAATGGTGGCAGGGGAAGACCGATGCCACTGGCAACACTGATAACACCGATACAGTTTATAATTTCAGCCGCTCGTCAGGGACAGACGGAAGCGGATTCGCTATTGATACGGCCACGACTACTTATCCCAACGGATTGAGTGTTGTGACGACGACGGGCAACGATCCCACCAATGCCCCTGATTACGTTGGCAAAGTAATATCGGTCGAGCAGAAAGATGTCAGCACAGTTTTATTTAAGACTACTTACACATACATCACTCCCGCAGATGGAGGAAGCCAGATTGCTTCGATTGAAACTAAGGACGGGACTTCACCGAGAGTGAGGACAGAATTCACTTATGGGAATTATGGCCGGGTGAACAATGTTTATGAGTTCGGGTTTGCTGCTTCTTATCAGCGAAGGACTAAATACACCTACAAGGACGGGACAACTTATCTTGATGACGCTCGATTGCTGCAACTGGTCGAATCGGTCGAGGTGTTCGACAGCGGAGGAACGAAGCGGGCCAAGACCGTTTTCATTTATGACGATTATGCAGTGAAGGGTGGGATGGAAACCTATGGACTGGTGAGTGGGACATATCCTCCCAATCACGATTCGAGTTTTGATGCGACGAAGTCCAATCGCGGAAATGTGACCGGTGTGCAGACCTACAGCAACATCTCTCTTGGCACGTCCACGACTCGCTACACCAAGTATGATATATTCGGCAATGCTGTAGATGTTGATGTGAGTTGCTGTGTGGATAAGGCCTTCACCTTCGGAGGATCGAATTACTATTCTCAGCCTCTGACCGTCAGAGACGGCTCGACTTCGGGGCCGAATCTGACGACCAGC
>Ga0187893_10015022_pt1 | contig 10448 bp, 9 predicted proteins | sample MA1701074metaG_FD_139574 | JGI IMG/M metagenome (GOLD analysis project Ga0187893, IMG submission 139574) | White microbial mat communities from a basaltic lava cave in the Kipuka Kanohina Cave System on the Island of Hawaii, USA - MA170107-4 metaG ...
GAAACGTCCGTCCTCGAGCACGCGCAGCAGCTTCACCTGCAGCTTCGGGCTCATCTCCCCGATCTCGTCGAGAAAGATCGTCCCGTTGTCCGCCAGCTTGAAGCGCCCCACCCGGCTCGCGATGGCCCCGGTGAAGGCCCCCCGCTCGTGCCCGAACATCTCGCTCTCCAGCAGGTCCTCCGGGATCGCCCCGCAGTGCACGGGCACGAAGCGTCCGTCTCGCCGCCCCGAGAGCTTGTGCAGAGCGGCCGCGACCAGCTCCTTGCCCGTCCCGCTCTCGCCGGTGATCAGTACCGTGGTGTTGGTCGGCGCCACACGGCGAATGATCTCGAAGATGGCCTGCATGCTCGGATGCCGGCCCACGATGCCCGAGAAACCCACTTCCTCTGTCGATCCGCTCATCCCCCACCCCCCAGGCTAGAAAGCCCCAGTTGAAAGTCTCGGGCACTCACCTAAGCAAGACGCAAGCCGAGTCCCAGGCTGGTCGCGGGTGGATCGGTCACGGTCGCCAAGTCGATGACTTCTCGACGGTTTTCCTGACGCTGCTATGCGTCAACGGCCTGGCGCGAACCGGGCGGGGAGCAGAAGCTCAGTACAAACCTGTGCGGGGCAGCGTCAGGTTTGTCTACCCGCGCGACCATTCGGGACGGGAGCGACCGGCGGCTCTGCGGGAGCGTCGGAGGGCATGCCGTTACCGGGCGCCGGGCTCGGGTAGATCTCCTCGCGGTAGATCCGTACGTCGGCCGGCGCTTCGACGCCGAGACGCACCTGCGACCCGCGTACCTCGAGCACGCGAACCGTGATCGTGTCCCCGATGCGGATGCGCTCGCCGATCTTCCTAGTAAGGACGAGCATGGCGCGGCCCCCCCTCTACGCTCGAGCCTCGCCGATGATCTCCCACAAGATGGCGCGGGCCGTTCGTTCCTGGTCGACCCGATAGGTACCGGACTGAATGGCCTGACGCAGCGCGGCAAGCCGCACCGTGCGCAGCTCGTCCGGGGCCCAGTTGCGACATTCCATCAGCTTGGCGACGAGCTTTGCCGCCGCCAGCCTCCGCTCGGATGGGTGCGCTCCCGCCGGCCGGGTTGGCCGGGCCTTGGCGTCGAGCACGATCCGGTCGCCGCTCTTGCTCCGCATGGATCTCGGGAGGAAGGACCCCCCGACGGGAGTGTCGGCAGAATGTCGCGCCGGCTTTAGCCCCCGAGGCCATCGACCTCTCCCGGCACGAAACGTTCGCGGATGTGGATCCGCAGTCGCAGCATGGCCTGCGAGTGCAGCTGCGAGACGCGGGATTCGGTGAGGCCGAGCACCCCACCCACTTCCTTCATGGTGAGCTGCTCCTGGTAGTAGAGCGAGATCACCGTCTGCTCGCGTTCCGGCAGGCGGCGGATCGCTTCGGCGAGGAGCGTCACGCGTTCGCTCGAGAGGATGGCGGCCGCGGGATCGTCCACGAGCTCGTCGCTCCCGTCGCGCAGCAACCGTTCGTCGCCGGCGCCGAAGCCCACGTCGTCGAGGCTGAACAAGCTCATCTCGCCGACCTTGCCGACCAGCTCCTGATACGAGCGGAGCGAGAGGCCGAGATGCCCGGCGATCTCGTCTTCGGTCGCCGGCCGGCCGAGCCGCCCTTCGAGCTGACGGCACGCCTTCTCGATGACGGCGGCCTTCTGCCGCACGCTGCGCGGGACCCAGTCGAGCGAGCGCAGGTGATCGAGAATGGCGCCGCGGATGCGAAACTGCGCATAGGTCGAGAAGAGCGCCTCCTTGCGGGGATCATACTTGTCCATCGCGTCGAGCAAGCCGACGATGCCCCACGACACGAGATCCTCGAGGTCGATGTGCGGCGGCTTGCGCGCCGCCACGCGCTGCACCACGCGCCGCACGAGCGGCAGATAGCGTCGGAGCAGGTCCTCGCGGTCGACGTGGCTCTCGACCTTCGGCGGTGCCACGCGCCGGCTGCGGACGCGGAGCTGTGGTCCGGGCACGGTGGCCGGCATCAGGCAGCCCTCCCTTGGGCGATGAGCGACCGGAAGAAGAATTGCGCCCCGCCGGTGGGACGGGACGGCGCGAGGGTCTCGAGGCGATGGGCCGCGGCGGCCAGGGCCGCGGCGGCCGGAGCGCCGGGCGCGGCGGAAACGACGGGAAGGCGGGCCCGGCGTGCGGCGGTCACGGCGTCGTCGGTGGGAATCCAGCCGAGCGCCCGCAGACGAACGTGCGGTGGCCGCGTCCCGGTCGCGTGCAGCGCACGCACGAGATCGGCCGCTTCTTCCGCCGACGCGCACGCGTTGGGCAGGATCAGCACCTCGCGCCGGCCGCGCCGAGCGGCGAGCACGCGCACGAGCGTTTCGGCCTGCCGTACGGCCTGCTCATGCGGCATCACCACGAGGAGCACTTCCGTCGCCGCGCCCGCGAAGAAGAGGGCGCGGTGTGCCGAGCCGCTCGGCAGGTCGACGAGGACGAGGTCGTAGCGCGTCTCGAGTGCGTCGATGTGCGCGAGCAGCACCGAGTCGGAGAGCACGGCCGACGGACGGCGCTCCGAAGCGTAGAGCGCGAGCAGATCGACGCCGTCGGGGCCCGGACGCAGCGCGTCCGAGAGCCGGGCGCGACCCGCGGCCACGTCGAAGAGCGTCGCCCCGGACGCCGGCTGCGCCCGCAGGACGGCGCCGACGTCGGCGTCGAGCAAACATACGCGCTGGCCACGCTCGCCCGCCGCTGCGGCGAGGTTCTGCGCGACGGTCGTCCGCCCGACGCCACGCGTGGCGCTCACCACCGCGACGACGCGCGGAGTGCCGGTCACCTCCATGCGATCACCGTCCCCCCACACCGCACGTCGTCCGCGACATCCGTCCGGCGACCCACCTTCGATCCCGCCCACTGCATGCAGCCTTGCTGAGCAAGGGCGATGCCAGGGCATCATCCCAGGAACGTCGCGGAAGAACGGGCGTCCGCCTCGTCGCGTGCACCGCACGCGTTGACTCCGGAAGCCAGAGCTTTGACTCGAGCGGTGCCGCTGTGTCAGTGCGCGGACGGCCGCGCGGACGACTCGCCCGTGGTCACGATGCAGATGCGCGCCGCAGCCGCCGTGGCACGTGCGATCGCCTCCTCGCGGTCCTGGCCGACCGCGACGACGGCGCCGCCGTGGCAGAGGTTGCTGGTCGGCGGGAGCACGCGGCTACCGGGACGGACCAGGACGTCCACCAACGTGACCCCATCGAGCTCCGCGGCACGATCGGCATCCCGAACGGACACCACGACGCCAGGCGGTCCGAAGATGGCCCGTTCGGCGACCGGACGGAGCCAGCGCGGCGCCACGTCGGCCGGGGTGGGCGCGCGGCCCGTGGCGAGTTGCACGGCGGCGCCCACGACGTCGACGCCGCTCGCGAGCGGAACTTCGTGCGCGAGCCGGCGCCCGTCGACCAGGCCCAGCTCGAGATCGGCCAGCACGGGCCCGCGTCGAGAAAGGACGACCTCGGTCGTGATGACGCCGTCGCCCAAGGCGAGCACCGACACGGCGCGCTCCAGGAGCGCGTCGACGGCGGCTCGCTCGGGAGCCGACAGGATGGCGGGACGCTCGTGCCCCGCGTCGATCGCGAACGGAGCGAAACGTTCGTGCGCCGCAGACGAGCGCTCGGCGACGTCGACGGTCACGACCGCACCACCCGCGACGAGCGACACCATCGAGAGCCGCGTTCCGTGCGTGAACGCCTCGACCATCACGCGGCCCGACGGCGACGAGACGAGGGCTACGCGATGCGCCCAGGCGAAGTCGACACCGTCGAGCAGGCGCACGACGCCGCGTGCGGCCCACCCATCCACCGGCTTCACCACGAGCGGCTCGCGCGCGGCCGCGGCGATCTGGCGGAGCGCCGACGGTCCACGAGCCCCCGCGCTCCACGGGACCGCCACGCCCCCGGCGCGCAGCCGCGTCTTCAAGGCGAGACGGTCCGCGACCCACCGCGCCGCGTCGGGCGACGTGCCCGGAAGACCGAGGGCATCCGCGACGGCGGCGACCGCGGTGCTCACACGGCGCGCGGTCCCGAGCACACCATCGATGCGCGTCTGCGACGCGTAGGCGCGTGCCGCATCGACGGTGGCCTCGGCGTCGAACGTCGAGGCCAGCAGCCCTGCATCGGCGACGCGAAAGCCGGGCGCGTCGGGCACGCCGTCGGCGACGACGACCTGGCAACCGAGCCGCTTCAGCGCCGACAGGACGGGAAGCGCCTCGCGCCCGGCGCCGAGGACCAGCAGCCGCGGCGCGCCGCCGCTCACCGTTCCTCCCCGCACTCATCGTCGCCGAGCGGCTCGTCGACGGCGAGGCGGCGGCCGAGCCGCTGCCCGACCAAGCGTGCGAGCGCCGCCGGCCGTGCACCGAGCGCCGGCCGCACGACCTTCAGATCGGCCTCGTCGAGCACCGTACCGGCGGGCAGCGAGCGCGCAGCATACACGCCGCGGCGCACGCGCTGGCGCGCTGCCAGCGCCGCGCCACACGGCTCGAGAGAGCCCGCGCCGAGCCCCGGCTCGAGCAGGCGAATCGCCGAGGCCATCGCCGCGAAGTCCACCGGTTCGAGCGACGACGCATGCTCGGCGCCGGGACGACGCCGATCGTCGGTGAGGTGCTTCTCCACGACGCACGCGCCCAGCGCGACGGCGGCGAGCGCGTGCACGTGGCCCGGCGCGTGGTCCGACCAGCCGACGAGCGTGCCGAAGCGGGCACGCAGGGCCGGGACGCTTCGGACGTCGACCCCGTGCGCGACGGCCAGCGGATCCACCGCGCACTGAACCAGCACGGCCACCGGCCGGCGCTCCGGAGCGCCGGCGCCGCGCTCGAGGGCGGCGAGTCCCTGCGCGACCTCGTCCTCGGTCGCGAAGCCGGTGGACAAGAAGACGGGGCGCCCGTACCCGCCCACGGCCCGCAGGAGGGGCTCGTGCGTGAGGTCACCACACGAGATGCGAAACGCCGGCACCCCGAGCGACGCCAGCAGCGCGGCACGGGACTCGTCGTAGGGGGTGGAGAGGAAGAGCAGACCGCGTTGCCGCGCCCGGTCGCGCAGCGGCGCGTGCCAGTCGGCGGGCAACTCGAGCCGCTCGACTTGCGCGTACTGCTCGCACGTCTGCCAGCCGCCGCCCGGGCGCGGCCAGCGGCGCGCCAGCAGCGTCGCGGCGCGGAAGGACTGGAAGCGCACGGCGCCGGCACCCGCACTCGCGGCGGCGTCGACCAGCGCCAGGGCACGCGGAAGACTGCCGTCGTGGTTGGAGCCGATCGCCGCCACCAGCAGGCTCGGCAACCCGTCCCCGATCTCGCGATCTCCGATCCTCACCCGCAGCATGCGCACGACCCCCCGGGTCTCCACCCGGGGATATCGGCCGGCGCCGCGCTCCACTTGAGGGATCTCCCGCCAGCGGCGAGACTGCCCGCGATGCCGACGCGGGAAGGGTTGATCGCGTCCGCCGCGCGCGCCGTGGGGTTCGCGCGGGCGGGCGCCACGCCGCTGGCGCGGCTGCCGCGCGCGGCGTTTCTCACGCAGTGGCTCGCCGAGGGACGCGCCGGAGACATGCACTACCTGGAGGAGCGCACGGACGCCCGCATCGATCCCCGTGTCGAGTTCGCCTGGGCGCGCTCGATCATCACCGTCGCCTGGCGCTACCCGCCCCCGCCGCCGCCCGATCCCGCGTGGCAGGCGCGCCTCGTCGGGCGCATGGCGGCGTACGCCGTCGGCGTCGACTACCACGAGCGCGTGGCGGCGATGCTCGACGCCCTCGCGGCGCGGCTCCGTCCGGCGTTCCCGGAAGCCCGATTCCTCTCCTACGTCGACACGGGCCCGCTGCTCGAGCGCGACTGGGCGGCCCGTGCCGGCCTCGGCTGGACCGGCAAGCACACACTCACCCTCGACCGCGCCGAGGGATCGTACTTCCTGCTGGGCGAGCTGCTGACGGACCTCGAGCTGGAAGCGGGACCGCCGCTTCCCGACCATTGCGGCACGTGCACGCGCTGCGTGGCCGCGTGTCCCACGGACGCCCTCGACGGCCGGTACGTGATGGATCCGCGACGCTGCATCTCGTACCTGACGATCGAGCAGCGCGGGCCGATTCCCGTGGCGTTGCGGCCGTTGCTCGACAACTGGATCTTCGGCTGCGACCTCTGCCAGCAGGCCTGTCCCTGGAACGGCGACGCAGCCACGCCATGGTCGCACGAGCTGACGCCGCATCTCCCGGGTCTGCTCGCCCTCGACGAGGCCGCGTTTCGCGCGCGCTACCGCCGCACCGCGGTCTGGCGCACGAAACGCGCCGGGCTCTTGCGGAACGTCACCGTGGCCCTCGGCAACAGCGGCAATCCCGATGCCGTGCCCGCACTCACGCGCGCACTCGACCTCGATCCCGCGGCGCTGGTGCGCGGGCACGCCGCCTGGGCGCTCGGCCGCCTCGGCGGCGCCGCCGCCCGCGCAGCGCTCGATCGCGCCCGTGCCCGCGAAGTCGACGCCTGGGTAGGGAGCGAGATCACGGACGCGCTCAACGGGCGTGCATGACTGCCGCGCCGGCTTCGCCGGCCGCGGCAACCCGCTCGCGCGGGCAACCGAGCGCCCCACGCTCGTCCGATCCCGACCCGAGCTGTAGCTCGGGTCGGCGCCTACACGAGTGGCTGTCCCTCGGTCCCGGCGCCCAGCTCGCCGAGGAGCCGGTCACGCACCGCCGCCACGGTCTGCTGACGCAACCGCGGATCGCTGCCGATCGGCACGCGCCCGCCGGCGATCATGTCGTGGCCGCCGGCCGATTTGCCGCCGAGCACACGCTGCAGGATCTCCCCGGCGTTGGCGTCGCGATCGGTGGTGCGAATCGAACAGTAGAGCTGCCGCTGATACACGCCGAGGGCGGCCGCCCATTCCACCTGATCGAGCCGCAGCATGAAGTCGGCGACCTCGGCCACCATGTCGGGATACTGCACGTCGCCGAGCATCGAGACGACGACGCGGTCGTACAGCGTGGCGCGCTCGATCGCCTTGCGGAAGATGCGGAAGTACTCGCGCGGGACGCGCGCGTTCTCGATCTTGGCCAGCCGTCGTTTGTTGGTGTGCGGATAGAGGAAGTGGCTGGCCTCGACGTCGGCGGCGGTGGCCTCGCGGCCGAGGTCCTGCGTCTCGGCACTGATGCCGTAGAAGAGCGCCGTGGCGATCTTCGACTCCACGTCGACGTTCGCCTCTTCGAGGTACTCCGTGAGGATGGTCGACGTGGCCCCATACTCGTCACGCAGGTCGAGGTACGGAACGCCGTGATACGCCCCGTACGCGGGATGATGGTCGATGACGACGGTCGGGACGATCTCGTCGGGAAGCGAATTGTTGGGCCGCCGCGGCTGCGTGTCGACGAGCGCCACCTGCGTGCCGCCGTTCAGCGACAGCTCGTGCACGGGTACCAGCTTGATGTTGAGGTAGGTGAGCATGGCGCGGTTCTCCGCGCGGCCGACGATGCCCCCGAGCGCGATCGTCGCCTCCTTCTCGAGCAGCTCGCTGACCAGGTAGCGGAGGGTCGCCGCAGCCGCGAGCGCGTCCGGGTCAGGGTTGTCGTGCGGCAGGATGACCAGGGGGCCGGGCCCGTCGAGCACCTGCAGCAGGCTCTGCAGGCGCCCGCGCATTGGCGTCGCACTCATAAAGACGGACGCCAGAGTATTGCGTGACGGCCCCCCGGTGTCCAACCCGGCGCCCGGCGGCGGTCCGGTACGCGGCGTGGCCCGAGCGCCCCCCGTTTGCTACGGTCCGACCATGGCGCTCGTCCCACGTGATTTCTTCCTCGAGCGCTACGGGCTCGAAGCCTCGGCGATCGCGCGGGTCCTCGAGGCGGCCGTGGCGCAACGGGCCGACCATGCCGACTGCTTCGCCGAGTTCCGCGTCGTGCAGACGGCGTCGCTCGAGGACGGCGTCGTGAAAAAGACGACGCGCACGGTTCGCCAAGGCGTGGGCGTCCGCGTCGTCGTGGGGACGCGCGCCGGGTACGCCTACTCCGACGACGTCTCCATCCCCGATCTCGAGTCGGCGGCACGAACCGCGGGCTACATCGGAACGCGCGGCGGCACGGAGGTGCCGGTCGCGGTGACGCCGGCGCGCCGTGGACCCCACGATCTCTATGCCGTCGACCCCGCGCCGATCGACACGCCGTTGGCGATACAGGTGGACCTGCTCGAGCGGATCGACCGCGTCGCGCGCGCCGTCGATCCGGCGATCACGCGCGTGCAGGCCGGGCTCGCCATCGAGCAACGGCTGGTGCTCGTCGCCACGCCGGACGGCGGCGTGGTGGGCGACGTGCGCCCGCTCCTGCACCTGGGCGTGACGTGCATCGCCGAACGGGGTGGCGTGCGCCAGCAGGGCTCCGCCGGTGGCGGCGGCCGCATCCCGTTCGCCGACCTCGCGGCCCGCGCGGAGGGATTCGCGCGCGACGCGGCTCGCCAGGCCGTGGTGAATCTCGACGCGCGCCCCGCGCCCGCGGGATCCATGACCGTGGTGCTCGGGCCCGGGTGGCCGGGGATCCTGCTGCACGAGGCGGTCGGGCACGGCCTCGAGGGCGACTTCAACCGTAAGGGCACCTCGACCTTCGCGAACCGGCTGGGCACGTCGGTGGCTTCCGAGCTGTGCACCGTCGTGGACGACGGCACGCTGCCCCAGCGCCGCGGGTCGCTCAACGTCGACGACGAAGGAACGCCGACCGGCCGCACGGTGCTGATCGAGCGCGGCATCCTGCGCGGCTATCTCCAGGACCGCCTGAACGCCGGGCTGATGCGCATGCCGCTCACCGGCAACGGGCGGCGCGAGAGCTACGCGCACATGCCGATGCCGCGCATGACCAATACGTTCATGCTCGCGGGCGAGGACGACCCCGCCGACATCGTCCGGTCGGTACCGCGCGGCCTCTACGCGGTGTCGTTCGGGGGGGGCAGCGTCGACATCACCAGCGGCAAGTTCGTGTTCTCCGCCAGCGAGGCCTATCTGATCGAGGACGGCCGGATCGGCGCGCCGGTACGTGGGGCGACGCTCATCGGCAACGGCCCCGACGTGCTGACACGCATCGGGCGCGTGGGCCACGATCTGGCACTCGACCTCGGCATCGGCACGTGCGGCAAGGACGGGCAATCGGTGCCGGTCGGCGTGGGCCTGCCGACCATCCGCATCGACGGCATCACGGTTGGCGGGACGCAGGCGTGAGCACCTCGGGCGACGCGGAAGCCGTGGCACGGCTCGCGGTGGCGTCCGCCATGGAGGCCGGCGCCGACGCGGCGGACGCGGTGGTCAGCCACGGCGACGGGCTCGACGTGGGCGTGCGGCTCGGGGAGCGCGAGAAGCTCACCCGCTCGCGGGAACGTCGCGTGGGGTTGCGCGTCATCGTCGGCGGGGCGACGGCCGTCGTCTCCAGCGCCGACCTCGCGACCGCCACACTGCGTGATCTCGCACGGCAGGCGTGCGCGCTCGCCGCCACGACCGCGCCCGACGAGCATGCGGGGCTCGCCGATCCAGCAGACCTGGCGCGCGACGTGCCCGACCTCGATCTCTGGGACGATGGCGCCGACAGCGTCGACCCGGACGCCGGATTCGCGCTGGCGCTCCGCGCGGAGCGCGCCGCCCTCGACGCCGCGCCCGTGATCACCAATTCGGAGGGGAGCGAGTTCGCCGCCGGCGGCGGGGCGGTCGCCTACGCCTCCTCGACGGGCTTCACGGGCGGATATCGCCGCTCGTCGTTCTCGCTCTCCGTCGTTCCGGTGGCGACGCAGGACGGCGAAATGCAGCGTGACTCGTGGTGGACGGCCTCGCATCACCTCGCCCGCCTCGAGGACGCCTGTGGAGTGGGCCAGGAAGCGGCGCGGCGCACGCTTCGCCGCCTCGGCGCCAAGCAGATCCCGACCGGCACGTACCCGATCGTCTTCGATCCGCAGACCGCGGCGTCGTTGCTGCGTCACCTCGCCGGCGCCATCGCGGGACCGTCCCTGTATCGGCGGGCGTCGTTCCTGCTCGATCGCCTCGGAGAGCGGATCGCACCGGAGCACGTCGTCGTCGTCGACGATCCGCTGCGTCCCGGGGCGCCCGGCTCGCGGCCGTTCGACGGCGAAGGCGTCGCCTCGCGGGCACGGACCATCGTCGAGCACGGCGTCCTGCGAAGCTATCTCCTCGACTCCTACTCGGCGCGACGGCTCGGCCTCGCGACGACGGGACACGCGGTGCGCGGTACCACCGACGTGCCCACGGTGGCGCCCACCAATTTCCATCTCGCCCCCGGGCCCCACACGCCCGGCGCCATCGTCGCGTCGATCGAGCGCGGCCTCTACGTCACCGAGCTGATCGGCTTCGGCGTCAACACGGTCACCGGCGACTACTCGCGCGGTGCCAGCGGGCTCTGGATCGAGGACGGCCGGCTGGCGCACGCCGTGGAGCAGGTGACCATTGCCGGCAACCTGACGGACATGCTCGCCGGCA
>Ga0187893_10015023_pt1 | contig 10447 bp, 10 predicted proteins | sample MA1701074metaG_FD_139574 | JGI IMG/M metagenome (GOLD analysis project Ga0187893, IMG submission 139574) | White microbial mat communities from a basaltic lava cave in the Kipuka Kanohina Cave System on the Island of Hawaii, USA - MA170107-4 metaG ...
CTCAGAGAGGAGGGGAGCTCGTCCCGCCTCAATCCTTGAATGCTTCGATGTTGATCAGCAGCTTCACCTCGTCGCCCAGGCCGGGCACCATCGTGGTCATGCCAAAGTCGCTGCGCTTGATGCTCGCGACCGCATCCGCGCCGCAGGCGTCCTTCTTGGCGAAGGGGTTCGGCGCGCAGTGAAACGCGTTGATGACGAGGGTGACCGGCTTGGTGACCCCGAGCAGCGTGAGCTCGCCGGGCACCGAGGCCGGCTTGTCGCCGCGGAACGCGATCTTCTTCGCCTTGAACGCCATGGTCGGGTGCTTCGCGGCGTTGAAGAAGTCCTCGCTCCGCAGGTGCTCGTCGAGCTTGTCCACGCCGCTGTCCACCGAGGCCACGTCGATGACCACGTCCACCGTGCCGGTCTTGGCCGCGCGGTCGAGCACGATCTTGCCGTTCACGCTCTTGAACCGGCCGCGCTGGGTCGACCAGCCGAAGTGATCGATCTCGTACATCGGCAGGGTGTGGCGCGGATCGATGGTGTAGGACTCGGCGGCGAACGCGGGGGCGACCGCGACGGCGCCGAGCAGGGCGATGAGCGATGTGTTCTTCATTGCGAACCTCCTGACGGTGGATGGGATGGTACTTGCCGCCGGAGCGGTCAGCCGCTCGGCAGGCCGGTGAGCCGGAAGCGCACCTGCACCTCGTCGGCCACGGTGTCGGTGTCGGCCCACGGCCCTTCGCCGATCCCGAACTGCAGCCTGAGCAACGTGAACGCGCCCTCGAGCACGGTAGCGCTGCCTTCCTTGCGCACCGTGAACGGCGCCGTGACATCGCGCGTGCGGCCCTTGATGGTGAGCTTGCCCGCGGCTTCGTAGCGGTTGCCGCCGAGCGTCCGGATGGCGCTGGACACGAAGGTGGCCGACGGAAACACGGCGACGTAGAGCCAGGGCTTGCGCTTCACCTCGTTGTCGGCCTCCGGCGTGCCGGTGTCGAAGCTGTTCAAGTCGATCTCCACCGCCGCCCTGCCGGCCGCAGGGTTCGCGGGATCGAAGTCCAGTTGCGCGCTGAACCTGCCGAAGCGTCCTTCGGCCGGCACGCCCATCTGCCTGCCCGCGAAGCGGATCTCGCTGCGCTCGTAGTCGACGACGGTGATGCGCTGCGCGCTCGCCGGCAGCGCCGTGGCGAGGAGCAGCAGGCAGACGAGCAGACGCGGCATGGCACGGCTCATCGACGCGGCCGCACTGCGGGCAGCATCCGGTGCAGGACCTCGTCGCGGTCCAGGAAGTGATGCTTGAGCGCCGCCGCTGCGTGCAGCAGCACCAGCGCGAGCAACGTGAGGTTGAGGGCGAGGTGCGCGAGCTTGAGGCGCTCGCCCAGCGCCAGGTCTTTCTCCACCAGGTCGGGCAGCGGGAGCACGCCGAAATACACCACCTGCACGCCGAGCGCGGAGCTCATCAGCCAGCCGCTCACCGGGATCACGAACAGCAACGCGTACAGCAACGCATGGCTGAGCGCCGCCGCCCGCCGCTGCCACGCCGGCACCGTGGCCGGCAGCGCGGGCGCCGGATGCGTCAGACGCCAGAACAGGCGCCCCGCGGCAACCAGGAAAATGGTCACGCCCAGCCACTTGTGCCAGGAGTAGAGCTTGAGCTTGATCGGCGACAGCTGCAGATCGGCCATGTACAACCCCAGCGTCGCGCTGCACAGGAGCATCAGCGCCACCAGCCAATGCAGTGCGATCGCGGTGGCCGAGTAGCGTTGCATCGCGCCTGCCGTGGACACGCCTGCCAGGACGCCGAGTCTAGCGAGCGCGCTCGCGCGCGCAAAGCCAAGGTTTTTCAGCGAGTCCTTCAGGCGCCTTGAAGACTCACGCGGGCGGGCCGCCGTGCTCGAGCGCGGCGAGCTTGGCCTCGAGCTGTTCGAGCTTCTCGCGCGTGCGCCGCAGCACTTCCACCTGGATGTCGAACTCCTCGCGCGTCACCAGGTCGAGGCGCGCGAAAAAGGCGTTGAGCGCCGCCTTGAGGTTGGCATCCAGATCCTTCGCCGGGCTGTGCGCGAGCACTTCGCTCACGCGCTGCTGCAACTGCTCGAGCCATTGCGCGCTCAGCATGTCGGGTCCTCCTGCATTGATCCGAGTCTACTCTCCAAGTTCGCCGCCGGACTCGCATCGATGCGGTGCGCCACCTCCGCGACCCGCACCAAGACGGTGCGCAGAATCCTGGCAGATTCCCGGCTCCCTCTGTAAAGGACTGAATACGCTAGGCAAAATAGCGGGCATAGGAAATGCAGAAGGCCCCCCGCTGGTCGTCTCGACCCCGAAGATAAGGAACCTTGATGCGTATTCGTCCCTTGCTCACCGCCGGTCTGCTCGCAACCGCCGCCATTTCCAGCGCAGCGCTAGCGGAGGATCCGCCCTACACCCTCACCGCCAACGTCAGCCTGGTGTCCGACTACTATTTCCGCGGCCTCACGCAGACCTGGCACAACCCCGCGATCCAGGGCGGATTCGACTTCGGCCACAGCTCCGGGTTCTACCTCGGCACCTGGGGCTCCAACGTGAGCGGCAAGCAGTACGCGGAAGGCACGCTGGAGCTGGACCTCTACGGCGGTTACAACTTCAAGCTGGGCGAAGACATCACGCTGGGCGCGGGCGCGATCTACTACTGGTACCCCGACGCGGAAAACGCGGGCGAGAAGTACGACACCGGCGAGCTGTACGTCAACGCCGGCTGGAAGTGGATCTCGGCCAAGATCTCGTACGCGGTCACCGACTACTTCGGCGCCAACGCCAACACCGGCTACGAGGACGGCACCGACGGCACCCTGTACTACGACCTCAGCGCCAATTTCCCGCTGCCGTTCGGGGAGGGCTTCACTCTCGTGGCCCACGTCGGCTACACCATGTTCGCCGAGGATCTGATCTCGCCCGGCATCAACGGCGAAACCGATCCCAGCTATATGGACTGGAAGCTGGGCGTGACCAAGACCTGGAACGGCGGCTGGAACGCCGGCCTGTTCTACGTGGAGGCCGACAACGACGACATCTACAGCAACGTCGGCGCCCTGGGCGGTACGGACAGGGAGGACCTGAACGAGGCGGCCGTGATCCTGCAGGTCGGGCGCACGTTCTGATACGGGCAACCCAGCGCGCGGCGGCACTGGCAGCGCCGCGCTTTCTCAACCACGAAAGCCAAGGAAAACCCCATGAAGTTCGTAACCGCAATCATCAAGCCGTTCAAGCTTGACGAGGTGCGGGAGGCGCTGTCCGCCATCGGCGTGCAGGGCATCACCGTCACCGAGGTCAAGGGCTTCGGCCGGCAGAAAGGCCACACCGAGCTGTACCGCGGCGCGGAGTACGTCGTCGACTTCCTGCCCAAGGTCAAGATCGAGGTGGCGATCAAGGACGACCTGCTCGAGCAGGTGATCGAGGCGATCGAGAAATCCGCCAACACCGGCAAGATCGGCGACGGCAAGATCTTCGTGTTTCCGCTCGAGCAGGCGATCCGCATCCGCACCGGCGAAGTCGGCGCCGAAGCGCTGTAAACCCCAAGGGGAGAGAACACATGAGAAAGCTATTGATGTTGATCGCCCTGTGCGGATCGTTCGCGTTGAGCGCGCCGATCCTCGCTCAGGACACCCAGGCCGACGAACCAGTCGCCGCCGAGGCGGCCGAGGCCGTCCCCGCCGCCGCGGAGGCGGCCCCCGCACCCGCGCCCACGCCGAACAAGGGTGACACGGCGTGGATGATGGCGGCCACCGTGCTGGTCATCCTGATGACCATCCCCGGGCTGGCGCTGTTCTACGGCGGCATGGTGCGCACCAAGAACATGCTGGCGATGCTGATGAAGGTGTTCGCCACCTTCTCGCTGCTGTCCGTGCTGTGGGTGATCTACGGCTACTCGCTCGCGTTCACGCAGGGCAGCACGCAGTTCTTCGGCGGCTTCGACCGGCTGTTCCTGTCGGGCGTGACCCCCGGCTCGCTGGCGGCGACCTTCAGCAAGGGCGTGTACATCCCCGAGTACGTGTTCATCGCCTTCCAGCTCACCTTCGCCGCGATCACGCCGGCGCTGATCGTGGGTGCCTTCGCCGAGCGCATCAAGTTCTCGGCGGTGCTGCTGTTCATGACGCTGTGGTTCACCTTCTCCTACGTGCCGATCGCGCACATGGTGTGGTTCTGGGCCGGCCCCGATGCCATCACCGACCAGGCGACGCTCGACCAGGTCACCGCCACCGCGGGCTGGTTGTGGGCCAAGGGCGCGCTGGACTTCGCCGGCGGCACGGTGGTGCATATCAACGCCGGCATGGCCGCGCTGGTCGGCGCGCTGGTGATCGGCAAGCGCATCGGCTACGGCCGCGAGGCGATGCCGCCGCATTCGCTTACCATGACCATGATCGGCGCCTCGCTGCTGTGGGTGGGCTGGTTCGGCTTCAACGTCGGATCCAACCTGGAGGCCACCGGCCTGGCCGCGATGGTGCTGGTGAACACCCAGGTCGCCACCGCGATGGCGGCGCTGTCCTGGATGTTCGGCGAGTGGATCTTCCGCGGCAAGCCGACCATGCTGGGTGCGGCCTCCGGCGCGATCGCCGGCCTGGTGGCGATCACCCCGGCCTGCGGCTTCGTCGGCCCGATGGGCGCGATCGTCCTGGGCCTGGTGGCCGGGCTGGTGTGCCTGTGGGCCGTCACTTGGCTGAAGTCCAAGCTCGGCTATGACGACTCGCTGGACGTGTTCGGCGTGCACTGCATCGGCGGCATCATCGGGGCACTCGGCACGGGCATCTTCGCCGCGCCCTTGCTCGGCGGCGCCGGCCTGTACGACTACATCCAGGACGCCGCGAACCCCGAGTACTCGATCGGCAGCCAGTTCATGATCCAGCTCACCGGGGTGATCACCACGGTGGTGTGGTCGGGCGCGGTGGCCTTCGTCGCCTACAAGATCGTGGACATGGTCATCGGCCTGCGCGTGAGCGAAGACCAGGAGCGCGAAGGCCTGGACGAGACCCAGCACGGCGAGCGCGCGTACCACATGTAACTCCTCGCTTCAGCCTCCTCCCCCGGCGTTCGGATCGCCGGTTGCAACAGCGCCCTGCGGGGCGCTTTTTTTTGCGACCCCTCACCCTACCCTCTCCCGCAAGGGGAGAGGGATTTCTGGTTTGGGAGAGCGCGGTCGAGACTGCGAAACCGCGCGATAATCGTGCGCATGAGCCGACTGATCCTGGTCATCAACGCCGGATCCTCGAGCCTGAAGTTCCAGGCTTTCGCGCTCGGCGGCCCCGTCCTGGAGATGCGCCTGCGCGGGCAGATCGAGGGCATCGGGGCGCACCCGAGCTTCACCGCGCGCGATGCGCAGGGAACGAAGCTCGCGGATCACGCGCTGGAGGCGAACCAGGGGCGCGACCAGGGTACAAGTCTGGCCTTCCTGGCGTCGTGGCTGCAGCAGGCGATGCAAGATGCGCAGCTCGCGGGGGTGGGCCATCGCGTGGTCCACGGCGGCGCGCGCTACTCCGCGCCGGTGCGCGTCAACCGCACCGTGCTGGCAGAGCTGGAGGCGCTGGTGCCCCTCGCGCCTCTGCACCAGCCGTTCAATCTCGCGCCGGTGCGCGCGCTGCTCGAGTCGCGCCCCGGCCTGGGACAGGTCGCGTGCTTCGACACCGCCTTCCACCGCACGCAGCCGATGCTGGCCGAGCTGTTCGCGCTGCCGCGCCGCTACTACGACGACGGCGTGCGCCGCTACGGCTTCCACGGGCTGTCCTACGAGTACATCGCCCAGCAGCTTCCGAACGTGGCGCCGGAGATCGCGCTGCAGCGCGTGGCGGCCGCGCACCTGGGCAACGGCGTGAGCCTGTGCGCCATGCAGCAGGGGCGCAGCGTCGCCACCACCATGGGCTTCACCGCCCTGGACGGGCTGCCGATGGGCACGCGCTGCGGCGAGCTCGATCCCGGCGTGGTGATCTATCTCGCGCGCGAGCGCGGGATGAGCATGGACCAGATCGAGTCGCTGCTGTACCGGCAGTCCGGGTTGCTGGGCCTGTCCGGACTGAGCAACGACATGCGCGAGCTGCTCGCCTCCGACGCCCCGGATGCGCGGCTGGCGGTGGACTACTTCGTGTACCGCGTCGCGCGCGGCGTAGGCGGGCTGGCCGGTGCGCTGGGCGGGCTGGACGCGCTGGTGTTCACCGCCGGCATCGGCGAGAACAGCCCGGAGATCCGAGCGCGCGTGTGCTGGCGCCTGGGATGGATGGGGCTGGATTTCGATCCGGAGGCCAACGTCGCCGGCGCAGCGCGCATCTCGCGCCCCGGCAGCCGCGTGTCGGCCTGGGTGGTGCCCACCGACGAGGAGCTGATGATCGCGCGGCACACGCGCGATGTGCTGGGCCTCACCTGAGTCAGCCGCGGCCGCGGTAAGGCGCGACTCCCTGTCCGGAAATCCACCTCGCGAGCCCTCAGAACAGGCCCACCACCCTGCCGTCCCCGGCGAGATCGATGTTCTCGGCCGAAGGCACCTTGGGCAGGCCGGGCATGGTCATGATGTCGCCGCAGATCATCACCACGAACTCCGCGCCCGCGCACAGCCGCACCTCGCGCACGTTCACCGTGTGCCCGGCCGGCGCCCCGCGCAGCCCCGGGTCGGTGGAGAACGAGTACTGCGTCTTCGCGACGCACACCGGATAGCGGCCGTAGCCTTCGGCTTCCAGCCTGGCGATCTGCGCGCGCACCTTGCTGTCGGCGGTGACCTGGGCCGCGCCGTAGATCTTGCCGGCCACCGCCTCCATCTTTTCCCACAGCGGCTGATCGTCGTGATAGACGAAGCGGAAGTCCGACGGCACGCGCGCGATCAGGTCCGCCACCGCGTGCGCCAGCTCCTCGGCGCCCTTGCCGCCCTCGGCCCAGTGGCGCGCGACCACCACCGGCGCTTCGTGATGCGCCATCTTGCGCTTGAGCAAGGCGATCTCGGCGTCGGTGTCGCGCGTGAAATGATTGATGCACACCACGCAGGGCAGGCCGAAGTGATTGCGCACGTTGTTCACGTGCCGCTCCAGGTTGGCGATGCCCTTCTCCAGCGCCGCCGGGTCCGGCCGATCCAGCGCGTTGAGATCGGCGCCGCCGTGATACTTGAGCGCGCGCACGGTGGCGACGATCACCACCGCGTCGGGGCGCAGTCCCGACTTGCGGCACTTGATGTCGACGAACTTCTCCGCCCCCAGATCGGCGCCGAAGCCGGCCTCGGTCACCACGTAGTCGGCGAGCTTGAGCCCGGCGCGGGTGGCGATCACCGAGTTGCAGCCGTGCGCGATGTTGCCGAACGGGCCGCCGTGGATGATCGCCAGGTTGTGCTCCAGGGTCTGCACCAGATTGGGTTTGAGCGCGTCCTTCAGGAGCACCGCCATGGCGCCGTCGGCCTTGAGGTCGCGCGCACGCACCGGCTGCCGGTCTCGGGTGTAGGCGACCACGATGCTGGCCAGCCGCGCCTTCAGATCCTGCAGCGAGGCCGCCAGGCAGAAGATCGCCATCACCTCGGAGGCGACCACGATGTCGAAGCCGTCTTCGCGCGGATAGCCGTTCGCGGTGCCGCCCAGCGCCACGACGATGTCGCGCAGGGCGCGGTCGTTCACGTCCACCACGCGCCGCCAGGTGACGCGGCGCGCGTCGATACCCAGCTCGTTGCCGTGGTGGATGTGGTTGTCCACCATCGCCGCCAGCAGGTTGTTCGCCAGCCCGATGGCGCCGAAGTCGCCGGTGAAGTGCAGGTTGATGTCCTCCATCGGCACCACCTGGGCGTAGCCGCCGCCGGCCGCCCCGCCTTTCATGCCGAACACCGGTCCCAGCGACGGCTCGCGCAGGCAGATGACCGCCTTCTTGCCGATGCGGTTGAGCGCGTCACCCAGCCCCACGGTCGTGGTGGTCTTGCCCTCGCCCGCGGGCGTCGGACTGATCGCGGTGACCAGCACCAGCTTGCCGTCGGGCCGCGCCGCCAGCGAGTCGAGATAGCCGAGCGCAATCTTGGCCTTGTAATGGCCGTAGGGTTCCAGCGCGTCGTCGGGGATGGCGAGGCGCTCGCGTGCCAGGTCGGCGATGCGGCGCAGACTGGTCTGCTGGGCGATCTCGATGTCGGTAGGCATGCGCATCGGACAGAGCGGGAAAGGGCGCCATTCTACGCCTCGGTTTCAGCCTGGGGTCCCAGCCCGGGGCCGGCCACTGTCGGGGACAGCCGCTTTGGCTACAATGGCCTCCCCGTCCTGGCGAGTGCCCATGAAAGCGGCTGAACTGAACTCCGGGCTGCGCGGACCGCTGCTCAAGCTCGAGCAGAAGATCCTGCACAACCACGAGGCGATCGAGCACTGGCTGCGGGCGCAGTGGCAGGAGCACGAGACGCCGTTCTACGCATCGGTGGATCTGCGCAACGCCGGCTTCAAGCTGGCGCCGGTCGACACCAATCTGTTCCCCGGCGGCTTCAACAACCTGAAGCCGGAGTTCCGGCCGCTGTGCGTGCAGGCCGCGATGACCGCGATCCAGAAGCTGTGCCCCGACGCCAAGGGCGTGCTGCTGATCCCGGAGAGCCACACGCGCAACGTGTTCTACCTCGAGAACCTCGCGCAGCTCACGTCGATCCTGCGCATGGCGGGGATGAAGGTGCGGGTGGGGACGTTGATCCCCGAGATCACCGCACCGGCCGTGCTCGATCTTCCGAGCGACGCCAAGGTCACGCTCGAGCCGCTGGTGCGCAAGGGCAACCGCATCGGCGCAGAAGGCTTCGACCCCTGCGTGGTGCTGCTCAACAACGACCTGTCCGGCGGCATCCCGCCGATCCTGGAGAACATCGAGCAGCAGGTGATCCCGCCGCTCTACGCGGGCTGGTCCACGCGCCGCAAGTCGCGCCACTTCGCCGCCTACAGCGGCGTGGCGCAGGAGTTCGGCCGGCTGATCGACATCGACCCGTGGCTGATCGACCCGTACTTCGCCACCTGCGGCGAGATCAACTTCCAGGAGCGCAAGGGCGAGGAATGCCTCGCCGGCCACGTCGAGGGCATCCTGGCGCGGGTGCGCAGCAAGTACCGCGAATACGGCGTCGAGCGCGAGCCGTTCTGCATCGTCAAGGCGGATGCCGGCACCTACGGCATGGGTGTGATGACGGTCAAGGACCCGGCCGAGGTGCGCGATCTCAACCGCAAGCAGCGCACCAGGATGGCGGTGGTCAAGGAGGGGCTGCCGGTCACCGAGGTCATGGTGCAGGAGGGCGTGTACACGTTCGAGACGGTGGGCGATGCGGTCGCCGAGCCGGTGATCTACATGATCGACCAGTTCGTGGTGGGCGGCTTCTACCGCGTGCACACCGACCGCGGCCAGGACGAGAACCTGAACGCGCCCGGCATGCGCTTCGAGCCGATGCCCTTCGACGGCACCTGTCTGCTGCCCGATCTGGAGTCGAGCACCGAGTGCGCGCCCAACCGCTTCTATGCCTACGGCGTGATCGCCCGGCTGGCGCTGGTGTCCGCCGCCATCGAGCTGGAGCAGATGGCGCAGGGCGCGCAGGCCGGTGAGGCGCGGCTGCGCAAGATGGCATGAAGCTCGCCTTCGTCCTCGACCCGCTCGATTCGATCAAGACCTACAAGGACTCCTCCTTTGCCATGATGGAGGAGGCAGCGCGGCGCGGGCACGCCCTGTTCGTGCTACACCAGGAGCACATCGTGTGCCGCGGCGAGCAGGTGACGGCGCGCGCGGCCGCGATCGAGCTGACCGGCGACCGGCACCAGTGGTACCGCCTGGGCGAGGAGGTCGACGCGGCGCTGCAGGCCTTCGATGCGGTGCTGATGCGCAAGGACCCGCCGTTCGACATGGAGTACATCTACAGCACTTATCTGCTGGAGCTGGCCGAGAAGCGGGGGGCGCACATCGTGAACCGCCCGCGTGCGCTGCGCGATTACAACGAGAAGTTCTCGATCACCGGCTTTGCGCGCTTCACCGTTCCCACCCTGGTCACCCGGCTGGAGGGCGAGCTGCGCGCCTTTCTCGAGGAGCAGGGCGATATCGTGCTCAAGCCCCTGGACGGCATGGGCGGGGCCTCGGTGTTCCGCCTGCACCGGCAGGACCCCAACGTCGGCGTGGTGATCGAGACGCTCACGCACTACGGCCGCCGCACCGCGATGGCGCAGCGCTACATCCCCGAGATCGCCGACGGCGACAAGCGCATTCTGGTGATCGGGGGCAAGCCTGCGCCCTACGCGCTGGCGCGCATCCCCAAGCCCGGCGAGACGCGCGGCAACCTCGCCGCCGGCGCGCGCGGTGTCGCGCAGCCCCTGTCCGACCGCGACCGCGAGATCGCCGAGACGGTGGGCCCCGCTCTGCTGCGCGACGGCCTGTTGCTGGTCGGGCTGGACGTGATCGGCGACTGGCTGACCGAAATCAACGTGACCAGCCCCACCGGCATGCGGGAGATCCACGATCAGACCGGGTTCAGCGTGGCCGC
>Ga0187893_10015024_pt1 | contig 10447 bp, 8 predicted proteins | sample MA1701074metaG_FD_139574 | JGI IMG/M metagenome (GOLD analysis project Ga0187893, IMG submission 139574) | White microbial mat communities from a basaltic lava cave in the Kipuka Kanohina Cave System on the Island of Hawaii, USA - MA170107-4 metaG ...
CATGAAACCTGGAACCGCCCGGTACGGCACCGTACGCCGGGTGGTGTGAGAGGGTGAAAGTAAAGGAAACCCCTTTGCGGGTTCCGCAGGTCTAAAAGTTCCCTTTACTTTACCCTACTCGATAACCAGCCGGTTTTCCCATAGCACCTTGCATCGCCACGGCGTTTTACCTAGTATCGTGGCAAAAGATGCAGAAAGAAAATGGCAGCGGATTAGCTTTCACCTTGCGTTGGCTGTTTAGCCGGCTTAGTAACCGGCAGTTTCTTTTTTTCGGCGCAGTTGTCGTCGGGTTATGGACCGGCTTGAGCGCTGTGCTCCTGAAAACAACTGTTCATCATATCCAGGATCTGCTTGGACTCCTTGCAGTCAACAACCGGTGGATCTATGTGGTGGGGCCGGTCGCGGGCATAGGGCTCTCGCTTCTTTTCGTGATCCTTTTCCTCAAGGGTTCGATGGAGAAGGGAACTCACCACGTTTTGAAATCGATCGCAAAGGGACGATCCATTCTGCCGCTAAAGGAGACTTTCACGCACCTTGTCACCAATGCAATGACGGTGGGGCTTGGTGGTTCTGCAGGACTTGAATCACCCATTGTGCAAACAGGCTCAGCCATCGGTTCTTCATTCGCAGGGTACTTCCCCGTTGGCTACCGCGAACGAACACACCTGCTTGCGTGCGGAGCTGCTGCGGGAATTGCAACGGCATTCAATGCGCCCATTGCCGGAATGCTCTTTGCCCTTGAAGTACTGCTCGTAGATGTGAGCATTACCGCGTTTATTCCGCTGTTGATTGCCGGGGCAACAGGAGCTCTGTGCTCCAATATCATACTATCCGAAGGGATACTGCTTTCGTTTCGGGGGCTTACTGATTTTGAGTACCAGAACACCCCATCATACATGCTCCTGGGAGCGGTTTGCGGGTTAATTTCAGTTTTCTATATGCGCGCGTACCAGCGACTCGAGTCTATGTTTAAATCTGCATTGCCGAACCGCTTCGCACGTTTTGCTTGCGGTTCCTTGCTCCTCGGGTTGCTGATCCGTTCTTCCTGCATTTTTCGGAGAAGGCTATGTTTCCATCAAGGCATTGGCGGCTTCAAATCCAGGCGCATTGTTCAGGGGGAGTATAATTGAGGGCCCTTAACAATTCGGATCTAAACACAGGGCCTGGCAGTAGCGATGGTGGCCCTGGTAAAAGTTGTCGCCGTATCTGCCACACTGAACGCCGGCGGCAATGGAGGTAATTTCGCGCCAGCATTGTTGGTTGGCGCATGTGTTGGTTACTCCATCGCCTTCCTGGCCGAGATGCTGAACCTTGGCCACCTCCCGCTTGCCAATTTTTGCCTTGTCGGCATGGCTGGAATTCTCACAGGGATATTTCACTCGCCTCTTACCGCCATCTTCCTTATCGCAGAAATCACCGGCGGCTACGACCTGATCATACCCCTGATGATTGTGTCAGCCATCAGCACGGCCGTCTCCAAGTACTTCAACCCAAGATCCCTTGACGAGGAAAAATTGCACAATACCATAGCGCTTCGGTCACACGGCAAGGACTTGCGGATTCTCTCTGGTCTTTCATTGGCAAACTTTGTCGAGACAGACTTTGTCAAGCTTCAGTTGCGAACAACGCTTGGAGACCTTACTAAGGCTATCGCACGGTCTCGGCGGAATGTCTTTCCGGTTCTTGATCATGAAGGCCGCCTCGTTGGGATTATCAACCTGGAAGACATTCGTGATGTGATGTTTGACACGAGCCGTTATGAAAAGACGCTTGTCGACCAGCTGATGCGCAAGCCTGCCGTTACCGCAGACGCCTCCGATGACATGGATACCGTTATGGAGAAGTTTGACAAATCAGACGCATGGAACATCCCCGTATTGTCTGTGGGCAGGTTCAACGGATTCGTTTCCAAGTCTGGCGTTTTTTCGAGCTATCGCCAGAGCCTGAAGAATAGCTGAATCGTTCCACATTCCAGCCCTAATTAGACGGCTTCGGACTACCCCCCGGATTCATGTGCACCGTGTACGTGGGATAAGCAAACTCGATTCCGCGCTTTTCAAACTCCTGGTAAAGCTCCAGGTTGATGGCTTGCTGAGTGTCCATGTATTCATTGTAATCAGCGGTTCCCAGGTAGTATACAACCTCAAAGTCCAGGCTGTAATCGCCAAAGGATGCAAAATGCGCCCGGTCGAACCGGGTTTTATCCAGGCGTTCGATGATCGATTTTACCAACCCCGGGATCGACGCTAGTTTTTCGCTTTTGGTGCCGTACACCATGCCGAATTTGAACAGGATTCGTCGCTCCTGCATGCGCTTGAAATTGTGAACGCGTGACCCGGTCAGGTTGCTGTTGGAAAAGATGATTTGCTCTCCGCTAATGCTTTTGACCCGGGTTGTCTTGACCCCGATGTACTCCACCACACCTAGCTTGCCATCAACGATGATGAAATCGCCCACCTCGAAGGGGCGATCGAAGAAAATGACAAAGTAGTTAAACAGGTCCCCGAGTATAGTTTGTGCAGCCAGGGCGATGGCGATACCGCCCACGCCCAAACCAGTAAGGATGGCTGTAACGTTGAAACCAAAATTGTCAAAGAGGAATATCAGCGCCAGGACCCAAACGATGGCACTCAAAATCAGGATGATCCCCTTAATCTGTTTTGTTTTTTCAACACCCGACTCCTCTTTGACATAGTCGTGTATGGCATTACTCATCGCCGCTGTGACGAGACGTGTGAAGAGAAAAACGAAGACAACAGCGAAGACATAGTGCACGTACACCGAATGCCGCTCCAGGTTGGTGAACATTTTTACCGAGCCCAACAAGATCAAAGCGTATAGGAATGGATAAACGTGCCCCTCCAGTTTTAGGAGATACTTCACAGCTGGCACATCTGTCTTTGAAAGACACAGACGGATAAGCTTGCGTGAACCTTTAACCAGCACAATTCCGAGAAGTATCACGCCCAGCGTGATGAGGTAAGTCTTCACTGTATTGTCCAGGAAGACTTGATCCAGAAAGGAAAATCTTTCTTGTTGTAAAAAGAAAATGGTGCCAGTGGCAGTAAAAAAATTGCCTGGTAAAGACATCATAGGGCTTTTTAGCCAAGATGCAGCCAAAATCGGGCCGTAAACTCCTGGCACCGTCGTTCAAGATCTATTTTCCGGACTGCGGTACTCTTGACAGTGTGCCTTGCTTCCTTCAGCGCCTAACCATTTTGAAATACCTAATGTAAGCAGGCCGATTTGGAGGGCTCAGGACCTCGGGCACTTTTAATTCTGTATCCTCGGATTTCGATCCGGGATTTGGAATTATGTTGCGTCTGCAGATTTTTGCATGCGCGCTTGTTCCCATAACAGCCCTGACCCCAAACAGAACCCGCGCGCACCGGCCATCCTGAAGCTCCACGACGGGAAGCCTGTTGACTTTAAATCTGGGATACATCCACCATCCCCGGTGCGACGGCGCTCACAACGTCCCTGATAGCGGAATACTTAGTGTCCGCCTTCGTCTCCTGCGGTATTCTTGGTCTTCGAAAGTATTGAATAGGCATTTTTTACAGCTATCTGCAATTTTTCAGCCGGCGAATTTTCAGAAAGAATGACTTCCGTGAATCCCATCTCGGTGTTGCCGACCTGGATCTCCAGCATCACAAAGCGATGGCTTCGGGTAGCAGGCCCGCTTGCAAGGTGGCAGAAAATATACTTGCGGCCCTGGTAGTCGATGATGGCCTGGTCAGGCAATGCCGGCACCCTGTTTCCGTCAGTTTCGACCACAGCCTTCAGATACATTCCGGGCAGCAGGTTGGTGTCTTCCTCGTCGATATGGCAATGGATCTGGATGGTCCTGTCTGGCGCAATCTTCCTGCCAAGAAGATAGACGGTGGCCAGCCGCTCTTTGTTTTCATTGGCCAATGTGAACCTCACTTTCTGACCAATCTTCAGCTTTGGGACATCCTTCTCAAATACGATGAGTTCAGCGTGCAGGTGCTCAGTATCAACGATCTCGAACAGGACGTCGCTTTGGTTTACGAATTTCCCGATATTGACGTGGACTTCAGTCACATACCCGTCGATGGGCGCGTTCAGGTGGACTTGAGCAGTCAGTTTGCCTTGCTTCAGGTCGTCAATAGCCACGCCGAGGACTTTGAGCTTCTCTCTCAGTCCGGCAACTTTGGAATTCCAACTTGTGTAGCTGGTCTTTGCCTGTTGGAGGGTTTTCTGAGCGGCTACATTCTGTTTTGCTAGTTCTTGCTGACGCCTATAGTCAATCTCCGCAAATTCAAGTTGTCCTTCTGCGTCCAGGTAGTCCTGCTGAAGCTGTACAAAGTCGAGGTTCTCAATGATGGCAATCACCTGGCCCTTCTTCACCCTCGTGCCCTGCAGTAATGGCGTACTTTTCAAGAATCCACCCATCGGAACAGAGATGCTGACCTTTTGCTGGGGAGGCACATCAAGTTTGCCGTTGACCCTTATGGTTCCGCTAATCTCTTTGCTCTCGATCAAGCCAAGCCCGATCCCCGCGGTTGCGTATTGCTCCTGGGTGAATTCGACGGTGTCTTCACCATTGTCGTGAGGCTCCTCCCGGGATGCCTGTTCTTGTCCCTTCTGACTGCAGGCGGCGAGAAGCACGCAGGCTGCCAGTATGCTGACAATGAGTTTTTTTTCTTTAGTTGAGTACTTCATGACTTATTTGTTTCCTGAGAGGAATTCGATAAAAATAATTGCCTGGTTGTATTCACTCAGAGTAGAAAGAAAGGCGTTCTTGATGTCTATGGCATTGCGAACGCCCAGCAAGTACTCCGCATAGCCAATCTCCCCATTTACGAATGCTATCTGAACTTGTCTGAGTATGATATCTGAATTGGGAAGAGCGGACTGCTTGTAGTACTCCAGGCTGCTCTTCGCCTTTTGATATCGCTGAACGGCCTGCTGAAACTGACTGGACATCTTCGCCTCCTCAAATTGATAGCTGGACTCAGCCGCTTGCCGGGTGTAATCGGCTGCTTTGGATCTTGCCTGGTGAGGTACAAACCACAGCGGCAGCGCAAGCCCTACTTGAAACCCTGTAAATCTGTCTGATGCGGTTGCGGGTGCGCCATTCTCCGGATTGATGACATCAATGAGTGTTTGACTGAAGAAACCAACAAGCAGATCAGGGGCGAATTTCGCATTTTCGACTTTCTTTTGGCTTTTGGCAACTTCAATTTGCTGACGCAGGAACGCAAGGGCAGGGTTGCCTGCAACTGCCGAACTGTCGGAGCTGCCCAAAACGAGTTCTGGCAAAGTAACTTCTGTTATTTCTGGCAATTCGCGGGCATTGAGCAGCGCTTGCAATTGTGTTCTGAGGATAACGATTGCCCCTTCGTTCAGTCTCAACTGGTTGGTTAGTTCGTACCACTGCATTTCAGCAGTCGTTTTTTCCAGGAGGTTTGTCTCACCCGTCTTGTGCCTCAGGGTCGCTGATTTCATGAATCCCTGGAAGATCGTATCCTGCTGAACCAGGAACTGACGCCGCGCTTTTTCAAATGACAGCGCATAATAGACCTGCTTGACCTGGTAGATCAGTTCGTTTTCGGTGGCCGCCTTCTTCAGCTGCGCCGATGCATACAGCGTACGATTGAGAGAAGCCTGGCTGCCGAGGGCAGTAAATGGAATGCCCTGTGTTACCGTGATGTTATTGTCGGTGTCCGCGTAACTGTTGTACTGTCCGTACATCCATGAAACATGAGTTTTCGGCAAGTCAAAACCGGTCTTTTTCAGCTGGCCCTTTGCCGAGACCTCCAGGGAAGCCGTTCGCAACCCAAGGTTGTTGTCAGAGGCAATTTTGATGGCTTGTTGGAGCGTCAGCTGCCCGGTTTGTGCCGTTGCAGTTGCAGCAGCGAGGAAGAATAAGATGCAAGAATGTCTCATACAATTTGAGTGTTTGGCTTTCTGCCTCTCCTTTCAAACACGACGTACAGGCAAGGCAGAACAATAAGTGTAAGAATTGTTGAACTGATGAGGCCTCCGATGACAACTGTAGCCAGTGGTTTTTGAACTTCAGCTCCCGCTGTTGTAGCCAGGGCCATGGGAAGAAATCCCAGTGAAGCCACTGCCGCTGTCATCAGGACAGGACGAAGGCGGGTTTGAGTTCCTTTCAGAATAAGCTCGTCGAGATTGGTCATCCCTTCCTTCCTGAGCCTGTTGAACTCGGCGATCAGGACTATTCCATTCAGCACTGCGACACCAAAAAGAGCAATAAAACCTACACCGGCTGATATGCTGAACGGCATTCCCCGCAACAGCAGCGCGACTACTCCGCCGATAGCTGCCATTGGAATAGAAGTAAAGATGATAAGTGCGTGTTTGATGGAATGGAACGTGAAGAAAAGAAGCAGGAGGATCAGGGACAAAGCAGTCGGTACAGCCACTACAAGTCGTGATATTGCCTCCTGGAGATTCTCAAACTGCCCGCCATACGTGATAAAATACCCTGGGGGGAGGTCAATTTGAGAAAGCTTCACCTGGATGTCAGCGACAACGCTGGCAACGTCGCGACCACGCACATTGAACGCCACTACGATTCTTCTTTTTGCATCTTCGCGCTGTATCTGGTTGGGCCCGACCCTGAAGTCAATTTTGGCAAGTTGATTGAGGGGTACCTGTTCGCCGCCGGCAGTAGTGATATACAGGTTCCGAACGTCTTCGATGCTCTGCCGGTTTTCCGACGAAAGCCTGAGTGTCAGATTGTATCTCCGCTCTCCTTCAAAGACAACGCCCGCAGCCTGACCTGCGAACGCCGTATTGATTGTCTGGTTTACATTCTTGACGCTCAGCCCGTACTTGGCAATTTCGTCGCGGTCGATGTCAATTACGATCTGCGGCAATCCGGTCACCTGTTCCACATAAACGTCACGAGCGCCCGCGGTAGAAGCCACCATCCCGCCAATCTGCCTGGAAAGGCCGCTTAGGACGTCGAGATCTTCGCCAAATATCTTGATCGCTACGTCCTGCCTGACGCCGCTGATTAGTTCGTTAAAGCGCATCTGGATGGGCTGCTGAAAGCCGAATGTGACTCCCGGCAGCGCCTTAAGTGTCTGGCCCATCATTTCGGCCAGTTCCTCACGGCCCTTCGCCTTTTTCCAATCATCCTTCGGTTTCAGGATAACCATGAGGTCACAGGCCTCGATAGGCATGGGGTCGGTGGGTATCTCTGAGGTGCCGATTTTGGAGACGACCTCCTTCACTTCGTCCGGAAACTCGCGCAACAACAGACGCGAAGCAGTCAGCGACGCATCAACCGTGTATGACAAACTGCTGCCCGTGAGCACACGAGTGTCAACAGCGAAATCACCCTCTTCCAGGGTGGGCAGGAACTCGCCGCCCATTCTCATAAAAAGAACTACGCTTGCTCCGAGCAGCGCGACGGAAGTGGCTATGACCAGTGATTTTCTTCGCAGTGAGGCGATAATCAGGGGAGAATACTTCAGGCGCAGGAAGTCCATCATCCTGTCTGAAATATTTCGTTTGTGTATTGGGTTTTTGCTCAGGAAAAGGGCCGACATCATCGGCACATAGGTGAGCGATAGGATGAACGCACCAAGGATGGCGAAACTTACTGTTTGTGCCATGGGCTTGAACATTTTCCCTTCAACGCCGACCAGTGCCAGAATGGGCAGATACACGATCAGAATGATGATCTCACCGAAAGCGGCCGCCGATCTTATTTTGGAAGCGGATTGATGAACCTCAACATCCATTTCTTCCGGTGTCAAACGCCGGGTGATAGTTCTCATACCAAGGTGGTGCATGGTGGCCTCAACGATGATAACTGCGCCATCGACGATGAGCCCGAAATCGATAGCCCCCAGGCTCATGAGGTTTCCTGAGACTCCAAAGAGGTGCATGAGCGAAATCGCAAAAAGCATTGCCAGCGGAATGACCGAGGCCACGACCAGACCTGCTCTTAGATTCCCAAGAAAAAACACAAGCACTACGATGACAATCAAAGCTCCCTCGATGAGGTTTGTTTCAACAGTGCCAATGGCCCTGCTTACCAGGTGGCTGCGATCCAGGAAGCCGTCGATCACGAGCCCTTCTGGCAGTGTCGTCCTGATCTGATCCATCCTTTCCTTGACGCGCTCGACTATATCATTGGAGTTTTCCCCTTTCAGCATCATCACTACGGCGCCAACCACTTCTCCCTCGTCGTTGTAAGTCATGGCACCGTACCTCACGGCGTTTCCGAATTGAACATCAGCAATGTCTCGGATGAGGATAGGGACGCCACGCGTGGTACTAGCGACGACGATCTTCCCGATGTCTTCGAGCGTACCAATCAGTCCAAGGCTCCTGATGAAATAAGCATTCGGTTTCCTGTCAATGTATGCACCGCCCGTGTTTTGATTGTTGTTCTCAAGGGCGAGAAAGACGTCATCAATGCCAAGGTTGTAGCTGCGAAGTTTGTCAGGGTCTATCGAGATTTCGTATTGCTTCAAATATCCTCCCCAGCTGGCAACGTCGGCCACCCCGGGCGTGCCGATCAGCTGCCGCCTGACAATCCAGTCCTGGATGCTTCGGAGCTCCATGGCATCGTACTTGCCCTCGAATCCTTTGGCGGGCCTGATGAGGTATTGATAGATCTCGCCGAGGCCCGTGGATATCGGTGCTAGTTCCGGAGTACCAACGCCGGGAGGGATCAGCGTGGTTGCAACAGAAAGACGTTCATTTACCTGCTGACGGGCCCAGTAGATATCCACGTTGTCTTTGAAAACGATCGTCACCACCGAAAGGCCAAACCTGGAAAAACTCCTGATCTCTTCAATCTCGGGAATGGTCGCCATCGTCTGCTCCACAGGGAATGTGACCAACCGCTCGATGTCAAGTGCAGACTGGGAAGGAGCCGTAGTCGTGATCAGCACCTGGTTGTTCGTGATGTCGGGAACGGCATCGATGCTTATCCTTGTCATCGCGTAGGAACCCCATATTACAAGCGCGATTGTAAGAAGTCCAACCACGAGTTTGTTCCTGATGGAATAGTACATGATGCGATCGAGCATTGGTCAGAAATTAGCCCAAGGCCAAAGCACAGGGCAATTCGCCATGTGAATAAACCTGGAAGTGAATAATTGATTCATTGATGCCTCAGGCGAGCCCTCCCGCAAGAGAGCGGAAACAGAACAGACTAAGCGCGAGGAGGCTGCCAGATGGATGTGCCTCCTGAAACTACAGAGGTCAGGAGATACGGCGGTTTGAGTTCAGTATTGTGCGTGTAGTCAAAGCTTATGAATGCAATGTCTGTCAATTGCACTTGGGCAGCACAGCAGGTACAGTTGCAAAACGGCGTGCAAAGGTTCTGATCGCCATCCTCATTGTCGTGGCTTGCGGTATCAAAGACGCCGATTTCTGCTTGTTGCTCGTCAAGGCATGGATCGCCGTCACCGCATGGGTAAACGGAGATGAGCAGAATGTACAATGCCAAAATGAACCTAATTGCTCTCACGAAGTAAAAATAACGAATAGGCGGCATTCCTCATGAATTAGGACCTTTTTTACGGTACCTCCTTAAGTTCGTTAATAGCTTGCTCCAATCTGAGAAGTTCCGCATAGGTAAAGTCACTTGAATAAAACTCCAGCTTGTACCAGCGGCGGATCTTTATCACCAGATTGTGTCGCCCTGTCTCGCGGATTCCTTGGAACGGAACTTTCACGGTGGCAGGAATGAGACTCACTTCGGTCTGGATATTTATGGGGTAGGAAGTTTCCTTTGGCTCCCCCAGCCAGGGAAGGTGACGAACCAGCAGAGACTTCTTTTCGGCTTCCAAACGTATTTCCAGGATATTCTTTCTCACAATCAGGTAGGTGAGGATGACCAATGAGACCGCGGAGAAAACTGCACCAGCCCGAAGGCCCAGCCACCACCCTGCAAAAGAGACGATGGTTAACAGGGTGAGCCAGCCAAGGAAATTGATAATCCTTGCCCTGGTACTGGTGAGCGGACGATCCGGTTTGATGGTGATCAGGCGGGAGACCATTGCGTGATACTCAGGAACTCTTTGCAAGTCTTTTTTGCATACGGCTTCGGTCTAAGCCAAAGTGTCCGGAAGAAATGGAAAGGAACCGGTATCATCCCTTTGGCTTTACGGATTCCAGGCTACCAATTTGTTAGAAGCTACCAAGTACTTTGAGGACATGCAAACCTGCCTTGATTTCCTGACGACCATTCGGCCTCAACTTCGGTTCTGAATTCAGATACGAAAGCTCCGAAGTAATAGAAGGGGATCGCTTACGAAGCAGGTGGTGCAGACTCTTTCGCACGGAACCGCAAGCAGGATTCACTTCTGTCCAATCGCTACAACATAGGCGGATACCTTGGATTTGGCTTCGGTACAACAGAAGCCCTCCTTATCGACGTCACAAGCCTGTCCTGATTACACGCAGTGTGATGAGAGGCAAGTATTATCCG
>Ga0187893_10015025_pt1 | contig 10446 bp, 8 predicted proteins | sample MA1701074metaG_FD_139574 | JGI IMG/M metagenome (GOLD analysis project Ga0187893, IMG submission 139574) | White microbial mat communities from a basaltic lava cave in the Kipuka Kanohina Cave System on the Island of Hawaii, USA - MA170107-4 metaG ...
GACCGTTCGGGGTACGCGGTCTAGTTCAGCCCGGTTTATCCGCTATCCGGCCGCTGCCACTTCGGCTCTCGTCGCCAGCATTCGTTCGGCCGGACAGCGGATCAAACACTCCGGACTATCCGCACGTATCCGACCACGAGCACCTCACTCGACGCCGCTCGCACCATCTCCAAGCCCGCCGCGAACGTGGCGCGAACAGGAACACCGAGATCGGACGGGGCTGTGCAAACCACTTCGACTCGCTCTTCCAGCGTACGGCTTGAGCGCGCCTCCGTGAGCGTCGTCAGCACCACCCGCATGTCTCGAGCAGTGACTTCCCGAAACCCAGCTACACGTTCCAAGTTCCGGGACAGCTGAATCGCATCTGTCGTGGAAAGGCCCAGGCTACGCTGCAACTGAGTTGCGGATAGCGGAAACATCGGCCCATCGCCCTCGTACTGCAGCGCCAAGGACATCAGTTGCTTCGCCTCAAGGTGTCCGATCGCCGCGATCATACCCCCGACCCAATTGAGCCGCGCGTTGGGTGTTTCACCGGTCATCGTCAAAGTATCCGCTCATCGCTTCGTTGGGGAGATTCAGAACAAGCGCCCGGTCGAGGAGCCGATTGCCGAATTCGCATGAGGTTTCGGAGGCCATGGCGCAGGCATGGCACGCAGCACCGTTCAATCGCTCGGTTCGGCGGGGATCGTGTTCACGACACAGCGGGTCGCCGGAGCAGACCCGCGCCAGTTCCACGGACGACAGCAGCACGCCTTCGAATTTCTCCGGCGGCTTCGTCTGTCTGACCAGCCCGCCGAGACTGCCATCGCTGTCAGGCGTCGACGTATAGATGAGGAGGGCCGCCATCGTCTCGTCCGAATAGATCCGCTCACGCAACGACGCGGAGGAATACCCGCAGTCCAGCGACATTTGCCGCATCAGCAGGTGCGCCAGCGTATGCAGCAGGATAAGCCGAGGCCGCTGGCCTCTGAGCGCCTGCAGCCCCCGTCTTTGGCGCCAAGCCGAATAGGCATTGAGGAGATTCTCTGCTCGCCGCTTCACGGCCGCCCGGTTCTCCCATCCGGCGAGCCGCGCCAGATTGAGGCGCACGAACACACCCTCTCCGAGGTTTTCAACCGCAGGCAACCAATCCAGCGGCGCCGCCGAAATCGGTGCCGGCGTGACGGTCAGGCCGTGCTCTTCGTTGAAGATCTCCATGGTGGGGTCCATTTCGGGTGCGTCGATCCGCGTAAAGCCGAGGAGTGCGCGCACCTCGCGCAAGCGCGCTACAGCGACGAGCCGTGACAGGAATTTCCCCGTGCTCGGCAATATCGATTGCTTGCGCGCCTCGAAGTAGTTGGACGCCTGATCTTCATCGGCGACGAATGCATCGTATTCTTCCCGGCGGATGGACGGCCTTCCAGCTTTTAGATCCTCCAATCTGGCGATGCATTCTCTGACCCGTCGCTCGTCTTTGTCAGGAAACCGGGCACGTATGACGTCACCCCACAATTCCACCGGTAGCGGAATGCGAAACTGTCCCCACCATGAAGCCACCTCCGCTTGAAGCGGATCGGACCACGGCGGGATCGACAGCGCACTACGAACCACGGAAAAGTAGACGTTCGAAGCACCTCGCTGCAATGCGTAGAGACGACCGTTCCAGACGTTCTTGACCATCTCCGCCATCGCGAGCGACTTCTCGCGCAGCGCCGAGAGCCCCCCGGGCGACTCAGCCACCTCAAGTGCGTGTTTGCGGAACTCGTCGCCGTGGTCGGCATCGAGCTCGGCGTGCATCGTGAACCAACGGACCTCCTGGTCCGAGAAGCCATAGCTCGAACGGAGTGCAGCGGCCATGCGCGCCCACCACTCCGCATTCGGAATCTCGACGCTGAAGCCGTACGCGGCGAGCTCCACGTAGAACCTGTCGGGCGGGATCGAACTTCCCTGCGGCATGTAGTCACCGAAGGGACTCGGGATCCGCAGTGCCTCCTCCCTGGTGATGCCGAAGGCGCTGAGCAGAAATTGGAAGACATCCATGTGGCACATGCCGACACCCGAGATGCGGCCGGTCTCCTCTTCGAAGATGTTCTCGGCCAGCTCTCGCGTCGGTCCTCAACGTCATCTCTGGTCTCCTTGCCGGCGCCGCCAGTCTGAAGCGCACTGTACCGTCATGGTCAACTGTACCGACCTACGACGAGACCCGCTCGCGCAGAAGGGAGGGTCGGCCCCTCGCCGTGGCGACCAGGGGGGCAAGGTGCCGAAGGGCGTATGTCGAGACGGTCGATTCGTTGAGGTGCGCGATCGGAGTCGAGCGTGAAGTGCTCGGTTCGCACGAGGAGGTCGGTGAGGACGATCTGCGCCTCACCGCCAGCGAAGCGGCGCGCAGCGCGCAAAGCGGACGCGCGGCAGCACGCGGGCATCATTCGTGCGCTCCCGGCGGCGTGGCTTCACCCGTCGACGGGATGCGGGCGGACCCGCCTGCACGCGCGGAGGCCTTCGTCCGCCTGTCCTGCTCCGCATGGAGACGGTCTCGGACGCGCTGGACGCAGCCACGTCCGGCGCCGTCCGGAGAATTCTGTCCTGCATCAGGCGGTTAGGGCTCGTCGGTGTCACCCGGCTTCGACGGATCCGTCACCACCGACAAATGACCGCGTTCGATTGGCCAATGACGTCGCACTCCCACGAATTGCAGTGGTGTTTCGTGGGATCGTCGATGTCCGGAACGCAGCCACCGAAAGCGCAATCGCTGGAGCAGTTGCCGTTGTTGGGCTGACAGTCGGTCTCGACCGTGCAGCGAATGGAATGGTCGCCGGAGCAGAAGCGGGTACAGCTGGGGGACGTCCTGGCGCCGCCGAAGACGGCTCCGGGTGCGGCGACGGCACAGATCCTCTGATTGAGCTCGTAACCGTAGTTGGCCGGCAATGTACTGCAGGACGGAAACGGACCGGATTCGGAAACCGCGACGTCCGTCCCCCCGGGCGCGAAGATGATGCGGTAGGCCGGCGCGTTGGCCCCGTAGACCTGAGGATCGTTCGGCCAGCTGTATGCCTTCGGCATGACCCTGTGAAAGGTATCGTCGCCAATGCAAGCGTTGGGGTCACTGCTCACATCGCGGCAATGGCCGAACGGAGGCTGTGCGCCCGGCTCGTCCTTGAACGGATGAGTGCAGACGTCGGATGGACAGTCGTCCCCCTTGATGAATGCTCGACATGAGCACCGGTCCTTCGGCTGCAGATCTGTAGGGGTCCCTCGAAACCAGCACGCACCGAGAAACGCCCCGTGCTCGTAGGGGGCGATCTCTCCCATGACAGGGGGCACCGGGGGCGTGACGTTACAAAGTGCGTCGTCTGGGTGCGGAGTGGGCCCCGGCGGATTGTCGCACAGTTGATCGTATGCCTGTACGCCCAGGGGGCAACAAAACACCTTCCAGCGGTAGCATTGGGAGGTTCGATCAGAGGGATCGCAGTTCAGCCCCAGTCCACCCGGACCCTGCGGCACGAGGGGATAGGCGTACCTCCCGCAATTCGACAGACAGGAGATCGTATGGTCTCCACCGACTGGATTGCCGTCGTTTCCTCGAGCTACGAACGTGAGCTCTGAGCGCTTGACCCGGAAATTGGCAGGCTGACACTTGTCGTCCGCGCGCAGATCCTGTCCGTGTTTGGTAAGCGGATAGTTGCTGTTCAACCAGTTCTTGTCGACGCTCAGCGGTGGCGTATCGAACGGGTTATTGTGATCACCGCCCACCGGCTGGATGTCCATGTTGAGGTTGACGCCATCGACGGCGCTGATGTCCGGAGAGTCCTTGAAATAGCTGATGCCCCGATCGGAGACGGGCTCGTAGAAGGTCCACTCGGCGATCGTGGTACCCGTCGCCGCTGCAAGATGTGCCTTGCCGCAGTCGTACTTGTTGCCGCAGTCGCCGGTCTCGCACTGCGCCCTGTCCGAGGCGATGTCATAGCGACAACCGGTTCGCGCCCAGAACCTCGGACCCAGGGGGTTCATATTGTTGGGGCACCCCTGAGGCGGGCATTTGGTGTCCTCCCATTCGGGCGGGATATCGATGGTCAGGACGTTCCTGTTCCCGGACGTGTCGAACGGTTCCATCACCCAAGTCCTCTCTCGCGGCAAGACCGGGAAAGGGGGTTGACCACTCTTGTAGGCCGCGTTCGCAGCGCCGAGCAGTTGTTGCTTGGTACAGTTGACCAACTGCACCACCCGGTTTGAGGGAGGGATCGGCGTCGGGACGGGCAGGCCTTGCGTGCAGTCCACAGGGGGATCGACGGCCAGATGGACGGTCTCGTGCACCTGCATGATCGCGTCGCAGCCCGTCCCGTCCGGAACGCAGGCCTGGAAGGTGATCTCGAACTGCTCGCCCGCTTGCGCAGCCGTGGATGAGAAGCTGAACGCGCCGGTGGCCGGGTCGAGCGTGACCAGCGGTGCGAGTGCAGGTTCCGGGTACATCCGATAGACGATCGGACTGCCGCCGCTGGCGGACAACTGCAAGTTCAGCGCATCACCGGCAACGATTCTGTGGTTGCCGATCGCAGCGAGCGTGAAGCCCTCCAGTGCGCCCAACGCACCCACCTCAGCCGCGTCTGGGCGCACGACTCGGATGGTGACGGTCTCCCTGCTCGTGAGGTATCCGTCGCTGGCGATGAAGGTGACTTGGACCGGCTCCTCGAGTTGTTCCTCGACATCGGCGAACAGACAGAAGATGCGGGAATCCGGCAGAAAATAGGAGTTGTCCGGCAAACCCGATGCCGACAGCGTGACCGGGTCGCCCTGGGGATCAGAGGCGGAGACCGCGAACAACAGATCGCTGCCGAGGACGACGGTCTGATCTCCGATCGGCGCCAACACCGGTGCCTGTGGGTCAACGCCGTCGTCGCCACCGCAGCCACCCATCGCCATGCTCCACGTCGACGCAATCGCCGCAACGAATAGCCGAGATACCCGATTCCACCGAATTGCCTGGTGTGTGACCGCGGTCAGCATGCGAGGGCCTCTCCTATCCGTGTGTCTTGTGGGTGTATTCGGCAAAGACCGAGAACGACCCGCCCGTGCCAACGGTTACATCGCCCGACTCGCGTCTTGCAAGCCCTCGGTGGCGTCCGGGCATCGTGAGCGCTGCACGCGCACAGCGGGCGAGGCGACGGTCAGCCTTCTCGCCGTCATGGCGGCTGCCCAACACACTGGCGATGAGCCACCGGCGCAGCGGCGCTGAAGACACGAAGCGACGTCCGATGCGGTCGGGTCCATCGCCTTGTTGGGCGGCCGAATGTCGACGACCTCGCTGGTCGACGACGGCGGCGGTTGCGCTCTAGCTAGATATCTTCTATGTCCTCATCGAGCGGCGGCGGCGGCAAGTCGGGCCACACGTTGTTGGGAGCGATGATGCGCGTTATCTCCTGGACGACGCGCACCGACTCGTAAATGTTCTCGCCGGAATTGAAGAGGGCCACCATGGTCAGGTCCTGCGACGGCAGGTAGTGGGGATAGGACACGTGCGAGAAGATATTGCCGCCGTGTCCCAGCCAGCCATTGTTGTTCTCAATTCCCAGACCGTAGCCATCGTGCTCCGGTAGCGCGTCGAGGAACTTGAGGCGCTCCGCCTGGGTCTCCGGCTTCAGCAGCGCGCCGCGAGCCATGTTCCTCACCCAGATACCCAGGTCTTCCACGGTCGAGACCATGCAGCCGGCGGCGTTGCCCCACGAGAAATTCGCGAAGGTCAAGTCCGTCCGGGGGCCGTGTGGGGGGGGATTATACCGTACCCGTGGGCGAAGGGTGCCGGGATGGGGCCACCGCCGTTCGCCGTCGGGTATTCGGTGTGCGTGAGGCCCTGCGGCACCGTGATGTGGTCATGAATGTGGTCCCTCAGGAACTGCTCCGACAGCTGCTCCAATACCACGCCCAGCAGGACGGTGTTGGTATTGCTGTAGTCATATCTCTCACCGGGCTCGAACAGGATCGGATTGGCCTGAGTGAAAGAGGTGTCCAGCAGCTCCTTCGTGGAGAACTGGCGAGACGTATTCTCATACCAGAGAGGCAACAGTACGTCGCTGTAGCTGACGAGGCCACTCCGCATCTCTGCCAGGTGGCGAACGGTGATGTTGTCCCCGTTGGGCACGTGTAGTCCGTTCGCAACGTTCGGCTCGGTAAATTTGCTGATCGGATCGTCGAGTTTCAGCTTGCCCAGGTCCACCAGCTGGAGGATGCCGGTGACCACGAATGCCTTGGTGTTGCTCCCGATGCGCATTTGGAGGTCGGTCGTCATCGGTTCTCGGGTCTGGACGTCCTTCACGCCGAATGCCCGCAGGTAAACCGGGGCTTCACTCTGCCAGATCCCTACGATCACGCCGGGCACATCCGTCTGGGCGAGGACTCGTGGAATCGCCTCGTCGAGCTGCGACTCGAGCGTATCGTCGCTGTCATCGCCGCCACAAGCGATCAGCTGACTGCACAACAACAACATCAGGAACTTTCTCATGCAGCGGTTCACTCCCCCCGTGTCCACATTTCCACTTCGTAGCTCCTCCGGGCCATGGGCACCTTTCACCTTTGACCTTCCCAGGCTCCCTACTCGCGCGCTGACCGCACGCACGCTCGCGATTGGCATCAACGGTCTAGCGGAGGGTGGCGACCCGCTCAACCGCAGAGTCGCGGGGTGGACCTTTGAGGCAGTCGCCAAAGCTCAGAAGGCTGGGGGAATTTCCCGGCAGCCTTCTGCTGCGTATCTGCCAAGAGAGCGGGCGACCGGGGTCGAACCGGCGACGTCCAGCTTGGGAAGGGTAGACGAGCCGCTTCGCGAAGTTCGCGGAGGGTGTAGTAAATCTCCCGATCCCAGCGGGTTGGAGCGGTCACGTGCGTCCCAGGAAATCCCGCGACGGCCCACGACAGCCCGGAAAACCGGGAACGGTTCCCGGTCCCGGGGCGCGACTGCGCCATTCGAAATGCGGGGCAGGCGCTGGAATCAGCCGGTCGCTCGCAGCGGAATAATCGGCACCGAGACCGTGGACTGACCGCTCTTCTTCGCCTTCATCAGGCGGTCCATCTGGCGCACGGTTCCTGTAGAGAAGTAGCGTTCGCCGCAAGTCGAGCACACGCGCGCTGGGACACGCTCGAAGATGAAGTGCTTTCCTTTGCGATGACGATAGACGGTGACGAGCTTCTCGTTCTCGTCGACCGACTCGCCGCAGTACTCGCAGGGATCCGACCGGTTCGGCATCATTCCTCAAGGGTATACGCAGTGATGATACGCAAACGTCGTGACGGAAGGAAGCGGCAGACGACCTCGACGTCCTCTGCGCGCCTTCTGGGCTTACTGCGAACAACGAGGCGCGTACCTCGGGGATCGTCGCTTAGCTCGCGGACGACCTGACCTCGAAGCAAGACGTCCCGGACATTGGCTTCCGTAAGATCGTCTTCGTCCATTTCCTCCAGGGCGTGCGCCGTGAACTCGTAGCGCTGCTCGCGCACCGCTCGCCGGATGCGCCGAGCACTCATGTCATTCGCCTAGCTGCTCCAGCAGCGCCTTGGCCTCCCCGAGGTCCTGCGTGTCGAAGCCTTCGGTGAACCAGGCGTAGACCGGGGCGAGGAGGTCCCACGCCTCGGCGCGCTTCCCCTGATCGCGCCACAGGCGCGCGAGGCTCGTCGCGGCGCGCAGCTCGAACGAGCGGGCGCCCTGCTCGCGGGCGATGGCGATGGCGCGGTGATAGCGGGCGGCGGCCTCGTCGGCGGGGCCGCCGGTCGCGAGGAGCAGGTCGCCGTCGAGGCGGTGGAGGTCGGCGTCGAAGAAGAACTGGCCGGTCTGTGCGGCGACGGCCAGGGCGGTCGCGACCGTGCCCTGCGCGTGGGCGAGCTGGCCGGCGGCTCGCTGCGCCTCGGCCAGAAAGGCCAACATCCCGGGAGCACTGCCCTGGTTTCCCGTTTCGGTGGCGAGCGCGAGGCCGTCCAGCATGTCGAGGAGCGCGCCGGGATCAGCGGCCATGACGCGAGCTGCCGCGTGGAAGGCTCGGCCAACGCCGAGAAAAAAGGGGAAGCCCTGCGCCTCGCTGAGCGCGACCATTTCCGCGGCGCGCTCGCGTTGCGCGGGAACGTCGGAGCGGATCGCGTGGGCGACCATTTCGTAGTTGAGCGCGGACGCCAGACTGAACGGATCACTGAGCCGGCGCGCGAGGGTGACTGGCTCGCGGGTGCGCGCGAGCGCCGCGTCAGGCTTGCCGAGCTGCCATAGGTTCCGCGCGATGTAGCCCAGCGCCGCAACGCCTTGATCCTCGCCGATCCCGCGAACGAGTCGGTGGTGCTGCCCCGAACCGTAAAGAGCGATCGCCCGCTCGCAATGCGCGAGCGAGGACGCGAACTTCCCCTGGAAATACTCGGGGACGGCTACGGTCATATACCCGAGGAGCACCTGCTCCCGGTCGCCACGCGCCTCGGCCGCCGCGAGCACCTGGGCCGCGAGCGCTCGCCCGCGCTCGACCTCGCCGCGATTGATGTAGCTGAACGCCAGCCCCGTGCGCGCCACGCCGCGCGCTCGGCGTCATCTTCGTGCGCCTGGGGCACGCCGAAGAAGTACACCAGACCGTCGCCGAGATACTTGTCGACATGGCCGCCGAAACGGGTCACCGCGGCGGCGGCAGCCTGCTGGTAGTCCTTCGAGATCGAATGCCACTCTTCCGGATCGAGGTGCGAGGCGATCTCGGTCGAGCTGACCAGGTCGCAGGAGAGGACCGTCAGTTGCCGGCGTTCACCGGGAGTTGCAACCTCTCCGGATGCCGGCACCTTGCCTGGCACCGGTGCGTCGAGCCGCGCACCGCAGCCGCCGCAGAATTTCTCGCCCGGTTCGTTCGATGCCCCGCAAGCCCCGCAGGACGCCGCCAGCGAGGCACCGCATTCGGCGCAGAAGCGGCGGTCGGCGCGATTGTCGTGATGGCAGGATGGGCAGCGCATCGCGCGTCTCTGGCTCGCGCCGACTATCACGGTCTGCGTCGATTTCAGAAGGCGCGGTCCATAGGTTCCTGCGATGACTCGCCTACTGGCTGATGCAGAGGGGGATTCCGGCAGGTTCAGGTTCCGGGTTCAAGACGTGGGCCTGGACAAGAGGTCGTGGTGACTGGAACCCGAGGTGCTCCGCTTCCTCGACGTCCAGCGTCGAAGACTGGGCGTCAATTCGGCGGATTCATAAGAGAAGCCCTTCGGGCACAAGGCTCTCGGTGTCCTTACTCTAGCCCCGGGGCGGTGGGGTTCCGGCAAGGTGCCCGTTCTTGGAAGACGTCACGCGGGACGTCGAGAGGACTGGTCACAAATTCGAAAGCCCTTGGGGCACAAGGGCTTTCGAAGAAAGCGGGCGACCGGGGTCGAACCGGCGACGTCCAGCTTGGGAAGCGGAGGAGGCGCGCTCGGGGAAGGTCGCGGAAATGAAGGCCAATCCGCTCCTGGTGCGGATTTTCGCTAGATCACGTCGATCCCTCATCGTCCCGCGAAAACCCTATTCGACACGCGAAAGGCGGAACCGTCCCGGGTCAGGATCGGAGCTGTGAAAGCACCCGTCGAACGGCGCCCGATGGCTGTACCCGAGCGGCTCACGCCATCGTCGCCAATGTACTCGTTCGGTGAACACGGGGCAGCCACGACTCGCATCGGGGCGCAAACGGACGGGCGGCGGCCCGCGGGCATCGTTCGTGCGCTTCCCAGGGCGTGGCCTCACCCGTCGACTGGATGCCCGCGCACCCGCCGCACGCGCGGAGGCCGTCGTCCGGTTGCCCTGCTCCGCATGGAGAGGGTCTCGGACGCGCTGGACGCAGCTACGTCCGGCGCCGTCCCGACGAGTCGGCACTGCATCAGGTCGTGCGCGAACACCTCGAGACCTTCCTCGCCGAGGCGCGCCTGCGCGGCGGCGGCGAGGGGCTGCCGCGCTTCGTCGAGCGCGAGCTGCGCGAGTTCGTGACCTGCGGCTCGATGGCGCGAGGCTTCGCGCGCTTTCGCTGCGCCGGCTGCAAGCGCGAACTGCTGGTGGCCTTCTCCTGCAAGGGGCGCGGCTTCTGCCCGTCCTGCTGTGGCCGGCGCATGGGCGCGCTCGCGGCGCACCTGGTCGACGGGGTGCTCGGCGGCCTGCCCGTGCGCCAGTGGGTGCTGACCTTGCCGCACCGGCTGCGCTACGCCCTCGCCTACGATCACCGGCTCTGCCGCGCCGTGCTGGGGGTGTTCGTGCGCGCCGTGCTCGCCTTCGAGCGCCGCCGGGCCGAGCGCCAGGGAATCCGCGGCCGCGCCGGCGCGGTGACCGCGATCCAGAGATGCGGCTCGGCGCTCAACACCAACGTGCACTTTCACACCCTGGTCGCCGAGGGAGTGTTCGAGGACGAGCCCAGTGGCCTGCAAAGGTTCGTCGGCGCGCCGGCGCCGACCGACGTCGAGGTGGCGCGTCTGCTGTCTTCGGTTGGGCGGCGCATCGTCCGCCTCCTC
>Ga0187893_10015026_pt1 | contig 10445 bp, 8 predicted proteins | sample MA1701074metaG_FD_139574 | JGI IMG/M metagenome (GOLD analysis project Ga0187893, IMG submission 139574) | White microbial mat communities from a basaltic lava cave in the Kipuka Kanohina Cave System on the Island of Hawaii, USA - MA170107-4 metaG ...
ACCGGCCCGCGCCGCGTACTCCCACTCCGCCTCCGTCGGCAGACGATAGCCACGCCTCCGCAGGTAGTCGCGCGGGAGCTCCAGGCCGTCCTTGAACGCGTCGAAGCTCGACGGGTAGACCCAGTCGGACTGCGGCACGCCATCCTGGCGGCTCAGCCAGTTGCAGTACATCGCCGCCTCGTACCAGGTCATGGCGATCCGCGGACCATCAGGATCGGGGCTGAACCTCGCGAGCACCCGCGCCATCCGTTCGGGATCGTCCGGATACGCATGCCGTCGACGGACGTCCGGGTTTGCATCGAGGAAGCGCTGGAAATCCGCGACCGTCACCTCCTTGATGGCGATCGCGAACGATCGCGGAATGCGAACGGTGTGCAGCGGTTCGTCCGCCGCATCGGACGAGGGTCTGGTTGACAGCTCGCCGGGCGCCGCACCCATGCGGAATTCCACGGGGCCTCGGAGGATGACAAACGTCTGGCCTTCGCGGTTCACGTACCAGCTGCGGTTGTGCGCCGGCCGGCCGGCCAGGTCACGATCGATCGCCACCAATGCGGGCCCCTGCCCCCAGTCGAGCGGTCGCGCCGTGTCTCCGCGCAGACGATGGCGAAGCAGCCAGTCGATGGCGCCGTGAATGCCTGCATCCGGATCGTTTCGATACCACTCGAGCAGCGTTCGACTCAGATTCTCACGTTGGGCCGGTGCAATCCGATCGCTCGTGACCGAGCCGAGCGCAAGGATCAGCGCCCGGCGAGCCGACGGGTCCGGTTCGGCGCGCAGACGCTGGATGACGAGGCTGGCCTCGATGCCTTGTTCGGCCGCAAGTGACCGAGTAGGAGGTTGCGGTTGGCTAACGCCGGACACGGAGGCGACGGAAATCGTGAAAGCGAGCACACGAACGAGCATCTTGCGCCTCGACGGTCGCTAGGGCTTCACCACTGCCGCCCCGAATTTCGTTACGGCAGATACAAATCCGGCACGCGAACCGGCTACCGGATCCCACCGCATCATTATTCTCTATATCCACGCCGGCAGGCGAGGAGCTTGCTGATGTCATTACTCGTGTACTACGTCCTGGTGCCGATAGCAGTCGTCGCCTACCCGTACTTCATGTACGTGGGCCGCCTCAAATCCGGCGTGCTCAGTGCCCTCGTCATCTCCGCCTTCGCCATACTGGCGGCGTACGACGGAGCCATGCTCGCGGCGCGTGAATATGCGCGCGCGCACGACGGCCAGGTCACGGCGGGTATCGTCCTCTCAAAGACGAGCGCGACCGGCCTCGAGCGGACAGAGGGGAACCCCGGACGGCGATGGCGGCACCCGAGCCTGGGCCCTCTGGCTGAGGGCTTCAGGCCCCACGACATGCTGGGCCGACTGGTCCTGACTGGCTCGCTACGCGCCTGGATGATGGAATACAAGGACGACTGCGAGCGTCCACAAGGCTGCTTCGGCCGGGACTTCGTGCCGGAGGCCCGGTGGCGACAGTTGTACGCGGGCCAGCCAGTCAGCGTGTGCCGTCCGAGGCGCGAGATCGACTCCAGCCGTCTGGAGGACAATTCCCAGTGGAAAACGGTGGTCGTGAACATCGCGTCGGCCGGAGCGCTGCTGTTCATCGCCGGCCTCGCCCCGGGCCACCTGAAGCGACGCGGACCTCGCTACCTGACGGCGCCGGCGGTGGTGACCGCGGTTGAGCCAGTGAGAACCAACGACGTCACGCGCTGGAAGCTCACGTTGCGTATTTCGATCAGAAGGGTGCGGCGCACGAAGCAGCCGACGAGATCCTGATCCCGGCGTTCAAAGCGGGCGATGAAGGCGTGGCGGTTTTCCCGCCCGACAAGCCCGAGCTCGCGACGTTCCGTCCGCCCGAGACCGCGTAAAAGGAACCGGCTCAGTCTTGGTAGAATCACCAGTCCATGCCCGACTGGACCGACGAGGTGCGACATGCGGCGCGCATGGTACGAACGCAGCCCGGCTTCGCCGCCGCGGCGATCGTGACGATCGCGCTCGGCATCGGCGCAACCACCGCGATCTTCAGCGTGGTCAACGCCGTGCTCGTCAACCCCCTCCCATATCCGGATTCAGACAGGCTCGTCCTCATTTCCCACACGGTGGGCGGCACGGACCTGCCGTACTTCTCAGACGTGATCCTCATCACCTATGAGGACAACAGCCAGACCTTTCAGGACCTCGGCGCCTGGAGCCCGGATGACGCGACGGCGACGGTCACCGGCCGGGGGGAGCCCGAGGAAGTGCGCACGTTGACGGTGAGCCGTGGAGTTCTGACCACGCTCGACGTCCAGCCGGAGATCGGGCGATGGTTCTCGAACGCGGACGATGCCCCGGGAGCACCGGATACGGTGATGCTCACCAACGCCTACTGGCATCGGAAGTTTGGCGGTGACCGTGACGTCCTCGACCGGGCGCTCACGATTGACGATCGACCGCACCAGATCATCGGCGTCATGCCGGCGGAGTTCCGATTCGGCGGTGAGCTCGACGTTATCCTGCCGCTTCGGATCAACCGCGCGCAGCCGATACCGTCGTTCCGTCTCCAGGGGTTGGCCAGGTTGAAGCCCGATGTGTCGCTGGCGCAGGCCAACGCGGACGTTGCTCGCGTCATCCGTATCTGGCTCAACAACTCCGGAAAGACCGACCCGGAATTCCAGGCGCGATACGGGCCCTCGTTGCGGCCGCTCAAACGGGAGGTCGTCGGAGACGTCGGCCGGACGCTGTGGGTCCTGATGGGCACCATCGGCATCGTGCTGCTGATCGCGTGCGCCAACGTCGCCATCCTGCTTCTCGTGCGCGCGGACGGACGCCGGCAGGAGTTCGCGATTCGCGCGGCCCTCGGCGCGGGACACAAGCGGCTCGCACGCCAGCTTCTGATGGAAAACCTGACGCTCGCCCTCTTGGGGGGCGCGCTGGGTCTGGGAATCGCCTATGCAGGGCTCCGCACGCTGGTGGCAATCGGGCCCGCGAATCTCCCCAGGTTGTCCGAGATCTCGATTGAGCCCGTGGTCCTTGGCTTCGCGCTCACGATTACTTTGCTGTCGGGGTTGTCGTTCGGGCTCATCCCGATCCTGAAGTACGCGCGGCCGCGGCTCGCGGAGGCGATTGGAGGCGGCGGCCGGGGTGCCAGCCTCACGCGGGAACGCCAGCGCTCGCAGCACATGCTGGTGACGGCCCAGATGGCGCTGGCTCTGGTTCTGCTCGTGAGCTCGGGCCTGATGATCCGCAGTTTCCAGGCGCTACGGCGCGTCGAGCCAGGCTTCACGCAGCCTCAGCGCGTTCAGACCTTCGCCTTTTCGATCCCGCAGACGACGGTCCCCGATCCGGAACGCGTGACTCGCATGCAGCAGGAGATTCTGGACAAGGTTGCGGCTCTTCCCGGTTCGACGTCAGCGGCGTTCATGACGCGTCTGCCGACCGATCCGGACCCGGATAAACGATACAGCGCCGCAATCACCGTCCAGGGCAAGCCTGACGATGGCCGGACCCCGCCCAACCGCCACGTCAAGGTCATCTCGCCGGGGATGTTTCACACGTTGGGAATTCCTCTCGTCGCTGGCCGCGACTTCACCTGGGCGGATCTCCATGACGCGCGCGAAGTGGTGATCGTGTCGGAGAACCTTGCACAAGAGCTGTGGGAGTCTCCTGCGGCCGCGCTGGGCAAGCGCATTCGTGAGTACTACAGCGCCGGCGGACCCTGGCGGGAGATTATCGGCGTGGCGGCCGACGTCCATGACGACGGCGTCCATCAACCGCCCCCGACGACCGTCTATTGGCCCGGGCGATCGCACGCGCAGCTCTTCGGCGTACCGAAGTACCAGCCGCGGCGCGTCAGCGTCGCGATCCGCGGTGACCGCGCCGGAACGGCGGGTCTCGTCGGTCAGGTGCGCGACGCGGTCTGGTCGGTCAACGCCAACCTGCCGCTGGCTGATGTCCGCACGCTGGGCGACGTGTACGACCAATCGATGGCGCCGACGTCGTTCACGCTCGTGATGCTCGCGATCGCCGGAGCGATGGCGCTTCTGCTGGGGGTCGTCGGTCTCTACGGCGTGACTGCATATGCGGTGTCGCAGCGGCGGCGCGAGGTCGGCCTCCGGCTGGCGCTCGGCGCCCAGCCAACCGACATCCGTGGATTGTTCATGCGGCGAGGTCTGATCCTGGCGGGCGTCGGGGTCGCGGTCGGTCTCGGCGCCGCGGTCGCCGTGGCACCAGTGTGGCGATCGCTGCTGTTCGGCGTCGGGCCGCTCGACCCGATCGCGTGTGCGGCGGCGCCGATCGTCCTCGCGTCGGCTGCGGCGCTGGCGAGTTATCTGCCCGCGCGACGCGCCGTGGCCGTCGATCCGGCCGAGGCGCTGAGGGCGGAATGACCGGCCGTGGAAGACTCTCCCTTCTTCCCGGCTTTGACGTCGGCGACGAGCTTGACGCGGTAATCCTCGGGCGCGATCGTCGCGCCCTCTCGCGGCTCGGGCTGGAGATCCACGAGACGAACGACCAGGCCGGCGTACTCGGTCTCGCGACCGAACCGCCGGCTCGTGTGTAGAACGCGGGCTTCGGCCGCCGCTGGAGGCTTTTCCAGCGTGAGCTGGACGCCGGCGTCCCCCTCCCAGACACATTGAACACCCACTGGACAGCGTGAATCTTCGGTGACGCGGTCGAAGCGAACGCTCAGGGTGTCGTCGGCGAGCCGTCCGGTTTCGCCCGCCTTCACCTCGAACGGTTCGCCCCGCTTTGGCGCTTGTGCCTGTTGATCGGTTTGTCCAGCGAGCAGACCGAGGAGAGCAACGGCTGGCAGACTCGCGACGCGCGCGGGGCGTGGGACCCCGTTTCTAGTAGCTGCGGCGTATTTCCTGAATCCTCTCCAGGACATAGGCTCGGTCGGGATAGTCTCGGTCGCGCCTCAAGACCTCTTCCCACCACCACAAGGATTCACGATAGGACTTCTGATTGTAAAGCGCGGCGGCGGCGTTGTGGGCCGACCTGGCATCGGTCGGCTCCATTTCGGCCGCATTCTTGAATGCGAACGCAGCCTGCGGCCAGTCCTGGGAGTCGAAGTAGGCGGAACCCAGGACGACATGCATGATGGCGTGTTTGCCATCCGTGACACGCAAGGCGTTCTTGGCGGCGGCGATCGCTTCGTCATGGCGATTCAGGGATCGCAGGCCGCGAGCCAGCGAGTAATACGCCCACCCGTCGTTGGGAACAATCGCGAGGGCCTGCCTCGCGTGAGAGATCGCTTCATCGTAGACGCCGCGTTCCACGAGAATCAGGCTTATTGCGCGGTGCGCGTACGCGACGCCCTCCTCAGAGTCTCTGACCACGGCTCCCAGGTCGATACAGCGCCGCGCCGTCGCCAGCGCGCGGTCGAGGTTCTCGGCGGTCCAGAAGCTCCGTGCCGCCCTGCACCAGTCGTCGTACGTGCCGCCGGTCGCCTGCGCGGCCAGGACGTGCGCCTCTCCGGCTGCGGAGTACTCACGAGTTTCGTGCAGGAACCTCGCGTAGCTCGCGTAGTGCCAGCGCATGGCCTTGCCCGTTCGCGTCAACTCCGCGAACCAGCTCTTGGCCTCTTCGGGCCTGGACAGTTTCGCGGCCACGCCAAAGAGGTGAAACAGGTCTCCAGGCACTTTGTCGGAATCAGATGCCCTGCGCAGCTCGAGCGCCTGTTTGTAGTTCTGATAGGCCTCACCGAGCCTGTCGGGAAGGTCTCCCTGAATCCCGGCGAGGAGAGCAAAATGATCCGCGAGAGGCGCGCGCAATGCCTTGATTGCGACGGCGGCATGGCTCTCGGCCAGTCGAAGGATCGGTTCCTGGTCTTTCTCGTCCGACCGAAGGCCCTTCGCGCGGAGCGCCCGCGCCAGGGCGATGCGGGCGCTCGGATCTGCGCCCTTCGTAATCTCGACGGCCTGCGCCGCGGCCTCCAGCGCGACAGATTCGCTCTCGAGGTTGGCCGCATCCGCCACGAGTAGGAGTGACGCCGGCTTCCTGTCAGCCGCGATCAGAGCCTCGGACAGCGCTCGAGAGATCCGTCGATTCAGTTGCTGATACGCAGAAGCCGGCTCGGCGGAGTACCCGGTGTGCGTGCGTTCCTCCTGCAAGCGCCGAACGAATGCCAGGAGGCTTTCAGTGGAGTGTGCGCCGACCAGGCCGCCCGCCAGCAGCGAACGAATCGCAGCGAGCGGGACGGCGAAATTGAGGTTCTGCCCGTCCGTCATGAAGCTCACCGCGACGCCTACCACCTCGCCCGCGGAGTTGACGATGGGCCCGCCCGACGAACCTTGCGAGATCGACGCCGACACCTGCAGCAGGTCTCTCCCCTCCAGGCTGCGCGGGCCGGAATACAAACCGTGACTGATGGTTCGTTCGAGACCTTGAGGATTGCCGATCGCGAAGACGGTCTCCCCGGGCTTCGGCAGGTCACTGGCAAGGCGCAGGGGCCGCGACGCGCCGACCGCGGGAATCGTCAACAGCGCCAGGTCGTTGAGCTCGTCCTGAGCTTCAACGCGGCACTCAATCGAGACTCCCGCGCTCTTGAGAAAGACTTTTCCTTCCCTGATGACGTGGGCGTTCGTCATCAACCGCTTGTTGTCGATGAGGAAGGCGGTTCCCTGGAGGACGTCCCCGTTCGCGGTCTCGCTCTGGACCAGGAACACCGACTCGGCGACCAGCTCGTAGACCGCCCGCCCGGATTGAAGCTGTGGTTCCTGGGCGGCGGCCGCTGCCGCGATGGGAGCGCACGCGACGAGCAGGACCAGCCGCTTTCGCAGCATTGACACGCGGCGAGCAAAACGGGGACCACGTCGCGGTGGTCACAGATGCGGCGATTCTGCGGTCACGACGCCGCATAGCCGCCGGATGGTCGCCTTTTCGTCGCCCTGCGGAAAGAATTCCCGCGGTTTCAATTCCGTCAGCCACGTGATCCGCTCGCGCGCTATCGTGAGAATGACGCCGCGAGAATGCGTCAAACGTGTGGATTGAAGCGTTCCAGACCGTGCCGAACAGGTGCTCCTTGGAGACCAATTCTCCGGCACGCCACACGAGCTGTTTCAGCACGTCGGACGCCTTCGGCGTCAGCCGGATCTCGCGCGCGCCGGACCACACACGTCCGGTTTCCGGCTCGAATCTAGCCGCCGAAGGTGACGCCCTGTTCCCTCGGGTTGGTCCCCATTCCTCCCCCGCCCGTACGGCCCGGTGGTACCTTGTGACACAACGAGCGAGCGGAGGCAATACGGGGCGTCGCGTGACCGTCTGGAAGAGATCCGAAATCCTTATTTCCTGTGTAGGTTCCCGCTCACGACAAGAAGCAGGGTGCAGGTCATCGAGCCGCCCGCCGGGATCAACCGGCTACCGGCGGCCGCGCGAAGCTCTCGACGGCGCGCTCCTCGGTCTCGCAGTTCACGAGGACGTCGGCGAGGCCCGCAGTCGACAGGATGCGGCGAATCGGTCGGGGCGTGCGGAGCAGTCGCAGCCCTCCACCGTTTGCGACGAGTTTCGTGTGAGTGCCGACCATGAGCCCGATGCACGTCGTGTCGATGTGCGAAACGTTCGCGAGATCCAGCACGAGCTTTCGACATCCGCCGCCGATCACCTCGTCGATCATGTCCCGGCAGCGCGTGTACACCACGCCCATATCGAGCTTCCCGCTGACCGCGATGATGGCCACATCACCGATGAACCGCTGCGTGACTTCCATGGCGCCTCAAACCCTCCTCCCGATGTGCGCGCGACCGAAGCGATGAACCAGCGCGGTCAGGATTGGATGGCTGCGAACGATCATATGGGATCATACGCTCATCGGCCCCCGGAGTTTACGGAGCAGGAGAAGCGGTGGTCGCTTTGATGCAAACGGACGGCAACGTCAGCCGATGCCTATTCGGGGAGCGTTCTGCTTCGCGAAGAGCCCCGAGCGCAGTCGAGGGGCTCAGGGCATGTTTCGCATGTTCGACTGAATGCAAGATTGGGGACGTGTGGGCGCTGCAGAAGGCCCGCCTTCGCGGCTTCGCCGCTACGGCGCGGCAGCCTTCGCGTGAAGAGAGGCTCGCTGGTTTACCGAGCCGAAGCTCGCCCGGAGGGCGAGCGAAGGCTGGGATCGGACGTCCGCCTTCGCCGCTGGGCGGCTTCGGCGCGACAGCCTCGTGTGGCTTGCCGAGCCGAAGCTCACGCTTCGGCGTGAGCGCGCGTGCCCGAAGGCTGGTGAGCCAGATTCTCACGAGTTGGAACCAGTTGGACAGGTGGTTGCGGCAGCTTGAGGCGCTCCGAAGGGCGGCGTGAGGTGCGACCCGCTGCGCTTCAGTCGGGCGATACGTCGCCAGCCCTCGGGAGCCGTCAGCAGGGATGCATGTTGCCGTGAACTGTCACGCCTCGGTCACGAGCCCGTCGCTGATGACTTCCCTCACACCCGGCCCTTGAGGTCAGGAGGCCGGTGCCTCTCCGCCTGCCCAGCAGCGCGGCGCCGCCGGCAAAGGGTCTCGTCCGCACAGGCTGTAACGAAGCGCTCCCTCACCACACATCGTTGGTGTGGCGCGTGCACGGCGCACGCGGCCCGAGCGACAAGGAGTGCCCGATGATCACCCAGAACCTGAAGCCCCACGTGAGCCGCGCAGACGCTCTGCCCACCTACTTCCTCGGACTGCCCACGGTCGTGAGGGCCACCAAAGAGACGACCGGTGGCGCGTTCGGGATCATCGAGCACTTGTCGATGCCGCCGGGGTTCGCGTCGCCGTATCACACGCACAAGCAGGAAGACGAAGCGTTCTACGTGCTGGAAGGCCGGCTTGCCTTCGTCTGCGGCGGTGAGTGGACGACCGCTGGGCCGGGCACCTATGTGTTCGGTCCCCGCGGCATCGCGCACGGGTTCACCGTGGTCGGCGACGTGCCCGCGCGGATGCTACTGCTCTGTTCCCCCGGCGGGTTCGAACAGTTCGTCGTCGACTTGAGCGAGGCGGCGGCCGCTCCGCCTGATATGGCGAAGCTGATGGCCGGTGCCGCCAAGTACCATATCGACGTCCACGGCCCCCTGCCGGCACGGCCGGACGCGTCGCTTTCGTAGGGTCATAAAATGGGGCCCGATGGATGTCGCGCCCAGCGACGCGGAGCTCGTGTCGCAGATTGCCGAAGGCGGCCGCCAGGCGGAGGCCGAGATGTGCCGGCGCATGGCGCCGAGGATTCGGCTCTATGGCCTCCGCCATCTGCGGTCACCGGCGGCGGCCGACGATCTGGTGCAGCAGGTGCTGGTGAAAGTCCTGGAGGCGCTGCGTGCGGCCCGGCTGCTGGAGCCTGACAAGCTCGCCGCGTTCGTCCTCGGCACGTGTCGCATGACCGTGCTCGACCAGCGGCGGAGGAAACATCGCCAGGAGACCCTTCTGGCGATGTTCGGCAGCGACCTCGTGCCGGCGCCGCCGCCGGCGCCGAGGCTCGACGACCGCCAGCTGACGCGCTGCGTTCAGGCGCTCAGGGAACGTGAACGCACGGTGATCGTGATGACCTTTTACGACGAACAGACCGCCGGCGAAACGGCGCGCCTGCTGGGCACGTCGGAAGCGAACGTCCGAGTGATCCGCCATCGCGCGATTCGGCAACTGCGCGCCTGCATCGAGGCCATGCAATGAGTACTCACGGCGTGCACGCCGACGGATCCGAACTCACCGAGGCGGCGATCCTGATGGATTACTGGCTGGCCGACCTGCCGGACGCGGAAGGAGACGCGGTCGAGCAACACCTCATGGCGTGTGATGCGTGTGGCGACCGCCTCCGCGAGGTGATGGCGCTGGCCGAGAGCCTTCGGGTCCTCGTCCGATCGGGGTCGCTGCAGGTCATCATCGACGAGGCGCTGGTTAGACGGGCCGAGAGCGGCGGTCTGCGGGTGCGCGAGTACGCGCCGCCACGGGGCGGGAGCGTCCAGTGCACCGTTGCGGCCGACGACGACCTGCTGGTGGCACGGTTGGCCGTGGAACTGTCTCCCGCGACCCGCGTGGATCTGAGCTGGTGCGACCTGCATGGTGTCGAGCGTCAGCGGATGGCGGATATCCCCGTCCGCGCCGGCGCCGGGCACGTCATCTGCCAGCAGTCGATCACGTGGGCGAAGGCGTCGCCCACCGCCTCGATGGTCGCGCGACTGCTAGCCGTCGACGCGGACGGTGGCGAGCGGGTGCTGGGGGAGTACACCTTCCATCACACGCGGACGATTCCAGGACCTGCCGGCTGGGACCTGTCGTAGCCAGAACCTCACCGGGAACGACGGGTTCGATCCCTATCCGCGCTGGCGGGTGCGGCCGCCCGCAAGTCGTTGAGCTCCCTGGCGAGGAAAGTGGTGAGCCGCATTTTCGCGAGTTGGAACCACCTGGACGGGTGGCTGCGGCAGATTGACGGACTGCGGCGGGCAGCGTGAGCCCCGACACAGCGTGAGCCCGTCTTGACTCTCGGCAGGCGACGCACTTAGGCTATAT
>Ga0187893_10015027_pt1 | contig 10445 bp, 5 predicted proteins | sample MA1701074metaG_FD_139574 | JGI IMG/M metagenome (GOLD analysis project Ga0187893, IMG submission 139574) | White microbial mat communities from a basaltic lava cave in the Kipuka Kanohina Cave System on the Island of Hawaii, USA - MA170107-4 metaG ...
CTTTCCGGTTCCTGCCGCTACCCCTCACTCAGAACATTGGCCGGTTTTTAGGCGTTATACGTCCGTGTGGATTGTTTCCGGGTTGCCCATCAACCGACCACGAACGCAGATGAATCACGTAGACCGCGTCAGATCGTTTGCCAGTTCGATGCCGGGTTCGGCTATCGACTAACGAACTTAATGCGTAGGGTTTCGCCGAACGTCCCGAGTCCCTGAACGGCGAGACGACCCGTGATTTCCAGGCTGCCAGGCACTACTGTAACGGTAAGTGCTTCTGATTCGCCGATTCGCAACGAATCCACCGGCTCCCGAAGAGCTAAGTCACCCTGGCTGGTGCGAAGCACAACGCCACCGCTGGACTGGGTGGTAGAGAGCCAGGCTACCGATCCCGTATTTACCAGCGCAGGCGTGATGTCACAGGCGATGCCTTCTGGCACGGATAAGCTCGAGCCGTTTTCAACGACGACGTCGAGTTCGGCACATCGCACATGAATGCCGCCGAGTTCGCCGTTCACGTACTTCAACGGTCCGACGCCAGCGTAGGGCACATTGCCCACTTGAATAATCGGCATGGTGGAGGTATCGGCGCCGGTTGCCGCGTCACGCAGGTACACGTACCTGCCTCCCTGCCGGGCCTGCGCATAGTCCTTCTGCCAGCGAAGGGCGAGGCCCACGTCGCCTCGGGCGTCCGCGTCGCGGTCAACAGTGAGAGGCAAAGGGTCGCGGCCGCCCGGCGCCGGGGGATTTGCGGCGAAACTGGCGCCCCATTGTGCCAAGACGTGGCCACACGGGCGCGGGGAACCATCCGGATTCAGGATTCCGAAGTCCGACTTCTCGTCTACGCGCCAGCCGCCCGGCATCCACCACGCGGCGTGACCCCCCGATCCATCTTCGTCGACAAGACGCATTACCGAATCGCAGATGCTTTGCTGGTCTGCCAGCCGTTCGCCATTCGCGCCGGTGTCGATTCCGTATTCGGACCAGTAGACGGGCTTGCCTCCGGAACGGTAACGCGTGTAGGCCGCCGAGAAGCCAAGGCCGCGCCCGTTCGGCCAGGGAATCGGGATGAGGTAGGCGTGCGGCGCCAGGAAATCAAGGTGAGCCGCTGCCGTGCCTGTGTCGTAAGTCATGTTGGTTAGCTGGCCGATCCCGGCGCCGGTCAGGTTATGGCCGCCATCCAGCACCGCACTAGCGCCGCTGCGGTAGCTGAGCAGCGTCCCGGGAGACGCGCGGCGAATCAGCCGGGCGGCCACTCCAAAAGCGCGGCTGAGTTGGTCGTCCACGAAGCGGCGGTAAGCCGCCACCATCACGCGCCACGGACCATCGTCCTGAATCTGGCTGTCGAGCGGATTGGAGATCTGGCCTCGCGCGTCGCGCGGCGCGGCAAAGCCCCAGATTCGTTCGGCGCTGGCGCTGGAGCCATACTGATCGTCGATCCAGGTGCGCCAATTGCCGTCGAAAATCAGCCGTTCGTTGTGAGCGCCGAGCCGGGGTTCCGCCATCATATCGTAAGCAAAAACCCGGTCATTGCCCGGAAGGAACGCCGCGCCGAGCAGCATACCGATGTCGGGGTCGGCAATACGAAGCTGGCCGTAATAGAGAGCCGGCGGCGCCGCGCCAAAGCCGAGGAAGGCTTTGATGGAGACGTTCGCCCAGAAGCCGTGATTACGGCAGCGATCGAGAAAATCGACCAGTGAGCGGGCCGCTTCGGGGTGAAAACCTCCCCCGGCGTCGTGGTATTGTATGCTCACGAGATTGAAGTTCATTGACGCCAGCAGCGTGAGATCGGCTTCGATGCTGTCGGGATCGTAGTTTTCCGGCATGAGCCAGGACTGGCGGAAGCGGTCCGCCTCCAGGGCAGCGTGAGATCGCGGCCAGTAGTTCACTCCGTGCAGATGCAGCCTGCGCCCATTGGCCGTGGCGAAGGCTCCGTTCGCGACGACGATCCGCTGGTCCCGTTGAAAGCGATCCGCGGGATCGAAAACACGCAACGGGCTTTCGATCCGGTCTACTTCCACCTCCCCGGCCACCAGACTTGCCGTCACGGTGTAATCGCCTGAAGGCAATTGCCCCAGGTTCACAGCCGCCACGTTCCGCGACTCGCCCGCCTCCAGGGCAAGCGCCACCCTCGAATCAACCGCGACAGTTCCCGTCGAGTCCGCGATCGACCAAACCAGGCTGGCCTGGACGGGTGACGGGCCGGCGTTGATCGCGCGAGCCCCTGCAGCCACCCCCTCTGACGGCAGCGCGACGATATTCGACGGGCCGGCATTTAGCAAATACAACCGCCACGCCGCGGCGCGGAGCAGCGCCACCAGTTGCCCCCGCTGTGGCTCCGGCAGGCTCGGCCACGGAAGCCAAATAACGAGGCGTCCGCCGGTGCTCAGGTACCAGGTGGCGAGGGGCGATTGCAGGCTTCCAATGGCGCGGAAGCGGCCGTCCGGGTTAGGGGTCGCGGAAAGGCCGCGTGGCCGTGCGTACGGAATTCGTAGGGTCTGGCCCTCCCGCTGGACGGCGTACTGCTTGTACGAAGGTGACAGGGTCTCCAGCACCGGCGTGGGCAACGTCTCGAAAGCCGGGGCCGGGGCTACGCCGATCGTGCTCACGGCGAACTCGAGGGGACCCGGCTTGGCACCCTGGCCAGAAGCCACGCCGAAATAGAGTTTGTCGGCCTGAGCCGGATTGAACGAAGTGCCGGCGCGCCCCGGTGGACCAGTAAAGAAAAAGAATTGACTGGCCAGCAACACCTGTTTGGTCCACTGGCTGGTGAGAGGGACAATGGCAAACCAACGCGACCCGTCCGTTTCATCCCACTCGAACATCATCGACTGCCCTGGCGTGCCGCGAGTCCAGACTATGGTTACCGACTGTCCCTGCGCGAAGACCGGCTTGGTGAGCGTAGTGGTGAGCAGGTACCATCCAACTTGCGGCATCTGGAGTTGGACATCTAGCGCTCTGGATTGTCCGTCCGGACCGGTGACAGTCGTGCGCGTCACGGCCCCCGTTCCGCTGATAGCCGTAGATAGATTCGCGGTTGCCGGGTCGAGGATATTTCTGGCGGGTTGCACAGCCTGCAATGCCGCGGACTTGGTCACCCATCGTCCGTCAGTCGAGCGATACATGGGATCGCGGAAGGGCTCGCCGCCGCTGGCCATCAGACTTCCTCCCACGGCCGAGTTTGCCGCGACCGCTTTGAAGGCCGGTAGAGGAAGGCTTTCAAGCGACGGAACGGCCAACAGTACATCCGGCGGCGGGGCGTCGTTCAATTCGGCGGGGGAAACAGTGGCAACCGCGTAACCGGCGTCCGCAAGCAGACTGTTAAACTCAGTTACGCCGAGCACCCAACGGGCATCGCGCCACGGGCCGGGCCCGTCGACCAAAATGGCTCGCGGGGCGCTTGGCGCTTGAGCCGCTCCCAACGCCGGGAGCAGAGCGACGATAAGCAAACGGCACTTCTTCGTATGACGCCTCCTCAACCAAACAAGGCAGGAATCGAACAGAATAGTCCCCCGTCTCGTCAAAAGAGCGTAGCACATTCGTTCATGCCGGTTGATTGGTGTCTTCGAGGTGTGGCGTTCTGTGGAGTAATGCTTGGCCCCCGGTCAGCATGAGATGAATTGGCGAAGCAAAGTCAAGCTGTCGAGCTAGCACCGATGAGGGCTGCACGGTAAACTCGCACAAAACGGCGAGCGTTTTAGCCATCGACGCTGGCAAAGTCTGCTGCCGGGGTACCTGGTGGTTTGATGCCGTCAGCCATCCGGAAGTAATCACTTGGACGAATAGTCGTTCCGCTGATTGATCCGGCGGATCGGACGATCTGCAAAGACGAGCAACGGCCGTTTTGCGTCAACTTGACCACAGGAATCGATAACAACATGGATAGCCCGCAACATTAGATGAACATGAGACCTGGCGAGGGTTGTCCCAGAAGGATCCCGCAGCCCCTGTCATCACGTCGCTGACTGGGTAGAAGTTTTTTGTGGAGCTCGGCACGAGATTTCTCCCGCGTGCACCGCAACGTTTCAGACACGGTGATAACGCGCCGAGGGCAACCGGACCAACTGGGCTCGGCTAAGCGATTTGGGAGTGAGGTACAAGACCCATGATCCCAGGTCTTTCCGTGTTCAGCAGGAGTGCACTATGCCGCAACCCAGACTAAGCGTCTGAACTTAAACCGGAGCATTCATGGTATTCTCGCCCGAATCTCAAGCCTGCGCCAAAGGGCACTACCCCCATCGGTGACCGGAGTTGCTGGACGAGCAGATCGAACGTGCTCTGATTCTCACGCGCAATCAGATCCAGGAGCCCGGTTACGGTATAGAAGCCACCTACATCAACTGGCACACCATCCTGTGCCGAAATCTGATGCTCAGCCACTACTTCCTTACCGTCTCGAACCACGATGCGACGATCCCCGAGCACAAAGTCGACGTCGTCTCCCCCAAGTTCCTGGCGGACTGCACGCCGCCAATCTTCGGTAGTCGGCAAGCCGGGCGGCGTCAATCCCTTTAGTCCAAACATTCGCGCGGCGAGGTCGGATTCGGGTTGAAATACAACCGACTTAACAGTCGTTTCTGCCTGACGGGACTCGTAAACACGCGCTTGAACACATTCCGACATGGTGCTCACACTCTAACAACACGCCCAACGAAATGGAGCAGTACGGGGACACGGATTGTGGAGAACACTAACCCCGCGCTCTGCGGCCAGCGGGACAGTCGACCGCAGGCATCGTCAGAAACGTTCGTCTCTGTATCGCCAGACGTTTTTTGCTTTGGTATCGGTCAAGCAATGCACATGAGCGAGAAACGCCGTTGCGCCAACTGACAGGCAATTGAGTGCACGGATCAGTGTCGGGCGTTTCGGTCAACTTGTTCTCTACCCACCCTCCGGATGGAGCGTCGTCCAGGACTTCGCTGCGTCCGCGTCCTCGATCCCATCCCAACGAACCGAGCTGCGTCGTCTCTTTTGCGAGACGATTCCGGACTGCTCACTTCAGTGCGGACCGACGAAGCGAGGTTTGTCAACCTGTCTAGCCAAGCGACCATCGTTGTGCGTCAGCAGCATCCGGCCATACTCGTGCGCTGGCAAAATGCGCCAACGTAGCTCGGCCTTTATCGCGAGCAGCTACCATGATCAATGTGCGCGGGCGCGGAACATTTTCATCCTTCGTTGCGGTACGAAGGACCATGTCTTACTCGCGCCGCAGTGCCGCCACCGGATCAATTCGGGACGCTCGCCTTGCCGGCGCATAGCCCGCGAGAATCGCGGCGCTGAGGAGGACGACACCGGCCAGCGCCAGGGTTCCCGGATCATTGGGCTGGGTACCGAACAGAAACGATTTGACAAGCCGGGACGCGCCCAACGCGGCGGGCACGCTGATCGCGAGTCCCACCGCCGCCAGCAGTAGAACGCGGCGCAGAACCATCCATACCACGGCGCCGCGTTGTGCGCCCAGAGCCATACGGATTCCAATCTCGCTGACCTGCCGCGCGACGCTGTAGGACATCGTCCCATAGAGTCCCACGCACGCGATCAGGAGAGCGAGAACCGCGAAACCCGTGCATAGTTTCGCGAACGTGATTTCCCGGCTGATCGTCCGATCGATTTCCGCGGCCTGTGTAACCACGTTTGTCACGGGTATGCGGGAATCTGCCTCCCGCACCATCTCGCGCACACTCTGAACAAACCTCAGCGGATCACCCGCCGTGCGCAGCGCGTAGGTCACTCGGTCCGGAGAAAACTGGCTGACCGCTACGAACACGGTCATTGCACTCTCCTCTTCATTTTTCAGACGACCGTACCGCAGGTTCGCCGACACGCCGACGATTTGGAGATCGCGCTTCTCGTCCGGGAGCGTGATGCGCCTGCCCACCGGATTCTCGTTCCCGAAGTAAGTTCGCGCCAGCCGTTCGCTGATCACTGCAACCGGCGGGGAGCCCGCTTGATCGCGGTCGTCAATCTCACGCCCGGCCAGGATCGGAAGCTGCATCGTCGTGAGGAAACGCGGTCCGGCGGCCATCACGCGTGCGCCATCCAAGGTAACAGCGCCGATCTTCATTGGCCCCCTGATTGCCTGCCCGGTGAAGCCGGCGTTGATGATCGAGGATTGCGAAAGCGTCGCGCTGCTCACGCCGGGGATCGATTCGAAGCGCTTGCGCAGGTCCGCGTAAAAAATAGCGATCTCCGGGTCGCGATGCCCTGCCTGGCGCGCATTCAGCGAGAACAGGAGGATGTTCTCGCGAGCGTATCCCAGTTGGACGGAGTGCAGGTTGTTGAGTGTCCGGACAAACAGACCGGCGGCGACCAGGATGAGAAAAGACATCGCGATTTGGGCGACCACCAGCACGTGCTGCGCGCGGCGGCGCGGTCCGCCCCCGCGGCCATTTCTTAGCGCGGGCATGACGTCCGGACGCGTCGACTGAATCGCTGGAGCGAGGCCAAATAGCAGGCCGCAAACCACCGAGAGCGCCGCCGTCACGCCCAGCACGCTCCAGTTCAATTCCGCGTGCAGCGTAAAGTTCTCCCGCCCGTTGGAGAGCAGAAGCGTCAGCGATCGCACGCCCCAGATGGCAAACAAGACCCCGAATGCCCCGCCGAGCGACGCCAGCATCACACTCTCGGTAAGCAACTGCCGCACGACGCGGAATCGTCCCGCTCCCAGGCTGAGCCGGACAGCCATTTCGCGGCGCCGCGCGGCGGCCCTGGCCAGCAGCAGATTGGCGATGTTCGCGCACGCGAGCGCCAGGATCAACCCCACCATCGTCAGGAGCACGTACAGAGGCTTGGAATACTGGCGGCGCAAACTGCCCAGACCGGCGGCGCCGGGATTCAGCATCAGCGCGGGCAGTTTGGCGCGCTCGCCGTCGGTCGTCGCGGTGGTGGCAACCCATTGATGGAAACGAGGAGCCAGCGCTGCCTGCGCCTGGTCCATGCTCACGCCGGGACGCAGACGGCCCATCATTTCGATCCAGTAGAAGTTTCCGTCGGGATACATACGAGCCACTCGGGCACCGTCCACGAGCAGATTCGTGTGCAACGGAAGGTAGAGGTCTGGCGCCGCCGCAGGATCGACTCCGAAGAATTCCGGCGGCGCCACGCCGATCACCGTGAAGGGCACATTATCGACGAGAACCGGTTGTCCAATCGCACTCGACGGTCCTCCAAAGCGATTCTGGCTTACAGCAAAACTGACAACGGCAACCGGCGCCGCGCCTGGACGGTCGTCTTCGGAGCCGATCAGACGTCCCGCGGCCGGCGACACTTCCAGGCCGCGAAAATACTCGCCGGTGACGTACTCCGTGCGGGCGCTCGTGGCCTGTGCGCGGACGGCCAGGGTACGGTTTTGTCCGTCGAAGTATCCGAAAAGCGTGGAAAAGACGGGATTCTCCTCGCTGAGCGTCTCGAACGCGCCGTATGGGAACATGCCGCTGACCATGGCGCCTTTATCGCCCGGCCACGCCCTGCCCTGTACCGCGTGCATGACGTGGACCGACTCCTTGCCGCCGTCCCGGGGCGGCCGGCTATGCCAATTCAAGACCACCAGCGACTCGGGATCGGCCACCGGCAGCGAGCGCAACAGGATCGACTCCATGAAGCTGTAAATCGTAGTATTGGTGCCGATGCCGAGCGCCAGCGACAAAACCGCCAGGGCGCTGAATGCTTTGTTGGCAGCCATGGTGCGACAGCCATAGCGGATATCCTGGCCCAGTTCCGATAAAAACCGTGTCATCCAAATCTCCCGTGACTCTTCGTGCTTCAGTCCGGCGTTGCCAAATTGCCGGCGCGCCTCAGCCCGGGCGCGCTCCGCCGTCATACCGTCTGCTTCGAGTTCCGCCGCTTTTTCCGCAAGATGGAGTTCTATTTCCTTATGCAGCGCCTCGCTGCGCCTGCCGCTTTCTATCCAATACCTCAGCCGTCGTAACACGTCCGTCACTCGGCTCCCATCACCCGCGCGATCGCCAACGTGAGTTTGGCGTACTTCCGGGTTTCAGCGGCTAGTTGTTTGCGGCCAGCCGCCGTGATCTTGTAGATCCTCGCTCGCCGATGATTCGACGTGACGCCCCAGACACCGTCGATCCAGCCGTTTAGCTCCAGGCGCTGGAGAGCAGGGTACAGCGAGCCCTCCTCGACTAAGAGCTCGTTGTCGGACGATTGCTGAATGAACTGGACTATGCCGTATCCATGGAGGTCGCGCCGCGACAGCGTCCGCAGCATCAACAGGTCCAGTGAACCGGGCAGCGAATCGTTCTTTTGCGCCTTGCGTCCCATACCAAGAATTCTTAGCTTACGGCGACGAGATGACGCGAGTCAAGTTCAGATTGGCGAGCCCTCGCGCCGCAAGACGATTTCGGGGCGCTCACGCGCGCCGGATGCGAATCGCTATGGCGCGCGTTGCCGCTGTCGACCAACAGGCCACGTCCGATCTCAACTGGCGTAAAGGGTCAGAGCGCTCGCGCGAGTGGTCGGCAAGCCGGAGGTGATCCAGTTGGACGAGAAGTCGCCTTATCTGGCCAATGCTGATGACCGCACCGATGTAACTTGTCTGGAATGTTGGAGTTATACGTGCGTGCACAGATTGGACCAGATAAGCCGACAATAACCGGCTAATCCGCTTGATTATTAATCGCTTACGCTGAATGTCTATGTGCAAGCAGATTAGCCGGTTATTTTTACCAAACCGCGGAATGAAAAGCGCGCCGGCGCGCACGTAATCCTACTTGCGCTCTTCAGTCAGTTCCGTGCGCCACGGTGCAACGCTCGTCTCATACTCGGTCGGGCAGCCGAAGCCTTCCACATTGACTCCCAATCGTCGAAGAGCGTCCAGCGCTGTCAGGCGGCGATAGGTATTGAATGTAATCACATGCGCGAACATGCCGCCAAACGTGAATGTCTCGGCAGGCTCGCAGAGTGCGTCCACGAACGTGTCATCCCAGGCTTCGCGATTCCGCACATCCGTCAGGAACCTATTGAACTCCACATCTGCCCTTTCGAAGCGCGCGATCAGCGCCCGTGCCGTATGCTCTTCAGCGGGTGCTTGCAAGCTTGGCGGATCACCGCCGGTGAGCGCGGCCGTCCAGACTTCCTTCGTTTGCACGATACGTTCCAACATCTCCCGCAGGTTCTTATCCGGTTGGCACCATCCGAAAACCGCCACTGAGCTGTTCAGAGGGCGATCCAGTTGTTCTTCGCTGAGAGTCCCGGCATGTTCCAGCAGGCGCCGGGTATGCCAAGAATCGGCTCCAGCGAAACGATCGAAGAGGTCCATACTCAATGCTCCTTTCGAGCGGGAATCGGGCGCGCAAAAGTGGAATCTGTTGAGTGCCGGGAGACGGATGTGGGTCGCTCCCATTCGTCGATAGAGGCTCGGCGCGACCCGAAACGCCTTGCGGAACGCTCGCGTGAATGCTTCGAGCGAGCCATAGTTCGCTTGGAAGGCGATCTCGGTCACGGGGGTTTGTGTGCGTCCTAGTTGCCACGCGGAGCGTTCCAACAGAAGCCGCCGCCGCATGGTTCCAGGGCTCTCCTCGAGCAGAGCGCGGAACAAACGATAGAATTGGGAGCGGCTCCTATACGGACGCCGGGCGAGATTGCCGGTTGCACTACCCTCGTCCAAGGACGCCAGCACCACGGCAGTGAGTTGTTCCGTGTCCGTCCTATCTTTCGCGTGCATAGCCGAATTCATCGCTCGAATGGAATTTAGCATCCTATGGGCGCGCCGCGCCTGATCGGGCGTCCCATTCTGATGGCTGTAAGACAGATGGGCATGGAGTGTACCGGCCTGTCAACGGCCGTGTAGATCAGCGTTCATGGGGGGATCGAACGCGGCTACTCCAAGCCCATGCGCTCGATCTTCCGGTATAGCGTCTTCCGCTCGATCCCCAGGATCCGCGCCGCCCGGCTCTTATTTCCACTGGTCGCCGCCAGGACTCGCTTGATCTGTTCTGCTTCGGCATCGGCCAACGTCTCACTCGCGACTTCGCGCGGTTCGGTCGCCTGAATCGCCTCACGGACCGCCGGAACATCGATCTTTCCATCCGGTGCGAGAATCGCCAATCGCTCCATGATGTGCTGAAGTTGCCGCACGTTGCCGGGCCAAGTGTAGTTTTCGAGCTCTCTCAGCGCGGCTTCGGACAAGCGCGTATGAAGCCCGTAACGCTGGTTGTACTTCTTCAGGAAATGCCTGGCCAGCGGCTCGATGTCGCCCGTCCGCTCGCGCAAGGGTGGCACTTCGAGCGGCACCACGTTCAGGCGGAACCACAAATCTTCCCGGAACTTTCCTTCCTCCACCAGCTTGACCATATTACGGTGCGTTGCTGCGATCACGCGGACATCCACTTTCCGCGGCTCCTTGGCGCCCACCGGCCGCACTTCCTTCTGCTCGAGGAATCGCAACAATTGAGGCTGAAAGCTCAGATCGATGTCGCCGATCTCGTCCAGAAACA
>Ga0187893_10015028_pt1 | contig 10445 bp, 5 predicted proteins | sample MA1701074metaG_FD_139574 | JGI IMG/M metagenome (GOLD analysis project Ga0187893, IMG submission 139574) | White microbial mat communities from a basaltic lava cave in the Kipuka Kanohina Cave System on the Island of Hawaii, USA - MA170107-4 metaG ...
ACCGACACCGCAACTCACACGCCGACCGCGACGCCGACCGACACCCCGACGGAGACGCCCAGCGACACGCCGACAGCGACACCGACCGATCTGCCGCCAGACACGCCGAGCCTCACCCCGGCAGCAGCGCCCACCGATACGCCAGTCGACGTGCCGGTGGGGACGGCCACGTCGACTGCCTCGCCGCCCGAGACTCCGAGTCCGCCACCGACGAGTGCGTCGACCGCAACGCCCGATTCCGCCGCGGACACGCCGACGCCGACCCCGCCGGAGACGCCCGCTGTCACACCGACCGGCACCCCCACGGCCACCGTGGCCGACCCACCTCAGTGTGCGGGGGACTGCGATGGCGACCGCGTCGTCTCCATCAACGAATTGATCGCCGCGGTGAGCCTGGCGCTCGAAGCTCCCGCGCTGCCCTGCGCAGCGGCCGACGCTGACATGAACGACGCCGTCGAGATCGACGAGCTCGTCCTGGCGGTGAGCAACGCCCTGTCGGGTTGTGGTAGTTAGGGAACCTCGGCACAAGCGCTTTGCAGCCTGATCGGGGTCGGAATCGGCATCGGAATCGAACCGCGACTTGGGCGGACAAACACCGCGTGACAAGGATCGATACCGATGCCGACGCCGATACCGATTCCCACCCCGGGGAGGGAAGGGAGCTCAAACAGGCTTGTGCAGAGGGTCCTTAGCTAATCACCAACCAACTACGGGAGCGTGCGATGGAGGCGATGTATCTGGTGCGCACCGGCGACGCGGCGCAGGCGTTCGAGCGGCGCGAGGTCCCGACTCCGGAGCCCGGACCGGGACAACTTCGCGTCGCGGTCGAGGGGTTCGGGCTCAACTACGCCGACGTCTCGGCGCGGCACGGCATGTACCAGGACGCGCCGCCGATGCCGTCGGTGATCGGCTACGAGGTCGTCGGGCGGGTGGACGCGCTCGGTACCGGCGTGGACGGCCCGGCTGTCGGTCGGCGTGTCACCGCGCTGACCCGTTTCGGCGGCTATGCGACGCACGCCCTCACCGACGCGCGCGCCGTGACGGGGATTCCCGACGACATGGACATCGGCGTTGCCGCCGCGCTGCCCACGCAGGGGTGCACGGCGTACTACATGGCCGAGGAGATGGTCCGCCTCCACGCCGGTGACCACGTGCTCATCCACGCCGCCGCCGGCGGCGTCGGCACGCTGCTGGTGCAACTCTGCAAGCGCCGGGGCTGCGTCGTCTACGGCACGGCCGGCTCCGACGACAAGCTCGGGCTGCTGCGCGAGCTCGGCGTCGACCACCCGATCAACTACCGCAGCGCCGACTTCGCCGCCGAGGTGCGGCGCCTGCGCGGCGACGCCGGGCTCGACGTGATTTTCGACTCCATCGGCGGGCGGACGACGCGCGTCGGCCAAAAACTGCTCGGCGCCGGCGGGCGCATGGTGTGCTTCGGCGCCGCCGATCATACGCCCGGACCGCTGCAGTCGCTGCGCTCGCTGCGCTTCCTGCTCTCGTTCGGCCTGCCGCATCCGGTGCTGTTCATGCTCCGCTCGCGCGCCTTCATCGGGGTCAACATGCTGCGAATCGCCGATCATCGTCCGGTCGTGCTGCAACGCTGCCTCCAGGCGGTCACCGAGCTCGCCCTGCGCGGCGAGCTGCGCGCCATCGTCGGCGCCCGCTTTCCGGTCGATCAGCTCGCCGCCGCACACGCCCTGCTCGAGAACCGGCGCTCGACCGGGAAGATCGTGGTGACCTGGTAGGACGGATTTTCACCACAGAGGCACAGAGGAACTGGATCGACGCAGAGTCTGGCGGCTCGACGCCAACATCTCCGTGTCTCTGTGCCTCTGTGGTGAGAGTTACTGGAGCAAAATCATGGCAGCGATCGTGTGCTACGTGTCCGGGCACGGCTTCGGCCACGCGGCGCGGGTGTGCGAGGTGCTGCGGGCGCTGCGCGCACGGCAGCCCGACCTCTCGTGCCTGATCCGGTCGCCGCTGGCGCGTTGGTTCTTCGAGTTCAATCTCGGTCCCGGCGCCGTGTACGAGCACTGCCAGCTCGATGTCGGGGTCGTCCAGGCCGACTCGCTGTCCGTCGATCTGGAGGCGACCTGCCGCGCCTACGCGGCGATTGATGCGAGCGCCCATCAACTGATCGAGGCGGAGATCGCTGCCCTGGGACCGCATCGTCCGGCGCTGGTGTTTGCCGATATTCCGGCGCTCGCCTTCGCCGTCGCGCGCCGGCTGGGCGTACCCGGCGTGGCGATGACCAACTTCTCCTGGGATTGGATCTACGCCGACTATGTACGCGAGGCACCCGCCTTCGCGCCGCTGGTGGCGCGTCTGCGCGCCGGGTATGCGGAGGCGACCCTGCTCCTGCGCCTGCCGTTGCACGGCGATCTGAGCGCATTCCCGCGAGTCCGCGACGTCCCGCTGGTGGCACGGCGGGCAGCCGTCGACCCAGCGACGGTCCGGGCACGACTTGGGCTGGCGGGCTCCGACGAAGTCGTGCTGGTCTCGTTCGGCGGTCTCGGCCTGGCGTTGCCGGCCGTGCCGCGACTGCGCGGGGTGACCTTCGTCGCCACCGGCGGGACCGCTGCCGGCGCCGCGCCGGCGGGATGCCGTGAGATCACCCACGCCGGGATGACCGCGGCCGGCATCCGCTATGAAGATCTGGTCGGCGCCAGCGATGCGGTGATGACCAAGCCGGGCTACGGCATCGTCGCCGAATGCATCGCCAATGGGACGCCGATGGTCTACACCGCGCGCGGTCGGTTTGCGGAGTATCCGATTCTGGTCGAGGGGATTGAGGCGCATCTGCCGAACGCCTTCATCAGCAACGAGGACCTGAACGCTGGGCGGTGGTCGGCAGCGCTGCAGAGGGTGTTCGACCATCCGCGTCGACGCCCAGCGGTCCGCGTCGACGGCGCCAACATCGCGGCCGAGATTCTCTCTGGGTTGATGTAGGGCGCGCCTTACGACTCCGGGTAGCGGCGGCCCTTGTGGCCGCCCCCCACTCAGGCTTGCGCCGTCGGCCGCCGCCCTGTAAGCAAACGCCCGTTTGGTTGGAGGGCGACATGGCGGGTCAGTTCGGGTTGTTCTACGAGATCCCGGTGCCGCGGCCGTGGAATGCGCGGAGCGAGTACGCGGCGTACCACGATGTGATCGCCCAGGCGGTGCGCGGAGACGAGTTGGGCTTCTCGCACTTCTGGACGGTCGAGCACCATTTCCTCAGCGAGTTCTCACACTGCTCGGCGCCCGAGGTGCTGTACGGCGCGGTGGCGGCGCGTACCAAACGGATCAAGATCGGGCACGGCGTGCGGCTTCTGCCGTTCCCGTACAACCATCCGGTGCGGGTCGCCGAGATGGCCGGTGCGCTCGACATCATCTGCGACGGTCGGCTCGAGTTCGGCACCGGGCGGTCGTCGACGCGCGAGGAGCTCGAGGGCTTCGGCATCGACCCGCTGGCGACGCGTGACCTCTGGCAGGAGGCGCTCGAAGTCGTGGTGGGTGCCTGGACCAATGACGTGTTCGGGTGGAACGGCCGGTTCTTCAAGGTGCCGCCCCGGCGGGTGCATCCGAAACCGATTCAGCAGCCGCACCCACCGTTGTGGATGGCCACCAGCAGCCCAGCCGGACACGAAGTGGCCGGGCGCGCCGGCCTTGGCCTCCTGTCGTTCACGATCGGCGTCCCGCCCTCGGAGCTGGCCTTTCGCATCGGGCTCTACAAGCAGGGCCTGGAGCAGGCCAAGCCGCTGGGCAAGGTCGTCAATCGGCGCGCCGCAACGTTCACCATGGTGCACTGCGCCGAGACCAACGCCGAGGCGCGCCGCAACGCCGAGCAGTCGTTCTTGTGGTATTTCCGGCGCAGCATCGAGCTCATCAGCGGCCTGGCGGCGTGGCAGGAAGGGCGCGAGCTCGGCAGCTACGACTACCTGCGCGCGATCCAGGGCATGAACCTGGAGGGCGTGAACTTCGACATGCTCGACGAGATGGATGCGATCATCGTCGGCGATCCGGCGCGCTGCATCGAGAAGGCGCGCAAGTATTTCGAAGCGGGCTGCGATCAGATCCTCTGTCTGATGCAGCCGCACAGCATCCCGCCCGACAAGGTGATGCGCTCGATCGAGCTGTTCGGGGAGCACGTCATACCCGCGTTCCGCTGACCGGCAGCTGCTGGCGCGGCTGCCGGCCAGCGTTCGAGAGTGGCCGCTGCGCGGCCACTGCTGCGCGTTGCGCGTTTGCTGGCATGCGGCTTCGAGCGAGACGCGCTGCCTGCCAAGCGCTGCGAAATCGCACGGGGCAGCGAGGACGTTGGCGAGCATCGCGAATGCCCGCAAACGCGCAACGCTCAACGCACAACGGCGGCCGCGCAAGCGGCCGCCTCCTACACAACTCCGTCGGCCTGTAACCGCCCGATCTCGGCGGCGCCGAAGCCCAGGCTGTGCAGCACCTCCTCGGTGTGCTCACCGAACGTGGGTGGCGGCGTGCGAAGAGACGCCGGCGTGTCGGACAAGCGGATCGGGCTGGCGACCGTCCGCGTCCCGCCCTCCCCGATGACCATGCCGCGGTGGCGGAGCTGAGGGTCGGCGTACACGTCGTCGACGTGATTGACGGGGCCGAAGCAGATGTCCTTGTCGCCCAGCTCGGTCATCCATTCGGCGAGCGTCTTGGAGCGAAACGCGCTGCGGAAGAAGGCGAACATCACCTCGCGCTGCTCGCCTTCGGCCCACTGCTGCTCGATGAAGTCCGGCCGGCCGAGCTGCTCGCAGAGCGTCGCCCAGAAGTGTCGCTCGTACGCGCCGACGGTGACGTAGCGCCCGTCGCGCGTCTCGTAGATGGCGTAGCAGGGGTACCACCCGGTGAGCTGGACGCGTCCGCGCTGCGGATCCTGCCCGAGCGCGTGCAGCAGGATGTTGTAGACGTTCCAGGTTACCGCACCGTCGAGCATGGCGATGTCGACGAACTGCCCGCGTCCGGTCTGCTGGCGGGCGATGACGGCGGCCAGGATGCCGATCGCCGCCATGAGCGACCCCGCCCCGATGTCGGCGATCTGCACGCCGGGAATCACCGGGGGATTGTCGGCGGTGCCGATGAAGTTCAGCACGCCGGCGTAGCCGAGGTAATTGACGTCGTGGCCGACCTTGTCGCGGTAGGGACCGTCCTGCCCGTAGCCTGAGATGGCGCAGTAGATCAGGCGGGGATTGCGGGCGCTGAGCGCTGCGTAGTCGACCCCCAGACGCTGCGTCACTCCCGGCCGGAATCCCTCGAGCACGACGTCGGCCTCATCGGCCAGACGCAGGAAGATCTCCCGTCCGGCGGTGGCCTTCAGGTTCAACTTCATGCTGCGCTTGTTGCGCCCGAGGAACGGAATGCCGGTCCCGAACGGATCGGTCGGATTGGCGATCACCAGCACGTCCATGCCGAGATCGGCGAGCATCGTGGAGCAGAACGGCCCCGGAAGTTGGCGGGACAGATCCAGCATGTGGAGACCGGCGAGTGGTGTGGTCATGCCCGGAGAGAAACCACAGCGGACCGGTCAGAGACAAGGTGGAGGGCGCCGCTTCCGCGGCGCCATGGCCGCGCGGAAGCGCGGCCCTCCAGGAGGAGACGGCCGCGTGGAAGGTCGGCCGTGCAGGAGGGACGGCCGCGCGGAGGGTCGACCGTCCAGGAGATCAGCGCCGGCGCCGACGCAGGGCGAGCAAGGCCGCGGGCATGAGCAGGAACCACGCGAGCCCGGCGTCAGCCGGGGCGACGATCTGACAGGTGTCGTCGTCGTCGATGAAGATCCGGCGGAACGTCGCGGTGGGCGGTGCCGGTGCGGTTGGCGTCGGTGTCGAAGGCTCGAGCCCGGTGGCGGTCGCGGTCGGGGTCGTGAGCCCGTCCGGGGTCGATGTCGGGGTCGGGTCAGGCGGCGTGTCGGTCGGGGTGGGCGAGATCTCGCCGACGACCACGGAACCGCTCACGCAGGCGGTGGTGATGGCGTTCCCGAGCGGGTCGCTGGCCCCGGGGTTGGTGCAGGTCAGCGGATAGGTGCCGTCCGGCGTGGTGTCCGGAATACCGAACTCGCAGGTGTACAGGATCGAGCCGGTCGGGATCGGGTCGACGTTGTCGAGCGCGAGCACGATCGCGCGCAGCCGGCAGAGCTCCTCTTCGCAGAGGAGGGCGAAGGAGGTCGCGGGCTTCTCGATCTCGGGATTGGCCGTGCAGTCGCCAGTCTCGAGGGAGAGCTCTGGGCCGAACAGGATATCGTTCTGCGTGCCGGCCACCTCGAGGGCGGTCTGCAGGACGACGTCGATCAGCACTGTTCCGCCAGCCTGACCGCTGCCCGATTGGATCAGCACGGTCGCCCCGGCCGGCTCTGGCGTGGCGGTGGCGGTGGCGGTGGCGGTTGCGGTGACCGTCGGCGCTTCGCTGTCGGTAGCGGTGGCGGTGGCGGTCGGCGCGCTGGTGTCCGTCGCGGTTGCGGTCGGCCCGCTGGTATCGGTTGGCGTCGCGGTGGGAGCGCTGGTGTCGGTCGTCGTCGCCGGCGGCGCGGCGGTGTCGGTCGCGGTCGCGGTGGCGCCGCTGGTGTTGGTCGCCGTCGCGGTGAGCGCGAGCGTGTTGGTCGCGCTGGGGGTCGCGCTCGGCGGGTTGGTTGCCGTGGTGGTCGCCGTGGCGGTGCCGGCTGGCGTTCCGGTTGCGGTCGCGGTGGCGGTACCGGCCGGGGTTCCGGTCGCGGTCGCCGTGACGGTGTTGGTCGGCGCGCTGGTGACCGATGGGCTGCTCGTCGGCGTGCCGGTGGCCGTGCTGATCGCGGTTGCCGTCTGGCTGGGTGTTGCGCTCGGCGAGGACGTCGGGCTGGCCGACGGGGAGACACTGGCGGTGGCGGTCGGCGACGTAGTCGGCGTCGCGCTCGGACCGGTGGCAGTTGGTGAAGCGGACGGTGATTCAGTCGGCGTCTCGGTCGGCGTCTGTGAAGGCGACGCGGTTTCGGTTTCCGAGGGCGTCGACGTGGGCGACGGAGTGGCCGTGTCCCCTGGGGTGTCGGTGATGGTCCCGGTTGGCGTGTTGGTCGGCGTGTCGCTGGGCGAATCCGTCGCCGTCGCGGTCGGCGACTCGGACGGCGTCGCGGTGGGCCCTTCGGTGACGGTCTCGGTTGGGGTGGACGACGGCGTCTCGGTCGCGGTCGGCGAGATCGTAGGAGAGTTGGTCGGGGTCTCGCTGGCCGTGGTCGATGCGGTCGGGCTGCTGGTCGGGGTGCTGCTGGGTGTGGCCGAGGGCACGGGCGTGTCGGTCGGCGTGGCGCTCGGAGTTGCGGTGTTGCCTGGCGTGGCGGTGCTCGTCGCGGCGGCGGTCTCGGTCGGCGTGCTCGACGGAGTGGTGCTCACCGTTGCCGTTGCGCTCGGGGTCGCGGTCTGCCCGACGCCTTGCACGACGTCGAGCACGACACCGGCGGTGCTGGTATCGACGCGGAACAGGAGGCTCGGGCTGATGGTCAGTCCGAACACCTGCGCGAAGGCGCCGGTGAGACCGTTCGAGTCGAGGATATCGAACATGTCGTCGAGGGCGGGAACGAAGCCGTTGATCAGCCGGATGTCGAGGATGCCGCCGAGGCTCGCCGTTCCGGTGACGATCAAGCGGTCGAACTGGGTCCCCGGCGTGGTCCCGCCGATCTCGGCGATCAGACGGCCGGATGCGTTCTGGGTGTAGTTGCCGGTCACGATCAGCGTGCCGGGCGACGCACCGGGCGCGACTTGGCCGCTGTTGACGAGATTGCCCGTCACCATGCCGCTTCCACTGAGCGATCCGCCCTGCAGGTCGACGCCGGGTGTCGCCGCGAGGTCACCGCCGCTCAGCTGGGTCGAACCCCCGGTTTGCGTATACCCGCCGGCGCACTTCAGCGTGCCGGCGAGCAGCTGGACGGTGCCGCTATTGGTGAAGGGCACCTCGAAGAGCGTGTTGCCGGTGTTGCCGGTGACCAGCTTGCGGAACGTGCCCTGGTTGTTGAACGCTCCGCCGCCGGTGCCCGCCGTGAACCCCTGCTGATCGGTCTCGCCGCCGTCGTTCTTGAGCTCGAACGTCGACTGGTTATTGAACACCGCGCCGTTGAGCATTTCGACTTTGCTGTCGGCGCCGTCCATGGTGCCGGTCCCGCCGGTGAGGTTGAGCGTGCGGCGATTGAGTGTCACATCCCCGCCGACCAGTAAGCCGCCGTCGACATTGGCCACGGCGTTCTGTGGGCCCGTGCCCTGCAGCTCGCCGCCGGTCCACGTGAAGAGATCGCTGACGTTGACCGTGTCGGTCCCGGTGAGCTCGCCGCTGCTCATATCGAACGTGGTGGGATCGATCGATCCGGTGGTGGTGCTGAAATCGGCCGAGCCGCCGCTGATCTTGAGCGCGCCGACGGCCTGGATCGTGCCGACGAAGGACGCCAGGCCGCCGCTCACCGCGGTGGTGCCCGTGACGTTGTAGTTTCCGCCGACCGTCGTCACCCCGTTGGCGAACTCCGCCGTGCCCGCGCCGCCGATCTGGCCGGGCGGGTCGATGTCGTGATCGCCCGCGTCGAAGAGCAGGGTTGCGCCGGCGGCGACGCTGTAGGTCCCGGTCCCACCGGCGTCCTTGGCGATCCGCAGAGTGCCGCTGGACACCTGGACGGCGCCGGAGTTCTCGAAGGGCACTTCGATGTTGGTCACGCCGGTGCCGCCGATCTTGCGCAGGGTTCCGGCGTTGCTGAGCGTTCCGCCCAGCCCGAAGAACCCCTGGAACATCGAGACACCGCCATCGTCGGAGAAATCGAGCGTGGCATTCTCGCCGATGTTGAACTCGGCGCCGTTGATCATCTGAATCGAGTTGGTGGTGCCGAAGAACTTCGCCGTGCCGCCGGTGAGGTCGACGGTGCGCGTGTCGAGCGTCTTGGTGGACCCGGTGAGGTCGATCCCGCCGCTGGCCGTGAACGCGCCGGTGCCCTCGATGTCGCCATCGGACCACTTGAGCTCGGTGGTGACGATGAAATCGTCGCTGCCGGTGAGCGTGCCGCTGGTGATCGCCATCGAGTCCGGCTGAATGGTCGTCGCGGTGCTGCTGAAATCGGCCTGGCCATTGGCGAGCAGAAGATCGCCGACGTTGCTGACCATGCCGGTGAACTGCACCATCTGCCCGCCCACTTCGGTTGCGCCGGTGACGTTGTAGCTGCCGGCGACCGTGGCGTTGCTGCGCAAGGCCACAGCTCCCGTCCCGCTGATGGCGGATGCGGCATTGAACGCGAACCCGTTCGCGCTTTCGAACTCGAGCGTGCCGGGAGCGGTCGAGACGAACGTGCCGCCGGTGCTCGTTCCACCCCCGGCAAAGCTGAGCGTGCCGTTGCCCACCTGCACCGTGCCGCCGTTGTTGTTGAACTCCACCGCGACCCGGGTCTCGCCGGTGTTGGCCATCGCGTTCTTCTGGAACGTGCCGCTGTTGGTGAAGATCCCCGCACCCATGAATCCCTGCGTGCCCATGGCGTCGCCGTCGCTCAGCACGCTGAAGGTGGCCTGGTTCTCGAACCCGGTGCCGGTCTCCAAGGTCACGACGGTGGTCGGCCCGCTCATCGTCGCCGTCCCGCCGGTGACCTGCAGGGTGCGGCCGGCCAGGGTCAGCGCGTTGGTGAGGGCGATGCCGTTCTGCGCGATCAGCAGCCCACCGCTGCCGATCTGTCCGCCGCTCCACGTGATCGCGCCGGTGACAGTGAGGTTGCCACTGCCGGTGAGCGTCCCGCCAGTCATGGTCAGACCGGCAATGGTGACGGGATTCGGCAGCGACACCGTGTCGCCAGCGCCGATCGTCGCCGTGTCGCCGCTGCCCGGAACGCCCGGCGGCTCCCAGTTGCCCATGGTGAACCAATCACTCGAGACGTTGCCGGTGAAATCGAAGTCGGTGGCGGACGCGGGTACGACGGCGGCGGTCAAAGCCGCGAAGACCGCGAGCACAGCGACGAGCAGGTTGCGAGACATCCCACACCTCACGCTCTTCCCGGCGACCCCCGAGCCGGGGAGCGCTAGTGAACGGCCGCTGGATCAACACACGCGGGCGTAGATTCCGTGTAAGCTGGCCGCTTCGAAGCTGTCAAGGCAGGTTGACTATTCGGGACCAAGACAAACGATCGTTTGTCTTTCGCCAGGCGAGGCACTACAGTCGCCGGCTGGAGCGATTCATGAGCGGGCGTTTCGCGGAACGGACCGTCTACATCACCGGCGCGGCGTCCGGGGTCGGCCGGGCAGCGGCGTTGCTGTTCGCCGGGGAAGGGGCGCGGGTGTTCGCGGTCGACCTCAACGGCGACGGCGTCGTCGACACCGTCAACGCGGCGCGCGCCGTCGGCGGCGTGGCACTCGGCGGCGTCTGCGATGTCGCGGACGCGGACTCGGTGCAGGCGTCGGTCGAGTACATGGTCGAATCCTTCGGCAGCCTGCAGCTGCTGCTCAACGTCGCTGGGATCGGCCGTGCGG
>Ga0187893_10015030_pt1 | contig 10443 bp, 11 predicted proteins | sample MA1701074metaG_FD_139574 | JGI IMG/M metagenome (GOLD analysis project Ga0187893, IMG submission 139574) | White microbial mat communities from a basaltic lava cave in the Kipuka Kanohina Cave System on the Island of Hawaii, USA - MA170107-4 metaG ...
GTCACGAAGTTGTCAATGGTGAGGCGTCCCCGCGTGAGGTGGATGCCCCCGCGCTGCAAGCCACCGGACGGAACCAGCGTGTGGAGCAAGGCCAGCGAGTCGCGCCGCCGGCCCCGGAATGCCGCCGCCGCCAGCTTGGCATCGTTGCGGAGGTACTGGCGCTCCTCCGCCCAGCGGTCCGGATCGAGGCCGAGAAGTTTGGGGTCGGCCATGGCCAGGATCATGTCGAAGCGCTCCTTGAAGAGCTCCTCGGTATCACGCAGATGGCATACGACCTCCTTGGCCGCCCAGTTCTTCGCGTCGGGGCGCCGCTTGAGGACGGCCTCGGTCTGGCCCTTGATGGCTGCCTCCAGCTCGTCAGGCGTGCGCTCGAGGCGGGCGAGGCGAGCGGCGATCGGTTGCTTGGCGTACTCTTCCATGGTCGGCATGGCGGTGTCCTTTCGGGGGACGAGCTGGTAGAAGAGGCTCGATTCCCGCTTGTAGAAGCCTTCCGTGTGATAGGAGTCCGGTAGCCGCAGGAGCGTGTAATCGATGTGGTGGCCCGCCTCGTGTAGGAGCGTTCGAAGAAACGTGCGGAAGGCGACCACGCGTTTCTGCTTCGCGGTGCGCATCCACAGCTGGATCTTGGGAACCCGGCCCTGCTCGGCCGTGTAGAGACCGTGCAGCTCTCCCCAGCCGGCGTGCGGGCGTGCCGCCAGGACCTCGAGCCGCACGGGAGGGATGGCCAGCGCCTCGGTGAGACCGCGGAGCAAGCAAGCCGCCGCCGCGTCCGTGGCCGAACGCTCTTCGGAAGCGAGTGCCCGCTCGAGGGAAGCCACCAGCGGGTGCAAATCCGAGGGGCGCGGCAGGGCTATCTCCGTGATCTCATCGCTGCGCCGGTAGACGGCCTGCTGGCGCCGGGTCAGCCGCGCGTAGTACGCGAACGGCATGCCACCATCAGCGGCCTGTCCAGCGCGGGGGACGCTTCTCCAGAAAGGCACGCGCTCCCTCCACCCGGTCCTCAGTCGTGCGCAGGAGCGTGGACAGGTCGCCTTCGAGGCGAAGGCCATCCGCCAACGGCAACTGCAGTCCCTTCACGACAGCCTCCTTCGCGTAGCGCAGGGCGACCGGCGCCTTGGCGGCAAGGGAACGGGCGAGGTCTTGTGCCGCCGAGAGCACCGCCGTCGACGGAACGACCCGCTCGACGAGGCCGATGCGAAGCGCCTCGCTGGCGGCGAGCCGAGCGCCGGTGAGGATCATCTCGAGAGCCTTGCCACGCCCCACCAGCCGTGGAAGGCGCTGGGTGCCTCCGCCTCCCGGGATGATGGCCAGGTTGATCTCGGTCAGGCCGAGCTGGGCATCCTCCCCGGCGATCCGGATGTCACAGGCGAGGGCCAGCTCCAACCCGCCGCCGAACGCGTAACCGCGAATGGCGGCGATGACGGGCTGCGGACACCCGTCCAGAGCTTGTCGAAAGTCGAGCCGCCGGCGCTCTTCCCGGAAGCGCACGGGCACGAGCGGCTCCACGAACTCGCGAATGTCGGCTCCGGCCGAAAACGCCCGCTCGCCGGCCCCCGTGACCACGATCACGTGCACGTCGTCGCGCCCCGCCAGCTCCGTGAAGCATCGGGTCAGCTCGCGCCGCATCCGGTCATTCATGGCGTTGTGCACGTCTGGACGATTGAGAGTGACCGTAGCCACACCGTCGCCGACCTCGAGGCCAATCGTCTGGTAGGGCGCCTGGGACATGCCTCACCTCACGATGGCGCGGCGACGCAGATCCGCGATGGTGTCGGGTGTGTAGCCGAGGGCAGCCAGAGTTTCTTCGGTGTGCTGGCCAAGAGTCGGCGGTGGTCCGGGATCCTCGGTCGGCGTCTCCGAGAAGCCGAGTGGTTGCCCCATGACCCGCAGCCGTCCCACTTCGGGGTGATCGTATTCCTGCACCATGTGGTGATGATGCACCACCGGATCCTTCAGGAACTCCGGCAGTGTTTGTACGGGGGCGGCCGGGATGTCATGGGCGGCCAAGATGGTCAGCCATTCGCTTCGCGGGCGGCCCCGGAACCGAGCTTCGAGCAAGGGCAAGAGAGCCTCACGGTTGTCGATGCGCAGCAGCCACGACGCGAAGCGCGGATCGTCGGCCAGATCCTCGAGCTCGAGGGCCTTGCAGAGCTTCACCCAGAACGACTGGTTGCCACAGGCGAGAAAGAACCACTCGGCGTCACTGGCCTGGTAGAGCCGATACGTGGGATTGTCGCGGACGATGGTGGGCTTTCCCGCATACTCGACGACGTTGCCCGATTGCAGCGCGAGAACTCCCTGCAGGAGCGAGGTCTCGACGTGTTGACCTTGTCCGGTGCGGGCGCGCGCGACCAGAGCGGCCAGCACCCCCTGGGCGGCCAGGGCTGCCGTGTAGTAGTCCGTGGGCGCGATTCTCAGGTACTGCGGTGGTCCTCCGAGACCTTGCAAGGCCATCAGCCCTCCCATGGCCTGCAGAAGCGGATCGAAGCCGGGCCGGTCACGGTAGGCGCCCGTCGGGCCAAATGCCGTCACCGAGCAGTAGATCAGCCGTGGATTCAACACGCGTAGCCGCCGGGCTCCGACGCCGAGCCGGTCGGCCACGCCGGGCCGCATGTTCTCCATGGCCACGTCGCTCTCGAGGGCGAGCCGCTCCACGATCTCGCGCCCTTCGTCGGCCTTGAGGTTGACGGCGAGTGATCGCTTGCCGCGATTCCATCCGTAGAACCCCGGGAGCTCGCGGAAGGAATCGCCCTCGAGAGCCTCCACCTTGAGCACGGCGGCGCCCAGATCGGCCAGCATCATGGCCGCGTACGACCCGGCGATATAGCTGGTGAGGTCGAGGACGCGGATACCCGCGAGGGGGGTCACGCCGAGGGAGCCGGCAACCGATAGATTGCCGTGTGCAGGATGTGGGCGATGGGGCGCGGCTTGTCGCCACTGACGACGACGAGATCCAGCTCCACGAACTCCCGCCCTTTCTTCTCGTAGAGCGAACGGATGCGACCCCGGGTGTGCAGCGTGTCACCCACGCCGGCCCGCCCGAGGTGGCGCACCGTGCTGGAGGCGTGAATCCAGGGACCCAGCTGCACGTTTCCCCTGAGCGCCTTGTTGGCTTGGTCGAGATAATACGCCGGATGGACGCGTCCGTCCGTCCCCTGGTAGATCGGAAGAGCGTCGTCCACCTTGTCCAAAAACTCGCGGGCCAAGGCCTCGTCGTAACGGGTCACCGGAGTCCCGAGGTCCTTGATGGCGAGAAGGACGTCACGACTGACCGGCGGCCGGGTATCGGGACACGGTGTCTCCCGATACGCGAGGAGATTCACTGGCGTCGGAAGACCCGCAGGAAGGGTGGCCGACATCACGGCGCATTCCTCACCGCCGTCCACCCGGGCGGTGAGCGACAGGGTCAGTCCGCTCGGCTTCCGGTCGCTCACCGAGCCCGAGACGACGACCGCATTTCCCTCGAGGATGGGCTTCACGAACCGAACGGTGGCCGTCCCCCGCTCGAGCCACGCGGTGCCGAAGGTGGCGACCAGTGGCTGGGTCAGGTAGGCGTAGACGGTGACTCCGGGCACGAGGGCGCCCGCGAAGCCATAGCGGCGAGCGGTGGCGTCGTCGTGGATCAGGTTCTCGGACTGCTTGGAGGTGTTGCGGGCGGTGATCCGGTAGTCGGGCAGGGTTTCCGTTGGCACGCCGCGCAGTGTAAGACGGCGACGCGAAGGGGTCAACCGCCGGAGGGAGCGTCAAGGCAGGTCAAAGTCGACCCCACACAGAAGCCGGGTACACCCCGGCCTCGACCGGATGCAGGGCGCGGCCCGGGGTCACGGCCAAGACGGATCCGACGGACATCGTCGCCGGCCTCGAGGCGAGGGCGACGAGAACTTGATTGAGTGCGAGGCGGTAGGCGCGCTCAGTCTTAAGGGCCTCCTCAGGCCCGTCCCAACGTTCAGCGTCGTCGGTTTGAGGCCGACCGGGTGAATTGCGCCACGAAGGGCCGGCACGACCCTCGCGTATACTCACGTCATGCTTAAGCATCGAGGAGCGCCTGGGGTCGCCCGGGGCGCTCCCTGCCTGAAAGGTATGGGGTGCCGCATCAGGGCCCCCCGGCTTCGTAAGCCACGATGAAGCTGCTCGCCATTGTCCTCGTCCTCCTGATCGTGGGCTTTGGCATCTGGGGCGTCAGCGTCTACAACCAGCTCGTTCCCCTGCAGCAGGTCACCAATGAGCGGTGGGCCCAGGTGCAGAACGTCTACCAGCGTCGCGCTGACCTCATTCCGAACCTGGTGGAGACCGTCAAGGGGGCGGCCGCCCAGGAGCGCACGGTCCTCGAAGAGGTGACCCGCGCGCGGGCCAGCGCCACCAGCATCCAGCTCACCCCCGAGCTGCTGAACGACCCCAAGGCCCTCGAGCGCTTCGAAGCGGCCCAGAGCCAGCTCTCGGGAGCGCTGAGCCGCTTACTGGTCGTGGTGGAGCGCTATCCCGAGCTCAAGAGCAACGCGAACTTCATGGCGCTGCAAACCCAGCTGGAGGGAACGGAGAATCGCATCGTCGTCGAGCGGCGCCGCTTCAACGAGGCCGTGCGGGAGTACAACACGAAGCTCCAGCTCTTTCCCGGGAGCCTGGTCGGGCGACTGGTAGGATTTCAACCCCGTGCCTTCTTCGAGGCGACCCCGGAGGCGGCCACTCCGCCCAAGGTGAAGTTCTAGTTCTGCTCGCGTTACTGCTGCTCGCGCTCGTCATCCCGCCCGCGCCATCTGCCCGCGTCAACGACTACGCGGGACTTCTCCCGGCGGCCGACCGGCAGCGCCTGGAGGTGCTCCTTGCCGAGCGGGAACGGGCCACCGGCGCCCAGATGGTCGTTGCCATCTTCCCGTCTCTTGAGGGCGAGAACGTAGAAGATGTTTCCATCCGGCTAGCCGAGCGCTGGCGGGTGGGCCAGAAGGGACTCGACAACGGCGTCATCCTGGTCGTCTTCGCCAAGGACCGAAAGGTCCGTCTGGAGGTTGGCTACGGGCTGGAGGGCGCCCTGCCCGATGCCGTGGCGGGGCAAATCATCCGCGACAGCATTGCCCCGGCCTTTCGCGAGGGCCGTTACGCGGCCGGGATCGAGGGCGCGATCAATGCCGTCTTTCGGCGCATCGACGCCACCCCGGCTCCCGAGCGGGCTCGACGAAAGGAGCCTGCCTTCGGGCTGACTCAGCTCGCGTTGCTCTTCGTGGTCGCCGTGATCGCTATCATGGTGTTGAGCGCAGCCAGGCGAACGCGCGGACGGGCCCCGCGCGGCTACACGTATTCGCGGGGAGGCTGGGCGCCGGTGGCCGTTCCCCCGATCGTATGGGGTGGCGGCTGGGGTGGTCGCGGAGGCGGCGACGCCGGAGGCGGGGGCGGCTTCTCTCCCGGCGGGGGCAGCTTCGGCGGGGGTGGAGCAAGCGGAGACTGGTGATGACCAAGCATCCAGGCTGGACGCGGACGCTCTTCGCGGAGGGAGATCTCGACGCGATCGCCTCCGCCGTCCAAGAAGCCGAGAGGGACACCTCGGCCGAGATCCGGGTCCATCTCGAGCGCACGGTGCCGCGCCCGCCGGGCGAGGCCAGACCGGATACGCTCGGGCGCGCGCGCCAGGTGTTCGTCAAGCTTGGCATGCACCAGACGGCTCTGCGCCACGGTGTTCTCATCTACGTGGCCCTCGAGGACCATCGAGTGGCAATCCTCGGCGACGAGGGGATCCACGCTCGCGTAGGAGAGAACTACTGGGCCGGCATCCGCGACCTCATGGTAAGCCGGTTCAGACAGGGGGCGGCGGGCCCGGGACTCATCGAGGCGGTGGGGGACCTCGGGCGTTCGCTGGCGCGGCACTTTCCCCGTCGTCCGGGTGATACGAACGAGCTCAGCGACAGCGTGAGCCTCAGCTAGGCCATCGTCGGGTCGGGCAAATCGTGGTAGAGTGCGCGCTCGATGCGACGGGATGAGATTCCCTCCCCGGCCTTGCTCCTCGACCTCGATCGCTTCGAGAAGAACCTCGCCCGCATGGCCGCCCACGCGCGGGCGACCGGGAAAGCGATCCGGCCCCACGCGAAGACCCACCGCTGTCCGGAGATCGCCCGGCGCCAGATCGCAGCGGGGGCGCTCGGCGTCGCGTGTGCGAAGCTGGGCGAGGCGGAGGTTATGGCCAAAGCCGGCATCCGCGGTCTGCTTTGCACCACACCCATCGTGCCGGCGCCGAAGATCCAGCGCTTCGCGGAGCTGATACGGGAGGCTCCGGACACCATGATCGTGGTCGATAACGCCGAGAACGTGGCTGACCTCGATCGGGCGCTGGGGGCAGCCGGCCTCACCGTGGACGTGCTCGTGGATGTCGACGTGGGCACCCGACGTACCGGTATTCAGCCTGGGGCCCCCGCCCTCGAGCTGGCCCGTCGGGTCGTGGCCGCCCGCGCGCTGCGCTTGCGAGGGCTCCAGGGTTACGCCGGTCACTGCGCCCATGTCATCGGCTGGAAGGCGCGACGTGAGGCCTCGCACGCGGCACTCGCGCCGCTGATGCAGACGCGCGCGCTCTTCGAGCGCTCGGGTCTCCCCGTGGACATCGTGGCCGGCGCTTCCACCGGCACCTACGACATCGACAGTGAGCTGCCGGGTCTCACGGAGCTCCAGTCGGGATCCTATTGCGTGATGGACATTGACTACCGGCGGATCGGCGGCCGCACCGGCGATACCCTGACTGACTTCGAGATGGCCCTGACCGTCGTGGCCACCGTGGTCAGTGTTCCCACCGCCGAGCGGGCCATCGTCGATGCCGGCCTCAAGGCTTTCTCGACCGACAAGCCCTTTCCCCCCGAGGCCGTTGAGCGCCCCGGGCTCCGCTACGAGTTCGCGGGGGACGAACATGGCCGACTCGTCCGGGAGGACCCCGATCGCGCCGTCCGCCTGGGCGAGCGGATCGAGTTCTTCCCGCCCCACTGTGACCCAACCTTCAATCTGTACGACCGCGTTTATGCCGTGCGGGGAACGGAGGTGGAAGCGGTATGGGAGATCGCGGCCCGCGGCCGGTCCGATTGATTCTGATGAAGGGAGCGCGACAGCCCCTCCATACCTGACTGTTCATCATGGAGGCGGCGCGACGCCCCTCCAGACCTCCCCGTGCACCCGCGGCGTGACGTGCGTGTGGGGGATCTGGCAGGCTACTTCTTCTTGGTCAGGGCGATTTCTCGCGCGGGTATCCCGCCGCCGGTGACGGCCCCTCGCATCTGATCGCCCTCGATGCTCAGCGCCGTCGTGAACCGATCGTTGCCGAACGTGAGATTGCTACCCGAGAGCGTGGCCCGAACGTTGCGGGTTCCCTGGAACGCGGCGGGGAAGGCGAGCGTGGCGAAGACGCTGTCACCCTCGACCCGGTTGATCGAGAGCGCATAGGGTCCGCCCGAACCGCCGTGGCGACCGTGGCCGGGCAAGGTGGTCCCCGTCCACTTGCCGACCCATTCGCCGATCAGCGCTTGGGGCTCCAGCGGAGCCTGCGCCGAGCTTGGCGGGCCGGGGACTAGCATCATGGTGACCAGAGTCAGCACGGCAACCAGAAGTGCGCGCATGACCTACCTCCTCCGTGAGATCGGGCCCGTGACAAAACTCCCGTGACAAAACTCCCGTGACAAAACTATAGATGGTCTTCGTGGCCCCGACAAGAGATCTGCGGTCGGGCGGAGGCCTCGGGGACGATGCGACGGGTCAGGCCGACGGGCGGTAAGCGATGAGGTAGCGGTGTTGGCCGTCGAGGATCGTCTCGCTGCGCTGGTTGGTCAGGGTCACCCGGAGGGTTACGAGGCCCGCCGCCCGCTTGCGCTCCAGACCCACCACCTCGTGGGCGGGGGTGATGGTGTCGCCGATGAAGGCAGGGGCGAGAAAGCGGGTTGTCTGCTCCACGAAGGCGATGATGGAGTCCTCGATGAGGGGAGCCAGGGTGGAAGCACCCACCGCGGTCATGGAGGTGAGTAGCAGGCCATGGGCCAGGCGGCGCCCGAAGCGGTGTCGCTTGGCGTACTCGTCGTCGTAGTGAATGGGGTGGGCGTCGCCGGTCATGCCGGCGAAGAACAGAAAGTGCGCGTCGGTCAGGGTCTTGCCCGGGCTACCGAATCGATCACCCATGGCGAAGTCGTCGAAGTACCGCTGCATCATGCCACGTTCCTTCCCGCGCTGGCGCGTCGGTCTGGGCGAGGGCGCCAGGTAGATCGCGTCTACGAAGCGCGCTCCCAGAGCTGCCAGAAGAGCGCCCGGGCGGTGTCGGCATCGGGTGCCGCGAAGATGGCGGGTCGAGCCTGAGCGGCGAACGGGAGTCCGTTTGTGTACCACGCTAGGTGCTTCCGGAGCTGGATGGCCGCTACCCGCGGGGGCAGGTGAGCCGCGATGAGCCGACAGTGACGCTCGATGATTCGCGTCTGGTCGGCGCGCGTCAGCTCTCGCTGCGCGAATATCCACGGCGCCCCCAGCGCTCCCCGGCCAATCATGACGCCGGAGCAGTTGGTCATCGCCACCATGCGCTCCGCGTCGGCGAAGCTGCGAACGTCGCCGTTGCCAATGACCGGAATGCCCACGGCGTTCACCACGGCCGTGATGATCTCCCAGGGCGCGCGCCCGGTGAACTGCTGCGAACGCGTGCGGGGGTGCACGGTGATGGCGTCGACCCCCTCACTCTCGGCGATGTGCGCGATCTCGGTGGCGTTGAGCGTGCGATCGTCCCAGCCGCCTCGGATCTTGATGGTGAAGGGCACCTTGACCGCCTTGCGCATGGTCCGCAAGATCACGGCAGTGCCCAGCGGATCACGCATGAGGGCGGCGCCCTGGCCCTTGCTCACGATCTTGGGCACCGGACAGCCCATGTTGAGGTCGATACCGTCGGCCCCGCTTGCCTCCATGCGCCGCGCGGCCTCCGCCAGCACCTCGGCATCCCCTCCGAGGAGCTGGAAGGCGATGGGATGCTCCTCTGGCAGGTAGCGCGCCAGTTCTTGGGTATGCGCGCTGTCGGCGATGAGACCGCGCGCGTCGATCTCCTCGCTGGTCAGCAGTCCCGCCCCACACTCGCGGGTGACGAGCCTGAACGGCGCGTTGGTGACCCCCGCCATGGGGGCCAGCCGCAGATCCAGGGTGGACACAGGATTCACATGATGCCTCTTGGCAGAACTATACGGCAACGGGAAGGTGGGCGCCCGTCGCCGCTCACACCTCGGCCCGCCGCCGGAGTAAGATCGGCCCCACCATGGAGGATGCCTCCAGCGAGCTGCGCCTGTTCCTCGAGGGCGTCTGCTGCGACTACCTTCTCCTCCATCACCTCGACGAGGGCGTGCCGCCCGAGCAGATTAGGATCCGGCAGGAGGTGGCACTCGGCCCGGGCGCCTTCGCCGACATTGAGGTCCGGGCGGGCCAGGCGCCGCCGTACTTCGTGGAGGTCGACACGGGCTACTCCCGCGACCGTCTCCTCGAGAGTGTCCGCCGGAAGTACGCCAAGCCGGGCCCCGCCAGCGATGGTGCCTCGCGGGTCGTGGTCGTTGCCGACGCGGACGCGCTCGCCGACCGGCCGGGCGTCGAGCGCGCGCTGCGGGGGGCGCTCCGACCCGGGCTCGCTCTCGAGGTCTGGGACGCACGCGACCTGCTGCGACTCCTCGGCGAGCGTTTCGGCGTCGCGCTCGACACCTTGGGGGAGGACGAGGCCCTGGCCCTGCGGGTCGCCGTCGACAGCGCCAAAGGCGTCTACGCGTTCGGCGACGGCTTCCGGAACGAACCCCTCCAGGCTGTCCTCCTCTGGCACCTCGCCTTCTGGCGGGTGCGCCGGCTACGGGAGGCAGGCCGGACGACGCCCCGCGCGATCCTCCCGCCCGGCCTCTATCACGACGTGGTGGTGGTGATGGCCGACCTCTGCGCGTACTCGAGCTACGTGCGCGACACGCGAGACGACGGGGTGTCGCGGCGTGCGCTGACGTCGTTCGCCTCGAAGACGCGCTATCGCGTGATCAACGACGGCGGGATGCTCTACCAGTTCCAGGGGGACTCGGTCGTCGGGCTCTTCGGTGTCCCCGAGCGATTTGAGGGGTACCTCGCGCGCGCCATCGACTGCGTCCGCGGGCTCATCGACGTGGGCGACTCGGTAGCGATCGAGTGGCAGCGCCAGATCGATCAGGTCCAGCCAGCGGCCGGCGTGCATGTCTCGATAACCATGGGCGACCTCCAGGTGCTCTCGCTCCGCCCGCTCAGCCGTACCCACATGGGTGTGGTGGGCGACTCCATCAACCTCGCCGCCCGCCTCAACAGCGTCGCCGGATGCGACGAGCTCGTCGTCAGCAACACGTTCTACCAGCACCTGCCCGAACCGCTGCGCGCCAAGTTCGAGGAACTGCCGCCGGTCGACGTCAAGAATCTGGGCCGCGTCCGCGCCTGGAAGCTCGGACCGCTCCCACGGTA
>Ga0187893_10015031_pt1 | contig 10443 bp, 6 predicted proteins | sample MA1701074metaG_FD_139574 | JGI IMG/M metagenome (GOLD analysis project Ga0187893, IMG submission 139574) | White microbial mat communities from a basaltic lava cave in the Kipuka Kanohina Cave System on the Island of Hawaii, USA - MA170107-4 metaG ...
ACGGCACGTGCGCCGGCGGCGTCGACTATGGAGCCGCGGCCGGCCGCCGATCGCAACCCCACGACGTGGCCACCCGGCTTTCCCTAGCGGCGCGCGGGGCGCAGGTCAACCGTCCGGACGGCGGCGCGGCGGCCCTGCCTATACTTGCGCCAGCAATGTGTACCTCTCCCTTTCCCGACCTTGGACTGGTCGGCCCATTCTTGGCACTCTCGATCTCGTCCAGCGTGTAATGGCGGCGCGCATCCCTTCAGTTGCCTTCCGGGCTTGGGGAAGTCGCTTGGACCGAAGCAACTGCCGATCCCCGGCAGCGCAGATGCGTCTTGGCCCGTCGCCGATGTCTCCACGACGCGCCCGAGATCGTCTCGGACTTTCGAGGCGCGTGGCGCTGCTGCTGTCGTAAGCCGGCCGGGCTGCCGATAGACAAACTGGAATGGACGAGAGCCTCTGGCCAGCGCGCAACGTCGCCGAGCACGCCTATTGCCCGCGTCTGTTCTACTACATGCAGTTGGAAGGGATCTTCCTCCCGAGCACGGACACGGAGAAAGGAGTCGCGGTTCATCGGCGCGTGGACAAGCCCAGCGCCGAGCCGACGGACGAGGAGGATCCCGACCGGCCGAAGGTTGTCCGCAGCCTGGTCCTGACCAGCAAGTCGCTTGGCCTGACCGCGACGCTTGATCTGGCGGAGATCTCGGGACAGGTCGCGGTGCCGGTCGAATACCGCAAGGGTCGGCCCAAGCGCGCCCCGATGGCCGCGCCACCTGACGATCCAGGCGAGTCCGAGGAGCCGCCGCTCTCGCGCGCGGAAGCGTGGCCCACCGATCGTGTCCAGGTGGGGTTCCAAGCAATCCTTCTTCAAGAGACCGGCTACACCGTCAGCGAAGCCGTGATCTACTACGCCGAGGAAAAGCTGCGCCTCAGGATCGTCGTCGATGCAACGCTCAAGGCGGAGGCGCTGGCGACACTCGAAGCTGCGAAGGAGTGCGCGAAGGGGTCTCGGCCCCTGCCGCTCGTCAACGATCCGCGATGCCTGCGCTGCTCGCTACAGCCGATCTGCCTGCCGGATGAGGTCAATCAGCAGCGTGCGTCATCTCCCACGGACGAGCTGACGCCCCGGAAGATCTGGCCGCCGCGCGACGAGGGAATTCACGTGGTCGCGCAACAGAAGGGGACGAAGATCGCGGTCATCGGAATGACGCTCAAGGTGACGGACAAGGACGGCACCAAGCTGAAGGAAATCCCGCTGGCCAATCTCGAAAGTCTCTCCCTGCTCGGCTCGGTTCAGATGAGCACGCAGGCGATCCACGCGCTGGCCGACCGAGGAATCCCCATCGCGTTCCTATCGTCCGCCGGCCGCATGGTAGCGATGATCGATCCGCTCGACTCCGTCAGCGCCGAGATTCGCCGCGCACAAATCCGCAGGCTTGACGACCCGCTCGTCAGGCTGGACCTCTCGCGCGCCCTCGTGGCCGCGAAGATCGTCAACCAGCGCACTCTGCTCCTGCGCAACCACGCCGAACTGCCGACGCATGTCGCCGCGGATCTTGCGAAGGAGGCGGAGACAGCGGCTCGGGCGGAATCGGTCGAGGTTGTAAGGGGGCACGAGGGACAGGCGGCCGCGCTGTACTTCGCGCACTTCGCAGGCATGTTCAAGGGCCCGCTCGCGGCCGAGTTCGACGTCAACGGAAGGCAGCGCCGTCCTCCACCCGATCCGATCAACTCGTGCATCTCGCTCGCGTACACGATGCTGACGCACGAGTGCACGGCGGCGCTTCGCCTCGCGCGCTTGGAGCCGTCGATCGGCGGCTTTCACACGTCGCGGCCCGGGCGCCCGGCGTTCGCGCTCGACCTCATGGAACCGTTCCGTCCGTTGATCGCCGACTCGGTCGCGATTTCAGCATTCAATCGAGGCGAGCTGACGGAGGGGCACTTTCTGAGGACGGCGGCGGGCTGCGCGCTGACGGACGCTGGCCGCAAAGCGTTCTTCAACGCCTACGGGCGGCGGATGGACGTTGAGGTGACGCATCCCGTCTTCGAGTACCGCTTGAGCTATCGAAGGATGATCATCCTTCACGCGCGGATGATCGCGGCGTGGCTCGTGGGAGAGGTTCCTTCTCTGTCGTTCCTGACGACGCGCTGAGGCTCCGATGCGGCGTTGCTATCTCGTCTGCTACGACATCCGGCACCCGAAGCGGCTTCGCCGAGTCCACAAGGTGATGAAGGGGTACGGGGAGGCCTGGCAGTATTCGGTCTTCTTCTGCGTGCTCAAGGACATCGACCGGGTGAGGTTGCAGTCCGACCTCGAGGAGCAGATGAACCTGAAGGAGGATCAGGCGATGATCCTCGACATGGGTGCCGACGAGAAGAAGGCGCGCGAGGCGGCGACGGTGCTGGGGCAGTCGTTGCCCGCGGCCGACAGCGGGGTAGTGGTGGTGTAGGGGGCCGGAGTCGTCGCGCTGCCGCCCCCGCCCCACCGCCCTCCCTCGTTGACCTCTCCCCGTCCGGCCCGTATTATTGGGCCCGTGGACGAGGGGGGGATCGCAAACTGGACCGCATGACCGAGTTCGACTTTTCTTTCACTGCCGCGACGCGAAGCGGCGACGGTTCTGCGCCAGTCGCTGCCGGAAGCGGACAGTGGGGTCGTGGTGGTTTGAGGCGGTAGGCCCGTCGGGATTCCCCTCTGTCATCAGCGGGGATTGCAGGGTGGACGAACAGCTACGCATGGCGCTTGGGCTGCGGGAGGGTGAGACTCCCTTTCCTTGGCAGGAGGCCCTCCTCCGCAAATTCATGGCCGGATCGATACCTCCGGCTCTCGACATTCCGACGGGCCTTGGAAAGACAGCGACAATGGCGGTCTGGCTGGTCGCGCGATCTCGCGGAGCACGCATCCCTCGCAGGCTTGTCTACGTCGTTGATCGTCGTGCCGTCGTCGATCAGGCAACCTCGGAGGCGGAGCGGCTTCGCGATTGGATGGAGACGAACGCAAGCGTGAAGGAGGCGCTCCGTCTCACCGGTCCGCTACCCATCTCCACGCTGCGCGGCCAGCACGTAGACAATCGCCAGTGGCTCGAGGATCCCGCCTCCCCCGCGATCATCGTAGGGACCGTAGACATGGTGGGCTCGCGTCTTCTCTTCGAAGGCTACGGCGTCTCCCGCAAGATGCGGCCTTACCACGCAGGGCTGCTCGGCAGCGACACGCTCATCGTGCTCGATGAAGCACACCTCGTCCCGCCCTTCGAGGCGCTTCTGGAATCGATCGCCTCCGGCGCGCCTGAATTCGGCCCAGCCCGCGTCAACGGCTCGGCTCCAGTGCCGCCGTTCCATCTGATGTCGCTTTCCGCCACCGGCCGCAGCGCGGGGGACAGCACGCACGGCCTGACGGACGAGGATCTCGGCCTCCCGGACGAGCACCCGCTCAAGAAGCGCCTCAACGCGCCGAAGCGTCTCGTCCTGAAGCCGCTTGTGGAACCGCAACCGTTCGAGGGTGGCGGCCACGAGGCGGAGGGCGAGGGGAAGCCTGGGAGCAACCTGGTGGCGGCGCTCGCGCGCGAGGCTTGGAATCTCGGTGGAAACGATCGGAAATCGCGCGTCGTCGTCTTCTGCGACAGCCGGGAGGTCGCCGGGAAGGTGAAGAGCACCGTCGAGAAGCGTGCGGCAGACGACATGCAGGCGCGCGGGCAAAAGGTCGAGATCGACACCGAGCTCTTCGTGGGGGGCCGCAGGGTCTTCGAGCGCGAGCAGGCCAGGCAGCGTCTCGGAGAGCTCGGCTTCCTCGCTGGAGGCAACGCGCCGCGCTCGAAGCCCACGTTCCTGTTCGCGACATCGGCGGCCGAGGTCGGCGTGGATCTCGACGCGGATCACATGGTCAGCGATCTCGTCGCCTGGGAGCGGATGGTGCAACGGCTCGGCCGAGTGAACCGTCGTGGCAAGGGCGAGGCGACCGTCATTGTCATCGTGGAGGAGCCGAAGCCCAAGAACAAGAAGGAGAGAGAAGCGGTCGACAAGAAGAACCGAGTGGAGGCTCTCGACGAGAAGGAGCGCAAGGTCGTGGAGCGGTTCGAGGCGCGCTCGCGCAAGGTGCAGCTCTGCCAGGAGCCATTCAAATACCTGCCAAAGGACGACCGAGGATTCGATGTGAGCACGGGCGCCCTCCGCAAGCTGAAGCAGGACGCCGAGGGTGACCCCGCACTGAAGAAGATGCTCGACGACGCAACGTCGCTGGCCCCGCTCCGGCCTGCGCTGACCCGCGCTCTTGTAGACGCGTGGTCGCTGACCTCGCTCGAGAAGCACACGGGACGCCCCGCGATCGATCCCTGGCTGCGCGGATGGATAGAGAACGATCCTCCTCAAACGTCCGTCGTCTGGCGTGCGCACCTGCCGGTTCGCTCGGGTGTGACGAGTCCCACCAAGGAAGAGGTCGAGGCGTTCTTCGAGGCGGCACCGCCGCACGCGAGCGAGATCCTGGAGACGGAGACCTTCCGCGTGCTCGAATGGCTGAGCGAGCGAGCACAGCGCGTCGTCGATCGATCAGAGAAGGGCGCGGAGGGGCTTGACGGGCGGGGCCATATCGTGGCGTTCGTGCTCGCGCGCGACGGCCAGCTTCGTCGCGCGCTCAGGCTCGACGACTGCCAGGTCGATGACAACAAGGACGCGGAAAAGAAGCGCAAGGAAATGCTCGCAGGTGCCACGCTCGTCGTCGATGCGCGGATGGCGGGGCTGAAGGACGGACTCCTCGACCCGCACCAGAACGCCCCGCCGCGGACCGCGGACGATGGGCAGGAGGATTGGCTTGGCGACGGCGTGGTGCGGTTCCGCTTGCGGTCCGCGACTGCCGACGACGCGTTCATCAGCGATCCCGTGTGGCGCGAACGCCTGCGATTCGCCGCGGAGTTGTCCGACGAGGGCGAGACGCGTCGCTGGCTCATCGTGGACAAATGGCGCCACGACGCGGCGACCGAGGAGGACCGCTCGGCGGCCCGCCTCCAGTCGCTCGACGAGCACCAGTCTTGGGCAGAAGGGCGCGCCCGCGCGCTCGCGAAGCGGCTCGGCCTCGAGGCGGTTTACGAGGATATGCTCGCCGCCGCGGCGGTCCTGCACGACGAGGGCAAGCGCACTGGGCGATGGCAGCGGGCGTTCAACGCGCCTTCGGGCGGGCCCTACGCGAAGACGAAGGGACCGATCAACTACGCCCTTCTCGACGGATATCGTCACGAGCTGGGGTCGCTCCCGCGCGCACAGAGCGACGTACGGCTCAAGCGCCTCCCCAAGGAGCTGCAGGATCTTGCCCTGCACCTCATCGCCGCCCATCACGGCTTCGGGCGCCCCGTGATCGAGACAAGCGGCTGCGAGGACGCGCCACCCTCCGCGTTGGAGGAGCGCGCGAGAGAGGTGGCGCTGCGCTTCGCGCGCTTGCAGCGGCGATGGGGACCTTGGGGGCTCGCGTGGTGGGAGGCGCTCCTGCGAGCGGCCGACCAGAAGGCATCGCGCGACAACGATGCCGCCGAGTCGGCGACGGAAAGCGAGGCATCGTGATGGCGGAGGCGAGAATCCCGGTCAATCTGTTCAGCCCCGGGCAGGTCTTTGCGTGCATGGGCTTCCTGGAAGCGGCGGAGGTGCTCGCTGGCGACGCAGAAGGCGGGTTCGACTGGAGCAACGAGGGCGACGTTCACTTCCGACTCCGTGCCAGCGGCGACGAAAATCCTTTCGGCCGTGTGCTCGGTTTCCTAGCCGCCGCCCGGATCCGTCGCTACGCGCCTGCTGGCTATGCGGACCCGCCGCCCAAGAAGAGCAAGTCTGCGGCCGCCGATGACAACGAGGATGACGCTCCCGCCAGCGACGATCTCGACTCCTCGGAGACGTTCCCAGGCCCGACGGTCGATACCACCGCCCTACCGATCCGACTCCTCGGGGACCACTCAAGGAAAACGCCTCACATCGACGCTGGCCACTGGGCGGATGCCTCCAGCCGGAACGACTTCAAGCTGTATTCGGGCAATCGCTCGGCAGCAGGCATCGCGCGGGCCATGCTGTGCGGAACCCGCGAGAAACCGAAGAAGGGACAAGGCGCGGGCGACATCCGGACGCTTGGGGTGGCCGGGCTGTGGAGTCAACACGGCTCCAAGCTCGCAAAGGATCCCTTCGGCATCGTCACGTCCGTCGGCGGCAGCTTCAACTTCGATCCGCGCGGGGCGTGGACCGGCATCGACGCCGGGTACTCGCCTGACGAGCAGAAGCATGGTCTCTCCGCGTCGCCGGTTGTCGAGATCCTCGCCGCCATGGGCCTCGAACACACACGCCCTGACGAGTACCAGACGCGCCGCGTGCGCTACGCCGTCTGGGGCTGCCTTCTGCCGCCACCGCTTGCGCGACCCGTGCTGGCTGGTGCTCCGCTGCCTGTTCCCAAGAAGCTCTTTTCTTTCGAGCTTGCCCTCTCGGGCAAGAACAAGGTCGTCACGTTCGCGCAGGAGGAGGCCAATCCATGACCGTCAGCAACGAAACGCTTGACACCTGGGCCACCGACGCGGCCGGGCCCGTGGCTCTTCATCTCAAGCAGAAGCTGCTACCCGTCGAAGTCTTGGAGGGCGAGGGCGGCGTGATCTTCCCGCCGACGTACGCGGACATCGGCTACAACATCGACACACTGTCCGACGGCACGCGCGTCGCAAGCATCGACAGCGTCGGTTCCCAGGCCAACCGGCTCGAGCCGATCTTCAAGGCGGCGCCGGGTGCGAAGCGCGAGCAGTGGCTCGTGCCGCAGATCGAGATCGTCCTTCGCTCGGAGCCCTGCGGAGAGTGCGAAGCGTGCAAGAACGCGGCGCAGGAGGCAGCGGCGGCCGAGAACCAAGCCGCCAGTGCCGAGGCTACGGCGGAGACGGAGGACAGCGATGAGGCGAAGACGAAGGCGAAGGAACAGAGGAAGAAGGCGGACAAGGCGAAGAAGGACGCCGCGAAGGCGTGTACGACCCCACGTCCTGTCAAACGCTCGATCTTCGACCTCGCACACCGGGCGGCCGACGCGGTCGTGCAGTCGTCGCCCGGCCTCGTGGAGCTCGTCGAGAAGGCCTTCAGGGACTTGCGGGATGGCGACGCCGGTCCGCTCTGCAGGCTGGCTCCGACCTCGCTCGTATTCGGTGTCTGGGATTCCCGCGGTGGCAGCGGCGAGAAGCGCCCGCGGCTAGTGCGCTCGATCATCCGTGCCTGGGACGTGGAGCCGCTCCACGCCGCGGCGCAGTACAACTCGGTCTGGAAGGCCCTCGATGAAGAACAGCGGGCGGCGCTGGAGAAGGAAGCGAAAGCCAAGAAGACCAAGCTCTCGGAGAAAGGGTTGGCGGATGCGCCGGGGGTGTTCCGCAAGACCGAAAAGGTCCCTCAGTATCATGACGGTGCCCCGAACCCCGAGGCCCGCGTTCTCGGTGGCGTGCTCGCCCGTGGCCGGATCGAGCGCGAGGTGACCGTGAACTTGGTGGCGCTTCGCGGCCTGCGCGGCGCGAACGAGGCGGAGACCGCGGCGATTCGCAGATACTTGCTCGGCCTCTCCCTGATGGCAGCGACCGCCGATATCGAGCTGTTCCTGCGCGAGGGCTGCCACTTACGCTGTGCCAACGACAAGGATACGTGGTATCAAGTGCCGCGCCGGGGCGCGCCCAAGGAGGCCCCGCTGGACGTGGAGACCATCAAGAAGTACGCGACCGCAGCCGCCGACCACTTCCGACCGAAGTGGAAAGAGAGATGGGCCAGTGACGACAAGCTCCAGTACACGTTCGATCTCGGCGAAGCCAAGAAGCTCTTGGCGAAGAAGACGGAGGAAAAAGAGGCCGCCGGAGACGCTTGATGTCGCACGCGCTCGTCATCCGTGTGCACTTCCACGATGGTCGCTACCATGGCGCCGGCGACTGGCCGCCTTCGCCCGCGCGGCTCTTCCAGGCGCTTGTCGCGGCCGCCGGCCTGAATGGGCAGCTCGCCGCCGCGCGCGAGTCGCTGCAGTGGTTCGAGAGCAAGAGGCTGCCGTCAGCTCCGATCATCGGTGCTCCGAATGCACGGCGGGGCCAGCGCGTGATGTTCTACATGCCCAACAACGACCTCGACAGTGTACAGGGTGATCCGCGGCGTGTTGCCGAGATCCGAACCGCGAAGAAGTTCTTCAGCCCCTGGCTGTTCGATGTGGCGACGCCGTTTCTGTATGTGTGGCAGGACGTGGCCGACGCGGACGAGCGGCACGCGCAGGCGATCGTCTCGCTCGCTAATCACCTGTACCAGCTCGGACGCGGCATCGATATGGCGTGGGCCTCGGGTGAGCTGCTCGGTCCCTCCGCCGTCGACGGCGTGCTGGCAAGCTATGCAGGACCCGTCTACCGCCCGTCGGCGGGAGACTGCGGCATCGCGCTGCCGTGTCAGCAGCCGGGATCGCTGGCCTCGATCGAGAAACGCTACCAGGCTTGCCGCCGCCGTTTCGAGGTCAAGCTCAAGGGCAGGACGGTAAGGCTCACCCTTCGGCAGGCGCCGCGGCCGATGTTTCGGTCCGTTACCTACGACAGCCCGCCATCGAGGCGCGTCTACGACCTGCGCGAGACTGGCCCTGAGGCCCGGTTCTTTGTGCACCGGGTGTCCCGCGCATTCGATCTCGTCGAGTGGATCCGCGACGAGGCCGCTCGGCGGCTACGCGCCGCGCTTCCCGCGAGCCATGACGCTATCGAACGCGCAGTCATCGGACGCAAGGCGGACGGCGCCGACGACGGCCCGACGTCCCAACGGATTCGCATCATCCCGCTGCCATCCATCGGACACCCGCATGCCGATCGCGGAATTCGCCGTGTGGTCGTGGAAGTGCCGTCGAGCTGCCCGTTCCGCGCCGACGATGTCCATTGGGCAATCTCGGGCATCGAACGCGGCGGCGAGCTTGTCGTCTCACCCTCAGCCGATGAGCGCATGCTCTCTCATTTCACGGACGCGGCACGGACCTGGAGAAGCGTAACGCCTGTCGCGCTGCCCCAGTCGGCGGCGCGGAGGCGCATCGAGCCGGCACGGATTGCCGACGAGGCGAAGGGGGGAAGCGAACGCGCGGCGGAGGAGGCCAAAGCGGCCGCCGCCGTTGTCCAGGCGCTACGGCATGCGAACGCTCGCACCACGCCTGAAGCGATTCGCGTACAGCGCGAACCATTCGATTTGTCGGGTGAGCGCGCGGAAGCGTTCGCCGACGGTGCGCGATTCACAAAGCACCGACTCTGGCATGTTGAGATCACCTTCGCCACTGCAGTGGAAGGACCGCTGGTGATCGGAGACGGCCGATTCCTCGGATTGGGTGTCATGGCGCCAGTTCTGAGCAGCGATGGGATTCACGTTTTTGACGTCGAGTCGGGACTGGCGGCGAGCCCGGATCCGGAGGCGCTGGCCCGGGCGCTGCGGCGGGCCGTGATGGCGAGGGTTCAGGAGGTGCTCGGCGGCGCCGCCATGCCCGCGTACTTCTCCGGGCACGTAGCCGATGGCGGGCCGGTTCGCGCTGCCGTGAGTTCGCATCTTGCGTTCGCCTTCGACCCTGCGGCGGCCAGGCTTCTCGTCGTCGCGCCGCACGCGCTCGATCGCAGGCCGCCGAGTCCCGAGGAGCGCAACTACCTGAGGGTTTTGCAGGAGAGTCTGAGAGATCTGCGCGAGCTACGGGCGGGGTCCGCAGGGTTGCTCGTGCTTCGACCCGCGTGGATCGCTCCGGTCGGGGACCCGCTCACATCCACTTCACGAGTCTGGGAAACTCTGACGTGGTACTGTGTGAACCGCCATGCGAAGGAGGTTCATCCTTCGCAAGCGTTGAGGATCGATCTGCAGGAAGAATGCCAAAGGCGAGGCCTGTCGAAACCCGAAGTGGAAGTTCTGGAGTTTCGTGGAGTACCGAGTGCCGGCCTGATGGGACGCGTAAAGCTGTTGTTCGCAGCGGCTGTGAAAGGCCCCCTGCTACTTGGGAAAACGAGATACAGGGGCGGTGGGCTCTTCCGTGCTGAAGAAAGTGTCCCGTCGCTCGCGAGTGCGATGGCGGTGAGAGGGGGTGCCGGACGCGCTCGCACAGGTGGAACTCTTTGACAATTGGGAGGTTAGAATAACGGCCGCGTCGCTGATACCGCCATCGAGGCACCGCTACGTATCCACGCTCGCCGCGATCGACGCAAGAGCTTGGACACGGGGGCGTTGTGAGGGCGGCTGCATCCGCGGCTCGCGAGCCGCGGCCCCATTGAAGCCCCAGCAACTTGTTCGTCGTCGTTTCGTTCATCGAAGGCATCCGCGGCTCGCGAGCCGCGGCCCCATTGAAGCAACTGGCCCCGGGTCGGCGCGACGCCGGACACCGTGGCATCCGCGGCTCGCGAGCCGCGGCCCCATTGAAGCCAACACCTGCGCAGCGGCGGCTGGCTGGGGGGGAAACGCATCCGCGGCTCGCGAGCCGCGGCCCCATTGAAGCGGCAC
>Ga0187893_10015032_pt1 | contig 10442 bp, 3 predicted proteins | sample MA1701074metaG_FD_139574 | JGI IMG/M metagenome (GOLD analysis project Ga0187893, IMG submission 139574) | White microbial mat communities from a basaltic lava cave in the Kipuka Kanohina Cave System on the Island of Hawaii, USA - MA170107-4 metaG ...
CTCGTGGCGAAACCCCCACGTTGCCAACCCGGTCCCGCTCAGCCAGTCCGCGCTCGCCGCGTATCCGGCCGAAGTGACCTACACGCGGCCGATGTCGGGCGCCGGATCGGTCTACCGGTACGGCCACGGGAAGAATTTCGCGGGCCAGGCGAGCACGATCCCGCTCGCGTTCTACAACCCCACCCTCGTCGACACGGTGTCGTCCCCCCCCTTCTACTCGGCGGTCTGGTCGATGGACGCGCTTCACCCGCAGTGGATCGAAATCGTCGAGCGCGCCCCCGTCAACATCAACACCGCAGCCCCCGAGGTGCTGGCGGCGCTCGTCACCGACCTGGAGGGCTTTTTCATCAACGAGCGGCGGCGCCCCTCCCCGCCCGACATTTTTTACCCCTGGCTGCAGCACCGGCTGACCTACGACGCCGCGTGGGACTCGCGCGAAAACACGGGCTACAGCTCCAGCGATGAGCTCGGGTTCCTGTTCCGCACGATCCCCTACGCCGGCCCGGGCAGCCGTTCGGGCTCGACGACAGGGATTTCGACGGGGACGCTTTCGGCGTCGCAGATCGCCAGCGAAATCGTCTTCTGCCGAAATCGGCAGACATCGCCCGCCACGAGCATCAACTACGCCACCGCGCTCCATGGAGGTCCGTTCCGCACCTGGGCGCAGTTCTACGCGTTCGTCGACGCGCTCGTGGGATCCACCCTCCCAATCTGGGATTCGCGACCGGTCTGGTACGACTACCGCGGCGCCATCACAGGCGGCACGGGCGTCGGCGGGGGCGGCGGAGGCGGCGGCAGCGCCACCTTTACGTCTTCGCAACCGATCACCGTCGTGTCCGCCGATGCGACCCTGACGGTGTCCGGCGGGGGAACCACCAAAGTCACGGCCACCGGCAGCGGGACGATCAAGGTCTCGGCGAACGCCTCAATCAGCACGGCCGCGTCCGGCGCAACCAGCATCATGAGCTCGACCATCAACGGCAAGGGGAGCGTCACGGTCACCCTCGGCAATACGGGCGGCTTTAGCGGCACCACCGTCGGCGTTTCGCTCGTCGACTCGTACGTCCAGCGCTTCCGGGCTTCCCAGGCCGCGGCGGACGTCCTCAAGGCCAACTTCAACCCGAACCTGCACTTGAACGAGCTGAATCTCGATCGAAACCTCCACCTCGAGGTCGACAAGACCGACCTGCTCGTGAATTCGACCGAGTTCTGCTTTGTGCCGATGGGCATTTTCGAAGTCGAGTCGATCGGGACGGTGCTCCGAAACTCCGCCTCGACGGGAGGCACGATGCTCGCGGGGAGCCTGGGATCAATCGAGAGCCAGGACAATCAGATCGTCTCCCGGAAATCCGTGGTGGCAATCGTCAAGCTCTACGACGCCGTGCATCAGACGGCGCAGAGCCAGTTCTACCCCGGCGACTTTGCCGCGCGCACGTCGGCGATCACCACGAACAACAACAAGTCGGTCGAAACCGGGCCCGAGCCCGACAACGGCCCGCAACCCCTCGAAGCCAGGTACGACGGATGGGTCGCGCTGCCGACGCGCCTGGGAGCCGGGTGGACCAAGCCCAAAGACGGATCGCTCGCGACGAATTACCTGGGCTCGGGCGAGTACAACGGCCTGACGCAGCTCCCGGCGGCGGGGTCGCTCTACAACGAGGACATCCGCTCGCACTACCAGTACGATCACGTCGCAGCGTACCACGTCGGCGGGATCTCGGACGCCCTGCCGCGCGGCGTGTGGGCCAACCCGGGCGAAAAGTCCCTGAACTTTGCGGACCGCACCGAAACCCGGCCGGGCCCATATTCGCCCGCCGATTCGGTCTACTCCACCGCCGGTCGGTTCCGTCTTTCGAACAGCTACACGCTTCCGGACTCGAGCGGCGCGGCCCCGGTCGCTCCCACGCTGGCGGAATATGCGCGGTCCGACCTCCGGCTGGACGGCACCTACTCCGAGGTTCACGCGGCGTCGGCGTATCGGCTGAACCCCAAGTTCGTCCAGAATGCCGTCGCGTCGTATTGGTTCAAGCCAAGCTGGTATCCCGAGCAGATGGGCAAGATCCGGAACGTGATCTCCATCAAGGACTACAACCAGGTCCAGACGATCAGCAGCTACGGGTATCTCCCGCTCGACTATCCGCTGCCGTTCTCGGGCTACTTCATGCCGTCGTGGCAGTCGATCGAAGAGCCGTTCCTTCCGAGCTACGGCGGACCGGCGCGGCGCGTCTGCCTGCTGTGGGCGATCGGTGCGGATCGGCGGTTCGTCTCGATCGGCGGCGGCGTGGGCGCCGCGAGCGTCACGCTGAATCACGAGTTCGAGCCGCAGATCTCGTCCGCCGAAAACACGTCGCGCTTTTACGGCAAGGCGGACGGCAAATGGAACTGGCTGCGCGGCCACGAGTGGTCGCACATCGTGCTCGCCTGTCAGGCCGGGACCGGATTCAACGCCTCCAGCACGGCCCCCGCCACCCCGCCCAGGCTCAAGGTCTTCATGAACGGCCAGCTGGTCTCCGGCGCCTCGTCGGGCTCGACGACCCCGGACCCTGACATCCGGGTGCACGTGCCGGACGGCCCGACCGATTTCTCGATCATTCACGGGCTCTCGGTGCGCGTCGGCGGCGAGCTCTCCGAAGCCGCGGCGGAGATCCCGCGCCAGTACTTCGCGGACGGCACGATCGACGAGTTCTTCATGTGGCTCGACAAGGGCCTGACCATGGAGACCAACGCGAACGACATCTACAAACTGGGACGGTACTACAAGCCGGACGACGGCGATCCGGACGATGCGCTGTTCACCTCCGCGGCGGTGACGCTCGCGTCGGCCAGCAGCCGCGCGCTCGCCCCGCGCTCGGTCATCGCCGCCCCCTCGGGCGGGGGCGAAACCGGCGTCGTGCCTCCGGCGCTCGTGCCGGCGCGGGCGCGGTACGTCATCGCCGCGCAGTGGACCTGTTTCGCAGAGGAATATACGGCCGGAGCCGAAACGGACGGCACGCCGCGCCTCAAGCCGGTCATGTGGGACCACGCGCCCCGTCTGAGCGGCGCCGCCCCCGCAGCGCTGTCTCCGGGGAACGACCTGGACAGGAACAATTACCGCTACGAAACCGTGGCGGACCTGCACGTGCTCGTGGGGTCGAAAAAGTACGGCCCCTATCGAAACGAGGGCTGGAGCCCGATCCGGCTCTCCCACGATGCCTCCTCGATCGCGACGACCGACGGTCTCGTCGAGGTCAAGCCGGCCGACGCGCTCAAGTACACCGCCAAGCTGCGGACGGGTCCCACGACCGTCAACTCGATTCTGCTTTCCACGCCCTATCTGGATGACGTGACCCTCTTCTACAGCGAAGGCTCCGCTCAGATCGTTGTTTACGTCGAGGTACGCTGATGACCGCCTGGATTGCGATCGCCCTGCTCGGGTCGTTGCAGGACGCCCCCGCCGGAGTCGAGGTCGCCGCCCGGTACAAGCCCGGCAGCGGGCTCGACGGGATCGCGTCATTCGCCGGCACGGCCAGGCTGCCCGACGGCGCGGTGCTGCACCTGACGCTCATCCGCATGGGCTTTACCGCCGGCGTCATGTCGGCCAAGCTGACTCGATCAGAGACCGCCTCGAAGCAGTCATTCAAGGTCGAGGTCCGCGGCGGCAAATTTGCGGCGGATTTCCCGATCGCGACGTGCGGCGATTACCGCCTCGCCGTGGCGTTCGTCAAGCGGCATCAGGAGCGCATCAAAGTGTTCGACGCGATGGGCCGGACCTTGCAGGAGTTCGAGGTCGAGCGCGATTTCAGTTTCGGAACGGACGCCCAGCTGCTGGCGGCGCTTCGCCACGCGCTCAAAGAGTGCGACGCAAGCCGGCAGCGGATCGAATCCGCCATCGACGGCTACGACGAGCGCGGCGCCTCCGAGACGTCCGACCGCCTGCAGCGCCTCAAGTCGGACCTGATGATCGCGACCCCGAAAATCGTGCTGGTCGCGACGCTGCTGGCGCAGATCGACACCTGCGGGCTTTTCTACAACCAGTTCGCGTTTGAGGGTCGCGTGCCGGGGTACAAGACCGAAAGCACCGCGGGAGGGCCCGATCCCGGCGCCGGCATGGCCCAGGTGGACCGGAAGGAGGAGGAAGGCGGCCAGGATGCTCCCAGGCCGGCGGGCGCCGCCGCCCCTGCCAAGTCGGCGGGACCGAAGGTCAATCTCTCGAATCTAGGCAAAATCGCCGGCCGCGAGACGGCGCTCATCCTGACGCAGCTCGTCCTTGCGGTCATCGATGCGGTCGGACCCGGCGACCTGAACGATGAATCCAAGGTCGTTGCGTTGGCGGCCCGCGTGAAGGCGATCCAGGGCTTCCAGCAGGAGCTGACCGAGGCCCGTGAGGATTACAAGTCGCTGTCGGAATCGGGCGCGCTCAGCGTGGAAGGAGTCCTCAAGAGCCTGCTGGCCATCACCGAGGAGACGGACGCCGAAAAGAGGACGAACCGGCTGGCGTGGCTTCGACAGGACGTGGTCAAGCTGGGGGAAGGCCTGACCGTTATTCGATGACCCAGGTCCGATGCCCCCCTACTCATCCGGCTCTGTCTCGGCCTCCAGCCCCATCAGCTCCCTAATCAGGGCCTTGTCTTCGTCCCCCGCGGAACGATGCGCCCGCCGCCAGCACGATTGCGCGATCGGCTCCCGGCCCGTCGCGCGGTAGGCACGGCCCAGCTCAATCAGAACCTTCGAGTTCGGCCACGTCCCTTGAACCCCTTTCCGAAGGAAGGGGATCGCCCTTTCCGAGTCCCCTTTGTGGAAGGCCTGAACGTACATCAAGAGGATCTCGGGAACCTCGTTTCCGGCTTGAACAGCCTCGCGCGCCAGCCCGTTCGCCCGGTCCTGCAGCCCCGCCGCCTCACAGATCGCAATCACCTCCCGCGCCAGCGGGCTGTTCTTCGGATGCCCCTTCATGAGCTCCACCAACGCCTCCAGCGCGGGTTCGGTCTCGCCCTTTTTCAGAAGCTCTTTCGCGCGAAGATACGCCGCTGGCGTCGACTCTTTCAGGACCTCCTCGGACCGCGCCGGAGGATAGACGAGCAGGAATTTCGGCCCCGGCTCCCGCTGAAGCAACCCGGCGCGGCCGAAGAGGTCATAGTCTTCGTACGAAATCGCGGAGCGAAGCACGCTGCTGAACGGCAGCACCACGTTGACCATCGCGTTCGTCGACTCCGCCTGCCCCGGGAACCAGTCGCCGAACGGAATCCCCTGGAGCTTCCACTCGGCCCCCGCAATCCGCCGAAGCGTCTCCCCGTAGTACGCCCCCAGCCCGAGCACGAGGAGCGGCTCGCGCCCCCGCCTCAATTCGAGCTGCTGCATGACGTCGGAAAGCCGATCGAGCGATTCGGCCGAAAAATCCAGGCGATGCCCTGTCGCCGACTCGACCCCCTGGGCGAATCGGTCGGCCACGCGCGCGAGCTTTTCCGGCGTCGGCACAAACGCCTTGAAGGAGCCGCCCTCGAGCGCCTCCGACACCTTGGCCGCCACCGCCTTCGCCGTCCGCTTCGGGGAGGCCGGCTTGGGCTCGGGCCGTCCCGACACGGCGGCCTCCAGGTCCTTCTCGGAGATTCGAAAAACGCCCCTTTGCGAATCGTCGAGATTCCACTGGTCCAGCTGGATCCACAGCTCCTCGCCGGATCTCCAGCCGCGTCCGAGGCGCCCCGACCGGGTCAGGTTTCGAACCTCCCCGGACTCGACCGAGATCCTGACCAGATCGACCGGCCCGCCCTCGCCGACCGCCCCGTCTTCCCCCTCGGACAGCCGCCGCGTCCCGTAGAGGAAGCGCCCGTCAGGAGACCAGCTCAGCGTCTCGTAATCCTCCGCGCCCCGGGTCAGCACGCGCCCGGTCCAGTCTTCGGTCGAATATACCTCCACGTTTCCCCCGCCCGCAGCCGTCCGCGGGTATTCGCGGTTCGAAATCACCGCGAGCCGCTTTCCATCCGGCGAATAGCGGGGCGCCTTCATCCGCGACAGCGCGAACTTGACCGCCTCCCGCCGGCTGCCGTCCTGCAGATTCACGATCACCAGGCGCGTGGGAGAGAGCCCCCCTTCAGGGGTGGGCGATCGGGAAACCGCGGCGCACACCGTCAGCTCCTCCGGCCCCGGCCCGAAGGTCATGGCGGCGGCCACGAGGTCGAATTCCTTCGGGTCGGGCGAGCCGAGCGTCGCCACGAAGGTCTGGGTGTCCGAGACGAACGCCAGCCGCGATCCGTCCGCCGACCACGCGATGGGCCCGTGGTGGTTGATCGGAACCGCGAGCGACACCGGCTCGTGCCGCCCCGTTTCCAGGTGCACGATCGTCAGCGCCTCGCGCGAATTCACAAGCACCCGTCGGGCCGCCGAGTCGAATCCGACCACCTCGCCCAAGTCCTTGTCCAGGAGGCGCGTCGCCTTGGCAAGGAACGCCGCCAGCCCCGGATCGGGATCATGCTCGCGGTACGAGGGCGGGACGGGATACGCCGCAGGCACCTTGAGCTCGGAGGCCGCGGACAATTCCAGCGACGATACCAGCTGCTGCCAGTCGTTCTTCACCTCGTTGCGCTGCCACTCCAGCGCCTCCATCCGGATCCAGCACGCGATGCCGTCCTTCACAAAGGCGGCGCCGCGCTCGACATACGCGTGCTCGTTTTGCTCGCCCTGCACGTGAACGTACGGGACGGCGGCGCCCGCGGCCGTCTTCATCGTGACCCGTTCCGTTTTGGCGTTCTTGAAGAAGGAGGCGAGATGCGACTCCAGGGCATTGAGCTCCTCCGCCTCGCCGCGCGTCGAGCGCTGGACGCGGACCGTCACCCATCCCCCTTCCCCCATGAATTTGAAATTCGCCTGTTCGAGGGCGCCGTATTCCTGGTTCGTATTCGAGTCGAAGGTGGATTCGGTCCATCGAGGGCGGTTGAGCTCGAACGAGACGAGCCCTCCCAGCAGCGCCGTCCGCGCCGGCTTTCCCGCGTACTTTTCAATCCATTCCTTCCGCTCCTCCAGGAAGGCGAAGCTGTCCATGAACTCCTTGTAGATCTTCTCGAAGGCGGGGAGCTCGCCCAGGACGAGATTCCCCACGACCTGGTACGCGATCCCCTGATGCGTAAAGGCGGTCATGAGCATCGTCATCTGGATCCCCCGGTGTTTGACCCGGATCCGGACTTCGACCGCCCGCTCCCCGGCAACCTGGCTCTGCCGGCGCGACACCTCTTCGAACGCGTCGGCGACCATCGACTGCTCCTCGACCCAGGAGGAGATCAGCCCTTCCGCCGTGGTCTTGGACTCCAGGGAAAAAACCAGGATCGTCTGCCCCATGTTGGTGACGGCCAGGTCGATCAGCTCGTTCGGCGGCCGCATCTTCCGCCACTTGGCGGGCAGGACCACCTTGTAGTTCCCCTTCTTGGACTCGTGACCCGCGCGATCCTGATCCTGCAGGATGCAGGAGAGGATCAGCAGGGCGAGCCAGGCGCGCATGCCTTCTGTCACAATATGGCGTCCTGCCGACAGGTCAATTAATTTCGTCCCCGTCGCATCGGGTATAGTGAAGAGTATGGCGGCCGCGCTCGGATGGGCTCTGCTCCTCTCCGCGCTGGCGCCGCAGGATCTGGTCCAGGAGGCTTTGGACGAGGGCCGGGATTACCTTCGAGCGATCGGGGAACAGTGGGGTCAGAAACTCCCGGACGATCTGACCCTCGGGCGGTACTTCGGCCGCCGCTACGCGGGCCACATCAAGATCTCGGTCCGAAAGGCGCCCGTCGAGATCAACGCCGCGTTCGAGCTCCGGATTTTCGAGTCCCACTCGTTCCAGGGGAAATCGTGGATGCACGATCAGCGGATTCTTCTGGGCCCGGAGCTTGAGGTCCGGTGGGCCCGAAGCGTCTTCACCGAGCCGCGCGCCGCCGAGCATATTCTGGAGATCGGAGACAAGCGCTGGACGCTCACCTCGAACTTGGGCGATCGAATCGAACGCGACGAGGGGGGCGTGGTTCCGGCCATGATGTGGGGGTTCGCCGTAAAATACCTCGTCCTGTTCCGACTCCCTCAGGGGCCCGTCGGTCTGTCGCGCTTCACGGCCGAGCCGTCGATCGACCGGATTCGTCCTCTGTCCGGACCGCAGAAGCTCCGGATCGGCGGGCAAGACGCGGACGGAGCCCGGATTCTCGTGACCTCCGACTTTTCTTCGGAGACCGAGTGGTTCATTTCGAAGGAAGGGACCGTCCTCGAAGGATGGATCCGGGATGGCCTCCCGATCCGGCTGCGCCCGATCGCAAAGTCGGCCATGGGCAGGGACCTGGAGGAGCCGGCCGCGCGCGGTGAACCCGAAAAGGCGGTGGCGCGGTTCCTGCACGCCGCAAGCCAGTACGACCGCGCCGCCCTGTTCGCGCTCGTGGACTTTCGCGAAATCGCGGCGATCCACGTCCCCGGATTCGATGCGATGGAACCGGAAGAGCGCGACGAAGCGGCGAAGAAGATTCGGGAGACGGCGGTGGACCACCTGCTGGGGCTTCCCTATGAAATCCGCGGGCTCGACGCCGCGCTGCTGGAGGAGATCGTCGCGTGCACCGCACGGACCGCACCGGCCGGGGACGAGGCTCACGTGGCTCTGCGCGATAACATCTTCCGGCTCAAGCGCCGGGAGGGGGTATGGCGTGTGGCGGACGTCCGGCCGACGGCCGAACTGCGCCAGCGCACGGCCGAACGGAGCCGGCTCGCCCAGGCGACGCTGGACCGACTGGCGGAACGGTGGCGCGAGTCGGATCCGGCCATCGAGCGGGTGCTCGGGGTCTACATCGGACGGGCGTGGCTCGGGGCGCTTCGGATCCGCATCGACCGCGCGGAGGACGGGCGCGGATTCACGTACGCCGCGGAGCACGACTTGTCCCTCATGAGATGGAAATACCGCCGGCGCGTGCGGTACGAACTGGACTCCAGCCTCAATCTGCGCAGCGGCACGATCGAAGACTCGGCCCTTCCCTGGGGGAGTGCGGTCAAGGTCAGCGTCGACAACGGGCGTTGGACGGCGGTCTTCGACGGCGGCGGCGTCCCGTTCAAGGACGAAGGGGAGGCCGGCCCGGGACTGACGGGAGCCGATCTGGCGATTCATCTCCCCCTGTTCTTCGTCCCGGACACCCGCGAAAGCCCCCTTTTTCTGACCGGCGGCGAAGGAACCTGCGTCCCGAAGCGCCGGTCCGTCAAGGTGCCGATCCGGGTCGGGGGGCGCGAAGTTCTGGCCGACGCGTTCGACATCGGGTGGGTCGGCGGGTCGGCGCGCTGGTACCTCGACGGCGCCGGCCGGCCGATCGAGATGCAGATCTCCGGGATGCCGTTCCGATTCCGGCCGGTCGAGGCGGGGGAGGTCGGGCGGAATCTTGAGGATCCTCTCTCGCTCGCGGAGCCGCAGCTCGCGCTGGTGGAGCTGTTCGACGCCGTCAAGTCGATGGACCGGGTGGAGATCGCGCGCGCGTTCGACCTGGGGAAGGTCATGAGCCGGCTTCCCGGCTGGAAGGACCTGCGGGCGGACGAAACCGAGGAGCGCCGGCGGCAGCTGGAGCGGTCATTCGTCGAGATGACGATGCGGGCCTTCTCCGGGCTGCCCGACCGCGCGATGCTGCCGGACGTGGTCGCCACCCTCTCCCGGGTGCAGATGACGAACGAAGACGAGGCGACCGTCATTTTCGACGCGGCCCGGTTCCGCCTGGTCCGCGTCAAGGACGGCCCGGACCAGGGACGGTGGATCATCTGGGAATGGGATCGGGCGAGATAGGGAGGGGCGAGTCGCGAGTGACTCGTAGCTCGCGACTAGTGCTCCGTTTCGGAAGCGCTTGAATTTCTCATCGAAATGGAGGACTTGCGAAACGGTGCACGGGTCCCCCCTTTCGATAAACCCGACACGGGTTCCCGAAATGGGGGACTAGCGACTCGTGTCCCGTTTCCCCCCGATCAGGCTGAGAATGTACGCCGCCTCCCCATCGAATTCGGCGCCCGGAATCGTGTAGGTTGCGATCTCCTCCCGCACGTAATCGAGCAGCTTCTGCTTGCCGCGATAGAGAAGGTTTCGAACGACTCCCGGGCCGATTTCCAGCTGGGCGGCGATGGCGCTGTAGCTCTGCCCTTCGATGACCGCCATCCGCACGATTTCGTCCTGCCGGTTCTGGCGCGCCCGGGCGTCCTTTTCCAGCCGCTTAAAGGCGCGCTGCAGCAGGTTCACGACCCACAGTTGATCGAACACCTGCTCGTTCCCCGGCTCCAGCGCCTTGCTCTCGATCACGCTATCGTCGCGGATCGTCCCCGGCGACTCGCCTCCCCGCTTTTTCGCGGCGATTTTTCGAAGGTGATTGCGGACCACGTTCTTTGCGACCCCGATGATCAGGCTTCGAAACCGGCCGGCTTGCGGCGCCGCCTTGCGCAACAGGTCCTTGGCCACGATCTCGACGAAGGTCTCCTGCGCC
>Ga0187893_10015034_pt1 | contig 10441 bp, 14 predicted proteins | sample MA1701074metaG_FD_139574 | JGI IMG/M metagenome (GOLD analysis project Ga0187893, IMG submission 139574) | White microbial mat communities from a basaltic lava cave in the Kipuka Kanohina Cave System on the Island of Hawaii, USA - MA170107-4 metaG ...
CGTTGTCCGTTGTCCGTTGCTCGTTGCCCGTTTGGCGATGCCGCGGCGAGGCCGAGCGCTGCACCACGCCGAGCATCTGCAAGCGGACAACGGACCACGGGCAACGGACAACGGACACCGGAATCGCGATGAACGACCCAGCCCCAACCGCATGGACGCTCCCCTCGCGCGGCCGCGTCGGCATGGCCTGCATGATCCTCACCGAGTCGGCGCTGTTCACCATCTTCGTCGTCGCCTACCTCTACTACATCGGCAAGAGCCTGAGCGGGCCGTATCCGCGCGACGTGCTCGATCTCCCGGTGCTGGCGACGATCGCGTTGCTCTCGAGCAGCATCACGATCACGCTGGCGGTGCGGGCGCTGCGCGGCGGGCAGGGGGGCGCGTTCAATCTATGGTGGGGGGCGACCATCGCGCTCGGCGCATTTTTCCTCGGCGCCACGGCAGTCGAGTGGGAGGATCTCATCTACCAGCACAACCTCACCATCTGGACCAACTTGTTCGGCACCACCTACTACACGCTCGTCGGCTTTCACGCCGGCCACGTCACCATCGGGCTGCTCCTGCTCGGCCTGGTGCTGCTGCTCAGCCTGTTCGGCGCGGTGCGCGCCGTGCACGCCGAGCGGGTCGAGGTGCTGTCGTGGTACTGGCACTTCGTCGATGCCGTCTGGGTCGTGGTGTTCACCACCGTGTACGTGATCGGCCGATGAGGAATTTCGATCCCCAAAGATCTTCACCACGGAGGCACGGAGACACGGAGAGCGTTGAATTGAGAACTCGCTCGGTGCCCTGCCGAACTCTCAGGGAGAATGACGCTGCGAGAGGTCATCGACCTCGCATGTCCAGCGTGCGGCCTCCGCGTCTCCGTGGCTCCGTGGTGAGATCTCTTGATGGATCAAGGCTACTCATATGACGACTGAGCAGCACGACGCGGCGACTTCGGTGGAGCTCCCCGCGCCGACGGCGTGGCCGATGGTGGCGGCGCTGGGGATCACGCTCGGGTTCGCCGGGCTGGTGACGCACGTCGTGGTCACCGCGGTCGGGGTCGTGCTGACCATCGCCGGGGCGATCGGCTGGTTTCGCGACGTCCTGCCGGTCGAGGACGTCGAGCGCATCCCGCTGCGCCCGCCGTCGCGGCGAGCGAAGCCCGTGCAGCCGGCGTCGCTCAAGGTCGCCCATCTCGTCGCCGGCGAGGGCGGCCACCGCGTCAGCCTGCCGGCGGAGATCCACCCGTATTCGGCCGGGGTCTGGGGCGGCCTTGCCGGGGGCGTTGCGATGGCGGCGCTGGCGATGCTCTACGGCGTCCTCGCCTACGGCAGCATCTGGTATCCGATCAACCTGCTCGCCGCGGTCGCCATGCCGGCGCTCACCCACGCCGACACCGCCGCGCTCGCCGCGTTCAACGCCCCGGCGTTGGTCGTCGCGCTGGTCGCGCACGGGGTCACCTCGATGCTCGTCGGGCTCATCTATGCGGCCCTGCTGCCGACCTTCCCGCGCCGCCCGGCGCTGTGGGGCGGGATCGTCGCGCCGCTGCTCTGGACCGGGCTACTGCGCGCCTCGCTCGGCATCATCAATCCGGTGCTCGACGCGCGCATCGACTGGCCGTGGTTCGTCGCCTCGCAGATCGCCTTCGGCCTCGCCGCCGGCTGGGTAATCAGCCGCAGCGAGAAGATCGGGACGATGCAAAGCTGGCCGCTCGCCGCGCGAATCGGCATCGAGGCGGCGGGCGCGTCGGAGGAGAAGGAGGGCGAGTGAGGCGCCACGTCCACACGTCCGTCTGGAGGGCGGCGCGCCGTCGCCGCCGGGGCGGGGGGCATCTGGCAGCAGCCCACCGCCCCCCGGCGGCGACGGCGCGCCGCCCTCCAGACGGACGTACTGCGGTAGCGTTCGCGCTGACCTGCCTCCTTCCGCTGCTGCTCGCAGCCTGCGACTCCCTCCCCGGCAAGCCCACCGAGGCGGATCGGCCGCTCCGTCCGGCGCAGGTCGTCGACTTCGCCACGCTGTACGGCGACAACTGCGCCGGCTGTCACGGCGCCGACGGCAGGCTCGGCGCGGCGCGGCCGCTCAACGATCCCGTGTATCTCGCCATTGCCGGCGCCGACCGCTTACGGCAGGCGGTCGCGACCGGGGTTCCGCAGAGTCTCATGCCCGGATTCGCCGCGTCGGCGGGCGGCATGCTCACCGATCAGCAGATCGACATCATCGTCAACGGCATGCTGTCGCGCTTTGGCGCCGGCGAGCGCCCCGACCCCGCGACGCTGCCAGCGTACGCAACGCGCGATCCGGGCGATGCGCAGCGCGGCGGCGCGCCGTACGCGTCGTACTGCGCGAGCTGCCACGGGGCGGACGGGAAGGGCGGCGAGAAGGGCGGGTCGATCGTCGACGGCTCGTATCTCGCGCTGGTCAGCGATCAGGCCCTGCGCCTGGCCGTCGTCTGCGGGCGTCCCGACCTCGGCATGCCGGACTGGCGCGGCGCGGGCGGGGCTCGCCCGATGTCCGACCAGGAGATCAGCGACGTCGTCGCCTGGCTCATCGCGCAACGTCCGCGCATCGCAGGTCAAGACAACTGATTTCACCACGGAGGCACAGAGACACGGAGAAATGCCATGAACTCATCACGTGGAGCTCTGCACGGGGACTTTCAGGTCGAGCTCGGTGCCTCCGTGTCTCCGTGGTGAAATCTTCTGGAGGGCCAATGGAGACCTCTCGGCGCAACTTCCTGATAAAAGTCGGCATCGCCCTCAACGCGATCGCCGCCCTGCTGCTCACGCTGCCGCTGGTCGGCTACCTGGCCGGCGCGCTGCGCACGCGCAAAGAGCAGGCCTGGATCACGCTCGGGCCGCTGAGCGACTTCCCGATCGGGCAGACGCGCCTGGCCAAGTACCAAAATCCCTTCACCGTGCCCTGGGACGGCGAGACCGGTCACGTCCCGTGCTGGGTGCGGCGCATCGCCACGGACAAGTTCCAGGTCTTCGCCATCAACTGCACCCATCTCGGCTGCCCGGTGCGCTGGTTCGCCGAGTCGAACCTGTTCATGTGCCCGTGCCACGGCGGCGTGTACTACGCCGACGGCGAGCACGCCTCCGGCCCGCCGCCGCGCCGGCTGTACGAGTACGAGCACAAGATCGAGAACGACACGCTGCTGGTGCGCGGCGGCCGGCTCCCGACCTTGGCGCAGCCCGTATGACGCGCGCCTCCGGAGGAACACAGATGAACACGGATCCCCGCCGCCGCCTCACCGATGAACACAGAGCCGCCCCGCCCCCCATTTCGCGTTTTGGGGGGCGGGGATCTGTGTTCATCGGCGGGGCGGGGAGCGGGGCTCGGTGTTCATCTGTGGTTCTGTGAGCTCATGAGCAGACTGCAAGCGATCGCCGTGTGGATCGACGAGCGGCTGCACGTCACGCGGCTGTTCGAGTCGACCGCCGGCCACACGGTGCCGGCCAGCTCGGGGAGCTGGTTCTACGTGTTCGGCAGCGGGACGTTGCTCTGCTTCGTCGTCCAGGTGCTCACCGGCATCTGCCTGGCGCTGGTCTACGTGCCGTCGGCGAGCGAGGCGTGGACCAGCCTGATCTATCTCAACTACCAGCAGTACCTTGGCTGGTTCCTGCGCGCGGTGCACAACTGGGGCTCGAACTTCATGGTCGCGATCATGACCCTGCACCTGATCCAGGTGTTTCTGTTCGGCGCCTTCAAGTATCCGCGCGAGCTCACCTGGCTGAGCGGCTGCGTGTTGTTCCTGCTCACCCTCGGCATGGCCTTCACCGGGCAGGTGCTGCGCTTCGATCAGGACGCCTACTGGGGCCTCGGCATCGGCGTCGCCATCCTGGCGCGCACGCCGGTGCTCGGCGCGCCACTGACCACGCTGCTGCTCGGCGGCCCGATCATCGGCGGCGAGACGCTCTCGCGCTTCTTCACGCTGCACGTCTTCGTCATCCCCGGCCTGATCATCGCGCTGGTCAGCCTGCACCTGCGCCTGGTGCTTGCCGCCGGCATCAACGAGTTCCCTAAACCCGGCAGGCGGGTCGATCCCGCGACCTATCGCGAGGAGTACGAGGCGCTGCTCAAAAAGGAAGGCGTGCCGTTCGTGCCGAAGGCGATCGGCAAGGATCTGGTCTTCTCCGGCTGCGTGCTGCTGGCCATCCTGATGTGCGCCGCGGTGTTCGGTCCGGCCGGGCCCAACGGCGCGCCCGACCCGACCCTGATCGAGACCAACCCGCGTCCCGATTTCTACTTTCTGCCGCTGTTCTCCGTGTTCGCGTTGCTGCCGCCGTACACCGAGACCTTCCTCATGCTGGTCGGCCCGGCGGTCGGCATCGCGCTGCTGTTCGCCGTCCCGTTCATCTCCAACCGCGGCGAGAAGAGCGCGCTGCGCCGGCCGTTCGCCGTGATCAGCGTCATCCTCATCATGCTGTCGCTGTCGGTGCTCGCCTACCTGGGCACCTACTCGCCGTGGTCGCCGGTGATGGACGCGTGGAGCGGCGCGCCGACGCCGATCGAGATGGTCAAGGGCCGCTCGCCGCTCGAGCTGCAGGGTGCGCTGGTGCTGCAACAGAAGCAGTGCCGCAACTGCCACAGCCTCGGTGAGGAGGGCGGCCTGCGCGGTCCGGCGCTCGACGACGTCGCCACGCGGCTCACCGGCGATCAGCTCGTCCGCCAGGTCCTGCAGGGCGGCGGCAACATGCCCGCCTACGGCAAGAACCTTCGCCCCGCCGAGGTCACCGCGCTCGTCGCCTTCATGCAGACGCTGCGCCCCGACTACCAGCCCGGCGCGCGCGACTCCGCCGCGCCCGCCAAGGTTTCTCCCCCGTGAGCGGCTCTGCGAACGGGGGAAACCAGAAGGGGGCCTGGAGGGCGGCGTACCGTCGCCGCCGGGGGAGGGATGGGGGGCCGCAGCGGTCGCTCGCGCAGCGCTTGCTCGGGTTGCGGCCGGCTGAAGGACGTCACCGACCTACCCCGCCAACTGCCCTCGCGCGCTTCGCGTGGGGGCTGACGGCGGGATTCCCGGTCTGGCACGCGGCACGCTTCGTCCTGCGCGCGCATGCCGCCGATGCGGGGGTGGTATTGCTGCCGGCTCCAGAGCAGGCGGCATTGCTCTTGGCTCCGGCGGGCCGGACCGGACTGGGGGCAGGATGACGACCGTCGTCTACGGTGATTTCGAATGGGACGACGCCAAGGCGGCAGCCAATCGCGCCAAACACGGGGTCGCGTTTGAAGAGGCGTCGACGGTCTTCGCCGACCCGTGCTACATTCTGCGCGTGGACGATGCTGATCCGGAGCGGTTCTTCGCCATCGGGATGAGCGGGCTGGCGCGCGTGCTGATGATCGTGCACGTCGAGCGCGGGCCGCGGATCCGCTTGGTGAGCGCCCGCAAGGCAACGGCCGCGGAGGCGAGGGTGTATGAGCGACGACGATTCTGACCGGAGCCCTTCAGCCGAGTCGGTGGAGGAGATTCCCGAGGTTGACTTCAGCCGCGGCGTTCAACCCCATCGTTACGCACAGCTGCGCCCGGGCTACGAGTACGCGGTCTTCCTCGAGCCCGAGCTGTGGCGGCACTTCGGCAGCGCCGACGAGGTGAAGGCGGCGCTGCGGGCGCTGGTGGACGCCAGCCGCCACGTGCGCGAAGCGGGTTGAACGGCGCTTCTGGTGCGGCGGCCTGGCCGCTTGGGCCGTTCGCCGCCGGCACGCCAGCGAAATCAACGTTCCCCGGTTCACCGAGACGCTCACCCGGATGGCGGCTCGCCCTCCTTCAGCAGGGTGGCGGTGAACGCCAGGAAGTCGTCGAGCTGGGTGGTCACGATGCGCGTGACGATCTGGAGGTCGAGGCGGCGGTAGTTGTGGATGGCGACGTTGCGAAACCCGACCATGCGCATCAGGCGATCGGCGAGATCCTGCGAGAGCAGGCCGGCTTCCTGAAGGAGCCGGAAGGCGTCGCGCGTTTCCTGGGGAACCCCCAATCGGCGGCGGCGGACGACGTGCATGGCCAGGTCGATCGACGCCTCGCAGGCGCGCTGCAGATTCAAGATGATCGAGTCCTGCCGGGTGATGTCCTCGGTCAGGTTGCGTGGGTCGCCCGCGTACTCTTCCCGCACCCGCGCGACACAGCGCTCGATGATGGCCGCCTTGTTGACGACCACGTCATCCGCCATGCACGCGCCCCTCGCGGCGGATCTGCTCCAGGATCTCGCGGCGCTCCTCGTTGAGGCGCGCATAGGCGGAGTAGGCGTGATCCTCGAACTCCTCCTGCCGGACGGCATCGAAGACGGCGAGGAGGGAGCCGGTCGAGATCACCTGCATGCGCATGACCGTCGAGGCGCGCTGCAGATCGACGAGGTCGACATCGCGCCGCAGGCGCGCCGCAAGGCGCTCCTGGAGCTCGAAGCGAGCGACCGGATCGAGCGGCGCGCTCGCCAGGAATGCGACGTCGATGTCGCTCTTCGCGTGGGTCTGACCGCCGGCACTCGAGCCGAAACGGTACACAGCGATCAAACCGGGGAGGCATTCGCGGAGACACTCCACGATCTCGAAGACAGTCGCGGGCGGCATCGGGCACACCATACTGTGCGCACCGCCGCGAGGCCAACCAGGCCCTGGCGCGGGTTGCGCGGCGCGGTTCCGCGCCCCTGCCTACCAGGGCAGTCCGACCAACCCCCCGGTCGCGAAATTTTCTCGTGGCCGTTCATGGCGCGAACCGAGCATCTTCCGGTGTACAAGCGAGCATACGAGCTGTGCCTATACACCGAGCACCTCGTGCGAGGGTTTTCGCGCTACCACAAGTGAGTCCATGTAGTGTCGGCCTGTCCCTCACCCGCCAGGGCCTGCCGCCGATTCGATGTCCTGGACGATGTCCCCGAACTGCTCCAGCGGCTCGAGGCGATCGAGGGCATCCACCACACGGTCCAGGTCGAGTCCGACGTAGTCGTGGATCACGACGTTGCGGAAGCCGGGCAGGCGTTCGAGCTCCCGCACGAGGTCGGCCGGGAAGCGCGCGTCGCGGGCGAGATTGCGCACGGCCTGCGTGTAGTCCTCGAATCGGTCGCCGCGGCGCGCCGAGAACTCGCCGGCGATGTCGATGACGAGCTGACAGACGGTCAGGAGGGAGAAGAGCACGTCGTTGTGCAGCGACAGATCCCGTTCGAGCACCGCCGCGCCGGTGACCCGCGGCCGGAGCTGGCGCAGATGCGCCAGGTGGCGCCGCAGCTCGGCCAGGCGCTCGACCAGGTACGTCATCGCCGCAGCGCGGCGAGCTTCACGCCCCGGGTCCGCCGTACGAACGGCTCGACGTCGGCGGCGCGCAACTGCACGTCGCGGAGGAAGGCGTGGTTGCGCTCCGCATCGGCGCAGAAGATCCGGCGTCCCGACAGTGCGATGTGCCGTGCCAAGAGCGGCGGCGCATCGTTGAGTACGATCACGTCCACCTCGCGCCCCACGGCGGCGGCGAGCGCGGCGCAGAGGAGCAGGCGGGCGTCGAACCGCGCCCGCGACGACGGGTGCACGTCGTAGCGGAGCAGCACGCCGACGTCGACGTCGCTCTGGCGATGGGCGCGACCCTGCGCCTGACTGCCGAAGAGGTACGCCGAGACGATCCCGGGTACCGGGCCGCGTTCGAGCACCGCCGCCATCGCAGCGCCGAGGGCGGCGCCGGGGTCGTCCGCTCCCGACTTCATGGGGAAACCACATACCATACGCCGCGCACCCCAAGAACCTCCGAGCGCCGACGTCGCCACGCGAGGATCGAGCCCTGGAGGGCGGGGACGCCGCCCCCCTTTTCGGCCTCCGGGCTCTATTCGGCTCCGAGCGCGCGGCGCATTTTGCGGCTTGTAATGCCTGCTCGTGCCGGCGTAGAAGTGAGGGCGGCGCGCGGCGGGGACGGCATGGCGCGCGGCGCCACCACGGGGAGGACAACATGGCGACCATCGACACGAGAATCGCGTGCAGCGCGTTGGTAGGGGTGCTGCTGCTCGCGGCCGGCGCCGGCGCGGTCACGCCGGCCGAGCGCTGCCAGGCGAGCAAGCTCAAGACGGCGGGCAAGTACGGCTTCTGCCGGCTGAAGGCCGAGTCGAAGTCGGTGAAGACCGGGGACCCGGCCAATTACGCCAAGTGCGACGAGAAGTTCTCGTTCAAGTGGGGCCTGGCGGAGTCGAGCGCCGGGATGGGGGTCTGCCCGAGCGAGGGCGACGAGGCGGCGCTGCAGGCCTTCATCACCCAGCACGCCGGCGACGTCGCCGCGGCGCTCGCCGGCGGGCCACTGCCCGACTGCCCGGCCGATCTCGCCGCGTGCAACGGTGATCTCAGCACGTGCAACGGCGACCTGAGCATGTGCAACGGCGACCTGAGCACGTGCAACGGGAGCCTCACCACCTGCACCAGCGACCTCACCACGGCGCAGAACGACCTCGCCACCTGCAACGGAGACCTCACCACCTGCAACGGCAACCTGAGCACCTGCAACAGCAACTACGCCATTTGCTCGGCCGACCTGGCAACGGTCAACGCCGGGACGGCCGTGCAGGCGGACGTGTTGGACCTCAAGACTTTCTCCAGCAGCGCCGGGATCGGCTTCACCGGCACCATGCCGAACAACGGCACGATCATGCTCACCCCCGGCACCGCCAACCAGACCATCGCGGCCGGCTACCACAACGGCGCCGGGTTCTGCGCCGGCGACGCCGACCTCGTGGCGGCGAACATCTCGAGCGGCGTGAACCTCTTCGGCGTGGCGGGCACGGCGCTGCCCGGGCAGCGCATGAAGACGGGGCAGGTAACCTGCTACAACGCCGCCGGCACGGTCATCGCCTGCGCCGGCACCGGGCAGGACGGCGAGCTGCAGAAAGGTCTCAGCGTGAGCTACACCGACAACGGCGACGGCACGGTCACCGACAACCGCACCGGCCTGATGTGGGAGAAGCTCAGCGACGACGGCAGCATCCACGACAAGGACACCACGTATACCTGGACCAACGCGTTCGCGACCAAGGTGGCGACGCTGAACAGCGGCAGCTTCGCCGGCTACACCGACTGGCGGTTGCCAAACGTGAACGAGCTGCAGAGCCTGGCGAACTATGGAGCCGTGGGCCCAGCGGTCAACACCGCGTTCAACACGGGATGCGTCGCGGCCTGCACTGTGACGACGTGCAGTTGCACCCAGTCGTCCCTCTACTGGTCCTCCACTACCTACCAGTTCACTCCGTCGGGCGCCTGGGGCGTGAACTTCTTCGTCGGCTTCGTGAACGCGGACGCTAAGACCTTTAGCTACTACGTCAGAGCAGTGCGCGCCGGCTCGTGATCGGTCATTGGATCATTTGAGAATTTGAAGATTTGATTCGGGGGGTGCAGGGGGCGGAGCCCCCTGCACGCGGTGGAATGGCGCAGAGCGAGCACCTCCCAATCTACAAGGCGAGCTACGATTTCTGCCTGTACATCGAGCAGGTCGTCCGAAACTTCTCCCGCTATCACAAGTATTCGATCGGTGCGGATCTGCGTGACGGAGCAAGACGCGCGTTGCGCCTGGTGGTGCGCGCCAACTCGCGGAGCGACAAGACGGCTGCATTGCTCCGGCTGCGCGAAGAGCTGGAAGAGCTCAAGGTGCTCCTGCGCCTGTGCAATGACTGCCGCGCCTTTCCGAACTTCAATTCCTTCGACCACGCCATCGGGCTCGTCACCGACATCGCGAGGCAGAACGAGGGCTGGTTGAAGAGTCAGCGTCAGGGCCATGGCCAGAATCGGTTGGCGATGCTCCCAAGCTAGCCGAGCCGAGCGCGCCATGATCACGAGGTCCTCCCGCCGCCCGCCCGCATGGGCAGGCGAACGCCGAGGCCCCGTAGCGGGGCCGACGCACAAGGACGTCCTACCTTGCTCCGGCGAGGATGGGCATCCGGCTCCGGCCGGGGCCGACGCGGCGTGCCGCAAGGCCCGGCCGGGAACAAGCGCGGGGGGCGACCAGTCGTCCAACTACTGGTCCTCCACTACCTACCAGAACAATCCGTCGAACGCCTGGAACGTGAACTTCAACGACGGCAACGTGAACGCGAACAATAAGACCAATAACAACTACGTCAGAGCAGTTCGCGGCGGATCGTGATCGGCCCTGCTTGGGGCGGAGCTGCGGGCGCAGCTCCGCTCGCTTTACGCCCTCACCCTGACCCTCTCCCTATGAGAGACGGGACCCTCGAAGGCAGCGCCGCGCTTGACAAGGTTCCCTCTCTCGCAGGGAGAGGGTCAGGGTGAGGGGATGAGACCGATGGGCGGCGACCCCTACGCCTTCCGCGCCCTCTGGCGGCACTACCGCGACTGCCGGCGCACCAAGCGCAACACGCTGAACGCGCTGGCGTTCGAGATCGACGCCGAAGCGAAGCTACGCCAGCTCCAGCAGGAGCTGCGCGAGCACACCTACCGCCCCGGGCAGTCCATCTGCTTCGTCACCGACGGGCCCAAGCCGCCCGTC